>PJTQ01000024.1_pt1 | contig 370882 bp, 327 predicted proteins | sample 1512231 | NCBI WGS metagenome assembly PJTQ01 (sample SAMN08177688, study PRJNA422409) | Soil metagenome, whole genome shotgun sequencing project. | isolation source: Soil (3) enriched on wood chips | place: USA: Madison | collected 2015-01-15 | reverse complement strand
GTATCGCTATACGGGTAAGGAAAGAGATGAGGAATCAGGATTGTATTATCATGGTGCGCGGTATTATATATCCTGGTTGTGTAGGTGGAGTGCCAGTGATCCTTTGGAGCGTAAGTATGCGGGGATGAGTCCTTATAATTACTCTTTCAATAACCCGGTGATGTGGAATGATATTAACGGAGCTGATCCAGATAAAACTGAGTTTCCAGACAATCCTGTCGATGGACAAGAGTATAAAGATCAAAATGGAGATAAATATACTTATTGGAATGGTGAAAATGGTGCAGAAGGACGTTGGAGTTTTATGTTAGATGAAATAGAGGTTTTAGAAGATAATTTGTATCCATACATAATAAAACATGGTGAAACAGTGCCATCTTTGGCATTTGATTTTGGTACAACTATAGAAGCACTATTAGATTTTAACCCACACTTAAATGACTTAGATAAAAGTCAATTAGAAGGAGTTAAAATATTTCGAGATGGTTCATGGAATGCTTTTAAAAATAACGAAGGTGCAAAAGGTATTTCATTAGAAATGGTTCAAAGAATAAAATTCGATGGAACTTATTTTCGAAGAGATGATGAGGCGAATGATTTTGAATATTTTTTTGCTGTTGATGATTTTGATACTCCACTAAGTAGATATTATAATTTTAAAGAAGGCTCTGGAGCGACAAACTTAGTCTTTGGACCTAGTTCTGCATGGACTCAGGATTTGATGTCTTATTCAGCTGTGGATAAAGGAAGAGAATTCTTTTATGATAAGTTTAAAGGAAAAGAAATTACTAATAAAAGTGAGGTAATTGATTATATTATACCATGGGGTATAAAAGAAGTATTTAAGTATGGCAGGAACGAATATAAGCACTATCTTGGCTCGGCTAGTCTAAATATTTTTGTTGATAGGACCGCTCAAAACCTGATTTTCGTAATAATTAATTCTTCTAGTAAATGGTCCTATAACTATCATTGGGGAGAACCTGAGGATGTTAATATTAAAAGAACCTCTGCATCTTCAAGTATTAATGGACAACCTAAGAAATCAACCATTTTAAATTTATATATTTGGAAAGAACCTATAAAATAAAAGAAATGACTAAAATTAAATTTTTAATTGTTATACTAATATCTATATTTTCACTAAGCTGTGTACAGAGTGTATCTTTTGATGATGTTATAGGGAAATATAAATTACATGGACCATCACTTTTGAAAGAAGATACGCTAATTCTTTATGAGGATAAAAGTTTTTTCCATTGTGGGTATTTAACTAAGGATGATGTTTGGATAAGGGAATATGGAAAATGGGATGAAACAATTGATGGTTATTATGAATTAAAAGGTTATAAAAATCTTGGTGATTTTAAGCCTGTAAAAGATGTTTTGACTAGAGAAATTAAAATATTTCTTGATCCAGAGCATGCTGTTTATTACAAGAAAATTAAATAGATTGCTAATGATCGATTTGTAGTTTTATAATAATTAGGGTAGTTACAATAGGTGAATTTATTTTTTAATAAACAACAGGCAATTTTGGTTGCCTGTTAAATTAGATTTCAGGAATTTATTGATAAATGTTTTCATTCATCCTTTTACAAACCCACAGTAACGAAAGAAAAAATTAATGTATCCAAATGGTTGTTTTATTTAAAACGATAGCTAAAACAGCGTAAAACCAATATTTCCTTTTTTGAAACAAGAAAAGCAGGTGATCTTCGGATTTACCTGCTTTAATTAAATTTAAAGTTGAAGAAGCTTAAATAACGTACCTTAATTCTGTTGTGAATGCAAAATGATAAGAAAGTAATGGGATAAGTTAATTATTGTGCTACCTGTAAAGTAATCATTTGCAATCGGCCAGTCTTGAGCTAGACGATCAGGCTGAGATTATTAGCTATGAAGAAATCGAGCTTGCGAGATTCGCCAATACCAAAATAACCAATTAAAAATTTCATTGGCAATATCATCCTTATGGTACGACTTCCTATCAAGCCATGAATGCTTTGATCAAAGCCACTGCCAAAAGGTATCGCTATACGGGTAAGGAAAGAGATGAGGAATCAGGATTGTATTATCATGGTGCGCGGTATTATATTCCCTGGTTGTGTAGATGGAGTGCAGTGGATGCTTTAGAAAGTAAATATGCAGGTCGAACACCTTATTGTTATGGAGCAAACAACCCTGTGAAATATAATGACCCAACAGGAAATGAAGAGTATAAAGATGAAGATTCGTATAAATTTTCAAAAGGCAGAAATGCAAAAATGGATGGTTCTGATGGTGCTTGGTTAAAATCAGATAGATTGGAGAAAAATGAAAGGTGGTCAAAAGCAATGGAAACCATAACAAAGCAAGGTAAGCAAGATTCGCTTGTTGGTATACATTATAATTTGCTGAGTAACCATCCTAATCTTCCTGAAGCAGATATATATAATTTTGATATTGTAAGGGACTATTATCATTGGGTTCAAAAGCAGGTTGATGCCAAAGGTTACTCTACGCAATGGGCAAAAGGTGCAGCTTATCTGGTAGATGAGCTTGCAGATTCTTATCAAGAGGGAGACGTAGCGATGGGAGCTGAGTTTGGACCTGCTGTGGGAGCGTTGCTTAACGAGTTAAATCAAGGAATTGCAAATTATGCAGTCGGTAGGTTTAAAGAAATTCTTTATGATAAAAAACTACCCGAAAACACAAAAGAAGGGTGGTATAAATGGGATGTGAAGTTTATTGAAGAAGAACAAGTAACAGTAGTAGCTCCTAGAGTTTATGAAAAATATGAAGGAACTAAAGCTCTTAATGTAATGAATGCTGTAGCAAGAAAAGAAGATTTTTTTGGAAATGTGGGAGCAATAACCTCCACTCATTTTATACCGAGCTTTGCTACTTTTGGTTTCCGTATTAACAAAGCAAAGGACAATAACAATTTTAGTAACAATTTTGGAGCTTTGGGCAGAATGCATATTCCTTTGTTAATGTTGTACCCCGAAATGCATAAGGATAAAGTTATTAATGTTTCAAAGCAGGGATGGAGAGAGATATATAAAGCTCACCCAGGTATTTTAGCATACTATGAAAATAAAATGAAGTATTGATTATGAGAAATATAGTAATTGCAATGGTAATATGTTTATTGTCGTGTTCATCAGAAAATAAATCGAATAATGATATGGAACTATTATTAAAAAGCTATTCAACGGATAGGCTTAGTATTCAAGACCTCATTGGGGAAGATATGTTCTATTTTCATAGTTCGTATAAAATAAACAATGGAAAGCTCATAGCATGTGGCATGCGAAACAGTGAAAGAACATCGGATAGCTATAACAGTCTCCTATTCGCAATTGATTTAGAAAACAAACAGCTGCTATCTACGGTTACAGACCCAGTCAAGGATTATGTAGATTTGACATTTAATCTGTGGGATGATAGCACTTTAGTTGTGATGCACTCTTTGAAAAATGAAGAAGTGTATTTGATTAATATTTACAATCACGAGGTGGATAAAAGGTATATTCAGTTTGATGAAAGTGCAAATCGCCCAGCCACTATTGATGTAAATGGTAAGCAATTGTTTATGATACAAAATGTATATGGTTTTGCTGTGGCGGATTTGAATACTTTAAAAGGAAAGGTTTTTGCAAATTCCAGTTTTAGTACTTTTAAAAGTACAGTTTCTTACCCGATAGATAAGGAGTTGAATTTACTGTCAGGGACTTTTGAATATGATCCAAAGTTTAGCGAAAACCATAGAGAAAGTATTACTATTTATGCTATTGATGCGGCAAGTAAAGTGAAATGGAAAAAGGCTTTGTCATTTATAAAATACGATGACTTGGACGCATTTAATTTTTACAATTATGCTAGTTGTTTCATTATCAAATATCACAATACAGTTGAATGCTTGGACAAAAAAAATGGTAGATTGGTTTGGCATTTTACTAATGAACATCCCATAACCCAAACTTTTATGGTTGGAAATAAATTGGTAGTTCATTCTTCAAGTGCAGGTAATGTGATTCCTTCAGAAAATGAAAGTGAAATGAAAAAAATAAAGGAAACTAACTATAGGGAGGAGTTTAAAATAATAGATTTAGAAAGCGGTAAAGTCTTATGGAATAAAAATTTAAGTGGCACAAATTCAGAGGTTGGAATTATAGGAGGTAATTTAATAGTATACAATGATAAAAATGCCTTTATTCTCAATTTGGAAAAAATGCAGCAACATTCTATGAAACAGACGATGGATTTAAATCAATCAAGTTTTAAAAATATAATGGACTCCAAGACAGGAAAACTATACTTAGAATATAATGGAATGCTATATTGGTAATTTACTAAATGATTATTTGAGAATTTTAATTTAAAAATGGATAAAGCAGTTGGTCTTTGGATTTATCTGTTTTCATTAAATACTAAAGTTAAAAAACTTGAATGTCATTCCTGATTCTTTTTTGAATGCAGAATGAATAAGTAATGTAGATATGGTTTTCAGCTTATCATCTTTAATCGGCAAGCCTGGAACTGGACGAGCAGGCAGAGATCATTAGTTATGAAGAAATCGAGCTTGTGAGATTCGCCAATACAAAAGCAATCAATGAAAAATTTCATTGGCAATACCATCCTTACGGTACTACATCCTATCAGGCGATGAATGCTTTGATCAAAGCCACTGCCAAAAGGTATCGCTATACGGGTAAGGAAAGAGATGAGGAATCAGGATTGTATTACCATGGCGCAAGGTATTATATTCCCTGGTTGTGCAGGTGGAGTGCAAGTGATCCTTTAGAGAGTAAGTATGCGGGGATGAGTCCATATAATTATGGAAATTGTAATCCAATTGTTTTTAATGATCCAAGTGGGATGGGAGGAGAACTCGTTTTGAAAGATAATGTAGTAACTGTTAATGCAACTTTTGTATTTTATGGTAGCCAAACGACATCTTCAAATCCTGAATTAAAAGAAGAGAGGCAAAAGGCTATTTCCGACAGAATCAAGAAAATCCAAAGTTCATTAAATGAGAGTGGGTTAAAAATGGAAGGGCCTAAAGGAGTGACAAACAATCAGAATGAAACTTCTTTTGATTTAAAGTTTAATTTTAAAGTTCAAGTTTTGAGCGAATATGATGCATATAAAAAAATGGTTGGCAATATAGGGGATGATTTTGATCCAAATTTAGTCTTTGTTAGGTTAGAGGATGATTTTACCGATGGTGTTTTATCTGCTCAAGTGTCAACAACAGGATCTCTATATATAACACATAAAGATTTTGGGAATAATTTTACGTCAGGCGATAATTCAATGTATATTCAGATTAAGCAATTTAATACGACTACTTTTTTGCATGAATTATTTGCACATGTATTTGGCAGTAGAGATACATCAGCGCATATCGGAACAGTAGATGAAAAAACAACAGAATTTAGTATTAGAACTCATAAATTTACAAAAGGTGTTGATGATAAATACCAAGAAAGTTACTTTGATCCAGGGAAAGGAGAGGATGTGAAGGTCTTAAAAGAAAGTCTAAGAAAAGTGTTACAATCTGATATCGATTTAATTAAAGTGTATGGTGATTGGAAAAAACAAGATGATGGTACCTGGAAAGCTTGGATATCTGGAGCTACTAATACTTTCTTTAAAAAAACACCAATTTTAAAACAAACATTTGAATCAGGAGGGAAATACTATGCACCAAAACAATTTAATGTACACGATAAAAAAAATACTATTGAAAAAGTATTTGAAACAAATTAATTTTTACAATGCAATTTTTTATGTTATTATATTGATTATATCATTAAGTAAGCAACAAGTGTTTGCCCAGAAGAAAGATCTACCTTCTATATTTAGTAATTCTGACCATTATTATTATTATAGAGTTGATACTATAAAACAAAATGATAAAGTATTTGAGCTTCCAAATCATTATGAAGATACCTCTTTCTTGATTTATTCATTGGTAAAATTATGGCACGAAGACGATTGCGGCCATAAAGGTTATAAAGTGAACATAGCTAAATTTTTAGCTCAAAAACTTAAAGATGATCATCTCATTTTATATAAGAAGGATATCATTTATCATTTTGGTATACCTTTTGATAGTTCAGAGTATAGATATAATGGACTATTAGAAGAAAATGATTCTTTAGGAATTTATGTGCCTGAGTTAGATGAGGACTTCATATTGTTAAAATATCCTATTGTTAAAAGCAGGGATTGTAAATCTGTAAAAGAATTTATAACGTTTAATATCGATCGGAAAAGTAATAAAGTTTATTCGATAAATTTTGTTTCTGATTTTTTTGATAAAACAGAATTAGATGTTGATTGATGATATGCAGGAATATATATTATCAGATTTATCCAACAAAATTAATGAATGTAAGTTGTATAATTTCTTCATATTGAGTAAATTGGGTATAGCTTTAGGCTTTAGTAATATTAAGTATCTATAACTGTTTTGAAAAATGTAAAGCCTGGACACAAAAGTATCCAGGCTTCAATTTTAGCTGATGATCTCTATGCTGGAATAAGTTGATATAATCATCTGCCTGCTCGGCAAGTCTGGAACTGGACGATCAAGCCAAGATTATCAGTTATGAAGAATATCATCCTTACGGTACTACTGCTTACCAGGCAATGAATGCTTTAATTAAGGCTACCGCCAAGAGGTATCGCTATACGGGTAAGGAAAGAGATGAGGAAAGTGGATTGTATTATCATGGTGCACGTTCTTATATTCCCTGGTTGTGTACATGGAGTGCCAGTGATCCTTTGGAGAGCGAGTATGCGGGGATTAGTCCTTATAATTATTCTTTAATAACCCTATCGTATATAATGATCCAAGTGGGATGGTGGGAGAGGATGCTGTTAAAGGGGGATGGTACTATAGTAAAAATGGTGCAATGGAATTTGCTGAGGGTATGGATACTAAAGATAAATTTGAAACAAGCAAATATAAGGATAAGGGTACTTGGATGGGAGTAACCGTGGGAGAAGGGAGATTTGAATATACAAAACAGTATAGAGAAGATGGATCTATTTTAATTAATCGTGATGGAAAAGAAACTGTTATTCCATATAAAGGGAGTACAAATATAAAAAAAGAAGAAGATCCTAAAACTAAGAAAAATATAAGCTCCACTTCTAAAGTTGTAAAATCCTCAGAAGTGAGTGACGTAAAGGCAAATAATACAGAGGTAAACGCAAAAAGTAGTGAAAGTAGATTTGGTGATCCTAAAACTTTGGAAGATAATATTTATATATTTCCTATGTCAACATCACCAGTAGCAACTTATAATGGCATATTGAGAAGCCGATATACAAAGAAGGCTCTCACTCTTTACTCTTCTTGGAATCGTTATAACTCAGCAGCTGAATCCAACTTATTCGGTATGGAAGAACGGTTTAAACTAAAAGCGGATATAAGAAATAAAACTATAGGCGGATTTAAGAAGTTTCTTGATATTACAGAAGGCCCTGTTGAAAGATTGCCCGTATTAAATGATAAAGGCAAAGTAAGACGCTTTTGGTTTACAAATCCGAAATATAATCTATTTAGTAAAATAAGTAAAGGGCTAGGAATTGCCGGTTTAGGGTTAAGCGCAATAAGGATAGCGAGAGCAGATGATCCTGTTAGAGAATCAGTTGTAGTTGGTTCTGGATTTGTTACCGCATGGGCCACGATGACAGTAGTTGGACCTATGCTTGCTCCACTATTCGCTGCAAACCCAATAATAGGCTCAATCGTCTTGTTTACTATAGGTGCAGCAGCAGGTATTGGAGGTGAAGCTGTAGCAGATAAAATATTAAACTTCTTTAAATGGTAGAACAATATGAAAAAGATATTTGAATTCATAATAAGAAATATTCTTAGAAGGGAAAAAAATATTACTGAAGAGGATACAATTAGACGCATTGCTCAAGATTATGCGCACTTCGCAAAATATGGGATTGACCAAGGACAGGTATATTTAATCAGACTTGGATTGTATGAGGAAGCAATAAGTGATTTTTTATTTGAGAATAAAGATAGCATCGTAGACTATTTTCCCATTAAAGATGGTGATTATATTCAGGTTCTTGGAATTATTACAAAATCAAGTGAAAAATTTGTTCTTTTTATTGTATATGATGAAAATTATGATAGAAATGTTGGTAATTTTTTATTTGTTGAAAAATGGCCTAAATTCAAAAATTATGAGAAAAAGATTGAAGATTCACATTGGGAAACATTCAATAAATTAAAAGGGAAAGTTTAGTAATAGTCTGTTTTGTATAAAATATGCACTATGTAAGAATTATAAAGCCGGGATACTTTTGCATCCTGGCTTTATATTGAGTGAAGAAACATTAATCTGCTTTATCTAAATAAAAGAACTAATACTGCTTAGTTTTCAAACTACATAGTATCTGTAGCCGTTTCAGACTGAATAAAAATAACACAAAGCTATTGTAGCAATAGAATCACATATATTGAATGAGGATTTAAAAAACTATTTTATTATGAAAGGCATAAGTTTTATAGTGTTTATAATTATTATTCTAGCTTCTGTTTTTTTCTTAATTGATAAAAGTGAAAAAGAATATGAAAGAAAGGAATGTATAGGAGTGTATGAAATTGATATTGAAAATTCAGATTTTAACGGAAACTTTGCTGATAGCAACAAATTTTTAAATTTGAAACTCTCAATAAATGAAGATAATACATTTTCATTTTCAGAGAATGTACCATTTATTTACCGGCAAGAAGGTACATGGACCAGTCTAACTATAGATGGTGAATTCGTATACTGTGCGCTTAAATACGATCAATCTAATTTTAAGGAAGACTTTCTATGTAAAGGATTCATGTTATCTAAGGAAAAGCCAATTCCTAAAGATGAAAATTTGGCGGTTAAATTTTTAAAAATGAAAAAAGTAAAATGGTAATTTTAGTTTCGTGTGATTGGCGCAATCTTTGGTTGTAATCAATCAAAGAGATGAATAATGTCTGGTCTTGAAGAGGAAATTGACCCTGTGATAAAACTAAATGTTGCTTATCGAAACATGTAATATAAAGCCAGGATACTTTTGCATCCTGGCTTTATATTATTTTGGCTTTGATATCTACTGTAATTAAATTGCTTGAAAACAAGAAAGTAAATGATATTATTAAAACATATGGTATCGGAAATTAGCATTATTTTGGCCTCCCTGCTACTCTTATCTTGTAGTAATAAAGCGCCGTCGATAGATAGCTGCAACAAACTTTATGAAAGTAATCAAACAGAGCATTGCTTTAACTGCGCAAAGGAATATCTTAAAAGCCATCCTGATGATTTGGAAGGTATGAAGTCTTATACAAGATGTGCACAATCTAAGCAAGAGTTGGAAGAAGTTCAGCTATACATCAAGAATAAATTTGAACTCTTTGAAAAAGAGATAAATTATTTTCTACTTTATGCGAGCATTTCAACGAGACTAAAGGAGCATTACGATGCTTATGCTTCATATAGAGTAGCTTTGAAATTAGATTCAACCTATTATGACGTTAATTATTTAGCCGCAAATGCTGCATTTAGTGCCTGGAAAGAGAGAACAAATAAAGATAGTACTATTGATAAACTAAGTGAACAAAAAGAACTCGGGAACTTTTTAGCAATGACCAATTTAGAGTTAAAGTACCATCCCGAAAATAAGAACGCTCAATCTTTTAAAGCGGTTTTAAAGCAGGCTTCGGATAGTTTAGCTAGTATTTATCAATGATGAATTTTGTGATTTTTTCTTATATTGAATAAGCGCTTTTTAAATTAATTAGTTTGCCAGGAAAGGCCAGGATACCTAAAATATGTCCTGGCTTTTTATCTGAAGTCTGCAAGCCTGCAACTGGACGATCAGGCAGAGATCATTAACTATGGAGAAATCAAGTTTGCGAGATTCGCCAATACCAAAGCAATCAATTAAAAATTTCATTGGCAATACCATCCTTATGGTACTACTGCTTACCAGGCAATGAATGCTTCAATTAAGGCTACCGCCAAGAGGTATCGCTATACGGGTAAGGAAAGAGATGAGGAATCAGGATTGTATTATCATGGTGCCCGTTATTATATTCCCTGGTTGTGTAGATGGAGTGCCAGTGATCCTTTGGAGCGTGAGTATGCAGGGATGAGTGCGTATAATTATGGAAATTGTAATTCAATTGTTTTTAATGATCCAAGTGGGATAGGAGGTGAACTCCTTTTGAAAGATAATGTAGTAACTGTTAATGCAACTTTTATATTTTATGGTAGCCCAACAACCTCTTCAAGTCCTGAATTAAGAGAAGCGAGACAAAAGGCTATCTCCGCCAGAATCAAGAAAATTCAAAGTTCACTAAATGAAAGTGGGTTAAAAATGGAAGGGCCTGAAGGAGTGATAAACAACGAGAATGAAATTTCTTTTTATTTTTACCTTTGCATGCCATTTGGCGAAGCGGAAAATGCAAATAAACTTTGTGTTGTTAATGATGAAAATAGGGCAGCGTACGAAAAAATAATAACAGCAAAAGTTAAAACAAATTCGGGTAATGTGATCGAGGTTGTGTCTTATAGAAAAAAATACTTTATTAAAATAGAGCTGTACAAAATAAGAACTTAACCTACATCAATGATCAGCACGAAGATTCAATTTAATTTTGGGGTATGAAAAATATAGGTTTTTTATCATTCGGACATTGGGCGGATCATCCGGCCTATGATACCAGGACAGCAAGTGACACTTTGCTGCAATCCATAGACCTGGCTGTGGCGGCGGAAGCAATAGGTGTAGATGGTGCCTACTTTAGAGTGCATCATTTCGCACGCCAGTTAGCGTCTCCATTTCCCTTATTGGCTGCTATAGGTGCTAAAACGAAAAAGATAGAAATTGGTACAGGGGTTATCGATATGCGGTATGAAAACCCTATGTATATGGTCGAGGATGCCAGTGCTGCAGACCTGATTGCTGAAGGTAGATTGCAACTCGGCATCAGCAGGGGCTCTCCGGAGCAGGTAATCGACGGCTGGAAGCATTTCGGCTATACCCTACAAGATGGGGAAACTGACCAGGATATGGGCAGAAGAAAGGGATTAGAGTTTTATAATTTATTGAAAGGAACAGGTTTTGCTCAGCCCAATCCTAACCCTATGTTTCCTAATCCTCCGGGATTGTTACGTATAGAACCCCATGCCGATGGATTGAGAGAGCGTATATGGTGGGGCTCTGCATCGGATGCTACAGCAGAATGGGCTGGCGAAATGGGGATGAATCTACAAAGTTCTACGTTGAAGTATGACGAAAGTGGCAAGCCTTTTCATATACAACAAGCGGAGCAGATCCGTAAGTATCGGGCAGCTTATCAAAAAGCGGGGCATACGCGTGAACCAAGAGTTTCTGTAAGCAGATCTATATTTGCTATCGTGAACGATCAGGATAGGTATTATTTTGGTCAGCAAGCAGATAGTTCAGACAAAGTAGGTGTACTGGAAGGAACGCAAAGAGCGGTGTTTGGCAGGAGCTATGCCGCAGAACCCGATCAGCTCATCAAAGAGTTGGCACAAGATGAGGCGATCAAAGAAGCCGATACTTTATTATTGACCATCCCCAATACTTTAGGAGTAGACTACAATATTCATGTATTAGAGTCTATTTTGACACACGTCGCTCCTGGTTTAGGTTGGCGTTAAACAAAGGGGTGAGCAGGAATGACCGTTTTGCATAAGATATCTGGCGGGATCTGGGCATATCCATGTTTAAAGGTATAGGGTTTTTTCCGCTACTTACAGAGACAACACAATTGGTGTTGTCTCTTTTTTTGCATAAATTTTCTGCCTAATTAATATAAAGCGGATCAACAGTGAAACTTGTGGAGTAATAAAAAATAAGCTTTACATTTAGCTGAAAAAAGATATTCAGGAAGCCAATTTTGCATTTTCAACTACAATTCTGTCTCAACATAACATCAGGTCAAATCACTTCTTACTTTCCAGGCATATAAAAGGGTTTCCTTAATAAAAATTGATAATTTAGCATATATAAATTTTAGCCATGAAAATGATCAGGAACCTATCCGTATTCTGGATACTGTATATGTTGTTCTTTGCCATCGGGCTGCCATTGATCATTCATTATGCGGGCGGGTACGATACTCATTCCGGTAAAATAAAAAACACTACGCCTACCGAAGCATTTCTTTGGCTTGGCTTAGGTGCTGCCCTCTGGGCAGTCATTTTTATTTATTATATCAAAAAATTTGTGATCGACCTTATTGCTAAAAAGCAAGCCATTAAACGATTGCTGCAACAGGGGGAAAAGAAACGTGGCAAAATTATTGCCAAAAAAATCCTGTTTGACAAAGAGGGACAACAGGGCATTTCCATAAAAGTAGCCTTCCGTAATTTTTCCGATTCAGAGGTCACCAAATCTTTAGAATTTGTAGATACAAAGGCTTACGAGCGACGTTTCGAGATAGGCAGTAATATTGACCTTCTGCTCGATCCGGCGCTCAGGCCGCCTTATATCGCGATCGAAGGGCAAAGCGCACACTGGAACAAAAAAGTATTACTGCTCATTCTATTCGGCTTATTATTGCTCATCGGTTTAGCGGCAGGTGTATTGATTTATTCTTATGTACACGAAAGCAAAGGTTACGGCTGGCGGTATTTATCTTTTTGGCATCCTTATCTAATGATACCGGCTTCATTTATTTTCTATTTCGGAATATTTGCAGTTGTAAGCAGATTCTTTTTCAATGAGATGAAGCCTTATATGCTTTTTTACGGAAAAAAAACAGAGGCCCGCATTGAAGCGATGAGCCAGACCGGTACCGAAATAAACAATCAACCGCAGCTATTATTTTCGGTTTCTTATAAAGATGATATGGGCAGAGCCTACCAGGCTTCCTTCAAAAAGGTGGTAAACCTTCTTCATCTTGCCGGTTTACAAGCCGGTGGCATTATCCCCATCATGTACGATCCTGAAAAACCCGATAAAATTGAATTTTATGCAGAGGACTAAAGCATTATTATCTTCTCTTTTTGTGTGCTGCCTGGCAGCTTTGACTTCCTGCGATCAACTTGAGCAAAGTATCCGGGATACGAAGAAGCCGGTACCGGAAAACTTTGGAAGCAACAGCAGTACGAATAGTAATGCTTTATCTGCCACTACTGTTACGACACACACGGTAAATGCCCCTGAACTTATCGTAGCATATTTTGAGCAGCATAAAAACAGCACGGCGGTCATAGACGACAGCGCCGTAATGCAAATCATAGAAGCGCAGCTCAAAAGCAGCGGCGGCGAGAGGAATAATGAGGCCTTGCTGGCGCTAATCCGGAAACAATTAAAACAGATGCACTCATCAGAAAATCATGTGCGCAACACCCTTACCAATTATGTGGAAAATGCCGGAAAATTAGATGCGATACAAGCCGAGCTGCAAAACCTGCCCCCGTTTAAAGGAAAAAAACTAATGATGTATCGGGGTATTTATATGAACAAAAGCAGTGGCGACTGGATCATTCATATCAGTATACAAGACCCGGATAAGCCCGAAAATGTTGATCGATATACCTATAAGGATGGAAAATGGGAAGATCCGCAACCCGAACAGTCTCCAAGCCCTGATGAACTCAGGGAATACACATCGCCGCTCAGCAATTTTAAATTTTCGGCCGCCTTCAATGTATATGCTGTTTCCGTACAGAAAGCTAAAACAATAGAAGGTGCAGGGCCTGTTGAAAGCATTCATTATTACTACCGGAAAGGGGGCCGATCCGAATGGAATGTTTATATCCGTGGCGCCCGTAACAGGTATCAGTTGTATTTTGATAAAGCAGGAAATTTTGTAAAAATGGATAAGCGCTGATTGTAGTGACAAGGTATATGCAACAGGATGCTGATCACAATTAAAATACCCTGTGGTATATTTCAAAAAGTAAATGCTCCTGTTCTCCTCGTAAAATCCGCTGGTCATTTTAAGTATTGGTTACATTTTCATAAAGTGCGAAACATTTATGAGGCAATTTTAGCATGGCCAATCCCAATAAGCCTTACGCAATATATAAATTATTTAAAATCCCTCGAAGGAAATAATTCACCCTGCACAGCCTTTCCTGATGAGGTATCTTTATCCTTTTCACCCCAGCCCACAGGTTTGCTGACAGAACCGAGGTCCCGGCTAAGGGTATCAATACGCATCAGGTGGTTCATATTATGCAGAGAATGTGCAATAACATGGATGACCTCGCCCTCAATCTGGACATGGCCTATAGCCATTAAAAGCCTGGATTGTAAAATCACTTTTCGAAAATGCTGATAGGTGCTGCCCCATACAACAAGGTTTGCGAAGCCTGTTTCATCCTCGATGGTAATAAACAAGACCCCCTTAGCCGTGCCAGGCCGTTGCCTTACGGTGATCAGTCCGCAGACATTCACAGGCATACCATCCTTTAGGGTGTTTAGTTTACCCGCAGGTACTACATTTATAGCATCCAGTTGCGCTCTTGCGAAACTTACGGGGTGGGCCTTTAAAGACAAGGTCGTCGTTGCATAATCCTGTATGACCTGCTCCATTTTTGAGAGGGATGGCAGCTCGACCTTTTCTTCAGATGCACTTTCAGATGGCTGCCCGTGAAACACGCCCGTAGGGTGATCGGCCAATGCCGCTACATGCCATAGGGCTTCACGTCTACCCATACCCATAGAACGGAATGCGTCGGCATCTGCCAGGCGTTCCAGCGTAGAGGGATGTACCCCGGCATCAAGCAATTCGTTGATGGTATGATAAAGCTTGCTGCGGTTAGCGACAAGCTGCTGCAAATCCTCTTCACGTAATCCTTTGACCTGGCGGAATCCCAGGCGTAAAGCAAAGTACTGTCCTGCTTTTTCTTCCAGGGTATTATCCCAATAAGAATGATTAATGTCCACCGGACGGACTTCTACGTTATGTTTTCGGGCATCAATTACGATCTGGGCCGGGGAGTAGAACCCCATAGGCTGACTGTTGAGCAGGGAAGCCGCAAAAATATCCGGGTAGTGGCACTTGATCCAGGAAGAAATATACACCAGTAAGGCAAAGCTGACGGCATGGCTTTCGGGGAAACCATAACTACCGAACCCCTCCAGCTGTTTGAACACCCTCCGGGCAAATTCTTCCTGGTAGCCCTTCTTGATCATACCGCCAACCAGCTTCCGTTCCCACTCGCTTACTTTTCCTTTGGATTTAAAGGTGGCCATACTGCGCCGCAATCCATCCGCTTCCGCAGGAGTAAAACCGGCAGCCACAATGGCGATCTCCATTGCCTGCTCCTGGAATAAAGGCACGCCTAATGTTCTCCCCAATATCTCCTTCAACTCTTCGGATGGGTAGTCTACCGGCTCTTCCTTATTCCTTCGTTTCAGGTAGGGGTGGACCATATCCCCCTGTATGGGGCCGGGCCTAACGATAGCTACCTCAATCACCAGGTCGTAGAAATTCCCGGGCTTCAGCCTGGGCAACATCGACATCTGTGCCCGGCTTTCGATCTGGAAGACGCCTAATGTATCGGCATGACTTATCATATCGTAGACCTTGCAATCATCTTGCGGGATGTTGGCTAAGGTAAGGTTTAAGCCATAATGCTGCTTCGCAAGATTAAATCCTTTACGGATACAGGTCAGCATGCCGAGCGCCAGCACATCGACCTTAAGAAAACCTAAGGCTTCGATATCGTCCTTGTTCCATTCCACATTGGTGCGGTCTTCCATCCTTGCGTTGATGATAGGACATAAGTCGTAAAGCTTATTCTGCGTGATGACAAAGCCGCCCGTATGTTGCCCGAGTTGCCGGGGAAATCCTATATATTCATGTGTTAGCTCCAATACCTTTCTCAGATAAGGATCATTCGCATCAAAACCGGCGGAGGTATTCGTAACTTTACCTGAATACCAGTCTTCCGTTAATTCATAAGCGGATTTTGCAAGCTTGTCGACCGCATCTACCGAAAGTCCCATTGCCTTACCCACATCACGAACCGCTCCTTTCCAATGCACCTGGGTTACTGTGGCGACGATACCGGCACGGTGCCGTCCATATTTGTTATAGATATATTGCATCACCTCCTCCCGGCGTTCATGCTCGAAATCGACGTCGATATCGGGTGGTTCATCCCTGGCATCGCTCATAAAGCGCGCAAACAGCAGTTTGAATTTTGATGGATTTACCGATGTGATGCCTAAACAATAGCATACCACTGAGTTAGCAGCAGAACCACGTCCCTGGCAGAGGATATCACGCTGCCTGGCAAAACGTACCAGGTCATACACGGTGAGGAAATAGGAGGCATAATCCTTTCTTCCTATAAAGGAGAGTTCCATCTCAATGGTCTCCTTTATCTTCGTGTCCAATTTAGCTCCGAACATTTCCCGCGCGCCTTTCCATGTCAGGTAAACCAGTTCCTCCATTGGTGTTCTCCCCTCAGTAACAATTTCCTCGGGATAGATGTATTTCAATTCGTCCAAGGAAAAGCCGCAGGCATCGGCTATTGAAATTGTATTGATTATCGCATGTGGATACTGCCTGAACAGGCGATAGATCTCATCAACCGGCTTTAAGTAGCGCTCTGCATTGGCATGAATGCGAAAACCGGCTGTCTGTATAGTACACTTTTCGCGGATGCAGGTCAGTACATCCTGTAACTGCCGGCGCTCAGGACTATGGTAATGCACGTCGTTTACGGCTGCCATCGGGATACCTAATCTATCTTCCAGCTCTGCCAGCCGGAATAGCTTCTTCTGGTCATCGCCATTGTACAGGAAAGACGCTGCCAGGTAGAGCTTATCCCCAAATGCGCTTTTATACGCTTTCAGGGCCTCTATAAATGTGGGATCGAATTCAAAATTGTGATCCAATACCGTTGGCGGAATGGCTATAAATATAATGCCTTCGGCATGTGCATAAACATCTGCTTTAAATAGCTTGCACTGTCCTTTTTCTGCGCGTAGATTGCCTTTAGTTAGTAGTGCGGACAATCTGCTGTAGGCCTCTTTGTCAGTTGGATAGGCCAATAGTGGATATCCGTCCAGAAGATTTAGCCTGCAGGCCGGGATGAAGCGAATATTTTTACCTCTTGCGGCCTTATGTGCACGCACGATACCGGCTAAGGTATTATGATCGGCTATTGCAATAGCCTTGTAACCCAACTCTATAGCCGCATCGACTAACTCCTCCGGATGCGAAGCGCCCCGTAGAAAAGAAAAATTGCTGGTTACCTGTAATGCTGCATATGCCATCCTCATCTATTTACCATTAAGCAAAAAAACCATGTAAAAACCACTGTACGGCTCCATCCGCATAATGACCGGACCTGAAAAGCCAGTAGCGGGCACCGTGCTCATCTTCCACCCGGTAATAATCCCTGGGCTGGCCATCTGCCATCCACCATTCCTGTTCAATCCTTTCCGGGCCGTCTGCTTTTGTCAATTTGAATATTTTGCCTTTATGGGTAAACAATATCGGGGGATAATCCGGCAGCGGCACCATCACATCAATAGGTTCAGGCTGATCCAATAGATGCAATGGCCTTAATTTATCCAACGGCCAATCTGTTGCCGGCATCCGCTCCAGGGAGTTAGTCCTCTTAACTGATCGTTCCGGCCAATGCTGTGCTGCAGGCAGGTAACGGCGAATGCTGTCCATACCTACCTTGCCGGCTATATGATCCAATAATTCCGCCACTTTGTGCTGGTCCCCTTTGGCATCCCATAATGTGTCCTGGGTATCTCCTATATCTTCCACTAACGGAGCTTCCATGCTAAAAAGTTCTATACCCAGCGCCGGCGCTATTGTGGCGAGCTTTAATGCAAACAAGCGAAACAGATGCGGTTCCGAACTGGATGCGCGACTTGTGCCGATACTGATCTGCTGCACATTACCATCGATACGGTAGCCCTTGAAAACTGCAGTACGCATCCCATTGCCTTCTTGTGCTAATCGCTTACAGAGTTTTTCCAATACATACCGAAGAGCGATCTCGATACCTGTGGCGGTGCTGATAGGTTCCAGGCAAACCAGGCGTTCAAGGTAGGGCTCGATAGGGCATACCGGCTTCAAAACCTCAGGATGTGCACCTAGCGCCTGGTCTAATCTTTGGATCAGTATATCGCCAAACCTTCTTCTTAAGGTAGCCTTTGGCATATTCATAAACTGGCCAATGGTCCGAAAACCAAGTCGCTGCATCCTTTGCAAGGTAACATGCGCTACTCTCAGTGCTTCCGGGGGTAAGGCCGCTAATGCTTCATTTTGCATACCCATTGCGACAATTGAAGTGCCGGTGCTAAACCTGGCCATTGCCCAGGCTGCGCCTATGGTGTCGGCTATCGCAGCCTTAGCCTGGTAACCTCCTGTAGCCATACGGGATACTATAGTATTTAGATAAGGTGCTTCACCGCCCCATAAGTGTGGGCATCCGGAAATATCCAACATAATTCCGTCTGTTCCATCTACAGCTGCGATAGGAGAGAAGCGCAGGCACCATTCCGCTAAAGCCTCCAGTACAGCGGCTAAGGTTTCCGGTTCCTCCTGCAGCACGATCAGGGCCGGAAGTAGTGCACGGGCGTCTGCCAATACTTTCCCGGGCGTAATGCCCTCCTGGATCGCTTCAAGACTTGCTGCTTTTACCATCATGCGCCCTTTCTCCATTGCGGACAGCACAAAAGGCTTACCCTTCAAATCAGGGTTTATTTTTAACCTTCTGTCTGTAGCCAGATGTGGTAGCCATAGGGCTAAAAAACGTCTAGGCATACCGTTCGATTTTTGGAACGGTAACAGCTGCTTTGGCTTGCGGCTGTATCGCTGTAAATGTTCCGTCTTTCCAGCCATAATACCAGATTCCCGGCTTTCCATTCCTGATCTTTTCCAGCCTGACTTCCCAAACCGGCAGGCCCACGCCGGGCAGATTACCTGTGGTATGGCTTGCCACAGGTCTGATTTTCCAGCGCGACACACAAGCCAGTGTATTTTCTTTTCTGGGTCGTTTTCTATGTAGGAAACCGGTGACCTTACTGTCTTCCACGGCAAGCTGTAAGCGCTGCGACTGTGTGAAAGTGAGCTCACCCAGTTCGGCTACCACAGCCACAAGCGCATTGCACTTCAAGGCCTGTTCCGCTACCCATAGCGCATCTTTATCTTTATTTACATCTATGAAAATTATATTATGGGGCGCTATCCCGAAATAAGTCAGTCCCGGTGGAAACAGGCTACGCTTCGTACTTACCCATACGCAGGATAAGTTATCCGTCATCAATGTAGACAGTAAACCTGCAACAAACCCGTTTGTTGCCGTTGCACATGCCGCGGTAGGACTGATGAACTCATGCACCGCTCCGGTAGGCATCAGGCCACAGGGAAATGCCGAAGCCATAGCCTTCAGTCCAAAATCCGGGGCCGCTTCACCAACAACAGGCCGCTTGAATCCCTGCAGGGCCAGAAGCTGCTCCCGTAGCTCCCTGACCATTTCTTTTTTAGCTAATCCCTCCATAATCAAAACTTTTTACGTACTTTTGATACAAAATGTATCATAATAGTGTTTGTTAAAGTAGCAATTCAATATGAAAGAGCAAAATATTTTTTTCGCAGGGAACCTTAAATTCCTTCGGGAGCGCAAGAAAATCAGCCAGGAGGAGCTTTCAAAAAAGCTACATTTATCAAGGGTAAAAGTAGCGGCATTGGAATCAGGGCATACGAAATCGCCGCAGCCTGAGGATTATATAAATGTCTCTAATTATTTTAAGATCAGCATTGACAGTTTACTCAAAGTGGATTTAAGTAAGTTAGGGGAACTTAAATTGCGGGAGTTAGAGTCTGGTAATGATATTTATATAAAGGGCGGCAATATCCGTGTACTTGCGATAAGTGTTGATAAAGACAATACCGAGCATACGGAATACGTTCCCATCAAAGCCAAAGCTGGCTATGCCTCGGGTGGGTATTCCGACCCGGAGTATATTGCAGAACTGCCAAAGTTCAGCATGCCCAATCTTCCCAAAGGAACGTTTCGCATCTTTCCCATTTCGGGCGATTCCATGTTGCCCATCCCGGACAGCTCTGATATTACGGGGCAGTTTGTAGAGGACTGGACCTCCTTAAAACCGGATACACCGGCTATCGTTATCCTTAAAGGGCAGGATTTTGTGTTTAAGCTTGTAACCATTGGCAATGAAGGTAAAGTTCAATTGAAGTCCCTGAATGCTGCCTATGAACCTTACCAGGTTGAAATAGAGGACGTGTTAGAGATCTGGAAATTTTACGCATTTACGAGCCGGGAAATGCCCGGATCAGTAACCGATCTGGATGCAGTACTCCGGGAAATAAGAACGCTGAGAGGTGCTTTTGGAAAGATGGAAAAAAAGAAGTGATATGGAGCAAATGAAGCTTTTCGAAGATGTTGATTTATATAAGTTGCCTTATGAGCTGATGGACTATCACCCCGGTTTTTTCAGTAAGCAGGAAAGTGATGCTTACTATCAGCTGCTGTGCAACACGATACCATGGGAGCAACGGGAAATGAAGCTGTATGATAAAATGGTTATTCGGCCCCGGCTTTCCGCATGGTATGGTAAAGGAAAAGAAGAACCGGGAAGCAACAGGTTGGAGTGGACGCCTGAACTTCTGGAAATTAAGTCGCGTGTAGCAGCGAAAACAAGAATAGATTTTACCAGTGTATTATTGAATTATTACCGGGATGGTAAGGACTCTGTAGCCTGGCATAGCGATAAGGATACGGTACCAGGAATGAAGACGCAAATTGCTTCGGTCAGCTTAGGACAAGTACGGTCTTTTGATTTCCGGCACAAAGAAAATCACAGGCTAAAGCACAGTTTATCTTTAGGACATGGTTCCCTGTTGCTTATGAAAGGCGACCTCCAGCGCTATTGGGAGCATCGGATTGCAAAGTCAGCTTTGCCAATGGCGGGAAGGATCAATCTGACTTTTAGAATCGTTACTTGATATCGTTTTGAGGTTTCAAATTCCATTGTAAAGCAAGCTGTGAGATGGACGGAAAAGAGGAGATAAGTTGTTGCGGGTATCAAGTTATTTTTAGGGCGACTCCGCCTTTTGAACAGAAGTCCGCTGATTTTTGAAAGGCCTATCTTCTCTATTTACCTTATCTTCGCGGCCACACATCTGGTAATCAATCATTAACATATAAAAGCATGAAGCAAATCGTCCATTCTATTTTAATAATGCTAATCGTTAAGGCGACATCATTACAGGCCCAGACGGCAGATCCCCACCTTTTACCCAAAGCTCAAAACTTTATGCAAAGTAGTGGCACTGCATTGGCATTTGAAGAAAATAAAGGACAGGTACAGGGGAAGGACAGCGACAAGGTGCGCTTTACCGTTAAAGCACCAGGGATTGATATCTTTATTCTGAACAACGGCATTGCTTACCAATACAAGAAAGTACATTATCCTGAAGGTTATTTTGAACAGTTAAAGGAGCATCAGGAACCAGAGCAATTGGAAAGGTTAACGGCAGCCATTAGCACCGAAACGTTCAGAATGGATGCCCTATTGGCTGGAGCAAACCCCCAGGCAGAAATAGTGACCGAAGGCAGATCAACAGCTGTAACACATTATTACAACCATAATGCCCTGAAGGTATCCCAATATCAAAAAGTGATTTTCAAAAATATCTACCCGCTTATAGACTGGCAATTGCTCTTTAAAAATGGTCAATTAGAATATGAGTTCGTGGTGCATCCGGGAGGCGATCCTGAACAGATCCGGTTTCGATATGAACACAACGAAGGATTAGCATTGCAAAAAGACGGAAGTCTGCAACTGCAAAGTAAAATGGGCAATATTACAGACCAGGCTCCTGTAAGCTTCCAGGACGGCAGGTCCATCAGTACCGCATTTGTACTGGAAGGAAAAGAGATGCGTTTTAAGCTTTCAGCATACGACGTTACACAAAAGCTCATTATAGATCCTGCCCTGGTGTGGGCGACTTATTTTGGTGGAGAGCAACCTGACGAGGGTCGCACCTGTACAACTGATGCTGATGGGAATATATATGTGGGAGGGGTAACCTATTCAACAACAGGTATTAACGAAGGCGGTTATCAAACTGTTCTGGGAGGGGGTGGCGATGCTTTTCTTGTCAAGTTCAGTAGCAACGGTACCCGTTTGTGGGCTACTTATTATGGTGGAATAAATTATGAGATTGGCAACAGTTGTGCCGCGGATGCCTCAGGCAATATTTATCTTGCAGGTCATTCCGGTTCAAGTGGCCTCGCAGCCAATGGCCATCAGAATGTTTGGGCAGGTAGCTACGATGGTTTCCTTGTTAAATTCAACAGCAATGGTATTCGAATTTGGGCAACCTACTATGGCGGTTCCGGGATGGAAAATGGTAATAGTTGCGCTACAGATGCTGCAGGCAATGTTTATTTTGCCGGACGCGCAGGGTCTGCAACGAACATAGCAGCTTCAGGACATCAAAACAGCCTGGGGGGAGGTGCGAATGATGCTTTCATAGTCAAATTTGACAGCAACGGCGTTCGTCAGTGGGGCACTTATTATGGAGGAACAGGAACCGATGCGTTCCATGGATGTGCCGTAGATCCTGCGGGAAATGTATATATGGCAGGGGAAACAAATTCTACTTCCAATATAGCGCATAATGCGCACCAGTCCAGCCTCGCTGGTTTTGCCGATGCTTTTCTTGTAAAACTGAATAGCAGTGGTGTCCTTCAATGGGGCACCTACTATGGAGGGGGGGCGACAGATTATGGATATGATTGTGCTGCTGATGCATCAGGTAACGTATATCTTGCAGGACAGACCCTTTCTTCAGGAGGAATCGCCGCGACCGGGCATCAGAATAGCATAGCCGGAAACTCTGAAGCTTTCCTGGCTAAATTTAACAGCAATGGAGTTCGCCAGTGGGGAACTTATTATGGAGGAGCTTCCAGTGACCTTGCTAACAGTTGCGCAGTAGATGCTTCGGGAAATGTGTATATCGCAGGTACCACATCGTCTTCTTCAGGAATAGCCGTAGGTGGTGTCCAGAATATCTTTGGAGGTAATAACGATGCGTTTTGTGTGAAATTCAACAATGCCGGTATCTTACAATGGGGCAGTTATTTTGGGGGGGCAGATATTGATGCCGCCTTTGGTTGCGCAACGGATGTAACCGGTCATATTTACTTTACCGGAAGAAGCAACTCGCTCTCCGGTATTGCATCCGGTGGCTATCAGAATACGAGTAATGGGCAGGGCGACGCGTTTCTGGCAAAGTTTAGTATTGATGGCAATCCTTTGCCTTTGACCCTGACCGGCTTTAGCGCCACTGCTACAGGGAGCAGAACACATTTAAGTTGGGAAACTGCCAAAGAAGTTAATGTACAAACGATAAGTGTCGAACGCAGTAATGAAAAGACTGACCAATGGGAAACTATCGCTATACAAAATGCAAAAGGCGCATTGAACAACTATTATGAAGACTGGGACCCTCAACCTTTAAACGGGACCAATCTGTACCGGCTTAAAATGACAGATATAGATGGTACTTTTACCCATAGTGCTGTCAGAAAGGCATATTTTGATCGTGCCTCAGATCACAAAATCCGGATCTTTCCCAACCCAAATAATGGCATATTTACCATTGAGTTCGGTCAAAATCCAAATGCAGCAGTGAACGTTCGTATCACGGATATACTGGGCAGAAGTGTTTATAACGGGCATTTCGAGGGCACAAAACGCGCTATTTCTGGTTTAAAGTTAAATGCCGGTGCGTATCTTGTCACCGTCCAGCATGGCGAACATATCTATACAGAGAAAATGGTCGTAGAATAATACCTGTTTTCAAAAAAATGCAAAAAGGCATCGCTTAGAAGCGATGCCTTTTTGCAAGACCAGAATCATTTAGATACTTATCGAATATCTAAATGATTCCATTTACCTCCAAATGAGTAATATGCTTTCCGGGTGATAATTTGATGATCATCTATTTGTATATCGAGCGTTTTTCTGTTAGTGCCACGGCCGCTGCAAAGTATTACAAATGGTAGCATATTGGCCCTATACCGATATTGAGATCATTGCTGCTTTTAGTGATGGCAAACAATTATTGCAAGGCCTTGTTGTTCATAGGCCGGATAGCATATTAAATAATCGAATAATGCCCCTTGGTAAAAATTACTGTTACATAGGTTGTTTCCAAAATGTTGTTATAGTACTTAGACTGAATTATGATTTTACTTCAATAGAAAGTAAAATCTGACCAGTCATTTCATTCAACAAAATACAGAGGTACCTACTATCTTAAGTAGAAGAACGATTTTTTTCAAGAGCGCTGCAATGTTGTATACCTGTTTAATAGTATATTTTGGGGGATGAGTTTCTGTAATAGTATCTGTACTGAGGCCTGGTCAACCCATTGAACAGCTGAAATGAGCGGAAAAAAGCAGGGGCAGCTTAGCCACCCAAAAACCAGCGGAGCTATTGGTTTTTGACTGCCTTTTTTGTTTCTTTTTTGCAGTAAAAAAAGAAAATGTAAAAGCTGTAAAATAAATAGCCATACGCTACCGGCCTGAAACTTAATCCTGGCTTGGCAACAACATCGTATCGGTAAGCGGTCTCGGACTGCATAAAAATAAAGCAAAGCTTTTATAGAACGAAGCAGCATTTTCAGGAAAGCCATTATGGTCTTGCCCGGAATGTTCCTGGATACATTCTGTATACAGTTTTTTGAAAAGGTGTTCCCCCATATGCCGGAAATCTATAGTAAAACCTTTGGTGCCTGGCTTATGTTTACTTATGCGATCGTTTTAATCTCCGGGCTTTTGAGAAAGTAATAACAGGTGAAGCAGTAATGTAATCGTAGTGAATTTATTGGAGCATTGAGTCATTATGCTATTAATGCGCAATTAGCTTGCTGCATTTATCCTGAATTGGGTATTCCTATCTAAGTGGAGGGTAATTTCTTAACCTGGATTAATTTTAATCCTTCTTTGATGTCGTAACTTTAGGTGTAATTAATCACTCATAAAATTGTTAGTCATGGAAATAACCGCAGCATTAGTAAAAGAAAAAGGAGGACAATTTGAACTGGAAAAAATCAACCTGGAGGAACCCCGGGCCGATGAAGTGTTAGTAAGAATAGTAGGCTCCGGGACCTGTCATACGGATATGGCAGCAAGAGACCAGCAGACCGGGCCGACGCCTTTTCCTATCGTTTTAGGGCACGAAGGGTCGGGGATTGTAGAAAAAGTAGGGGCCGGAGTCACCAATCTTAAGCCTGGTGATCACGTGGTGCTGACTTTTGGTTTTTGTGGGGAATGCTATACCTGCCAAAGCGGGAAACCTACTTATTGTGAAAACTTCCCGGCCCTAAATTTTGGCGGGGCCCGTTTAGATGGTTCCCATAGCCACCATCATGGCCAGGAGACGGTTTTTGATAATTTCTTCTCCCAGTCTTCATTTGCCACCTATGCGATCGCCAACAAGCGGAACGCGATTAAAGTTTCTGATAAAGCACCCCTGGAATTACTTGGGCCATTGGGCTGTGGTATACAGACTGGTGCGGGCGCTATTATTAATTCTTTAAAAGTTTCAGCCGGCAAAACAGTGGTCATTTCCGGTGCCGGTGCAGTAGGCCTGGCGGCTTTACTGGCAGCAAAAGCCTGTTCCGCTGCCCAGATTGTTTTAGTCGACATTAACCAGGAGCGTTTAGACTTTGGATTAGAACTTGGAGCCACGCATGTGATCAATAGCCGCAATGAAAACGTAATGGAAGCTTTACAGGCAATAGCACCTAAGGGTTTTGATTTTGGGTTCGATACGACAGGTCGTAATCATGTGATCAATAATACTTTAGCCAACTTGAAATCTTTAGGCCAGATGGGCATTGTAGGTGTTGCTACTAAGCCTTTAGAGGTGGAAATGAACAGCTATGTATTGAAAGGGATTAAATTGATCGGGATTGTGGAAGGGGATAGTGTGCCGTCCCGGTTTATCCCGGAAATGGTGGAGATGTACCTGAACGGCCAGTTCCCATTTGACAAACTGGTCAAAACGTATCCGTTTGAAGCCATTAACCAGGCGATTGAAGATTCAGAAACGGGTAAAACAATCAAGCCGGTAATCCTGATCGGCGATTACAAAGGATAAGTTACTGTTTGTATTTTAAAAAAGTGTTTAGTCTGGCGCCAGCATGATCCATGTTGGCGCTCTTTATTTTTAATGAATTAAGTTCCCTCTGAAAGTAATTATTAAACTAAATCAGTTATAGCGCTAATTATCTTTCTATAATAAATATAAAAAAGCTTTGATATTATTTTGTTAAACTGTACTTTCAGGCTATCCTTAAACATTGTGTGCATTTAAAAATACCTGGAAGGAGGCGGGTATATGGCCTTTAGCATACAGCAAGCTCCTGGTTAAACCTTGAAAAAAATTATGGGATTACTCTGCTACAGATAATGCCCGGCGTATGGTTTCTACCCCTTTTAAGCCTGATAGTAACAATTATTGGTTCATTCAAAACAATTCGTTTCTATGGTTAAAACTTTAAGACAACCGCTAGTACTACTTTCTTTGGCGATCATGGGATTTTCTTCCACATCGGCCCAAACGTTTAACCCACCAGTGGCAGATGCCTTTGTTTTTGGTAATCTCCCGGCAGGCATGGGCCCACAGGTTACTGCCAATTATTCGCATCGAGACATTCCAACCAGTTTTGGTGTTAATGATCTCTACCTATCTGCATGGAGTACTAATGATCCGGGTGGTGGAAGTCTCAGCGAATTTATTTACCGGTTCACTGCACCCTCAACACCCTTGGCCTTGGCGTCCCAGGGCTCTTTCTTTTACCAGGGTGTCGCTGATTTGAAAGTGGGCATGGTATTTGATGCTACTATAGGAGAATACGTCGTACTGGTAGCCTATTATGATTATATGGGGGTCAATAGCATAACCGGTCAGGTTGGGCACTTATTAGACAAGTATGTCGTTAACGGTCCCCCTGGTTCATCTTTGAACTGGTTTGGCCAGATTCAATTGTCTACCAGTCCGCAATATGGCCGTATCAGTATGGACAGCCACAAAGATTATGGCGTAGCTATTGCCTGGGAACATCCCGGAGTGGGGATAGAAACAATGGTAGGGGATGCCGGTACCTGGAGCGGGGTGACCACCCTGGATTTTACAATAGGTGAAATGGGACCCGATGTGGCGTTTACCCATAGCGGTGGTGCCTTAAATGTACATTTCGCTTATCAGAATCCCGGGGCAAATACCATTACTGAATCGGTAATGGATTGGATGTCTTTATTAAGTGTCCCTTTTGGCGGCACGGCACTTACCCCGCCCAATATTGAAGATATAAACTTTGTTCCTTCACCTGTTTCTAACCTGGTACTGGATTGCCCGGACCATTATGGCGTGGAAAACTGGGCTTATACCTATACAGACGGACAGCGGGTTTATGTAAGACATATTGATTATAATACTTCCGGAGTTCCCTTTACTACGATAGTAAATAATGGATCTTTAGGCAATGTGCCTACTGTGGGCAATTTTTTAGCATTCAACCCGACCTTGCATTATGGTGATGGTGCTATGGGTGGTGCAACCGGCCAGATCAGTGTGGGCTGGTATTGTACCTATAGCTTAACAGCCAGTGGCGACTCTCATTATATTACCCTGGAAATGAGGGAAGACGGATCGGGCTTGCTTAGCGCCCCGGACTATAACAGGCTGCCTAATTCTATTAATGGTTATGCTTATCCTTTCTCCGGCATTGCTTTCAGTAAAATGAGTGATATACCTTTAGCTCCTGGTTATCTTTATGCTAATTATTTCATCGAAACACCTTTTGCCAGCGGTAATTATGAGCTGCATCATGCTTTTCATAAGTGGAATAATCCTTTATTCAGGGGCATAAAGCCTGCCCCTTTGCACCCGGAATGCGGCAGCCCTTCTAAAAAAGAAATAATGCAGGCATCCCGCTTATCCGTATACCCCAATCCATTCCTCAACACTTTCAGCAGCAAAGTAATGCTTAAGGAAGCGGGCATGGTGACCATGGTATTAACCGATATAAGCGGTAAAGTGGTGGCACAGGAAAAGACCTGGCAACATAAGGGAGAACAGCTGGTCTCTATGAAAAGGCTGGAGCAACTGGCTTCGGGCAACTATCTTTTAACTACAAAAGTAAACGGGGTCAACCAGGGCACACAAGTGATGGTCAAAAAATAAGTGTATTGATTGTTATTTAATAATGAGCGCTGCCCAAAGAATAGGCAGCGCTCATTTTATAACAATACACTTGCTACTCCACATCTATAATGCCCATTATTTATAGGATGATTTTTGAAATAGTGCTAATTACGAAACCTTAATTTGCTGCTCAACAACTTAGGTTAAATTTGCACTTTCAAATAATGTCCTCAAAGCCTAGTATGCCTGAAAACTTTTTATTTTATCTTGCCTTATCTTTTTTCTGTGTGCATGAAATGGATGCGGTCAGGTGCCGGGAATGGCGCATTTTCCCATTACTGTCCTTAACCAATGATAAATAGGGCAGCGCAATTTTTATTGTCGCACACATTCCTTTGTTTTTTCTTTTATGGATTCAATTGGCTGCCGCTAATCATCGTTTCATTGCCGGGATGAATATTTTCTTTATCCTTCATATGCTGATGCATCTTTTGTACCTCCGGCATAGGAAGAATGAGTTTAAGGATAGTATATCCTGGCTGTTGATTGCCGGTAATGGTATTTGTGGTTTATTGGCTTTATGGATCCCCTGAAAAAAATTAATCCAACCTAAATCTTAGACAAGACGAAGGTTGGAATTAATAGTATGAAACAAAATTTTTAAAATGTCAAGTCCGCTTTATTTAGCGATCTGTAGTTTCAGGAAGTGCCATTCATTCTGTTCGTCCAGCAAACCCAGTGCATAAGTGCCATTCGCAAGTTTGCTGATATATAAACGGTGCGTTTCCTGGGCGCTGATGTTTTCTTCCAGGATCACTCTGCCCATGATATCGACCAGTTTTAATTTGTAATTGCCACTCAGTCCTTCGATCGTTGCATAGGTTTTCGCGGGGTTAGGATGTACCTGTATGCTTTGTGCTTCTTTATGGAAGAATAAGGATCTGATCTTACTCAGTGTAAAGTTCATATCCACGTCTACTTGTTTCAGGCGGTAGTAATTTTGCCCGGTCAGTGGTTTACTATCTACATGACTGTAAGAGAAAGACAGGTCCTGTTGTCCAACGGTAGATTGGGCATCTATCCAGGCCAAGTCTTTCCAGTCTTTGCTATCAGCACTTCTTTGCACGACAAATCCTTTATTGTTATGTTCTTTAGTGGTTTCCCATTCGATCACGGCTTCTTTTCCGTCTTTACGCACTTCAAAGCTACTCAGGGTTACCGGTAAAGGAGAATTGTTCTGAAGCAGGTAAGACAAGCAAAGGGCTGCTTTATTGCCAAATTCATCCACAACATAGACCGTTGTATTGACTGTATCACGTCCTGCTAAAGGTACGCTTGATGAATGAGGTATGTTCAGGGTAAAGGATAGGCCACTTATGGATTGAACGGTTCCTACATTGGTGTTGCCACTTGAGCGTACAAGGCTGATGCTGTCAATAGATACGGTTCCGCCGCCAGAACTGGCTATGGTTACGGTATGGCTTATTGTTGCCGGCGGTGAAGTGTAATAGTTCACTGAATCATAAACATAACCATTGGTCAATAGCTGGGCAGGCAGGAATTTGGTATTAAAAAACTGTATCGGGTCCACGCTGAAGCTGGTGATGTAACCCACCTGTGCCCCGGAACCGGCGCCATCATTTAACTGTCCTACATACATACCATCACAATTGGTACAAGTAAGTTCATTAACGGCTAAAGGGGCGAAATTGTTGTTCCAGTAATAGACCGTTTTTGCGGCCAGCGCTCCTGAAGCGGGTAAAGTCCAGCTATTAGTGTTGTTCAGGGTTGCCGATCCGTTTCTTTTAAGTTTTGAAACGTCCGTAGTGTTTACGATTACCCAACCATCTAAACCATGATCACTATCATAAATGATTTTCCCTGCTTTTCCTACAGGCTGATCGACGGGTGGGGCGGGGTATAGCTCGAATTCACCGATATTGTTTGAGCCCAGTTCATATACATAAGCTGGTTTTGAAGTGGAGATACGTACCGGTTTGCCATATAGAGAGTCTGTAGGCAGCCTGTTATAGATCTGGTGAGATTCACCACCGTTTAAAACGGTTACTAAAGTACCATTACGATATACTGAAGTACCATTATCCACCGCAACTACCTGGAAGCCGGAATAGCCTTCTGTAGTTACACCCACATATTCTTTTCCTAAAGTCCTGAATGGAGCTACCTGTAAAACGGTACCTTCAAGGCTTGTGGAGCCACTGTAGATCCTCCTGTGTTGCTGACCCGAAGCCACTGTTACCGGCTTATCGGTCAATACAAGCATCCCGGAAACACTTTTCACCATAAAAGTATCGGCGTATTGCTGGCCTTTGTTTAAGGTAAAAGTACTTATAGAGGAGGGGACAGAAGGATTGCCAATCTGCACTTTAGTATTATTTTCCGTAGCCATTACTGTGTAATAGTGCGCACCGTTAGGGCTGGCAAAATCAGTTGAATTCAGCACGCTGGCCAGCCGGAATGCGTTTCCTAAGGCTGCCTGGCCCCGCAGGACTACCTGCATCCTGTTCACATTGTTGTTTAAACGCCAGCGAACAGTCACCGGTTGATTGGATTCAATAATATATCCAGGACCGGTAAACGGTGTTTTGAATGTATTCGTGAAAATATTGGCAATAGGGGTGGTATAAGAGTATTTTGCGGTATTGCTAACGGTACCTGTTGTGATTACCGTGCCGTTTGTCGATTTTATAGTTATGTTCGCCTGGGTTAATTCCGTGGTTACTTGTATCTGTGCCGGCGGATTACCATTATCGGCATTTAAAGAAGCGGGCTGAGCCGCAATGGCCGGTAAGTAGTAATAGTAAATATTATCTGCAGGATTTTCCGGCTTACATACCGGTACCGGTGCGGATTCATTATAGTCTATTTCGCCATTTGTATCCTGGATAATCGTGAAATAACAGGCCGGGCAGGCAACGGCCGCCGTGTTCAGCGAGGTGACGGATACATTATCTAAGTCGGCATAGTTATCAGAATTATTGGAAGTATAACTAAAGCGAAGGTTGCCCGTATAAGCAGTAGTGCGTGGGATGAGTAAAGTGATCGTCCTGAAGGTGTCATCGGGCATAGAAAAGAGACCATAGCTTAAAAGGGCACTATTGCCGGTTGTCGTAGTGATACCACCAGAACCTTTATTTATGGTTAGATAAGTGGTATAAGCACTTCCGGTGCCTAATTGCACAGAAAAGGAAGGGGTGGATGCGTCGCGGTACAATCTCAGGTCGAATTTTACCTTGATGTATCCTTCTGTTGGATTTACCCCACTTAAAGGCGTTGTCAGGGTCATTGCCGTTCCAACACTGCCGTTTCTTTGCAGGCGGGCAAAATTCCGGTAATCATTGGTGCCGTTGTTCATGCGGGACAAACCGGTACTGTTGGTCCAGTCGTTGGTGTTGGTTTCGAAGCCCGGGTTCGTAATCTTTTCCTGGACATTTTGAGCTGTTGCTACGATGGAAATACAGAGTAGCGCTCCGGTAAGTAGTAGATTTGTTTTCATGTGTTTTTTGTTTCAATTGTTATGAAGAATATAAATTATATGATGTTTAATCTTTTGGTGCAGATTTGATTAAACGATTTATAATTTGGTTATATTTGCGAGCAGAATAGATTGTATTACCTGGCTGGTATTACCTGATCGGCTTTATTCGTTATCAGGTATTAGACCGGAGAAGTAATGAATGATCTGCTGCGATTTTACAATACATAAGTGCTTTGTAGTAAGCCTTCTATATTATGTTACTTGTTAAGATCAAAATTAATCAGGAATTGAGGCTGGTTTTCAGAGGAATGTATCACCAAACGGTGTGTCAGTGTATGAAAATCGCCCTAATGTATAAAAGTATCTTTTGAGTGTATGAAAATCCTGTTGCTACTGGCAAATTGTTATTGGAAATGAGGTGAACACCTATAGCCTCTTTTCTTTTATACGATATTGTATCCAGCCGCTGCCGGAGTATTCCTTAACCATTAAAACTATTTGAACTAAACGAAAGACGAGATTCGTACCCATTACCTGAAATAATACCTGGAAAAAAATAACTAAAAAACCAAGTTTGAAATGATTAACTACATTATCGTAGATGATGATGAGCTGCAAATTGATTTCCTTCAAATGCACTTATCTCAGATTGCCGGCTTACATTGCATGGCAACGTACACGAATGCCTTTGAGGCAAGAAACAAGATTATCGAGCAAAGACCAGAATTGGTTATCCTTGACGTAGAGATGCCCGGTCTGACCGGCATACAATTAGTTAAAAGTTTAAATAATCCCCCCACTGTTATTTTTGTCAGCTCTCATCCTACCTATGCTGCGGATGCTTTTAACGTAGAAGCTATAGACTTTATTGTTAAACCCGTGGCCCCCGAAAGGCTTATGCGGACTATTGACAAAGCAATCATGACCATAGAACATGTTGGAATCCCGGTGAGTCATGCCGATGATTTTAGCATAGAGCGGAATGCTTTTTTTGTGAAGGATAAAAATGTGCATATCAAAATAGAGTATGCGGATGTATTGTACATTGAATCTTCAGGGAACTTTTCGGTGATCTATTTTAAAGACCAGAGTAAACAATTGGTCCTGGCCAACCTGGCAAAAATGGAAGCACAGCTGCCTGCCAACAGGTTTGTTAGAATAAGCCGGTCTGCTATTATAAATATTGAACATATATCGTCTATCGGTCTGGACACTTTGTTTATAAAAGAAGAAGAGCTGGCTATTGGCAAACCATTTTTAGATAGAGTGATGAAAGAAGTAGTGGGCAATAACTGTATCCGCAGAAACTAATTGGTTGCCACTATTGAACTAGTGGGTACAAGGCCGTTCAACACGGGCTTTGCTTATATTTTTGTGTCATATAGTTACGGGTAATGTATTGCTTTTAATTACAAATTTAAGAAAATAACAGGCCTGCTTTAAAGCCGATAAAATAATAAGGGCCGGATTTAAGTCCGGCCCTGTTTTGATTTGAAATTTTAATCCTGTTTATTGCTTTACTACTGCCTTATCGGTTTCCCAAAAGTCAATGTTCCGGATTTGTGGTTTCACTGCTTTGCTTCACTATTTGCAATATACTTTTTTGAATGCGGTCCATAATGATCTTTGCCCACCAGGCACAGTAAACATTAAAATGAGTAGAAAGCCGGTAAGTAACCGTCAGGTGTAGTTTTATTTGTTGCTCATTTATTTTTTCTACTTCATATTGTCCTTTGAGTACTTCGAAATATTTCCCTTCAACGATCACATGTTTTTCCAGGTCCGTTAGTGGCTTGGAACCGGGATCAGACTTTATGGTAAAGGCTAAAGTTTTACCCGGAACAACTGCTGTAATCGTTTCTGTAAATATCAATCCACGGTTAAAAAATGCCTTTCGGCTACCGCCCGGGGTCACGGTGTCAAATATTGCTTCAATAGGTTGAGGGAACCCGGATACCCGGAATGCAGCTTCTTTATTTTGTTCCTCTCTTGTTGCTTCTACCTTTACGATGTGTTGCCAAACGCTGTCGTCGCTTGCATTAATGCTTATGGTAGTACTTTGTGCGTAAATCGTCTCGTTGGCTCCCAGGGAGCGCTCTATTGGTGCAATAAGGAATGGCGCCAGTATACCCGTAACGAGTAATAGGTGCCTCTTTTTTGCTGCCCATAAATACCGGCCTGCAAAGCTGCCTGCTATAACCATTAAAATATAGGCCGGTAGCACGATCAAAACATATAATAAGCTTTCCTGTAGCAAAATAACAAAGCCTAAAAGTCCGGCTACGGCAAGCAAAGCATTTGAAATAGTCGCTTTTGCTGTATACTGTTGCCAGGCAACGATAAGTCCTATTACAAAAGGGACCAGGACCAGGAACGATAAAGTGGTGATGCCGAATACCGGCGTTACGGTGCCGGCACTGAATCCCGAACAAAAAATTACTTTCGCGATCAGGCCATACAGGATCCCGTATAGCAGCCCTTTATATTTATTACCCTCCATTTTTTGTGTGGCAGTTTCATACTTATGCATAGCTTGTTTCAATGATCCCGGGATATTTTGCTCCTTGACTTACTAAAGATATATAAATTATACCTGAATTCATATTCGTTTTGAGTATTGCCAATTATAGGCCACAGACTTCAGTAGATTATACCTGGCCGATCAGAAAAATCAATTTATGCTGTTTAAATTTTTATCCGCGTAAAAATTGATGTTACTTTGTTTAGGATAGATAGTTCACCCATCATTTTACTATCTATGCAACCATAACCTTAGCTAAACTACACTGCAAAAAATGTATGGCAATAACCCGGGTACCGGGTTATGTACAAAATAAGTTTATGAAATCTAATAAATTGAGGCATTACTACCTTCGCTTTCTTATTAATCTCCGGAGTTTTAACCACTGGAGAAAAAAACAGATCAGCGGTAGTCATTTCCTGGTGCTGGCAGCAGCGATTGTTGGTATCCTGGGCGGCCTTGCAGGCTCTGTATTGAAATTACTGACACATACTATAGAAAATTATTTGCAAAGAACAGATTGGGGACTGAAGTTCTATGTATTGCTTATATTTCCTTTGATTGGCATTTTACTGACCGTTATTTATGTAAAAACATTTATCCGGAAGAGTAAGTTTGAGCATGGTTTATCCCAGCTTATTTACAGCATCTCGAAAACCGGCAGTAAAATACCGGTACATAATACCTACTCTCAAATCATTACCAGCGCATTGACGATAGGCTTTGGAGGGTCTGCGGGCCTTGAAGCGCCTATTGCGGTGACCGGGGCGGCAATTGGCGCCAATACCAGTAAAGGCTTTCGCCTGAATTACCGGGACCGCACTCTTTTGCTGGCCTGTGGTACTGCTGCAGGTATCGCATCGGTGTTCAATAGTCCTGTTGCCGGGATGGTATTGGCATTAGAGCTGCTATTACCACAGTTTAGTATTCCCGCATTCATACCCTTACTGATTGCTTCCGCCTCGGCAACAGTAGTGGCGCAATTGATCAGCTCCGAGCCCTTGTTTGTACTGGTAACCGAGAACTGGAAAATTGCTGCCATACCTTACTATATATTAGCGGGTCTTTTAATCGGGTATTTTTGTAATTACTTTACCAAGCTCAATTTCTGGATGTCGGCCCGGTTCAAAAAAATAAAGAGCGTGCTTTTAAAGGCATTGATCGGTGGTGTGGTGCTCGGTTGCCTGATAGCGGTAATGCCGGCTTTATACGGTGAGGGTTATGTGACGATCCAGGCTTTATTAAACAAGCATTACAGTCATATGCTGGAAGGCAGTTTTTTCCGGGAATATGCGCAGAACGACTTGTGGATACTAGGCTTTGCCATCTTGACCTTATTCGGCAAATCTTTTGCGGCACTGATTACGGTGCAGGCTGGTGGTAATGGCGGTAGTTTTGGCCCCAGCCTGGTGATGGGCGGCTTCCTGGGTTTTATATTTGCTTTTGGCGCTAATGTGCTTTTTGGTACCTCGCTGAACGTGACTAATTTTATTGTTGTGGGTATGGCGGCCTGCCTGAGTGGGATTATGCATGCACCACTAACCGGTATTTTCCTGATCGCGGAGATCACCGGGGGCTACAAGCTCATGGTGCCGCTGATGATTGTATCGGCTATTGCCTTTTACGTAAACCGCAGGTACAACAAATACTCTATTTATACCCGCCAACTGGCACAACAGGGCGCGTTGATCTCCCTGGCAGATAAAGAAAAGAATATCCTGACCAATGTAAGCGTAGCAGAGCTGCTGGAGACTGATTTTACCCCGATAGATATCGGCGCAACCGTACAAGAGTGCTTCAGTAGCGTGCTTAATGCCAAGAAGAATATCTTTCCGGTAGTAGATAAAGAATTACATTTTCATGGCTTGCTGTATAGTGAGCTTTTGTTAGACGAAGCCTTGCATATTAAAGAGGGTACTTCTGATGGCAGCGGAACCATCAAAGATATTATGCAGCCGGCTATTGAATCGGCAACCTTGTCCACCCCGATCTTTGAGATTATACAACAGATGGAGCGGAAAAGCCTGCGTACGATCCCGATCGTTAATGAAGACAATTGTTTCCTCGGGTTTATTACTAAAAATGCCATTTTTAACCGCTACCGGGAAGAGTTAAATAAGGAGTTAAGTTACCTGGAGTAAAAGTATTGTTTAAACCCGGTTTTACTCAGGCTGTTCTTTGCGGCATAATGGTATGATTTTAGCCATGATTTAAGTATATTTTTAAAGGCAAAACACTATTATGGAGGAAATATTGGAAGCGATAAAGGAATTTGCAGACCAGGCGCATGGTGAGCAGATCCGGAAATATACACCGGAGCGCTATATAGTACACCCGGTACGCGTTATGGAAACCTGCCGTAAATATGAAAACAGGTTGGAAGTATTGGCCGCAGCATTATTGCATGACGTTGTAGAAGATACTGCGGTAAGCAATGCGGCAATTGTGGATTTTCTACAAACCCTGATGCCCCGGCCCAAAGCCTTAGACATCGCGAAACTGGTAGTAGAGCTGACCGATGTATATACTAAAAAAGATTATCCGCAGCTGAACCGGAGGCAAAGAAAAGAACTGGAAGCGAAACGACTGGGGGAGGTGAGCCCGGATGCGCAAACGATTAAATACGCCGATATCATCGATAATTATTTAGACCTGTTGATCCATGATCCTGAATTTGCAGGAAAATTCCAGGCCGAAGGGCGGGCTTTATTAAAATTGATGACGAAAGGCAACGCGCTTTTATATGAAATAGCGAAAGAGACCATAAAGTAAGCACCAGGAAATGGCGGAGCTTAACCTGTTTCATTATCGATTGATTACATTGAATCAAACCGGCTATTTGATGCAAAGATTTATCTCTAAACCTGTTCTGTTTCTAATGTCTAACTATTGTGCCCGGCACATTAAATTTTTTCGGTATCCTAAACTTAAGTAAGGATTGCTTATTTTTTCAATACAAAAGGTTGGTGCATCGTTAGCGCCAACCTTTATATTTTAGCAAAGCCGCACTGTTTTTTAAGCAGCTGCTCAAATTTGCTATTTATTGTCCTTTTTGTCGTGACCTTCCGTTTTTACAATCTTATTGTAAATGCCCATGAGCAGTACAGGGCTTACCCATTGACCGATAAATAAAGCCGTATGCGGTTTCCGCATTATTTTTAGGCATAGGGAAGCTGACATAGCACCTATTGCGGTCCACAGGTATACGTCAGAGGGTACTTTAGAAGTTACGGCTTCAATATTTTTGGCCACCACACCTTCTTCGCCGGTATTTTTATTTTGGTTGTTCATAATTAAAATAGTTTATGTGTCGATGGAATGGCAAGCTTTGACTTGCTGTTATCATCTTTGATTAGTTTTATGGATTGATATTCCGGTTACTCGTATCAGTTAGAGAGGTGTCACTGGTTGAAGGGGGCGTAGCCGGTGGCATGGCAGGGTCGGGGTTAGAGGGCGTCGTTGCCGGCGTTTCATAATCATTATCATTTTTATCCTGTGTATCAAACCCATTTTGTCCCTGGTTATTATCACAGGCGTTCAGGGCAAAAAAGGCAACGAACAGCATTACATATTTTACAGCTTTCATAATCATAATTTTTGTTTTAAAATATAGTTGGAATGTTTACACCTGGGTGGGCAATATTTGTGTAGCAAGTTTTATTTTCTAACTTAAATTGAACCCCAGATCTCTTCATCTTTGCAATTCCTGTCGCCTTGAGGATCCGAGGAATTGATGGTTGAATGATGGTACAGTAATGCGGTGGGCCGGCCGCCGTTGGTATTGAATGCGTGTGTCATAATGGATTGTTTTTTAATGTTGCTGAATAAATCTATAACAACGAAAAACAGACCAAATGTAAATTTGTGTACATTACAGGGTAATATATAGCATTTATTTTTTCTATGTGTGGAATTTAGTACTCAATATGAGTATAAGCAATTGCATTAAGGGTAATAGCTATTATTAAATACAGGATAAGTAATGCTCCCCACAATATTCATCCGCTTTTGTTATCCCGGATAATTACAATGCCTTTTTTATTTGCCCCATAGTTAAAAAAGACTCAGCCGCTCAATGGGTGGATCATTATGGTCCTTTTCTTATTAATGCTGCAATTTGTAGTGTAGATATTACCCAATGCCTTCAAAAGTTGTGGAAGAAAAGTGGCTGTTTGGTATTTATAACTCTATTCTTCTAATAAGAAACATTATTTTTTGGCTTTAAAAATGTGGTTAAACATAGGGATATAGGATAAAGCCAGTGCTGACCTTATGATACAATTGACTTATTAACGCTGGCAAAAGGTTATTGAGCAGGGAAGGCAGGTAATGGCAAACTATTTGCACCTCTATCACTTGTATGTGATTATTATAATGAGCTAATGGTGAAATTTCACTCTTTCGCAACTATTTTGCTGCGCCACCATCTCGTATAACACTACCCGTACAATTATTCATCAAATTTTTAATTACCTGATTGGAAGCGCTGCTTTATAAGCAGTGTAAAAGATTTACTTTAAAATTAATGCTCATGAAAGACCTTGTAGTGTTTTCGCATCTTCGCTGGGATTTTGTGTTCCAGAGACCACAGCATATTATGTCCCGGTTGGCCGATGCTTACCGGGTTACCTTTATTGAAGAAGAAGTTTATGAAGAAGGCCCCGATGGTTATACGGATTACCTTGCGGCGCCTAATATCCGTGTGTATCGCCCGCAGCTTCAGAAAAATAATGACCAGGATATTATAGCAAGAAAACGTGCTGTCGTTGATGCAATTATTAAGACCTTAGGTATGGATGATTTCATTGCCTGGTATTATACACCGATGGCCTATGCCTTTACCCGGCATTTAGCCCCGGCCATTATCATCTATGATTGTATGGATGAGTTGTCTGCGTTTTTGTTTTCACCGCCAGACCTGCTGGACAACGAAGCAGCATTATTACAAGCTGCTGACCTGGTATTTACCGGTGGCTATAGCCTGTATGAAGCCAAAAAGGATAAGCATCCCGCGGTATATTGTATGCCAAGCAGTATTGATAAAGACCATTTTGGTAAAGCAAGGCAAATAGGTGCAGAGCCCGCGGACCAGGCCGGTATACCAATGCCCCGCATTGGATTTTTCGGGGTAATCGATGAACGTTTTGATACCATTCTGATCCGGGAAGCCGCAGAACGGAAGCCGGATTGGCAGTTCGTGATCATAGGGCCTGTAGTAAAAATAGCCCCTGAAGCCTTGCCTCAGCTGCCTAATATACATTACCTGGGGAGTAAAAATTACCAGGAATTACCTGATTATATAAGGAGCTGGCAAATCGCTATGCTTCCTTTTGCCATAAACGAGGCCACAAAATTTATCAGCCCGACAAAAACACCGGAATACCTGGCTGCCGGTAAACCGGTATTGTCAACTCCGGTGAAAGATGTAGTACGCACCTACGGAAAGAACGGGCTTGCGGCTATAGTGACCAATACAGATGAATTCATTGCGGAAGGAGAAAAATTTTTACAACAAAAAGACCCGGAATGGCTGGTCAAAGTGGATCAGTTCCTGGCTGCTATGTCCTGGGATGAGCTGGTGATGAGTATGGAAACACAGATGAGAAAAGTTTTAACGCTTAAAAAAGAAAAGGTATAAATTATGTACGACTATTTAATAGTAGGCTGCGGATTTGCCGGTGCCGTGCTGGCAGAACGCCTGGCATCAGTGAGTAATAAAAAAGTTTTGATCATTGACAAGAGAAACCATATCGGGGGTAATGCCTATGATTATTATGATGAGCATGGTATCCTGGTCCATAAATACGGTCCGCATATTTTTCATACCAATTCAAAAGAAATTTTTGAATACCTGGGCCGCTTTACCGATTGGCGGCCTTATGAACACCGCGTGCTGGCAAGTGTAGACGGGCAACTGGTGCCCATACCGATCAACCTCAATACGATCAATACCCTATACGGACTTAATTTATCTTCAGAGGAGGTGGAAGCCTACCTGGCTGCAAAAAGGGAGCCTGTGCAGCAGGTACTTACTTCAGAAGATGTGGTCTTAAGTAGTGTCGGCAAAGAACTTTATGAAAAATTTTTCAAAGGCTATACGATCAAACAATGGGGGATAGACCCTGCCGACCTGGATGCATCGGTAACCGCACGCGTACCTACCCGGACCAATAAAGATGACCGCTATTTTACCGATACCTACCAGGCCATGCCGCTCCGGGGCTATACGCAACTATTTGAGCGCATGCTTTCCCATCCCAATATTCATATTATGCTGAATGTAGACTATGAAGAGGTAAAGCAATCTTTCGTTTGTAAACAAACTATATATACAGGTCCAATAGATGCCTTTTTTAATTACAGGTTTGGTAAACTGCCTTACCGCTCTATAGATTTTAAGTTCCAGACCCTGGAAACAGAAAACTTTCAGCCCTGCGGAACGGTAAACTTTCCCATGAGTCAACTGTATACCCGGATTACGGAATTTAAACAGCTCACCGGGCAATCGCATGCTAAGACAACTATTGTTATGGAATATCCAACCGCTGAAGGCGATCCGTATTACCCTATTCCGCGTAAAGAGAACCAGCAACTCTATAATCAATACAAAACCCTGGCGGAGCAATTCCCGCAGGTACACTTTACCGGCAGGTTGGGCACGTATAAATATTATAATATGGACCAGGTTGTAGCGCAATCGCTGACCTTATTTAAAAAACTAAGTGCTCCGGAAAAGCCAATGAATGGTGCGGTGAAAAATGTCATTGTTTCAAATCCATAAATATGCAAAACCCGTTTTCATCCTTTTGGATCGCCGGTTATGAATGTAGCGATCAACTTAATTGCTTTGGTGAACGCGTAAATTTACTGGCAGCAACCCGACATCTGGAGCAGATGGAGCAAGATTATACCAGGCTCCGGGAATTTACAATCAGTACGGTACGCGAAGGGGTACAATGGAGCTGTGTAGAAACCAGTCCTTACTTCTATGACTGGACCAATGTTATTCGGATCATAATGGTTGCCCGGGAACAGCAGGTACAGGTGATTTGGGACCTTTGCCATTTCGGTTATCCTGCAGACCTTACTCCGCTACATCCTCATTTTACAAAAAGATTCGTAGCGTTTGCCCTTGCTTTCCTGGGACTCTACCGTAGCCTGCAGCAGGAAGGATTATTGATCGTTACCCCTATAAACGAAGTTAATTTCATGTCCTGGCTTGGCGGGGAAGTAGGCGCCACCGCTCCTTATACTAAAAATTATGGCTGGGAGGTGAAATACCAGTTAATGCAGGCTTATATACAGTGTGTAAAAGCGATGAAAGCCCGCGATACCCGCTTGCTTGTGCTGGTTACCGAGCCACTCATCAATATTGTGCCGGAAAATTTTGAGGATAACGATTTAGTCAACCTGGCAAGGGAAAAGAACGAGGAGCAGTTCCAGATGTTGGATATCCTGTGCGGCTATATATGCCGGGAATTAGGCGGTAACGATGATCTTGTAGATATCATTGGTTGTAATTATTACCACAACAACCAATGGTTTTATCCATCAGAGCAGCAACTGGACTGGCGCAGCGGTGCTGCAATTGCAGGTTACCGTAAGCTCTCCGATCTGTGCCGGGAAGTGTATGAGCGGTATAAGCGCCCTATAGTAATTACCGAAACCAGTTATGAAGGCGAGCAAAAAGGTGAATGGCTGGATTTTATTACCAACGAATGCGAAGAGATGCTGGATAGCGGACTGGCTTTGTTCGGGGTATGTATTTACCCGGTACTTAACCGGCCGGACTGGGACTATCCTGAGCGCTGGCATGATTCAGGCATCTGGAAAATCGACCCGCAAACTTTCGAACGGACTATTGACGAAGCCTATGGCGCCACCATAAATCATTGTGTCCAAAAATTAGCGCTCACTGCTGAACGTTCGTTTCAAAAAATACCTCAATTGTAATATTATTCCAGGGTGAATGATTGGTATCAATACCATCATGAAATTTGTGCGCTAATTTTTAACATTTTTGTCAAAAATTAAAATTAAATGGTTTTGTAAATTTGAGTCAATAATGATTTTTGAATTGTTGATCTTTAACCTCAAAACTTATTATAATGCGTTTATTAATGATCTGTAAGGATGCCAACTACAGTAATTTTCTAAGCCAAAAGCTCAGTTCAGCAACCGTTGACTGTATGCAATGTGACAACCTGGACACCGCTTCAGGACAACTCAAACAAAATAATTTTGATGGCGTTATTTGTTGTCTGCCTCTTTTTGAACAATCCTGTCCCTTCACTATCCTGTCCGATCTGCAGCAAGCCGCCAAAAATCCGGGTATTATATTTATTGCGGAAACGCTTGAAGTACACATTGCTATGAGCCTGATGCGGCAAGGGGCATTTTGTTGCTTTAACCGGCCTTTCCCCCTGGAAAAGCTACAGGAGGTTATCCAGCAACTTAAAAAAGAAACGCCGGTGGCGGCGGTCCTCCCTCAAAAAAATCGTACTGAAAGCAGGGTGAACATCGCACCGGCAAAGCATGTTACCGGAACCAGCACGGAAGCGCTCAAAATGTACCGGCAGATTGAACTGGTTGGGCCAACTAATTTTAATGTAATTATCTATGGCGAAACCGGCACCGGCAAAGAGTCTGTCGCTTATATGCTGGCCAGTGCCGGCGAGCAGGGTAAAGATGGCCGGTATATTGCAGTCGATTGCGGTTGCCTGTCCAAAGAACTCGCTTTAAGTGAATTGTTTGGCCATGAAAAAGGCAGTTTTACCGGTGCTATGGGACAAAAGGTCGGCGCATTTGAACTCGCCCATAATGGTACACTCTTCCTGGATGAAATAGGTAATTTAGATTATGAGGTACAGGGTTTCCTGCTCCGCGCGATCCAGGAAAAGAAAATCAGGCGTGTGGGCGGTACGCAGGAAATCGGGATACAAACACGGATCATTGTCGCCTCCAATGAAAACCTGGCGGAAGCGGTGCAAAAAGGCACTTTCAGGGAAGACCTTTATCACCGGCTTCATGAATTCGAGATCGTTGTGCCGCCATTAAGGGCCAGGTCAGCGGACCTTCCCCTCTTCATCGACTATTTTGTCAATGAAACCAGCAAAGAGTTAGGGAAACAGGTATTATCACCCAATGCGGAAGCATTACTAATAATGCAATGCTACAATTGGCCGGGCAATATACGCGAACTCAGGAATGTGATACGCCGGGCCTGCCTGATGTGTCCTGAAGGGCAGGCGCTAAGCACAGCTCATTTACCGGCAGAAATAGTGAACTATATGAATGAGCGAAAACTTATTGCCTCGGAACAGGGAGATATAGCGGTTCCGGTAAAAGCAAGAGCAGTAACTACAAACAAAATAAAAGAAATATTGCGGATCGTTAATTACAATAAAACAAAAGCTGCACGCTTACTGGGCATAGATCGTAAGACTTTATACAACCGTTTAAAATCCATTTCTTTCCCGGGACACAATAGCCAGCCGGGAGTGTATGCAGATTGCTAGTGGTTTAAATATTTGTTCCACATGAGCATAGACCTATGTGGAACAAATATTTTAAGGATGGATTTAAGCAACTGTAGCCTGACAGTAGTAATTATTAGCCGGGAATTTTTGAAAGATCCATATGAAAAAGTTCCCAGGTATGCCCGTCAAAATCTTCAATAGTACGTTGTTGCATAAAACCATAATCTTTTGGTTCGTTCGGCTCAATGCCGCCGGCCTGAAGCCCTTGTTCCATAGTGCTATTCAAAATTTCAATGCTGTCCATGGACAATGAAAAAAGCCCGGCTACCTTATTTTTGGTATCTGCAATTGGTTTGGTGGCAAAACCGGAAAATTTCTCGTGGCTTAGCAGCATGACAAATATGTGCTCACTCCATATCATGCATTTACCGGCATCATCTGAAAATTGCGGGTTATTGATAAAGCCTAATGCAGTATAAAAAGCCATAGACTGTTGCAGGTCTGTGACCGCCAGGTTGATAAAAATTTGCTTTGTCATTTGTTTTAATATAAGATTATTGCCTGATCTACATGACAACAAATCTATAAAAACATCTTTTGACACTCCTTGCCATAGGATAAGTTCTGTGTTTTATTCCCGGTATTACATTATTGCCACCAATAGTAATAATTATGATGACCATCATACTCAAAGCCGCAACGCGGGTACAGGCTATTTCCGATGTCGTTGGTCTTTTCCGTTTCCAACATCAGGCCACAGGCGCCGGTTTCCGCACACCATTGTTTGGCACGATCAATCAGGGCCACGGAAAATCCCTGCCCGCGGTAATCAGGGTGTACATACAGGTCACTTAATAGCCACTGCTTTTTAAGCTTTATGTAATGGTAGAGTTTGTAGAGCTGTACAAAACCCACTGCCTTTTCGCCGGCATACAGGAGGAAAATGTGGGACTGATCATGGTGCAACCGCTCAGCTATGAACTGCTTGCAGCTTTCATAGTCATCAGGCTGGCGATAAAAGACCCGGTAAAGGTTAAATAAGGTTGCGGTAGTGTCCAGGTCTTTCAGAGTCGCTTTTTCAATACGATAGTGCATTACTTTAAATTATTTGGTTAATGCTGCAAAAATATATGGATGCTGGACTATTTATATGGTCCAAATTGTATATAATGTAGTGGTCCAGTGGGACGATTTTTTTTGCTGAGCATTGCTTGCTTTAATGCTGCTAATTATCCAATGTGGTTTTTATGATTAATTTTGATACTATTTCATCCTGTTTAGGAAATACAAATAATAGCAGGCTATTGCCTGTCTTATTGTAATAATTTCAAACGGAAACATAGCATAAGTAGGTAAACTTGTAAAAATTAGGATTATGGTTCGTACCATTGACTATAAAGATAAGTCCGGGAAGGATTTGCTTAAGGAACAATTAGGCACTGTTGCCGGTTATACAGAAATCACAAGTATAGATGGCCGTATTAAGACAGAAAAATTATTTTCAGGATTGATACTTCAATATGTAAGTTACCATAAAGATGGTAATGAAACAATTGAAGCTATTCTTGCTCAATTTCCGGAGGATATAACGATCAATATTCTTTCTCTGGACCAGGAGTTGGGTGACTATACCATGTTCCAGGAGGCCAACTACCAAAATGGAAAGTTATGGTTCCGCGGCAGGATATTAAAAGATAAAATGAACAGAGCTATCTATTTTGACGCTTTAGATTTAATGGAAGGTACTTCTATACCGGGTACGGTTTCCAAATGTTTTTACTTTACGGAGGACACTTATTTTACTTTCGATTATGACCACAATGATGCCTTAAAAGGAATGGATAGCACTTATGCTGTAAATGCAGGATGCTGGAGTCCCTATGATCTGGAAGATTTAGGCGGATTCAGTTGGTCGCAGGTGGGCAATTATTATAGAAACGCCTTTCCCGTTATTCCCCGGGGATAAATAGTTATAATTCTAAGGCACAACTAATGTGTGGTCAACATAAATTAATGAATACGTTTCAGGAAATAAAAGTTGTCTATTACCCGGAGTCTATAGAAATATTTACGGTCCATATGCCGTTTGGTTTTAACGGCTAAAAAAAATCTGCTTAAATGATAAAGTTTCTTTGAAATATGGGGATCTGTCTATTATATTTACATGCTAAATACCGCTAAGCTCCTCTGAATGAATCCTAATAAACCTTATTTGTGGCCTCATTAATTTTACTCCTTTAAGAAATTTTTTATGGTTACTGTCAGTATGAAACAAAGTAAAGGCTTCAATATCCTGTTTGCTTTCCTTTTTTTATTTTTTGTAATTGTAGGCTCTGCCCGTGCCGAGGCGCCCAAAGATTCTGCGGTCAATTTAGTACGGAAACTTTCCGCTTCATACCAGAAAAAGGATTTAAGTGAAAAAAAGTACCTGGATACCATTGGGAAGACCATACAGCTTTTCCAGTCGGAAGGACACCGGTTTTCTAATGAAGAACTGTTGCAGCTGCTTACCCTATACCGGCAACTGGCCTGGGAAAAACAGGATAAAGGAGAGCTCAGGAAAGCTTATTACACTATCCTGATGAGTCAGGCAAGAATGGATGGCAGAAACGGAGAAATGCTGTATTACGCGGAGCAATTAAGTGACCTGGAAGAAAGGATGCACCAGACTCCTTCGGTTACTTCTTTATCCTATATCGCCGGTTATTATTATGGCAATATGGCCTATCCAAAAATAACCGCATTATATACGAAACACCGGAAATTTGTCGAAAAGATACCCCAAATGGTGGAGGAGCAGCAATTTGAGAAAAAGGAAGTCATGCGTAGCGCTGAAATGATTTCGACTTTCCTTATGGGCGCTTATAATGCGAAAGATCAGGCACAGGTTACCGCCTTAAATGGTATTATGGAGCGTTTACTGACCGCGATTCAAAAAACTTATTCCGGGGATAAGGAGGTCTTGATCCGTACCTGGTATACTGTATTGATGGCAGAGCATCAAAAAGCCAGGTTAACCGGTACTGCTGCTGATATCTGGAATAATATCGTACAGTTCGACTCCCTGTTGTATGATGTCCATATGCCGGAATATTTAAAAAGTTATGTGGGCTTTACTATAGCCGATAAAAAAGCCCTTTATTTCCTGGATAATAATAAGAATGACAGCGCGGAACATTACATTAAAATACTTTATGCCCTGTATGGAGAGAAGATCCATGTACCAATGAATGCCTACATGGTGAAGAAATACGAGGCCAGGTTGTTGTATAACCGGGGATTTTATAAAGAGAGTGAAGATACCCTGATCAAATCCCTGGAAATTCTTGAAGCGGCTACCGCTGAGAATACTACCCAAATCGATGAGATCACCTATGCGCTGACCAAGGTGGAAGAGCAACAATTCCTGCTGGCCGACGCTGCCCGGAAACAGAGAAAATCAGATCAGCGCTTTATGCTCCTGGTTTCGGGCTCTATCCTTTTATTAAGTGGAAGTATACTGGTCTTCCTGCTGATCCGGAGGCGGCAAATGGCCCGTTTCCTCAACTTTAAACTTAACCTGGCCCGTAATATCCATGATGAAACGAACCCGGCCTTATTGTATGCAAAAATGCTGGCCAAAGAACAGCGCATGAAGCAGTCTTTAACCGAAAAAGGAGCGCTGGAGCAGCATATAGATCATACCATGGAACTGATCCGGAGTTTATCCCAGGATCTTAAGTCGGAACAACAATTGTTGCTCAGCGACCTGATCCGGGAAGTGCGGGAGATGGTCGAAAAGATCAGCGTGCTTTCGGAATTTAAATATATGCTGCAGGTTACCGCGGATGGTAAGCGTTTCCTGAGCCATTATCAATATGCCAATCTTAAAGCGATGCTACAGGAATGTTTATCCAATTCTATAAAACATGCCGAGTTTAAAGAGGTATTTCTGAGTTTCGAGACTAAGGTCAATATGCTGTATATCGTTTATAAAGATGATGGTGCAGGCTGGCCGGCCCATCAGCCGGTGCAGGGTATAGGTTTGCAGAATATGCAGGACCGGACCAGTAAATTGAATGGTGATATAAAAATTGAGAATAACTATCCACAAGGCTACCACATCATGATGAGCGTAAAGCTCGGTTAAGCGGGTTCCCGTTTTCCTTAAAGCCCTTTTTTACCAAATGGTAAATACTTGCAGGCCGGTAGTCTTAATTTTGTAGCCATGGAAGCACTCATCGCATATATTTTACAATTTGGTAACCTCAACCCGCAACAGGTAGCCCTGGTGGAGCAAAGTGTGGTGGAAGTTTCCTTGCGTAAAGACGAATACTTCTCGGAAGCCGGAAAGATCCCGCGGCAGGTAGGCTTTGTACTCGAAGGTATTTTTCGTTTTTGTTATTATAATAATAAGGGAGAGGAGATTACAAATTACCTGATCGACGAAAATAATTTCATCACCGACTACCTGAATTTCGAGGCGCATGTAGCTTCTTCAGAATATATACAGGCAGTGACGAATTGCCGGATGCTGGTTTTCTCCCGGCAAAAATGGAATGAACTCAACCATACGATTATCGGTTGGGATAAAATCGTGAACAAAATCGTACAGAAGTGCCTGATCCAGAAAATAGAAAGCCGGAGTCCTATGGTGGCAGAGGATGCCACCACCCGTTATTTATCCTTCCTGGAAAAGTTTCCGCAGCTGGCCAACCGGGTGCCCCTGGCTTATATCGCCTCCTACCTCGGTATTACACAACAATCTTTAAGCCGGATCCGGAAAAATATCCGTTAGCACTTTTTACCAAATGGTAAGGGCTCCCGGTTTTTTATGCGGCAACTTTGCTTTATTAATTTAAATGAGACAAAGATGAAACAAGCATTGATCACCGGGGCCAATAAAGGCATCGGCCTGGAAATAGCCAGGCAATTATTAGCAAAAGGATTTTATGTGTACCTGGGTAGCCGCAACGCGGAGAACGGACAGAAAGCCGTTGAGCTCCTTCAAAGTGAAGGGTTAAGCCAGGTTGAAGCTATTCAACTGGAAGTAACCGACGAAGCATCGGTAATTGCGGCGAAAACGATCATAGCAGCCAAAGCAGGAGTGCTGGATGTACTGATCAATAATGCCGGTATCAGTGGGGTAAAACTGGATGAAAACGGGAACTATATCCCGCAAACCTGGACCGCGCGGGAAGCAAGTATTGATACCTTCAAAGAAGTCTATGAAACTAATGTTTATGGTGTGGTAAGGGTAACCCAGGCTTTTCTGGATTTGCTGGAAAAAGCACCGGAACCCAGGATTGTAATGGTTAGCTCTACGGTGGGTTCTTTATCCCTGCAGAGCGATCCGCAATGGCCGGCCTATTCTTTCGGCAAATATGCGGTGTATGGTTCCTCAAAATCGGCCCTGAATATGTATACGGTACACCTGGCTTATGAATTGAAAAATACGCCGTTTAAAGTTAATATGGTGGATCCCGGTTATACCAAAACCGATTTTACCGGTCATAACGGCGGGGAAGTAGCGGAAGCCGGAAAAAGAGTCGTTAAATATGCACTGATTGATAAAGAGGGCCCCACAGGACGTTTTTTTAGTGAAGAAACCAACCCGGAGACCGGCGAAATAGGCTGGTAAAATAAAAAGGAAAGTATAAAGGCAGTGTCTAAAAGGTTACCAATATTTGTCCTCTTGAGTTTATCGAAGAATAGGACAATTGGGTACTCCATTTGCGCCACATTTCGACGGAGCTCAATGTGACAAAAGATGGACCTTTAGACACCGCCTTTATTGGTAATTGGTGGCCGTACTGCCGGGCAGTACCAATTAGTTGATCAGGTTAGATCACCCACATAATGAGGACCTTTTTAACTTCTTCCTTATCTTCTTCTTTAGCCGCGTCATAAAGGCGGACTTTCACCTCCGGACTTAGCTCATGGCTATTTAACTGTTCTATAAAATCAAAACCCTGTATATTTTTGCCATATTCGTGTAGAATAGAGCCATCATTAAATAAGGTATAATGATCGTCGAAAAGATTGGACCTGATCTTCTGAATATGTGCTAATATTCTCTTTTCCATAATTATAAATTGATGCGTCCGTATATGGCTTAGTTTGTTATTTAAAATCCGGTTATGGATTTAGTTCCCCTTCCCGGCCTATATCCAGGGTTTGCCCGGTGATGGCACTGGTGGCGAGTTTAAAGAAAGTGACCAGTTTATTCGTTTTATTATCCCAGTAATGAGCATCCTGTACCTTTACCTGCATCACCCTGATATTCGGGTCTTCTTTCCCTTTTTCGAACCAGACTTCCACGAACTTGTTCCAGTATTTTTCAATACGTGCCTTGTCCCTGGATATTTCTGCTACGCCATTAATACTTAAGAAATTATAATCGCCCACATGAGCATATAACACACTTACCTTATCATTCGCCTGTAAATGTTTATACATTTCGCTTTCTGCGGAAAACAGGTACCAGATATTACCCTCATCGTCTACTTCCTGTCGACTCATAGGTACTGCATGCACATAGGTACCGGTAGCGGGGTAAGCGCATACCATGCCAACATCAATTTTGTTGACTAAATCTTTTAGTTTTGCTATTGCTTCCTGGTTATAAAGATTTTCTGTACTCATATATTGTTTTTTGTGGTTTTGTTGGTCAAGATCATATTATTTATTGCCAAAAATGGGCCAATAAATAAACGCTATGTATTTTAGTGTTATATGTATATTTATATTTTATAATATGTGGAAATTGTTGCTCAAAATGGGTATTAATGTTCCTGGTGAGGACAACAGTTTGTGGTACCTGCTTGTGGAGTGGGACAGCTTTATTCTCCAAATATAAGGCCGCTTCCAAAGGAAGCGGCCCATATGCTATTTTTAGCAGCCTTATTGCCTTAAGCCGGCAATAGACTTGCTTTATACTTTTAATGTTTAACCATTACTTTGCTTCCTACGGTTTTACCATTGGCATTTGTAGTCAGGATATAGTTACCAGCCGCCACTTTATCCAGTCCGGACATTTCCATGGAGTGATTACCTCTATCCAGTTTTGCTACTTTCTGTGCAACAACCTGGCCGTTTACATTAACGAGGGTCAACTGTATATCCGCCGCTTCTTTAAGGGTAATGTTGTGCATGAATCTGCTTGTGAACGGATTAGGAGAGGTAGTGGTAAGCAGGACATCAGCCTGGGCTTTCCTGGATGGACTTTCACAGTGTATATCATGAGGGGTAGATCCGGCTCCTTTGAAAACTACATCGTTCCATTTGTGGAAGGCATGATGTAATTTATAGTAGCCACTTCCCGGGCTAACTTCGGTAAAGGAAGTCGCGTACATGAAATTCGGGGCCAGGCCACCGGCACCATCGCTCATTTTACTATAGGCAATGCCGGATGAGCCAAAGGTGTAAGGATGATTAGAGTTAGGCAATTCCATATAATCCGGTAAACTGATCATGGATAATCCGTCTTCGGTCATTTCTAAAGCTGAATAATTAGAAAAGCCGCCGTTCATTACATAGTTATACCAGCCAACAGATATTTGTGCGGTACTACCGCCTATAGCACCATCACCGTAATGTAAGGTTGGCGTAGCAGCATAATACTTTTTAGCCAAAGGATAATTAGGGAAAACGGATCCGTCATTAACAATGGTAGTCATCGGCGCTGCTGTGCTGTGGTAATCGATATGTCTTACAAATACAGATTTGCCATCCGTATAGGTATAGGCCCAGTTTTCTACATCGTAATGATCCGGGCAATCAATTACCAGGTTGGATGTCTTAAATGGAACAACATCAATATCTTCAATTGCAGGACTTATGAGTGCGGTGCTACCGAAGGGGATGCTTAACAAGAGGGGCCAGTCCAGCATAGACTCTGTGATGGTTGCCCCGGCCGGGTTCTTGTAGACAAAATGTACATTGAGGTTACTGCTGCTATGGCTGAAGGCAACATCAGGCCCTTCATCGCTCCAGGTACCGTTGAGCGTGGTTACACCGCTCCAGTTGCCCAGGTCACATACAGAGGTCTGTATGCCTTTTCCCGGGATATGCCAGGCTAGCGCTACGGCATAGTCTTTATGACTGTCCATGCTTATACGGCCGTAGTTTGAGGAATAAGACAGCTGGATCTGGTTGGCTAAAACCAGGGGGCTGCCAGGAGATCCGGTCAATTTATAAATATCAAGTATATGGCCCGGGTTGCCGGTAGGGCTGTGGCTACCCGCGAAATCGTAATAAGCCACTAATATATGGTGGCCACCGGAACCGTCATTGACAATACCTACTTCAAGATCGGCAACGTATTTGTAGAGTATGGATCCCTGCGACATGATCCCAGTAGGAGTTGAAGGGCTGGTGAAGGTGTAAATAAATTCACCCATACCACCCGGATCATTGCTGCACCAGGAAGATAAGTAAAGGTCCGTATTACCAAAGCCGGAAGGGAAATTGCCGCGGGAATAGTTGGCGGTAACCTGGGGCTTGATCACATCTGCGGTACTACCATAGGTATAGTTGTCCGCTACCGGAGTGGTAAAGGATTGGGCCATTACAGGAGCTGCTCCTATGGACAAAAGGGGTAAAAGAACTGCTGCTTTTCTTAAAGAATTAAACATACTAAAAGTTTTTTGTTTTTGAGGTAAGAAAATGATTATGGTAAAGCAGAAGCTTTGCTAAACTTATCGGATAGCTATCAGGATTTTTTCAGGGGATACGGATATGGTGCTGGTGTACCGGGACAATCTGGCCTGCCTCCTTACAGGTTTTTTAAAGTACACTAATTTTAAATTGAGCTTTAATTTAATATCTAATTGATTTGTTTCAAAGCTTTTTTCAATATATTATTATGGTATATATTGAAAAATACAATAGTAAATAGGAGGCTAACTAAAAAACCGGAATGCTTTGTTACATTGGGTTTGTCGCAATGTGCTAAGCATTTAATGCAGGTTTGTCTACCCTTCGAAAAACTCAGGATGACAAAGTTGGGTAACCTTTTAGCTGCCCAATAATTATGCTATTGCTGTAAGCTATTTTTTGTGGGGAGAATGAAAGCGTATTTATTATACTATTCGTAAATTTAAAGTGGTTTCAGGCTGATCTTACCCGGACCTATGGCATCCGTTTTTTAGCAGGGAAAAGCATTCCGGCTAGTCGCTCAAGCTTTTTTTTCGGATTGCATAAGTATTTCCCCGTCATAGACGGGGAGGGATTGGTAGAAGGGGAACTCTATTTTGGTAAAGTCTCTTTTGCAAGCACACGGTCTCTATAAAACAAATTCCGGTTCCGGAGGAGCTTAGCACTTTGGTTGCGAGATTTCCTTAATGGTTAGGATACATTTGTGTGCATGTGAGATGGGAGCGCAGCTGGATTTTATATTTCCTGAATGGCCGGTTCGCTTTAGCGTTCATAAAGTAAGGTCCTGCTTAATTCTTCTTCGATCTTTTCCAGGTAGAAAGCTTCGGTTAATGCATCAAAGTAATGATGCCAGGGCGCTTTTTTTGAAGCATTTTCTTTTTGAAAATGATCAATGCGCTCCAGCAATTGTTCGCGCCTGGCAATGGGCTCCATGTCCATGCTGATGCGCCCATATTCTTCCCGGTTTAATAAGATATTATATAGGTGAGATAAACTATCGTTGAAATTGTTCAGGCCCAGTATCTCAATGGTAAAGGCCATGTCGGAAAGTGCAGGATCAGCACAGAGGTTGAATATGGGAGTGATGTCCTCATAGGGTTCCCCCCAGTCAAATGTCTTTGCCGTTATAAAACAATGGGGCACTACGCTTTTGTCTATATAAGTCATCACTTTTATTTGAGTAAATAATGCATTATGGTTTTTACTTTCCTTTGCTCTGTTTGTCTTTAGGATGATTGAGCTGATGCTGAGCGATCTTGAAAGACCGGGAAGAAAACATATCCGACATAATAGCACCGTCGGAAACTGGTAGTATGGTGCCACTGCGCAGGTTCTTTATCCAGGAGTTATGTTGTTTGCAAAATTTCATAAACCATATTTTTCCTTCGAGCTCCCTTCCGGGTTCCTGCTTATCTGAATTGAGATTTAAGAGAAATTGCACGAACACATTTTCTTTTATATCACCGGGTACTAATACCAGTAGGGAACCCTCCCGGCAAAGGTAAGTTTCGAAAGGCGCCGATGCAATCGAATGGCTTATGTAAGTATTAAAAAAGTCCAATACCCGCTGCCGGTCTATGGCTATTGTGGTGCCCATTTTATAGTATAAGCCTTGCTTCATGTAGATTACTTGTTCCTCTTTAATGTATGTAATAGCGCATGTTGGGCAGGCTTTTTCTGATCTCGATCATTTCGGAAGTATGTAATGCTATGCCGAAATCCAATTCATCTATTGAAAAATAGGCCGGTGTGCTATTTTGCGTCAGCTGTTGTGCCTCCCGCCAGCAGGCTTCAAACCAGCTGTCATAAAGTTCGTATTTCTCTTCTTCATATTCCTCGAGCTGCATTTCCCATTCTTCTGTTTCTCCTTCAAAACTTTCGGCTAATTCCTCCAGTTCATCCATTACTTTTGCCGACTGAGCCAGGTATTCATCTAATTCTTTATAAAGAATAGTGTGTGTTTCCGTAATGCTTACTCCCCGGGTATCTGAGCCGAAGCAAACTATAGATAACCATTCATGCCGATACTCAAAATTGAAGGAAGTTATTTCACTTTTTGTATAACCTGGCAGCATCCTGACTGCTGCGCCATTCAGGAAGTACATAATTTGCGTAATCATTTCAGGGCTTATCGCGGTTAATGTTTCCAGCAGCATTTCATTCAATGCCTTGAGTGCTTTTAAGGGTTCCATAGACGCAACTATTGTTTATTATATCGTGCATAAATATAATCTTTTACTCGTATATTCTTCCCATTTCCAGCAGCTGGCCTAAGGTTGCCCAATCCACTTCGAATGGTGTTTCCTCTTCTGCTGTATCTAAAAAATATTGCAGGCCACAGGATATAATGCTCTTCGGGTCGAAGTTGTACCAGCGGTTGCCGGTTTCTGAATCGATGCCCATAGTACGCCATTTATCCGTTAATTGTTTGCCCCGCATTTTGTAAAGTTCTGCTACCTGGAATTGCAGCACCGAGATCGTGTAATCGATACCGTCAAAGCCGTGGCCGGCAAAGAGGTCCGGTACTGCTTTCGGATCAGCTGAGGGTATTGGGTTGCTTGTTCTATATGTATCCGGATTTGCGCTTTCAACGCTTGTTTCGGGTGCTGATTTAATCTCCAACCATGTATTATCCAATGTTGCCGGTGTTGCTGTAAAAGCGGATGCTAAGAGTTCCAGCAGCAATTCCGGGGTAGCTGCTTTATTTTTGTTATGCGTTACCAGGTTTAATAAGGCCAGTAAATAGGTTTCCAGGTCGCGGTCCACAGCATATTGGAAAGAGCAAGTGTGTTGTTCAAATTCGTTTAAGGTCATTATGTTCATGTTCATTTTATGAAGCGGCTATTTGCTGGTGGCATCTTAATTAAAAGTCATGATCACCAGGGCGTTTAACGGGGTAGCTAAAGTCTATATCGAAAATATGTTTTGCCAGCAGAGGTTCTGCTAAATTTCCCCAGGCGTTCCTGTGTCCATAACCGAAAAACCACTCCTCCGTCTCTATCAGGGCATCCTCTTCCTTGAATGATGCTGTACCTGTTTTTGACTTCCAGAAGAAATTATAGTTGCCGTAGAATTCGGTTTCCATGTGGATCTTAGCGGTATCAAAGTCGATGTTGCGTAGTAAGTCTTCAAACTTGAGCATAAAATCACTCCAGTCATATTCTAAGGCTTTATAGTCTGCAGCGAAAGCGATAACCGGCTGTTGGTAATAATAAGGTCTTTCTGTAGCACCGGCACCAAAAAATTCTGTTCTTAACCAGGGAAACTGGCTATCATCGGCCAGACTTTTAAGATATTGCCTGTTTTTTTCCAGGTCGCCTTTCAGCGTGATTCTTCCGTATACTATTGTTTGAATACCCATTTTAAAGTGATTATTTTAAGCTTATTCGATGACCAGCCTGATATAGCTTTTTCCATCAGTACCGGTATACTCCGAATTATAAACCCGTTTCCCGATGATCGATATAATGGCCTTTTGCGCATGAGCTAAGCTGCCGGCCAATTCAAGTTTTACTATCTCTGGATCCTGCTCCATTTCATCTTCTATAAAGTCGGAAACATGTAAATAGAATTTGTTCAGCAGGTCTTCCAGTGGATATTGCTCGTCTTCGCCGGCTTCTGGTTCGAAGCTTAGAGCAAAAACGTATAGGTCTTCCTGAATGTCATGGTAAATATGGTTATCAATCAGCTCATAGTTGGCATTACGGTACTTATCCAATTGGATTGATTGAATATTTTTCATGTTGTTATTGTTTTAATAATGAATGGATTTTTTACGATAGACGGTATCATTGTATTTGAGTTGCTGGGTTATTGCCATACTGCCTAAGCTTCCTCATAATTGTTTTGAATAGACTACTGATTTTCCGGGAACAATTGCCTCAGTTTATCCGGCATATTATTCCCGGTTGCAATTAAATGGTCGTAAGCACTGATGCAGAGCATCCATTCGTACTTTTTTGAAATGATATGGAATCTCCTAAAATAAGTTTCATCTATTACAGATTGGATTGTTTTTATCTTCCCTTCATATAACCAGAATTTATTTTTTTCTCTCACTACTTCATCCACCATAAACCATACCATTTCCGATTCGTCAATTAATTGATCGAGGTATTGCTCCGGCCTTGGCATACTAAAAGTTGTGTAGCTGTACAGTTTGAAATGATTCCATAATGGCACCGGTTTATAACCTGGATGGGAAATTGAGCAAAATGTATGGTAAATGTTGGCTTCAATTTGTTGCCAGTTTTCATGAACAGATAATGGCCTGAAGTCAGCAGCGGCAATGTCTAAGCTGTTAATAATTTCGCTGATCACGACCCTGTAGTCTTTTCTGTTTCTTCTCAGTAAACTTCTCTCTTTGCGCATCGCAGTTATAATGATTTAAGTATTGCTTCACTTTACTTATTTTTTGAAAAAAAATCTGGTCTTCCCTGATACTAGAATAATCGTTTCCCTTTTTTATCAATATAGAACCAGCTCCCGTTTTGCTTTACCAGTGCTACACCGTCACTAAACCCATACAGGTCTTCATAAACTTCTGGGAATAGTTCTTTACCTTGCCCATCCAGAAATTTTGCTTTTCCTTCGGCAATAACCCCAATAATTCCTTCCCCGGTCTGTATCTGTTCGTAGATCGCCGGAATGATCATTGTTCCTGATTGATCGATACAGCCTAATTTTGAACCTACATATACTGCTGCCAGTCCATTATAAAAATTGAATACACTCCGGTACTGTATCGGAATCACGACTTTCCCTGTTTTATCAATAAAGCCGTATTGATCATTCTGGTTTACTGCAGCCAATCCATTCATGAAAGAAGGGTAGCCTTCGTATATTAATGGAACTATGACCTGGCCTTTTGTGTTGATGAAACCATGTTTATTATTTAGCTCGACCGCTGCTAAGCCCTCGTTAAAGAAAAAAACCGCATCATATTCGGGCCGGATTACTATCTGGCCCTGCTTATTCATACAACCGCTTTTACCGCCTATTTCAATAGAAGCCAGCCCTTCGTTAAAGGAGCTGAGGCTGGTACATTTATGAGGAACCGCTTGCTTGTGGTTCATTTTGTCAATAATGTACCACTGTTTGTTTTGTTTTACAGTGCTGAGTTCTTCGGTAAAGTCGTTAGCATTGTCGTATACAACAGGTATAATTTCCAGGCCTTTTTCATCAATATAGCCCCACTTGCTATCTAGTTTTACCATAGCACGGCCATTTTCGAAGCTCATGACAAAATCATATTTTAAAGGGGTGATCTCTTTACCGGTAGTATCTATAACCCCATATTTTTTCCCGGTTTCGACTACGGCAAATCCATCTTTGAAATCAAAAGTAAAGTCATATTTACAAGCGACTACCTGTTTGCCCCTTTTATCAATAAAACCTCTTTTGTTGTCGATAACGACTTCGGCAAATCCATTTTTAAAGGGGCTTATATGGTCGTAAGCGGCCAGGAGATCAGCTGTTGCCTGTTCCTGTTTAAACGCATTGTCAAATACCTGGTTGGCTTCCCTGGAGCTCAGGGAGCTACAACTTTGCAGTAGAAGTAGGGCTAAGAAGGTTATTATTATTTTACGGTCCGTATGCATGTTGCTTAAAATTACTTTTTATGCTGTTTTTTATGGTGGGTATCAATCTGCTCCGCGCTTAAGCGGCTTTTGAAAATGTTTACTTATTTCCTATGGGCTGTGTAAAAACAATAGTACCGTTTTCCTCTCTTTTCCTGCTGATTTCATAAAGGTCTCTATCTGAAAAATAGGGAATGACTTGCTCTTTCATAAATACCGGGATACTCATACATCGCTCCAGGTCCTCCGTACGTGTATAGCTGACCGTTTCGTGTTGAATGACCTCTTCCAGGTCATTTAATGCGGCTATTTCCTTTGCTTCCTGACGGTAAATTTTATAGTCCTGTTCTGTAATGAAAAATACAATGCTCTTATTGCTATAGGTCAGTTCAGCGTGATCCGGATCCGGTTTTTTGTCTTCAGGTTGTAGTATTTTCACGGTTCCTGCCCATTCGTTGCAAGGGGTTATAATATAATCTGAGGCAAGCATCAATTCTATGTAAATGTCTTGTGCAGATTCCAGGGAATGATAAGCTACATAAGGAGGCCAGGATTCCTGTATTGCCTCTATTTTCGGTAAAAATAAAACTTCAGGAAAGTGAAGCCCCAATGTAAGTTTAAAGATGCCGCTCATTTTATCCTGGCCAAAATCTGCGGCATATATTTCCTGCAAATCGTCAAATTCGTTTGTGCTATCTGAATAATAGATGATGTAATTATACTCTTTCCTGTAATTTTTCATAAGCTTTAAGAGTAATAGTTGTTTTGGATTCAAAACGCTTATGCTCCTCTTGTTTGTTGATGATTATTTATTCCACCCTTATAATATGAGGCATGATCAGTGTGTATCCTTCCCGGTCCGCTCCCTTTAATTCACCAAAAATATTAAAAATTGCCTTTGCTTTAAATTTCTCTATTTTAAATAAGTAAGGCATTTCAGATAAAGCTTTTTCCAGGAATACCATATCACCATCCCAAAGGCATTGATGGAATAAAGCGTATGCTTTCCATTAACTACATTGAATGCTAAAAATCAAAAAAGAAAAAGAAAACGGCGGCCCATTCTTTCTTAACGTCCTTTGCATAACCAATGGTGCTGCGGCTCGAATTTTCAACGGTACCATCATTTTTTATATAACCTATAGTGGAATGACTGCTGTTTTCGATCTTACCGTCTGATCTGATATAACCTATGGTACTATGACTGCTATTTTCGACCGTACCATCATTTTTGATATAGCCCTTAGTAGCGTGACTACTATTTTCAATCGTGCCGTCGGTTTTGATGTAGCCTATGGTGCTGCGACTGCCGGATTCTATGGTTTGGGCCGGTACAGATAGCAGGGTACCTAAAAGTAAGATGATCGTAAGTGCTGCTTTTTTCATTTCATAAATGGTTTTTATTAAAAAGGTTTCCGCAATGTGATCCTTTGAAAGATAAACTTACATTTCTTTTATAGATTTTTACAAACTTACCTTATCATTTTGAATGATACAATTTACTATGTACCTGAATTTTGCGCAGGCGCTCGTTTTATCAGTATAGTGTGTGTTAAAAACAAACAAAGCTTAAGCTGTTTGTCCGGGAAATTACGATCTTTATGGGCTAAACAGAGGTTATGGTAAAGAACCAATTATACCGAATGGACAACATGGGCATCGTGGTCAACTCCCTTGACGATGCAATCACTTTTTTTTCCGAAATAGGCCTGGAACTTGAAGGCCGGGGCATTGTCGAAGGACCATGGGCCGGTAAAGTCACTGGTTTGGGGCATCAAAAAGTTGAAATAGCCATGATGGTTACTCCTGATGGTCATAGCCGGCTAGAGCTTTCTAAATTTATTGAGCCGGATGTGGTTGCCGATCACCGAAATACGCCGGTCAATGCCTTAGGTTATTTACGCGTGATGTTTACGGTTGCTGATATAGATGAGCTGTTGACCCGGCTCTATAGGCATGGGGCCATCCTGGTCGGAGCAGTGGTGCAGTATGAAAATGCTTATAAGCTTTGTTATATCCGTGGCGTAGAGGGCTTATTGATTGGCCTGGCAGAACCACTCGATGGGGCTAAGTAACAGGTTCCATCATCTTGATCGATAAAATCCCGGCTGCTCTTCGAAAGAGGTTGCGCCCTGTTTTGGACAGTCTAAATGCTAATTAATTAAAGGACCCATTAAACAATAAGTGAATGGAATTCAATCCCGCTAATCCTATCGTTAAGCTTTGTGTTCTGGGTACGGCCCAGGAAGAGCAAGGAAATGCTGATGCCGCAAGCAGCTTGTTCCGGCAAGCCTGGCAGGAAGCCACTCATGACTTTGAAAAATACATCGCTGCCTATTTTATCGCCAGGCATGAAAAAGAGCTGCGGCAAAGATTGCAATGGTTTGAAACAGCTTTAGAGTTCGGGCTTAAAGTAAACAATGATTCCGTTAATGGCGCATTGCCGGCACTTTACCGGTATATAGCTGATTGCTATACTGGGCTGGGTGATGAGGATAAGGCACAAAAGTATAATACACTGGCGCTACAGAGTGGACAACAGCCATCGGATAAAGGGCCTTTTTATCATGGTACCAAAGCAGATTTGCCCATAGGTAGTTTGTTGACCCCGGGTGGAAATTCCAATTATAAAACGGGGCTTACCATGAATCATATTTACTTTACGGCACTGGCTAATGGTGCGGGACTAGCAGCGGCCCTGGCTAAAGGAGAGGCTGCCGAACGGGTTTACATTGTGGAACCTACAGGCGGTTTTGAAAATGATCCTAACGTCACCGATAAAAAATTTCCCGGTAATCCATCCCGATCGTACCGGAGCCAGGAACCTTTAAAAATAGTAGGGGAGCTGAATGACTGGGCCAGGCTCACACCCGCAGAGTTGCAACAATGGCGGGACAAGCTGGCCGCCAATGAGGGGGATATTATTAATTAGGCAATATTAATATTCTTTAATCAACAGCTCATGGACGTCAATCAGAGTCTTCCAGGAAAAAGATCGCTTCTACCTGCTTACCAAAGAGCCGGGCTATTTTTAAGGCCAATACCGTTGAGGGCACATATTTGTTTTTCTCCATGGCATTAATGGTTTGCCGGGTTACTGAAACTGCTCTGGCCAGTTCTTCCTGCGTTATATTCATTATGGCCCGCTCCACTTTTATATTATTTTTCATCAGCCAGTTTGTTCTTTAGGAGTAAATAATTAAAGCGGACCATAAACAGGATGATCGTGGTGAACATATTATAGATCATCACAGTAATAAAATCAAGGCCATACACAAAGAGGAACATTAATAACAGCAATACATAATTCACCAGTACTGCCCATTGAAAAGAAGAGAGCCTTAATCTCATGATGTATTCATCTTCTGTTTTTTCTCTGGCAAACGCAATCAACAGGCTGCCGCAAATAAATAGGGTGCCGATCAGGGTATAGGTCAAATTAAGCTTATCCATATTGAAGTATTTACTTTTCCCCATCGCGTCTCCATTGACTACTGCGAAAAAATTGGTTTCCGGTATGAACTGATCGTTTCCCGATAGGGCCACATAAATCCATAAGGCGGTACTGACCAACAGCACAAGTAATCCGATCTTTTTGTAGTAATTCGGCAATAATAGTTTTGTTTCCATAATTCAGATTTATTTTATTGTTGTAAAAGTAAAGAATATATTCCATAATGTAAAAAATACTTTACAAAAAGTAATAAAAACATTCCTTTTGTAATAAGTATATCTTCTGTAAAATGATGAAAACAACCCAGGATAGGATCTATAAAACAAAAACAGTAGCCATTTTAATGGCTACTGTTTTTTCGTTTAAAGTGGTTAAGGCCGGTTGTTGCAAGCTATAATTTTGTAAACTTTTCCCGGGTGATTTGTCCCTCTTTATTGCTTACTTCTACAATATAGTTACCTGGTTGTAATTGTGCAACAGATAGTTCTACGGCTTTCCTGCCGCCATATTTTGTGTCTATTACCATTAATCCAAACGATGATTTTATACTCAGCCGGTACATTTCGAAAGGCGCTTGTATTGAGATGCGGTCCTGTGCCGGGTTCGGGGTAATCAATAAAGGTATCTTCAAGTCCGTTGGATTGTCGGCCTGCGTTACCTCTGCAGGTCTTGCAGCAGTAGCTGCCTGCTCCTTAACCGCAGTCACTTTACCATTGTCATTCAAACATATTTTGATGCATTTACTGCACTTTTTGCCATCTACGCCCACAGTGGTCATGCAAACCTCGTAACTGCCAGGCCCGGGGAAGTTATAGGAAAGGTTGGGGCCATTCCCTACATAAGCGCCATCAACAACCCAGTCGTAATAGCCAAACGAAAGGTTATTAGCCGCAAAGTTAATCTGATAAGGGTTATTGGTATTGATGCAATAACTAAAGCTTGGATCGCAGACTACTTTATATTTTACAACTAATAGTGGTCTCTGGGTAGCGTCCGGGTATTCGCTGGTGGCGTATACCTGTGAACGGTAATGGACTTCATTATCCAGCTTCAGGTAAAAGCCATTATTAATACCGCCCCCGTTCATGATTTCCTGTACCAGGTTGGTGACATCTACGCTCACACTACCATTCCATTGGGTCGTAGTTACCGGTATCGGGGCACTGATTCCGGGTTCAAAGCCGGGACTATTGGACCAGGTAAGCGAGCTTTCCAACCAGGTTGGGGCCGAGCGATCTACAAGGTACACACTGCCAGGATTAGTATTGGGCAATGGTGTGCCGGGGAAGTAGTTATTGCCCCAGTAAACAGTATTATAAGACGGGTGGAAGAGGGTTAACTCTGCACCGGTGATGATGGCTCCTGAGGGAATCGTATTCAGGTCATCAAAACGAATCAGGGAGCGGATGGTGCCACCGGAACAGCCACCGGCGTTCCAGGTCCAGTCGGTGATGGACATATAGGGTTCATTACCATAATTCATCAGGTGTTCCGGTAAAGGCGAACCGGCAGTCTGGCAGCCACCGTCCATCATTCTTATTTCTGCATCTTGTCCGTTAGCGGGGCCGGGTTGTGTCGTAAGCGTTTGCGCCTGTACAGCATGGAAACCGGATAGCAATGCTATTGAAAATATTAAGTTTTTTATCATCATCATGCCCTGCTTTTATAATCTTAAAAAGCCAGGAAAACTTTAGAAAAGGGGAAATGTCGCAAACATTGATTGATGTTAAGCCAGGTGTTTTGGGCGCTGTTCTTTAGGGCAAACCCTGTACACCCGGCTTATTGTCTGGATTATGTTGGTTGCAGGAGCCTTATGGCGTAAATACCAGCTTTGCAGGTTCCTGGCAGCTCGATGTTGCCGGATACCAGGTGGCTTTGGTTTGTGCACAAGGGATGCAACCGCCAGCGAAAGTCATAAATCCATAAGACATGGGCAGCCCACAAGGACCCTGTCCTACTGTTCCTGCGGTAGGGCTACAGCCAGGTGTTCCATCAAAAATTTTGGCACCTACAATACCTTTGGGCGTACCGCCAAATAGGGGTACGCTAGTCGGATAAGTGAATGTGGTCATAGGTGGAATGGCAATTGTCACACTCGCAGAGGTTGAACCGCAAACGCAGAATGCGTCACCGAAGACCATAAAATATTGGGTACACTTTGTTTGATTGTAAACGATGAGGCTGTAGGCGGATGGTGCCTGTGCCCATGCGGCAATGGAAGCCAGCATAATAACTAAGGATAAGAGTAATTTTTTCATGTTTTTAAATGCTTTAAATGTAAATAAATGGGTAGTTGATAGCCCCGGCTGCAAAGCAAACGGGTTTAAAAGTGAGGAAATGATTTAAAAACTTGCGCTCAGGCAGTTATGAATTATGAGGCCTCTATGTGTTGGAAAGCCGGAATGATTTAGATTGCCTGCACAAAATAATTCTTCCCGGTAGCGGAATGCAAGTAATCCGCATAGAAATTGTGTGAACGAACCCTAAAAAATGCGTGAACGATACATTTTGAGCTCAACGATGATCCGGAAATGTCTGAACGATACAAAAAGTAATGACCGGGGAGTGAACGGGATAGCAATATGCTTATAAATAACTTATTTTCAACATGTTATTTTGGGGCCAATGCCGCTTGTTTTATTAGGATAAGGGAAGGGATGTTGAAATTGAATGGCCGGTTAAATAGAAAAGGTACTTAGATTTCCTGTCCGCCATTTAATGCAAGCAGGTATTTATCCATATAAACCTGTCGTTCCCGGGATTTATATTGCTGGATAAATCGGGGATGTTCCAGTATTGTTAATCGATCAAAAAAACGGGCCTCCTGATTTAATTTATTAATGAAGACTGCATTTTTCTTGCCTAACACAAATACTTCTAAAGTGTCTAATCCAAGACTAATATGTTGCTCCAGCGAGCGGACCATAAAAGGTTTGACTAAATCAAACAGCTGTGGGTCATCATAGTAATTAGCATTAAGCTTTTTGCCTTTTACCTGGCGGATAAGTGCCAGTGGAAAAGGAGAATTGATATAGAAATGTTGATAAAATTTTGCAGCTCCGCCATAAGCAGCGATCATATCATAGAGGAATACAGAGGAGAGCTCATGGGTATAGGCCGAATGCATACGGATGCCGCAAATGCTTTCCAGTCTTTTGGTATCGGTAAAGGGTACGCCCGTTACACCCGCTCCATGCCTGCTCGGGTTGATCCCCACAATAAACCGGCGCTGCCTGTAGTCACTATAATATTTATGGTAGAATTGTTGCATGACGACCAGTGTTTCCGGGTTGTCCAGGTAAGGGTTCATTACTTCAAAGCCAGGCGGTAATGGTCCGCTATATTGCAGCTGCCGGTTGAAATCGATGACTTTATCGGCAAAAGTTGGTAACATAAACGATGAATTGGAGGGTTGCTTGTGGGGACAGCCGATCTAAATTACTAAAAATGTAGCATCTTTGCAGCTTCAATATTATTATACCGTGATGACCATAAATCCTGAAACGCAAAATTTCCTGCACCCTGATGTCTTGTTTACCTTTGCGCTGGCCGAAGAGGCTGCCGAAGTATTCACGGGTTGCAACACTTTGATCACTGGTATCGGTAAAGTAAATGCTGCTTATGAGTTGACAAAAGCCATCCGGGATAAAAAGCCGGCAATGATCGTTAATCTGGGTTCTGCAGGCAGTAATGTGTTTAAAAAAGGGGCGGTGATCTGTTGCAGCCAATTTGTACAGAGAGATATGGATGTAAGGGGATTAGGTTATGCCCAATATGAAACACCCCTTTCTGGTATGCCGGTTGTGCTTGAATATGGTTTAAAGATGGATCTGTTGCCGACAGGTATCTGTGGTACCGGGGACAGCTTTGAAATGGGCCACCAGGCAACTATTTACGATGTGGTGGATATGGAAGCTTATGCTTTGGCTATGATTGCTATGAAAGAGAACATACCTTTTCTCTGTTTAAAATATATTTCTGATGGTGCAGATGACCAGGCTGCAGAAGACTGGAATGTCGAGGTGCATAATGCTGCTGTAGCTTTTGAGCAAATCCTTCAACTAAAGAGACAGCATATTCCGGCTTGATCCAATTAGTTAAGCCGCTTTAGGCGACAATAAAGCGGCTTAAACAGGTTTTAGTATACTTACTTATAATATTGCGGGGAAACTAATGATCAGGCTAAGGCCATCCTGATTGATCAGCTGTAATGTGCCCTGCAGTGATTTTGCGCGCTTCTTCAATGATCTTATGCCAAAACCAAAGGGTGCGGCATTACCTGTAAAACCGATCCCGTTGTCACTAACCTGGAAAACCAGTTGCTGCTCTTCCTGCCATAAGTAAACCCTAACTTCAGTGGCTTTACTATGCTTCAATACATTGGCGATCGCTTCCTGTAATATTTTGATCAGCTCGACGCGCTGCTGAATGGTCAACAACCTGGATGCCTCTTTTTCGACGGCCAGCTGCCTGTGGAAGGTAGGGATTAAAGCGGCATCCATGATCCTTTTGACACTTTCTTCGAAGTGATCACTTTCCTCCTCGGTCGCCTGCCTGGAGATCTGGTGGCTTTTATTCCTTACACTCTGGTAAATCGCACCTATTCTCTTGTGCAGTTCTTTTACATAAGACAATACCTCTTCAGGATCGCTTTTCTGGCCGGCAATTTCGGTGAGGTGCATAGCACTTACCAGGGAGGCTGATAAGTCGTCATGCAGGTCGCGGCCCAATTTTCTTTGTTCTTCTTTAGCGGCAAATTTTTTAGCATCTTCAATGGTAATGTCCGCTATCCTGTTGAGTACCGCAATCTGTTCGCGGGATTTCCGTTTTACTTTTCGCATAGAGATATAAAATATGAAGATCACCATTACTGTAACAATGGAGATGGAATAGATCCATATGTTTTGTACCTTTTGTTTTTTGTCTGCCCGTTTAAGTTCTTCCTTATTGTATTCCGATTCGGTAAAAGCATACATCAGGCGCGTAATTTCCTGCTGGGCCGTGGCAAATTCTTCATTTTTATAATAACTTGCACTGTCCAGGAAGGAGTAGGCCGCTTTTAAGTCTCCTTTATTGTAACTGAGTTGTGCCTTGGAAGTGAAAAGGTTCGAACGTTCATCGTCAAAAATCTTCACGCCTCCTATGAGCCGGTCGAGGTAGAAAGCCGCCTGCCTGTTATCTTTTATTTTTATAAAATAATTGAAAGAATAGGCGTTTAAAATGTTCTCGTAGGGTGCCCGGTAAGAACCAATACGTTCTCTATTTTCTTCTAAAATAGTATGCGCACTGTCCAGGAGTGCTTCCTCCCGCTTACGATCATCTATATAGGCATAGTATTCAATATTGCAAAAAAGGGACAATAAGCGGGGCATAGATAAGTCAATTTTTACCACCTCTAATTGCGGGAACCGTTCCTGGATCAAAGCCTCCATTTTAATCGCATTATCTTTTACTTCTTCTGCCCAAGGATGTTTGGATACCAATAAGGGCTTTATGACATACACCAAAAACTGCATAGCCTGTAGGTATTCCGTACTGTTACTGTCTTCCGGTTGCTTTTGCAATAAGGATAAAAGGTGGCTTCTTTCTTCGGTATAGAGCTCAATTACTTTTTCATTATTTTTAGCCTTCGCCCATATCAGCAATTTTATATAAGGTATAAGAAATGTACGCTTCCCGTTCAGACTTGTTTCTTTATCATTCTTTTCCGCATAGAAAAGTGATTCTCCAAACCTGCCGGCAGCCAATGCACGATTCATTAGGTACCGGAAATAATTAGCCCGGAATGATTTATAAGTATCATTGCCCCAGGCAATGTCCCTGTAGCGTGCCAGGAAGCCGGTAAATTCGGCATCAGACAAGTGCATGCCCGAAACAGTAAGTTGTTCGCTAAGGGAATCTACAGCCTTCATATATTGCCCTTCAGAAAGTGTCCCGCTGCTATAACCGGTCTCAAGATCCTGATATTTATTGGCCCATTCTTCCTGGTCCGGATCCGGATCCTGTGCCTGTAACTGAAGTATCGGCAGCAGGATAAAAGCCAGGAATAGCACAATGCATTTTTTGCTCATTATATCAATACTTGTTTCCGTGCAAAATTCAAGAGCTCCGCAATATTATTACTGCCGGTCTTTTTAAACATTTTCCTGCGATGCGCCGCAACGGTATGCCGGCTTAGAAACAAGATACGTGCTGTTTCATCCACCGTAAGTCCTTTAGAGAAATGTTGCAGGATTTCGATTTCTCTCAGTGTAAGGTGATTCTGTTTATCGCCCAGCTCGTCCATGATTTCCCGGACTTCCGGTGCATAGTAATTTTCTCCTTTGCGTAAAGCTTTCATGCAATCGATCACTTCCTGCATAGAAGCCGCTTTTGGAATAATGCCGTTGACATTATACTCCAGTAAATGCGCAATAATATCCGGGGTGGCATCACCACTGATGATGATAATCTTAGCATCTTTTACCGTCTGCTTGATCTTGTGCAGTGTAGCAATGACGGTTTGATCTTTAAGGTAATAATCTAAAAAAAAATAAGGGGTTGTTGTCGGGTTGCGTTGTTGATTGACATGGTCCAGTAAGTCTGCGGGATCGGTATAAAAGCAAACGCTGTTAAAGATCCTGGCACTTTCCAGGAGCATAGAAAAAGATTCTGCGAAAAGAGCATGATCATCCAATACCAATGCCGATCTCTTATAGCGTTCCCATTGTGTTTGTAGCGTTTTCATACTTGGAAAGGGAATTTGTGTCGCAAAAGTAACTGCTTACAAAAGCGGCATCAAATCAATGTTCGAAAATAGTCTATTTGAACTAATTGTAAAGAGTTGATGTTGGGATATTTCCGGCAATCGAGCATAGTATAAACAGACTATTTGAAGGTATTCGTATAGTTTATTCAGACTATTTTATGGGCTATCTTTTCCAATATGCCTGTTTGCCGGGATAATTTTGCTGCAACAATAAAGGAAGAAACCGCCCGGTTCTATTTGTTATGCGGGTTTAATGCTTCTGACAGATAACCTCCAAGGTAAGCAATAATAATTACTACAATAATACTCACAAACGCAATACAAACTTAAAACGATGAAAGAATTATTACAAAAAATTTCCGGGGCTACAGCGCTAACCCTTGCATTTACAAGCTTGGGCCTGTCTGCACAGGCACAGGCTCCGGCTTTATATTCTACCGTAAATGGTAAAGTATGGATAGAGGGAGATGGTATACCTTCTGATGGTATCCAGGACACTGAGGAGCAGAATCTTTCCGGTATCCTGGTGCGATTGATTACTTCTTCTAACCGGATCATTGCGGTCGGTATGACTGACGCTAGTGGTAATTACACTTTGAGCAACTATGAAGGTTCCGGTACCTATACGGTCCAGTTTTATTATCCGAATGAAGCGTTTACCGGTGTCGCACAAACGGCCCCGCTCTTACCGGGTTCTCAGTCACATGTTACCCGCCTGGGGGCAAATACCAGGGCTACGGTTACTGTTACTACACCTTCTCAAACGAACACGGTTAATATGGCTCTGATCCGGAACGAGAACTTTATTATAAGCTGTGGTACCTATTCGGGAGCTACTACCTGGAACCAGGACATTGCTATTCAAAAGTACAACTACACTGGTGCCGTAGATGTAAGCCTTTGGAGTGCCACTAATTCTTATCACAATGATATTATGGTGACAGAGAACTCTAATGCGCCCACTAACCTAAATGCGCGTATCGGGATACAAACTACAGTGATGTACCCTGAGATGACACCGGCTGCTGAAGTTTATTCCCAGGCGGCAACAACACTTATTTCCCAGGCATTTAACGGCAATGAAACCCGGCATTTTTACAACCTGAATAATTCTGCGATCTATCCTCAGGGTAACTATTCCATGAACTATGCGCCGGTAAATAGCGGTTCTGGTATCATTAATGTACCTGTGATGGTAGAGGGGCAAACCACATTTACCGGTGCGACTAACTTCCAGGTAGACCTGCCTACTATCGCTTCTGTGGGCGCCTGCCTGGTATATCAGGCCGCAGCACCACTGGCCGTGACTTTGATCTCGTTGAGTGCCGGAGTGCAGCAAGGGGTACCGCAATTAAAGTGGCAGACAGCTGCGGAAAAGAATTGCAAGGGTTTTGAAATTGAGCATAGCAGCGACGGGAAAATCTGGAGCAATATCGGTTTTGTAAGCTCAAAAGGAGAGAACGGGAATGCTGCCAGGACTTTGGCCTATGAGTTTACTCATAAATCGGCTACAAATGGTAAACATTTTTATCGCTTAAGACAAATTGACCTGGACGGTAAGGCCACTTTATCTAAAACAGTTTCCGTATTACTTCAATCAGGTACTGCTGTGTTGCAATTATATCCGAATGTGATTGATCAGAATGCAAGCAGGTTTACCCTGGCTGGTTTAAGCGGTAACAGTGAAATCGCGGTATTCAATATCACGGGAGCAAGAGTGCTTTACTTTACTTCTGAAAATGAAACAGAAGTGATCGATATGGCCAATGTACCTTCCGGTACCTACCAGGTCCTGGTTCGTGATTTTAACGGCAAAACCTTAAGTACTGAAAAAGTTATTAAAAGATAGGCCATAGCGGAAACCGTTAAATACGGTCTGCTGGTACCCTACGTATGTAAAGATTTTTGTTTCATACTTGTATACCTCCACCTAAGCTTATTCCTAAGCTAAAGGCGGAGGTTTTTACCCTATTTATTCCGGGATTATATCCTGGGGGTGCAAACGTTAAGGAGCCAAAGGCTCTTTTCGTTTCGTTTTAAACAATGAGTCTTCATTGTTTTTTGTGGTTACTACAAGTATAGGCAAATAAAACCTGTGCCCCTGGACTTCTGATTGCTGTCTCTTATTATTATCACCTATGTAGCAATAAGATTTTATATCAGCTGGATGTGGTCTTTTGAAAAACAAATTATTTTATCCACCTTAAAAAATTGTTTTTTATGATCAGAAATTTATTTGCCGTTGTGAAACCCTATGGTTTAATCGCAGGAACCTTTATGTTTTTGCAGAGCGGAATTACTTTTGCCCAAGCACCGGGCCTTTATGGTACGATTAGCGGTAAGGTCTGGGAAGAGCAAATGCCGGTTAATGGTGTTTTTGACCAATCGGAAACGACTTATGCCGGCTTCCTGGTGCGTATGAATACCACCACTATACCCGTCCGTACTATTGCCTCTGCGCTTGTTGATGTTAATGGCAACTATGTATTGCAACACTACGAGGGGCCGGGTAACTATGTGATCCAATTATATTACCCGCAACAGGCTTTTCTGGGCCTGGCGCAGACCGCGGCTACTTTACCCGGCTCACAATCACATTTTGTACGCTTAGGTAGCAATACTACGGTTAGCACAACCATTACAGCTCCGGGACAAAACATTGTCTTGAATGCAGCTCTGGTCCGTAACCCGCAATACCAGTTGAGTTGTGCCCGGTTTTCAGGCGCGGTAAGCCCTTCCGTACAACCGCAATTGAGCTTGTCAAAATTTGATTATACGGCAGCGGGCGTTTTTTTACTGGATCTCAACCTGTGGAGTGCCGTCAGTTCTTTTCACGACGATGTAGTGATAGAGGAATCGCTGAACAATGCGGCTCAGATGCAGGCCAGGGTAGGGCTGCAGACCAGTGCTACCTGGCCGGCAAGCGCTAATGCAGCAGAGATGTATGCGCAGGCAGCAACAAACACTTTTACGGCGCCAGTAAACGCGGGTGAAATCCGGCATTATTATAATGTAACCAATTCAGCTGTTTTGCCTTTAAGTAACTTGAACTATGCTCCTTTAAACATGGGTTCCGGTACGGTAACCGTGCCGGTAACATTGTCTAATTCCGTTACGATTACGGGTGCTATGAATTTTATCGTGACTTCCTTACCGACCGTAGCCTCCTGTGGTAGCTGCCTGATTTATTATACTTCTCCTCCATTGAACCTGAATAGCATCAATAACACAGGGGAGAAATAAACTGTTTTGCTGGAATAATGGGTTATTAAGTAAAAAATAAGTCAGGTAGAAAATAGGTTTATAACTATTTTCTACCTGACTTATTTACGCTATATTTGCACCTTCTTAAAAATGAATTGTTTACCTGTGAAAACAGGATTAAGAATTTATGTTTTGATTAAATGCTCAGACTTTTGAGTATACAAGTATAGCATATCCAATTATATTGATTAATTAATATAATATAGTTTTTATAATCACCCGGTAGTTGCCCGGCTCACAGTAAGATAGGTAGGTGATATATAATAAGTAATTGAGAATAATATTAAGCTGATGGCTATTGAATGTAATCGCCTTAGTTTTTTATTGTATTTGAATCTTGGAAAAACCGATATCTTGATATTAAGTACCTTAACGTTTTTATGGGGATTATTGATACCCGGCTTTGTTGCCGTTGTGTTTTTCTATGTACCTTTTCAATCAGGTATGGCTCCAATTGTAGCCCCGGGGAGCAATAGCTTATTTCAAAAAATTAGTATTAGTTTTTGTTGTGCCCTTCAGGGCGCAATCTGCTGTACTATTCTGGCATTATCATGGCGACTTTACAGCATTATTGTATATCCCGGTGTTCATGCGCAGACCTATTTAGGGATGCCGGGATTTTTGGTTATGCCGGAGAGCGAACCGGGCGATTAAAAATAAATTTATAACTAAAATGATAACAATGTTTTCTTTTACAACCAGTAAAAAGAAGAGGCGAATGGCTGCTCTTGGCCTGTCCTTTACGCTGCTTTTTGCAGCCTGTACAAAAAAAACAGAGCAACAATTATCTGAAAGTTTGCTTGTGACTTACTCGGACGACATGACTGATTCCAACTTCGTGAGTATGGAAATAGCACAACTAATTGCTGAAAGGATCCCACAGGAACATTTTGAGGATGAATCCAGTATATTCATTACTGGGGATGGCAGACAGATTACCGGATCGTATCCTTTAAGTACAGACCCCAATTTACCGCCCTCCGCATATGTATTCAATTATGCAGATGGAGCAGGGTATACGATCATTGCTGCAGACTATCGTTATGAACCTATTCTTTCTTTTGGAAAGACAGGTTCATTGAACGAGGGGGATTCTATACCTGCTGGTATGTACGAATGGATGATGCACAATCTTGAGAATATTGATCTGATACGCAATGGAACACTAGCGGACAAATTTAAATTTCAGTCTGCCTATTCTACCTGGGCATATACCATAGATCGTATGCAATTAAGGGACTGTTGTCTCCAGCCAAAAGTATTTACCCCTACGCCTTATGATCCCTGCAATAATTGGGATAATCATATAAATGAAGTGGTAGGGCCATTGATACATACCATTTGGGGGCAGGGTAATAGCCCGGTACATTTACCTTATAACGATTTTAACTACCTGCTTAATACTTCAATATCTTGTTCCGGTAAGAAGCCTTTGGCAGGATGTGTGCCTATTGCTACAGCTCAAATCCTGAAATATTGGAGTAAGCCGCATCCCAATTATAACTATTCGCAGATGGACAATTCTAGTGGGACTACGGCATCTCAGAGCCTGATCGCAGCATTGTGTGAACCGGCACAGTTATGGGCTAATTACGGTTGTACGGAAACTTCAGCCCCATCTTCCAGAGTGAGTCCTACCTTAAAAGGGGTATATGGATATACGTCTGGAGGAGATTTTATCTTATATACAAATTCAGAGCGCTGGAATATCCGGAACAATATTATTAATAACAGGGTGGTTTATGCCGGAGGCAATAATAAAGTAACCTATAAGGATTTTTTCATCTTTAAGTCGGCAAAATATGACGAAGCTCATGCCTGGCTTATTGATGGTTTCAGCCGCAGTGAGGTTGGATGCATTGCACGTTTTTGGTTTCATATGAACTGGGGATATTATGGTTACTTCAATGATTGGTTTTATGAATCAGATTGGGCTCCTGGCAATGGCAGAAATTACCAATACCAGAGAACGATTATTAAAAATATCTATCCATAAAACAGAATCATTATTTAAAATTCCTGACTTTTTCTGTTCAATAAAGAGGCGAATTTATGCCAAGGTCTGCTTTTAAGACAGTAAATAAAATCTTTAACTTTTTCCAGTAATAATATTTTTTGCTCTGACAAGATCTGGCGGAGTCGAATATATTCTATCTAACATAAAATATTATGTGTAAAAAATTGTTCTTTTTTTTTGGTTTTGGCACATTTGCCTTAGCCGGGTTTAGTCAAATGCCACCAGGAGCCTATTCAGGGGCTGCTGAAGGTAACGAACCTTTAGCCTTCAGGGCCGGTATTCCTAATACAAAAGGTATCTCTCCTAATGTCAGTGCCTTCAGGCGCATTGCGGAAGTTGGTGTAGATATGTTCAACGGGATATCTACTCTTTCTCTTCCTTTATACCAGCTCTCTGGTGAGCAAATGCAATTTGATGTAGGATTGAGTTATTATGGTGGTGGGGTAAGGGTAAACGAGATTGCAGGTTCCGTAGGCTTATCCTGGACGCTTGATGGCGAATACCAGATCAATAGGGTAGTTAATGATTTGCCGGATGAATGGTATAATACAGCACCCGCTTCTTATAAACAGTATGCTAACCGTGACATGGGCTATCTATATACTGCTAAGCGGCAACTGGATCATAATAACTGGAATACCCCGACCTTTTTAGGACAAGCCTCTTTTGATCCGGGACTTTTATTCAATGCGGCAACGGTCGAGAATTTTTTGTTTGACGGAGAGCCCGATGAATTCAGGTTTTCTTTACCCAATGGTGTATCGGGATCTTTTTACCGGGATCACACCGCTGCGCCCAATAATGTTAGTGCCTGGAAAGTAAAGTCAAAGTCGGACCTGACATTAGAAATTACTCATGAATTGCATGTGCGCGAATATAATAACCAGATGAATTTTTATCCATTCCAATTGGATAAATGGAGTGGGGGTGCTGCATGTAATATTCCTACGCTATTTACTAAATTCACGATTGTTACTCCTGATGGTTACCGCTATATTTTTGGGGGTATAGAATCCGCAATGGAGGTCTCCAGGGGTATATTAGCTCCTCCGGGAGAGGTGCCACTAATGATAACGGCACCAGCCCGCTACACTGTAAACACCTGGAAGTTAAGCAAAATCGTAGCACCCTCAGGTGAGGAAATTAATTTTAACTACAGCAGGGGTAAAATACTTTTTAACAGGAGCCGAGATATCATTAATGGCGTAGACCAAGGTGCTGATCAATGGACTTCTGCTATCCTGGAGGTAAGTGCCAGTGCCACTTACCCGGTTTATTTAAGTTCTATAGAAACAAAAAAGCAGATTTTATATTTTAAGCATTCCCAGGCAGTTGAGCAATGGTACCCCGTACTTCCTGCTCTAGGTTGTCAACTTTCTTCCCTGGGCCCGTCCGGGAACAATGCACAGTTTTCGTTTTTACTCCTGAGAAATGATTTTAACAGTCAATATGCGGAGAACGAACTCTTGAATACGAGTACCAATCCGGACGGTAAACTATCTAACTACAACCAGCAGCTTGACTCCGTAATCCTTTTTGATAAGTTAAGTAATCAAAGCGTAAGTGGATATAAGTTAGTGCAAAGTGCTAATCCTAGCCAAAGACGTACGCTTGATAAAATCTTCAAGTTTAATTTTACGGATAATAAAATCCAGGATAATTATGAATTTACTTATCATAACGTCGCCGGTTTACCGGAGCTTGAGGCCTGGAATCGTGATTTCTGGGGATTTGAACAGGCCGGTGATCCAAACCCGGTGGCTGGCTGTGGTACGGGTAATTTTTATCAACTTCGCCCTACTACAGGAAATTTTACCACTAAAGGACTGTTACAAACCATCAAAAACCCATTGGGAGGCACTACTAAGATTGACTATGAAACCAACATTTATTCCAGGCAAATAAAAGTAGATGTTCCTAATTCCAGTGTTGGCCTGATCGACAACCTGAGTGGGGATAATTACGGTCCCGGCGCCCGTGTTAAAAAAATCACCCGAAGTGATTACCAGGGAGGGCCGGATACTTATAAAGAGTATTTTTATACCAATAATTATCCCTCTCTAAGCAGATCAAGCGGACTGCTGAATTTCGATAATATTAAAATAGATGCAATTAAGGGTAATTGTGGTAGTCAAACGAGTACTTTGGCTAATTATAGTACCCTTAATCACACGCAGTTCACCAAACAGTTTAAAGGCGGGATTGTTAATTACAGCGAAGTTACAGAACGTAATGCTGATGGTTCATACACGGTATTTAACTATACTAATGCTGAAAATCCGGATTATCGCGATGAGTATTCGGTGGGTTATAGCGGAAACGTTGTGCCGAGTAGTAACTTAAATTTCAGGTTGTCTTCCAAAGACCTGGATCGTGGAAAAATAAAAACGGTGAAGCAATATACTTCGGCAAATCGTTTGGTAAAGCAAACCGAAAATATCTACCAGGATAATCCCGCTCGTACCAATAACTATATCAAGGCAATATCTGATGTCACATTGGCAAGTATGAATACCTATTTTTGCATGGGACAGGCAGAGCCTGGATTGGCCAACCACCGGGCATGGGCCTTCAAGGTGTATACTTATAAAAATCCTTTAATTAAGAGTATTGAAACTAATTATTACGAATCCAGCCCGGATGTGGTAACAGAAATGGAATATGATTATGACCAGTATGGTAATATCGTTACTACCAGGACAAAAGATAGTGACGGTAATGTTGTACGTAAGACGGTTAAATACAACAGCCATACCGATTATGATCCTACCGCCACTGAAAATACTGCCAGTGGGATTCGCAAGCTGAAATACCAGTATGGCATCAAAAACTTCCCGGTAGAGACAATGGTTTCTTTGCTGAAACCTCCGGCAGGAGGTGTGGTTACCCCACCGGCTTATGTGAACGCACAATTAAATACGGTAAATGTCAATAAGCCCATGTTGCAGAAGAGATTCTTATTAAGAGCTGCAAATGGAGTACCAGAAGGATCGGCTATGGTTGTGGGTGGTTTTACGAGCTCTAAAATCAATACTTCAGGCGTTTTCGAAATGGACAGCCGTTATGTGTTGGAAGAAGAGGTTACCAGCTTTACTACGGGTAATGCATTAGCCATGCCGAAACCCGCAACGGTAAATAGCCGTCAGGACGGTAATTATGCCCTGACCTGGGATTATTCAGGTTTTTATGCAAGTAGTAAAACAACCAATGCTTCTGTTTCAGAAATAGCTTACAGTGGTTTCGATGGAACCTATTCCGGTAATAATGCCGTTTTTAAGAATGGCTGGAATTTTAATGAAGCTAATATCCATACGGGAGTTAGCTTTACCGGCCAACGGTCATTAAGGGCTGCTCCGGTAAGTTCCGGAATTGCCTCTAATGCATTTATTACCACAAACAACTTTGTGGCTGGTAAGCTTTATAAAATATCCTTCTGGGCGAGAAGTGTGATTGGCAATATGTACCTGGCCAACGGTAATTCAGCTACGGTATTGACCCTTAAAAAGACAGGGAAGGATAACTGGAGATATTATGAGGCGGAATTTGTCGCCAATGGTACTGTTGGCCTGGTCTATGCTTCATCCAGTATTATACCGATTAATGTTAATATTGATGAATTAATGTTGGTACCAATGAACGCACAGATGGAATCCTATTGTTATAATACCGGTACAGGAAATATTTCTGCTGTAAATACCGGTAACGGTAATGTACTGTTCTACGAATATGATGGGCTAGGAAGACTGATCGTCGTGCGCGACGATAACGGAAATGTGCTGAAAAATCATACCTACAAACTTCAAAATAATTAAACTAATGCCAAAATATTCTTATATAGTTACCTTATTGCTACTTACAGCGGCTCATATAGAAGGCCATACGCAACAAGTAGCCAACCCGGCAGATAATATCCCGGTAACACCTGCAGCAGTGAGCCCTGCGGGTACCTATCCTTTGTTATACAATATGACCTATGGTGAGCCTCAGAATTACATGCGGACACTCATACCGGATCAACCTGTAACAACAGCCGATGTAAACATTAAGCACCGGCAGGTGACAGAATACTTTGACGGACTGGGCAGGCCTTTACAAACGGTAGCGAAGCGGGGTCATGCCGATGGTAATGATATTGTGCAACCCTATGTATATGATGCTGTGGGCCGGCAAAGTATCAACTACCTGCCTTACGCGCGGCCGGAACACCAGTCGATTGGAGAATTTGACCATTTACCTAAAGCAAGACTGGAAGATTTCTACCCGGCTGCTGAAGGCCAGGAACCCTATAACCAAACCCTGTTTGATAACTCCCCGCTTAACCGCCCGGTAAAACAAATGGCTCAGGGAAAGAGCTGGGTAGGCAGCGGTCGAGGAGCGATACTGGACTATCGTAGCAATTTTTCCAGTGCCAGTACCGGTGGTTTTAATCCCATACTACATGTTGCTGTCGGAGGCTTTCCACGGTTTATTATGCCCAATGACCTGGTCCCTTCCTATGCCGGAAATTATGAAGATGGGGCTTTGTACATTAACGCTGTAAAAGACGAAGATGGGAATGTTGTAGAAGAAATATCGGACAAAAAAGGCCGCTTGCTTGTAAAAAGATCGCAAATCGCCCATCAATATGGTTTAGCTGTTGCCACGATTCCTTTCCCGGACAATTACAATTACACCTTTTATGTGTATGATGACCTGGATCGCCTTCGTTGTGTACTGCCTCCTGGATCGGTGACTTTATCGAAGACCATGAATATTTCCGGTAATACTTATACCTATACTTATAACTGGAGCATCAATTCGGCTCAGGTTGCGGAGTTATGTTACCGTTACAAATATGATGCACTCGGCAGGGTGATCGAAAAGAAAATCCCTGGAAAGCTTATTGAGTATTTTGTCTACGATAGCCGGGATAGGGTGGTATTAAGCCAGGATGGTAACCTGCGACAGTCCGGTAAATGGGCTTTCAGTTTTTATGATGGCCAAAACCGCCCGACGATAAGTGGCCTGGTATCCTTAAGCGAGAGCCGCTCCAGTTTACAGAGCCAGGCGACTAACCCCAATGCGGTAATCCCAGTCAATAGCTGGCGTTATTACGTCCTTAATTATAATACTTTATCCAATTCAGCACTTTACCCCGCATCAATGAGTGTTGCTGAGATACTAACATACAGTTATTATGATAATTACAGCCAGCTGTCTTTATCCTTTGACGCGACAAAAATACCAGTGCCGCCAAGTGGAGATGCTACGGTAATCGCTTCTACTTACAGTACAGTTACAAAGGGCATGTTGACCGGCACAAAAGTAAAAGTAATGGAACCGGCAAATCCGAATCTCAACCTATGGATTTCGACCGCTTACTTCTATGATGCCAAAGGCCGTATGATCCAAACGGTAAACAATAACCTGAAGGGAGGTATGGACTACAACAGCCAGTTGTATTACTTCCAGGGAATGCCTTTTCAGGATGTAAGTCATCACCATAACCCGGTAGCACAATCTATACCTGGTGCAACTGCAGCGTTGAACCATATTAAGCTGGATAAGATCTACCGGCGTAACCTGGGCTATGGTGGTAATGAGCAGGTATGGCAGCTGCAGCAAACCATCAATGATGGTACACCTTATAATCTGGCCTATTACGATTATGACCATATGGGCCGAACCATAGTCAAGCAGTACACCATGGCCAATGTATTACAGGAATACAATATCCGCGGCTGGTTGAAGCTCATTCATGCGCGCAACCCGATGTACACTGATAGTACTTATTTTAAAGAAGACCTCTTCTACGATGATGGTTTTGCCAGCAAGTTGTATAATGGTAATATAGCAGGTATTACCTGGAATAATTACGGCGTTATCCCGGTTAGTGATGTGGGCCGCAATGCTTACGGTTATAGCTATGATAAGCTGGGCCGGCTGATCCATGCGGAGTACCGGAATGTTCCGCCGCATTATGCCTGGGTGAAGCATAATAAAGATTATACCGCTTCGGGGATTACTTATGATGAGCGGGGTAACCTGTTAAGCATGACGCAAATGGGGAATGATATAAGCGGGCCGGTAGAGATGGATAAATTGAGCTATCAATATACGGCTAACAGCAATAAGCTGGTTAAAGTCAGCGACAATGGAGTGGCTACTACCAGCACACCATTACCGGATTTTAAGGACAATGCGAACCTGCCAGAAGAATACACTTACGATAATAACGGTAACCTATTAACGGATGCTAATAAGTCAATAACCAGCATAAGTTATACTTATCTGAATAAGCCTTCCGTAATCACCGTGCAAGGAAAAGGAAGTATTACCTATGTATATGATGCCTTGGGTAACCGGCTTCAAAAGCGTGTCAACGATTTTGTGGCCCAGACGACGGAAACCTGGGACTATATCGGTAGCTTCGTCTACAAGAATAATGTATTGCAGTATGTGCTTAACGAAGAAGGCCGCAGCCGTCCCGAGGTAGTTATTGATGGCCCACAGGCAGGTGCCACTAAATTTGTATATGAATACTTTATCAAAGACCACCTGGGTAATGTACGTACAACTTTATCAGCGGAGCCGTCTACTCATGAATACTATGCGCGCCACGAGATGGCGACAGCCAACAGCGAGCAACTTATCTTTGATAACATTGCAGCGGTAAGAGATGATAAGCCGGGTAGCACAAGTCCCGGTGATCTCAAAGCGGCAAGACTAAATGCTTCAGACGCGGACCGCCGTATTGGCACAGCCATTATGTTGCGCGTAATGCCGGGCGACCAGTTTACTTTTGCAACAGATGCTTATTTCGAAGCCGATGAGAAGCCACAGGATTATAACCATACAAAAACGGAAGAAGTCGTTGCTTCTTTGCTGGCCACATTATCGGGCGGTACTGTCGGCGGTAAACCGGTAAGTGAGACGCAGAGCGGGAAGATCATTAATGATATCTTCTCGAAACCGGAAACGATAAGTGGAATAGATGCCTTGTTACAAAAAGACATTAATTCCAATACGGTTCCTAAAGCAGGATTGAACTATTTGTTCTTTGATGAAAAGATGAACCTTTTATCGGGTAGTGGCCGCTTGTCGGTGGACCTTGCTAATGAAGGCACATTTGATAATATCTCGACTACGGGACCTGTGGTTACCGAACCGGGTTATGTGATCGTATATGTAGATAATCAGACTATAGGTAAGGACGTTTGGTTTGATGATGTACAGGTGCTGCATTACAATACCAGAGTATTGGAAGAGAATCACTATTATCCTTTTGGATTGACCATTGCTACAACGGCAGCAGGCATTACAGAGCAACCTTTGAAGTATAATGGTAAAGAGTTGGAAAAAAGTTTTGGCTTAGAGCAATACGATTTTGGTGCCCGCATTTATGATCCGCAGATCGGAAGATGGCAAAGTGTGGATCCTTTAGCCGAATATATGCGTCGGCATTCTCCCTATAACTATGCTTTTAATAATCCAATCCGGTTTATAGATAAGGATGGAAGAAGGCCAGAAGTCTATATAGAAGCAAATGCGAAAGGAGCAGATGTAAAAAAAATCATAACAGCAATGTTAGCAACTCAAATGTTAGATGCAGGAACATCATTATCAATAACTAGAAATCTAAATACAGGTAAACTAAGTGCTACGGGTAATGCTGTAACACCTGTGGATAAGCGGCTTGAACAGGCAATTAATGATCCGCAAATTAGAGTATTTTTAAAATCTACTGACGATAAAAGCGTTGGTTCTGGAACATTTATGGGAAATACTTTTACTCCAGGTCTTCTTCCAGGGAAATTTGACGATCAAGTACAAACATTGCAATTTATTAAGCCACAACAGATGGATATTGCGGAGAAATATTATAAAAAACCAGGTGCTGATATGTTACATGAAACAATTGAGTCTTATGAAGGAGGAGTAGAATCTTTAAGAACAGGTATTTCGGCGAAGAATAGTAAAATCGATTCTAAATATTACGATGCTGCTCACAAGGCCGCTAATGATCTTGGAGCAATTCAATCAGGGCCTGTATTTGAAGAACCAAGGGATGCTAAAGGTAATCTAGTAGAAATGAATGACCCGACTAGGGTAAGAGTAGACTATGTTGTAGATGATGGGGTCCAAAAGCCAGTTATTATTCAAACTAACCAGTAATAAATTAGAATTAAATATTTAATTTATTATTTATGTATGTAATCTGACAAAAAGCAGTAGTTAAATTAAACTACATGAACCAATTGAATCTACCACATCTATAAGGTGAAGAAAATTGATTCCATTTCAAAGGCATATGTAATTTATGTTGAACGAAATGATTCTACATTTAAATTGGTTGCTCTAAAGGAAACAATTGTAAAATGAGAATTACTTAGTGTCGGCTGTTCTTATAATTTGCTCTAGCCTTTTGGTTAAAAGGGACACACCTTCTTTGATTCGCTTTGATGGATTAAATTTATATAGAGCTATTATTGGATTTAAGAATGAGGAAGATTGTACAAGACTTATTCTATACAAAAATCTAAAAGGTTTTTGTATAATTGAATAAATAAGATAATTTATCAAAAGTGTTAGTGGTACTTTTAGTTTTTGGTTCGATGATTTGAAAGTGTTGCATTACAATACGCAGGTACTGGAAGAGAATCATTATTTATTAGACGAATTAATTGAAAAAGTATATCCTGATGAGTTATAACAATGATTTTTAGAATGCCTTTATGATAGCTCTCTAAGAAAATCAGCATTTAAACTTCGAATAAAAGACGGTGCTCCGTAATAGAGTACTGTCTTTTATTATTCACATCTCCCATTCACATCGGTCTTTACTATGGTATAAGTTAGTTGATCAAGAAAAGGGTCTATTACCCTGTCAAATGGTAATAAGTCAATCACTTCTATAACCTACAATCACTTGAATAAATCTATGGTGATCATATTTCTTAGTTTTTAAAATAGAAATGTACTAGCAGTCTATTATTTACACATCAGGGTAACCTTATTTGTTTCCTTACAAATTGGTTATTTTTTAAATTTTTGAAAACTGTTTGCACTAAATAGTTTACTTGCTTATATACCTAATCAATAGTATATTCTTTTATATCTAAATTTGTTTTATGTTAGTGTGGAAGGTGCAGCATGGGAACTAAACCTTTACTAGAGCGATGAGGAACATAAAAGATGGCTATTTAAACGTAACTTGTTTTCCCGATTCGGCTTATTCTATTTATCCTAAATTGAATTATGTATACGGTAATATAGCAACTGATAGTGTCACCGTTTACTTTACAGATTATTACAATCAACCCATCGAAGGCACATTACTCGCCTTCAGACAAGGAGATACTATATTTTTTAATCCTGAACGGATCCGTTTTGATCAGCAGGGGAAAGTGGTGCTCTCTAAACAAGCCTATTATGGATTTATGATGGAATATGAGGAGTATCGTGATCATAAAAAAGGTGAAGGGATCGGGTATTATTTTGAAAATGAGCATAAGCTTACTGCAATAAAATTCCATAGCGGATTTGGCCAGGCAGCTTATGACAGAACGCTTAAACAGAAAAATTTAGGCACGTTGCAATACATTATGAAAGATGATGGCTTGTATAACAAGGAAGGGGAGCTTATTTTTAAAAAATGTATAGAATAAAGAGAGTGATGTAGTCTGCAAATCTCCCGGAAAATGAAACTATAAAACATGGAAGCAATACGTCAATATTTTGAACAAACCGTTACAATAAGTGAAAAAGACTGGCTTTTTTTTGCCTCAAAACTTATAGAACAGGAATTTTCAAAGAATCAACTCTTATTGGCCGCGGGACAAACAGAAAACTATCTCTCGTTTGTCGAAAGTGGCATTGTCCGCTATTACATAGAAAAAGAAGAACAGGAGCGGACCTTTGCTTTCGCGTTTAAGCAAAGTTTCGTAAGCGCCTACAATTCATTTCTTACCCGGACTCCTTCTGTCTACAATGTACAGGCGCTGACAAAAACAAAGCTCTGGCGCATAAAATACAGTGACTTGCAAAGCATCTACCGGGAAACAACGATCGGTAATACGATCGGCAGGCATGCTAGCGAAGCGCTATTGCTTAAAAAATCCCAAAGAGAATTGTCGCTGCTGCATGAAACTGCGGAGCAGCGCTACCTGAATTTATTTACAGAGCAGGACCAACTGCTCAAAGAAATCCCCTTAAAGTATATTGCTTCCTATATTGGGATCACCCCGCAGGCCTTAAGCAGGATCCGTAAACGTATTTCTTAACCAGGGTTCATTGTTTCAGCTCCTGAATTACAGGAACTTTGCATAAAAGAAAAAATATGAAACCTTTAATCGTACTGCTTCTGGCATTTTTAATCTCGCTCTTCCTGATCAGGATGAGCTCGGGAACTTATTACCCGGCTTTTGCCGGAAGAATAGCCTTATCTGTAATGCTCCTGTTTACAGCAATAGCACACTTTATGTTTCCGGTAGGGATGAACCTTATGTTGCCTGCTTTTATTCCTTATAAAACGGCGATGGTGTACCTTACCGGTATAATAGAGATTGCTGCCGCCATAGGGCTCTTTAATCCGGCCTTAAGCACCGTGGTGGCCTGGTTGCTGATCCTCTTTTTTATACTGGTACTTCCTGTAAATATTTATGCGGCCATAAAGCATATAGACTATCAGAAAGGAACTGCGGACGGGAATGGGTTGACGTACCTGTGGTTCCGGATACCTTTACAAATACTATTTATTGTATGGACCTATTTATCTGTCATTAAAGGGGGCTGGTGGGCTTAATTTATTTGTCAACAGGAATTCTAAAGAAAATCCGGGTCTAAGAACGGGTAAAAACCTGTATTAAAACAGAAAATGGAACCATAAGGTTCCATTTTTCTATTTCTTTTTACCTTTTTTCTTTGGTTTGTCCACCATTTCTTTCAGTGCTTTACCAGCAGAGAATTTAGGTAATTTTTTTGCTGCAATTTTAAGGGCAGCTCCTGTTTGAGGGTTACGGCCGGTACGTGCTGCGCGCTCAGCTACAGAGAAAGTTCCGAAACCTACCAGTGTAACTGGTTCTCCATTAGATAAAGATTGAGAGATTGCACCAGTGAAGCTGTTGATAGCATGTTCTGCTAAGGCTTTGGTTAATCCTGTTTCTTCTGCAACGTGGGTAATAAGATCTGCTTTGTTCATTGTGTTTATTAAATTGGTATTTTTCTGGATTAAAGATAGTAAAATTAATAATTGCAACTAAAATATAGTAACTAGTTTTTTCTTTTTTACGCAAAGATTACTGGTTTTCCCTATTTTCACTCTCTTCCTGGCGTCCTTCTTCGATCAATTCCTGTACTTCCGCCATTTCCCCGGCTTCTAAATGCTTCACTTCTTCCTTTTGCTCCGGGTTCCCCTGATCGATGTGAAAAGTACAACCTATAGGAAAATGATCCGACCCAATAGAGGGATATGTAAATAATTTGTCAATAAATATACTGGGACTATGGAACAAGAGGTCAAGCGGTACCCGGAAGAACCAGTAATTGGCATGAAAGGTCGCTAAAATACCGCGCCCGATGCGGGCATCAATTAATTTACTGGTCTTCTTAAACAATATAGAGGACCTGGCCCAGGCTACATTATTAAAGTCCCCGGTAACGAGTACCGGTAGTTTATAATCCCTTACTTTTTTGGCTACGCTCAACAGGTCGCCATCTCTTTCTTTTGAATTCTCTTCTTCTGTAGGGCTTGGTGGTGGCGGATGAACCCCGAAGAAAACAAAACGATGCCCGTCTTTGGTTTCCAGTTCTGCTTCAATACTGGGCAGATCATCTGCAACGAAATAGTGCACCTGTAGTTTGTTCACCTTAAGTTTAGTATAAAAGTGCATCCCATAAGTATTCTCCAGGCCTACTTTAGCATGATGCGGGTAGTCCTTTTCCAACGTTGCCATCGCCATTTCCCAGTCTTTATTGCTCTCCGCCGTGAGGAAAGCATCTGGCTGCTCTTCCCGGATCAGCTGGATGAAGCGTTCATATTCGGTATTGAATTGAAGTACATTACAGGAAATGATCTTGATCTTGTCCGACGCTTTACCTGACAGTTGCTGCTTTTGCGTTCTCCAGAATTTGGTATAACGCATCAATATGTAAATATGAAATATAATGAATCCAAGCTGTACTGCCTGGAGTATCCAGAAGAACAAGGTATGCTCTATTGTGAAAAAGGCTAAAGCAAAAACCAATAATTGTACGGCCAGCACTTGCAGCTTTACGAATTCAGCCACACGAAACACCCAATGCTGATGCGGTATAAACGGCAAAGCACTAAGCAGGATAAGCAATATTGAACTGATTTTAATCAATAATTCCATGAAGCCACTAAATTATATGCTTTGCAGCAAAAAAATATACAAAACAGCATATTAACCTTAAGATAATAAATCCACCACCGATTGCTTATACCTCACCACTTATCATTATTCACTTTTCACTAACCACTTTTTACTATTTACCTCTCACTTATCACTTTTCACTATTCACTAACCACTTTTTACTATTTACCTTTCACTTTTTACTATTCACTATCCACTTTTCACTCCCACCCATCACCAAATACTCCTTACCTTTACAACTCAAAACAGATTTCCATGCAAGACCATAAACTAGCCGTGTTGATTGATGCCGATAATGTGCCCTATGCCAATGTCAAAGAAATGCTCGAGGAAATATCCAAGAGCGGTACGCCTACCGTAAAGCGTATCTATGGCGACTGGACTAAGCCGCATCTGTCCGGCTGGAAAAATGTATTGCTGGAAAATGCTATTACTCCCATACAGCAATATAGCTACACGACTGGTAAAAATTCCTCAGACAGTGCCCTGATCATTGACGCAATGGATATTCTTTATTCCGAAAAAGTTACCGGGTTTTGTATTGTGTCCAGCGATAGTGATTTTACCCGCCTGGCCACCCGTTTGCGGGAAGCAGGTATGTTGGTGATCGGTATCGGAGAACGTAAGACGCCACCACCTTTTATCGCAGCCTGCAATAAGTTTATTTATATAGAGATATTAAAACCGGTAGAGAAGCAGGAAGAAGCTAAAACTGCGGACAAAGCTATCACAGCCGGTAACCCGGCAGCAGCACAAAAAGTGATTGATAAAGTGGATAAACAGACCGTCAAAATGATCATTAACAGTGTCGATGCACTGGCTGATGAAACGGGCTGGGCCTTTTTAGGCTCATTAGGCAACTTTATTTCCAAGAAAAAACCCGATTTTGATCCCCGTAACTATGGCTTCAACAAGTTGTACGACATGATCCGTTATATGAATAAATTTCAAATTGATGAAAGAGAATCTGCCGGACATAAGCATGTAAAGCATATTTATTTAAGATTGAAATAAAGCTCCTTGTTACCGGACAAAAGAAAGTAAATTACAATGCTATCCATATAGTATGAGAGGCTAATTGTCTATCCTTCGATAAACTCAGGATGACAGATTTCTTTACTTTTTACACAACCTTAATAAATCTTTCAACCACCGCATCTCAGCAGCCATTTTTGTCGCTTCAGTCAGAATGTAAGCTCCGCTGTCGTTTTCGGGAAATAATTTTGCGCCTTGTACGTGTAAAATTTAATTCCCGATGAAACTCATTCTCTTAAAAACATATTATTACAAAGTCCTGTTGGCCGGATTGCTGGTAGCAATATTGTCCGGCTGTGGACAGCAAAAAGCGACGGAACGAGCACAGCAGGAGCAGGCTGTAGCCGCAGAACTCTTTCTTCTGAATCCTGAAAATACGGTAATCGAACATACTTACCCGGCCAACCTGGAAGGAAAAGTGAATGTTGAGATCCGCCCGCAGGTGAGCGGTTATATCGATAAGATCCATATTGATGAGGGTGCTTATGTAAAAGCCGGTCAGCCCTTATTTACCATCAATGCCAGTGTATACCGGGAACAAAAAAACACTTCCCAGGCCGCATTGGAGATGGCTAAATCGCAGTTGGCTACCGCAAAGCTGGATATGGATAAGTATACGGTATTGACCGAGAAAAAAGTTGTGGCAGACTTCTCTTACCAGAAAGCAAAAGCAGCTTATGAATCTGCCAGGGCTGCAGTAAAACAGCAACAGGCGCTGGTCGCTTCCGCTGATCTCAACTTAGGCTTTGCCGTGGTAAAAGCACCCGTGAGTGGCTTTGTGGGCCGTATTCCCAAACGTTTAGGCGCATTAGTCAGCCCTGCGGATGCGCAAGCCCTGACTATGCTATCCCAAGTAGACCAGGTTTATGCTTACTTCTCTATGCCCGAGTCGGAAATCCTGCGGATCCATGAAACCCGTGATGGCAATACTTTGCTGCAGCAACTACAGACCTTTAAAGCGATCGGTTTACAAATGGCCAATGGCAAACTATATGAACATAGTGGTAACATAGACATGATGGACGGCCAGTTTGATCCCGGTACCGGTGCGGTTACTTTAAGGGCGACGTTTGCAAATCCACAACTGTTACTACGTTCAGGCAATACTGGTCGTGTGGTACTGCGTACCGAAGAAAGTAATGTCTTTAAGATCCCGGTCCTGGCCACTTATGAAATGCAGGATAAAATTTTTGTCGGTTTGCTGGATGCCCAAAACCGCTTGAATAGGGTAGCCCTGGAAGCTTATACTAAATCTGATGACTATTATATTGTTGCCAGCGGATTTAAACCCGGCGATCGTATCATCGCCCGGGAACTGGCCAGTATCCCGGAAAAATCACTGATTACTGCTAAGAAATCGCAATAAAATCATTCAACAGCTATGTTACAAAAAATAATCAAGAGACCCGTATTGGCAACGGTCCTCTCTATCCTATTAGTATTATTGGGCCTGGTAGGTTTGCAACGCATCCCTATGACCCAGTTCCCCGAGATCGCACCACCAACGGTATATGTTTATGGTACCTATCCTGGTGGTAATGCACAAAGTGTGGTACGTTCTGTTATCACCCCGTTGGAAGAAGCCATCAATGGGGTGGAGAATATGCAATACATGACTTCCAATGCGTCTAATGACGGGGCATTCTCTATTACTGTTATTTTTAAACAGGGAGTAGATCCGGATCAGGCTGCAGTGAACGTACAGAACCGGGTAGCCCAGGCCAATGCCCAACTCCCAGCTGAGGTGATCCGGCTGGGTGTAAATACCACGAAGCAACAAACGAGTAACCTGATGGTGGTAAACATTAATAGTGCTTTACCAGATAAGTATGATGAAGCGTTCCTGCAGAACTATGCTAAGATCAATCTTGTGCCCGAACTGAAGCGTATCCCGGGCGTTGGTAATATCAATCTCTATGGCGCCAAGGATTATGCGGTGCGGATATGGATCGACCCTGTAAAGCTCGCCGCTTATGGTTTAACGCCTGCTGATGTGGAAGCTGCTGTTACGAATAATAGTTTTGAAGCTTCTCCGGGTAAGTTCGGGGAAGAATCGGATGCACCGATGCAATACGTATTGCGTTATAAAGGGAAATTAAATACACCTGAAGCTTTTGATGGGATTATCCTGAAAGCAAAAACGGATGGTGCCATCCTGAGGCTAAAAGATGTGGCCAGAGTGGAGTTTGGCGTATCTACCTATTCCAGCGATACCTATACAGATGGTAAACCATCCATTGTCCTGGCAGTGATCCAGGCCAGCGGCTCCAACGCCAATGATATCGCCATAGAAGTCAAAAAGACTTTAGATAATTTTCAGAAAGACCTACCGGAAGGTATTCATTATGATATCATACAGAACATGAAAGAACGCCTGGATGCCTCTATCAGCCAGATGCAATCTACACTCATAGAAGCGTTTTTGCTCGTGTTTATTGTGGTATTGATTTTCCTCCAGGATTTTCGTTCAACCATAATTCCGGCTATTGCCGTCCCGGTATCCATCATTGGTACGATCTTTTTCATGTACCTGATTGGTTTTTCTGTAAATGTACTGACCCTCTTTGCCCTGGTATTGGCGATCGGTATCGTAGTCGATGATGCGATCGTGGTAGTAGAAGCCGTACATGCTAAAATGGAACATACCGGTGAAGATGCACGCAAGGCCACTACTTCAGCCATGAGCGAGATCAGTGGCGCTATTATTTCTATTACCCTGGTGATGTCGGCGGTATTCCTGCCTGTTGGCTTTATGGAAGGACCTGCAGGGGTATTTTATAAGCAATTTTCTTATACGCTTGCTATTGCTATCCTGATCTCAGCCGTTAATGCGCTTACACTGAGTCCTGCTTTATGTGCCCTGTTGCTGAAGCACCAGTACAGGGATGCCGGTAAACCTAAAAAGTTTACCCAACGCTTTGCGACAGCTTTTAATGCCGGTTTTGAACGCCTGACCAATAAATATGTAAGTGCCGTACGGCTGCTAGGGCGTAAAAAATGGATCGCGCTTTCGGGGCTCGCATTAGTTGGTTTTTTCGCCTTCTTCCTGATGAACCGCTCCCAGAAAGGATTCGTGCCGGCTGAGGATGATAATAACCTCACTTTTATGATCACGTTACAAGGGGGTACAAACCTGCAATACCTGTCTAAAGAGTTGGCAAAAGCATCTGAGATCATTGGCAAAATGCCGGAAGTAAGAAGTTTGAGTACGGTTTCCGGTTTCAACTTATTCAGTTTCTCCTCTGCGCCCAATGCCGCTATGGGCTTTGTTACGCTGAAGCATCCCAAAGAAAGGGGAGCGGTTAAAGACATTGATGAAGTGCTGCTGAAGATACAGGAGGCGGTACAGCATAATATAAAAGGCGCGTTCATTATTTTCCGTAACCCGGCCGTAGAAGGCTTTGGTACCGCAGGTGGAGTAGAATTCGTGCTACAGGACCGCGCATCCGGAAGCATGGAGCATTTTGAGGCAGCGAGTAATAAAGCGCTGGAACAACTCAATCAAAGACCGGAGATCGCTGCTGCTTTTACTACCTTCCGCAGTGATTACCCCCAATATGAAGTCGTGGTAGATGAAGATAAAACGGCACAATTGGGCTTAACGCCTAAAGAAGTGATGGATGCGCTGCAATTGTTTATGGGGGGCTCGCAAACTACAGATTTTATAAGATTTGGTAAGCTTTACCGCGTAAATATTAAATCAGAAGGCATTTTTCGTAAGGATGAAGCGGCGCTTAATAATATGATGCTGCGCAATAATGCCGGCCAGATGGTACCCATAGCTACGCTGGTAACTTTAAAGAAAGTATTGGGGCCGGAAGTGATCAACCGTTTCAATCTTTATAATAGTATCAGTGTAAATGTAACGGCAGCTCCGGGTTTTAGTAGTGGTAAGGTGATGGAAGTAATAGATGAGGTGCTGGATAAGGAGTTGCCTAAGGGTTATAGCTTTGAATATGGCGGTTTGAGCAGGCATGAGCGTAATTCAGGATCACAGATGGTGTTTATATTCGGCCTGAGTATTCTCTTTGTTTACTTCCTGCTGGCAGCGCAGTACGAAAGCTACTTATTGCCTTTGGCGGTAATGTTGTCTTTGCCTACGGGTATTTTGGGGGTATTTATAGCAACTGGTATTTCCGGTATTGATAATAATATCTATGTACAAATCGCGCTGATCATGTTAGTGGGCCTTTTGGCCAAAAACGCGATCCTGATCGTAGAGTTCGCGGTACAGCAACGTAAAGCGGGCCTTTCCATTTTTGATTCGGGGATAGCCGGAGCCCGTATGCGCCTGCGGCCGATCCTTATGACTTCCTTTGCCTTTATTGCCGGGCTTACCCCGCTGATGTTTGCCAAAGGGGGTACCGCGCTCGGTAACCAGTCGATCAGCATTAGTGCGGCCGGGGGTATGTTGAGCGGTGTATTGCTGGGTATATTCATTATCCCGGTCTTATATATGATCTTCCAGTACCTGCAGGAGCGGGTTTCCGGAAATAAAAACAGTGTAACTCATGAAACCATATTATAAATATATGCTTACAGCGGCACTGTCCAGCTTTGCCCTGTATTCTTGTACCGTAACCAAAGATTATAAAAGACCGGAATTACAGTTGCCCCTCACTTATGGCAGCGATAGCCCGGGTAATGCTGCAGACACTGGTAGCTTACCTCAATATGCCGCTTATTTTAAACAGGCGGAATTACGGGCGCTTATTGATACGGTAATCGCCAATAACCCGGATCTACTAATCGCCAGCGAAAATATATTGGCCACAGAAGCCAGTCTTAAAAGTGTCCGGCTAAACTACCTGCCTGACCTGAACCTGCAGATCAATGCCGGTGTGCAAAGGCTCTCCCGTAATAGTATGATGGGCTCTTTTGCCGGGGGCTTATTATTTGAAGATTATAACCTGGCACCTGCCTTGTCCTGGGAAATAGATTTCTGGGGTAAGCTGAAGCGCCAGCGGGAAGCAGCTTTAGCAGGCTACCTGGAGCAAGTGGCCATAAAGAAAGCATTAAGAATACAATTGGTTGCTCAAACTGCACAAGCGTATTATAACCTTTTGAGTCTTGATGAACAATTAAACATATCCGTTAGCGTGGAGGAAGCTATGGCAACGACCCTGGATATGCTACGTACTCAATACAGCGTGGGTGAAGTAAATGTGCTGGCGCTACGCCAATCCGAAGCACAGCTGGCAGAAGTCCGGGCCCTGATCCCGGAAATAAAAGCAGCAATGCGGGCCCAGGAACATGCGCTGCAATTATTAGCCGGAAAATACCCCGCAGGAATATTACGTTCAGGTCAATTATTTGAACCCGCATTTACCGATGAATTACATTCAGGTGTACCTGCAACCCTTTTGGCACAAAGACCTGATGTATTACAAAGTGAATTGCAGTTGAGGGCGGCTAATGCAAGGGTAGGGATTGCTAAAGCTGATTTTTATCCCAGCCTCAAGATAACGGCGCAGGGAGGCTTAAACAGTATAAAAGCCAGCGATTGGTTTTCTATACCGGCCTCTTTGTTTGGCAACCTGGCCGGAGGCTTGACACAACCTGTATTTAACCGGCGTAGCATCCGTTCTGCTTATGAACAGGCCATACATCAGCGGGAAGCTGCGGTCCATAGTTTCAGGAAGTCGGTATTGACTGCGGTTGAAGAGGTAAGTACGCTGTTGAACAGCCTGGAGCAGCTCAGGGCCCAAAGCCATGAAGTGGCACAGCGTAAAGCGGTGATGTTCCAGGCAATTGATGATGCGCAAACCTTGTATAAATATGGGGAAGCGACTTACCTGGAAGTATTAACGGTGCAGCAAACTTATTTCCAGGCACAATTAGCTGATGCAGCAATCAGGACAAAGGAAATAAATACTAATATTGCTTTATATAAATCTTTAGGAGGTTATTAGTATGAATATTGCTGAAAATAAAATGAGACCGGGGCGCAATGCATTACTGTTCGCCAGCTGCAGTATTCCTCTATCGCTCGGACTGGCACATTTCATTTTATATTTCCTGGATCCCAAAAGTATCTGGTGGGATTTTTATAAAGGGCCCACCTATTGGGTCGAAATATTGGTTTCGATCTTTACCGGCATCCTGATGTATGCTATTTTGTTTGGAATCATCAATTTTTTATCCCGCTGGGTTAGCCGTAAGGCCTTATTTAAAAATAACCTGCTGGTGCATTTTGTGCTGACAACGGTCGCTGTGGTCAGTGCCATGTCCCTGCTCATCTACCTGGAAGACCTTTTTTATGATTGGTTCTGCACGGATAATGTAGCGCCAAGTCCTGAGCTGGAGCGGGCCTTCAGAAGTTATGTAATTGTCAACCTGGTAGTAGCCGCTTTTTTCAACAGCTTTTATAATGCCTATGTGTTCTTTGAAAGATGGAAAACTGATATAATTGAGCTCAATAAACTCACAGTCTTATCCCATGAATTAAAAGAAACTGCTTTGCAGTCCGAACTGGAAGTACTGAAACTGCAACTCGATCCGCATTTCCTGTTCAATAACTTTAGTACGCTGACACAACTGATCCAGATCAATAAAACAGATGCACAGCTGTTTTTATCCCATCTTTCAAGGGTATACCGCTATGTTTTAGCGAGTAGTAAGAGAAATATTACTACACTGGAGGAGGAAATGAAATTTGTTGAAAGTTATTTCCACCTCATCAAAATCCGCCAGGGGGAAGCGATAGCACTGGATACCAGGCTTAATGAAGCGGATCTGAGAAAAGGGATTCCGCCGGTTACCTTACAGCTTTTAATTGAGAATGCCATTAAGCACAATATCTCGACGATAAGACAGCCCTTGAAGATTGCTATCGAAAGTAGTGGGGATGGTTCTATCCTGGTGCGCAATAACCTGCAGTTGATGAAAATTGATTATAAAGGTACCGGACTGGGATTGAGCAATATCCGGAAACGTTACGAGTTACTCTCCGGAAGAGCGCCTGAGATCAAAGAAACTCAAAGCTCATTTGTAGTGCGCTTACCTTTGCTGAACTTCTAAAACCGGGAATATGCAATATATAATTATAGAAGATGAACAGTATAATGCGGACCTCTTACATGACCTGGTCTGCGGCCTTGATGAAAACAGTCAATTGCTAACGGTATTACCTACAGTCCAGGAAAGTATTGCCTGGTTGAAGGAAAATCCGCATCCCGACCTTATTTTTATGGATATACGCCTGGCAGACGGGCTTTCTTTCCAGATATTTGATGAGGTAAGTATTCAATGCCCGGTAGTATTTACCACCGCATATGATGAATACGCCTTACAGGCCTTCCGGGTTTACGGCACGGCTTATCTTTTAAAACCGGTACTGAAAGAAGAGCTGGAAGCGGCACTGGAACAGATCAGGCGCACTCGTCCGCAACTGGATACGGAAGATGTAAGCGCTATCCTGGACATGCTAAAAACCCGCCAAAAAACCTATAAAACCCGCTTTTTATTGCATTTCCGGGAAACGCTGAACGTAATCCCGGTTAGCTCAATCGACTATATTTATCTGGAACATAAGATCGTTCATTTCTGCCTGACTGATGGCAGCGTTCATGCAGTACCTTACACTTTGGAAGAACTGGAAGACCAATTAGACCCTGCCTTTTTCTTCCGGGTGAATCGCCAATACATTATTCATATAGACAGTATAGAGCGGATCCATAAATATTTCAATGAGAAAGCCAAGATCATACTTAAGCGCAACCGCGAAGCTGAAGTGATCGTAAGCCGGGTGAAAATGCCGCAATTCAAACTATGGCTGGACCGGTAGGCCTGAATTAAAATTTGCCCATATTTCGACGGAGCTTAATAGGACAAATTTTAAGCAGTTGTAGTAAGTGATCAACCTATAAGGTTTTTATTAAACTAATTAGGCCGCAGCACTTGCTACGGCCTATATTAATATCAGTATAAAGCTCCGGATTACCAGATCTTCGCTCTTTCAGCATCCGGGCGATACATTTTGTCGCCTTCTTTTACATTGAATGCTTTATAGAATGGTTCGAAATTGCTCAAAGGACCATTGGCTCTCCATTCGCCGGGAGAGTGTGGATCGATCTTGATCAGTTGCAGGCTACGCTCTTTAGTGGCCTTACCTCTCCAGATTTGTGCCCAGCTCATAAAGAATCTTTGATCCGGTGTGAAGCCGTCAATTTTTTCTTCACTTTGTCCTTGCTTGGTTTTCTTGAACGCCTGGTAAGCGATAGCCAAACCACCAAGGTCAGCAATGTTCTCACCCAAAGTCAATTCACCGTTTACATGAACCGAATCTAATACGGTAAAGGCATTGAATTGTTTCACCAATACATTAGTTTTCTCTTTGAATTTCTTCTCATCTTCCGGAGTCCACCAGTTTTTAAGGTTACCGTCCGCAGCATATTGTGCGCCCTGGTCATCAAAGCCATGCGTCATTTCATGACCGATCACCGCACCGATACCACCATAGTTGATCGCATCATCTGCGTTGAAGTCAAAGAACGGGAATTGCAGGATAGCTGCCGGGAATACGATTTCGTTGAATGCCGGGTTGTAGTAAGCATTAACCGTATTCGGAGTCATAAACCATTCAGTACGGTCTACTGGTTTGCCGAATTTAGCGATCTCTGTATTATAGGCAAATTCATTTGCTTTCAATACGTTTTGAGCATAGTTGTCCGGAACGATTTCCAAACCGGAATAATCTTTCCATTTATCAGGATAGCCGATTTTTTCAACGAAGCTTTTGAGTTTGATCATTGCCTTCTCTTTCGTCACATCACTCATCCAGTCCAGGCCTTTGATGCGCTCTCCGAAAGCTTCCTGCAGGTTCTTCACTAAAGTTTTCATTTTCTCTTTGGCTTCAGGTTTGAAGTTTTTCTCTACATAGAGTTCTCCTAACTGGTCGCCTACGCTATGATTGATAATACCCATCACGCGTTCCCATCTTTGCTTCATTTCTTTCTGACCACTTAATGTCTGGCCATAGAATTTAAAGCTTAATTGCTCTGCAGCATCACCGATGTAGGCAGACATATCGCTCATCAGGTGGAAATTTAAGTATTGTTTCCAGTCTTCGATCGGGGTCGCTTTTAATTCTGCAGAAAGTACAGTATAGTATTTTGGATTGCTTACCAGTAAACTATCCTGCCCTTTAAAACTCAATTTATCAAATAATTTTACCCAGTCAATGTTTGGTGTTTTCTTATTGATATCGGCCAGGGAGAACTTATTATACAATTTTTGAGGATCGCGCATTTCTGCAGGATACATAGACGCGGCAGCCAGCTTATTTTCGATATTGAAAACTGCAGTAGCATTTTTAGCGGAAGTAGCTTCATCCTGTCCGGACATTTTCAGGAAATCCTGGATCAGTTTTTTGTAGGCTTCTCTATTAGCAGCAGATTTTTCATCTTTATCGGTATAGTAATCTTTAGACGGTAAGCCTAGGCCTGCTTGTCCGAACTGGGCAATGATCTTTGTTACCTCACGGTCATCCGGTCCAACATAAGCGCCGAATACAGTAGGTACGCCTTTTTTAGTCAGGGAAACAATCACATCCAATAATTGTTCATGATTGGTGATCGCATTGATCTGGTCCAGTTCCGGCTTGATCGCGTTAATACCAATCTTATTGATATTAGCGGAATCCATACCACTCTTGTAAAAGTTGGCTACATTGTATTCTTTAGTGCCTTTTTGCGCATTATTTTTCGCAGAAACACCATCCAGTAATTCTCTTACCGCTTTATTCGTGCGATCTGCCAGTTCGTCAAAACTGCCCCAGCGTGTTTTATCGCCCGGTATTACTGCGCTTTTCAACCAGCCACCATTGGCGTATTTAAAAAAATCATCACCCGGACGCACAGTGGTATCCATATTGGCTGGGTCAATAAATTTAAAATCTGTTTTAGACGTCATGCTATTAGCAGTGCCCGCATTTTTCTGCTCTCCACAAGCGCTCGCGGCAATGGTAATGGCTAATCCACCCATCAATAATAAGTGATTAAATCTCATAGTTTATTTTTTTAATACCTTTATGTTTGTGGTAAAATTAGGAAATTCAACTTATATCTTATACTATAGACAGGGTTAAAAATCGGGGGATTTTCTTTTCTTTGTCTTCCGGTTTAAAATCAAGGACACTTATGCGTATCAAGATCATTAATGGCCCCAATCTTAATTTGTTGGGAAAAAGGCAGCCTGAAATCTATGGCAGTCTTAGCTTTGAGGATTATTTAGCCACATTGGAGACAACTTTCAGCGGGCATGAATTGAGTTATTTTCAGAGTAACCATGAAGGCGCTATTATTGATGCAATACAGGAACTGATGAACGGCACATTTGAAGGACTCGTCATTAACCCCGCAGCTTACACGCACACCAGCATTGCTATTGCAGATGCGCTGGCCATGCTGGCCATACCTATAGCAGAAGTACATATTTCTAATATATATGAAAGAGAAGCCTTCCGGCAGCATAGCTTTGTACAACCATTTGCTGCTGTCAGCATTGTAGGCAAAGGGTTAGAGGGCTATAAAATGGCTATTGAATTCTTATTAGAAAAAAACACAAATAACCAAACCTTACCTTAGACTTATATGAAGCAAAAGAAGTCCTTATTTAAGCGAATACTAAAAGGGATATTATTGTTTGTCCTTTGCTTTACCGGCGGTATTTTGTTGTATTTAGCCATAGAGGCAATTTTGTCTCGCATAACCGTAGAGGGTGTGGCGACAAAAGAAAAAGAGTTATCGATCTATATCATTAATAATGGGGCACACACGGATATTGTGATGCCCGTACATACTTCAGTAATCAACTGGCATGAATGGATTCCTTATGAAAACACCCTGGGGAAAGACAGTACGCTGCAATGGATTGCTATGGGTTGGGGCGATAAAGGTTTTTACCTGGAAACAGAAACCTGGGCAGATCTGAAACCGAGTGTAGCGATCAATGCGGCATTTGGCTTAAGCACTACCGCGATACATGCTACTTATTACAAAGGGATGCAAGAAGGGGAGCGCTGCCGTAAGATTGATATTAGCTGGGAACAATATAAAAACCTGGTTGCCTTTATTCAAAATTCATTCCAAACAAATGAGGCCGGGAAGTATAATTATGTAGTTACCGATAAGCAATATGGGGCGCATGATGCATTTTATGATGCCAAAGGGAGCTATAGCATGCTGCATACCTGTAATACCTGGGCCAACAATGCATTAAAAGCGGCAGGGCTTAAGGCTTGTAAGTGGACCGCTTTTTATAAGGGCATTTTCCGGCAATATCCGCTTTAATTGGTGATTGTTAGTTATCAATTACGAATTACAAATTAGCAATTACGGATTGTAAAGGCTCAATTGTGAATTATCAATCACTCATCACAAATCTCCTATAATTATTCCTCTTCACTGTTCATTCTTCTCTATTTACTCTTAATAGCAATCACTTATCACTAACTAACAATTAACCATTGAATGGAGACTTCTCGGCTACATTTCATTCCGCTCGAAAGGTGTCATGCTGAGGCGCTCGAAGCATGAGACTGGTGCAAAAGCGGGAATTTTGAAAGGAGTACACATTGAAAATTCACAATTAATCATGAACCATTATTTCAGACTTCTCGACTTCATTACATTCTGCTCGAAGTGACTTATTATTATTCATTGTTCTCTATTCATTAACCATTAAAGATCACTTATCACCTATTAACCATTAACAATTCACCATTGACCATTAATTCAACACATTAGTTCCAAGAATCTTTCCGTCTGCTATGTTCCTGGACAATAGAGTTGTGAAAACTTCTTGGAAAGCAATACCGGCTTCCGATATCGCTTCTTCCAATCTCTTTCTTACCTGGGTTTCGGTTACTGCAGCTTCGCGCCAGCTTTTACCGCTCGTATGTGAATTCAACACAAAAGGGATCAGGCGGTCAATCGCATTGGCAAAAATAGCATCTGCAGTCTTGCGCTCTTCAAACTCCAGCCATAGTTCCAGGAATAGCTTACCGGCTTCGCTATGTAAACTGCCGAAGAGCTTTTCTGCTGCCTGCTTTTCGCGTTCAAACTTACCCTCCATACCATTGTCGTCAAAGATAAAGGTATCACCCACTGCTATCTCTACCAGGTCATGAATCGAAAGCATACGGATCACCCGCAGCAGGTCCATTGCTTCTTTTTGCTTTGCATAAGGATATAAGATCTGTGCAAAAATGATGATCTGCCAGCTGTGCTCCGCCGTATTTTCTCTCCGCTGATCGTCGGCATTAAAATTGCGTCTTTCTACATTTTTAAGCGCATCTATGGCAATAATAAAGTCCAGTTCATTCTGAATTTGCATGGTATCAATACATTTTATGAGCCGCAAATGTAGCACTTATTTAGCCTGGCCGGCTTTAAAGAAATGTTGTAATTCCATTTGGGATACTGGCAAAAAAGCTGCAATTTTGGACTTGCAATGGGGTGCTTACGTTCCTGAACGTGGGCTGAGATGATACCCAGGAACTTTTGTTCGGTACCTGATGCGGATAATGCCGCCGTAGGAATTGCTGCTGTTCTCTTCTCATCTCCTGATCTATAATTAAACGATGATACAGGACTTTTTACAACAAATTAGCTGGCAGGAATGGTTAGGTGTTTTCTTTTCCATGTTACAGGTGGTACTGGCCAGCAGGAATCATTCACTGAACTACCTCTTTGGTATTGCAGGTGTGTTATTGACTTTATATGTGATGGCCCTTTCCGGGCTTTATGCCGAGTTTACCTTAAACCTTTATTACCTGGTGATGAGCATTTATGGCTGGATCTACTGGCTGCGGGGTAAGCACTCGGAACAAATACCCATTACTAAAAGCGATTCTAAGGATTGGATCATGTCGGTCAGTATTGTATTGATCAGTTTCGTACTCTTCCTCTTTGCTTTGACCCAAATTACCGACTCAGATGTTCCGGTTGCCGATGCATTAGTGAGCGCTTTTGCCTGGGCGGGTATGTGGTTGATGGCGCGGCGTAAGCTGGAAAACTGGATCCTGTTGAATGTGTCCAACCTGATCGCTGTTCCCTTAATGATCCATAAAGAGCTGTACCTATATGCTGTCTTAAGCGTCTTCTTATTCGTCGTTGCGGTGATCGGTTACTTCAATTGGCGTAAGATTATGAAGCAACAAAAAAATGATCTTTAATTGCTTGTTTTTGCTGCCAGGAATTCAAATAATAGTAATATTTTTGCGCTCTAAAACAACAACAAAGAATGGCTTCAGGCTTTTTTGCGATATTGGACGATATCGCGGCATTAATGGATGATGTAGCAGTGGCAAGTAAGGTCGCTACTCAAAAGACAGCAGGTATTTTAGGCGATGACCTGGCCGTAAACGCCGAGAAAGCTACGGGCTTTTTATCCTCAAGAGAATTACCGGTACTTTGGAAGATCACCAAAGGATCTCTGCTCAACAAAGTAATTATTATTCCCGTCATTTTTTTACTCCAGGTTTTTCTGCCTGTTGCGATTAAAGTGATCCTGGTTATTGGTGGTTTTTACTTAGCTTATGAAGGCGTAGAGAAAATTGTAGAATTTCTTTTCCACCGGGCCAAGAAGGGACATGAAGTGGTGGAAGAAGCAACGGAGAACGATGCGGAAATGGAAAAGGCAAAAGTGAAATCTGCTATTTCGACCGATTTTATTCTTTCTGTAGAAATCATTATTATCGCTTTATCTACGGTGATGACAAAACCTTTGCCTACACAAATACTTACCGTGTCCATAGTTGCATTACTGGCTACGGTAGGGGTTTATGGTATCGTAGCGCTGATCGTGCGTATGGACGATGTCGGTTTTAAACTGATCAAGCGCTCGAAAGACAAAGGTTTTGTGGCCCAAATAGGCCACCTTCTGGTTAAGGCTTTACCGATTATCATTAAAGTGCTGGCAGTTGTCGGTACCATCGCATTACTCCTGGTATCGGGTGGTATTTTTGCGCACCAGATTGTTGCTTTGCACCATACCTGGACTGCACTACCCGACATGTTGAAAGAATTTTTATTTGGTCTTATTGCGGGTGCTATCGCTGTATTGGTCATTACTGCAATCAAGAAAGGTGTTGCATTAGTTAAAAAATAAGTAAATGGTAAAAAGAGCATTGAATGTATCGTTCAATGCTCTTTTTATTTTACCGGATCTCTACTCTTTTTACCGCAGTATTCCCCTGCTCGTCCGGGAAATACATCATAGCCGCGCTGGCCGGGCTAAGCCTGAAGGCACCTTTAAAACGGGCCTGTACATCTATTTCAAAATAGTAGACACCTTTAGGTAATCTACCGCAGTAAATACTGGTTTTGTCTTTAAAGTTAGCCCTGCTGGCTTCATAAGGGTTTGTCTTTGATTTGGGCAAAGGGATACATCCGGCAGGGAGCGGTACATCGATCAGTACATATTCTGCATCTTTGGTGGCTTCGACTTTAATGATCAGTTTTAAGGACTCCCCTTGTTTTAAAACTTCCTGTACCGTACCACTATTGTCTTTGAAGCTACTGTTCACCATAAAAGTGCCTTCTTTTTCCACCGGATCGGGATTGAAAAACTCGTAATTCACGGAAATATAAGCCGGGGCCATCCCTTCTTTTTGAATGTTCAGGCGTACTGTTTTGTCATTGAGTACAATACGTTTCGGGAAACTATCAATCATTTCCGTATGACTTCCGGAGATGTTTACTTTGGTTTTAATCCTTTTCCCGGGGTTTAGTTTTTGCTCTTTTATTAAGGAGGGCAACAGGGTACTCAATACCAGCCCGCTTTCTGCGGTATTCCGGTAATAGCCTTTATTTCTTCTGAATAAAAGATAATCCACGATCTGTTTTTTGATTTCGTTATAAGCGGTATCTTCCTCGATCAGTTGATAAGCCAATAATGTAGTGGCCATTTGGTTACGGTACCAGTCATAGGAATCCTGTCCCCAGCTCAGGCCGCGCTCGTTCACATTGGCTTTTTTCAATAAGGCATCCAATGCTACTTTATAATCCATACCCAGCGCTTTTCTAATTTGAAGCACTGAAAACTGATTATAGTGATCCAGGCTGTCAATTTTGATCGCATCAATATAAAAAGCATATTCAGCTTTCTGCCGGGCATTGGAAAGGGTAACCAGGCTTGCTATACGGCTCAGTGTATCCATATTTGCCAGTTGATTGTTCAGGAATTTATAACCATCCCTGATCATTGCATTTAGGCTGCCATCTGTATTGACTTTAACTAATGCATTGAGGACATAGTTACTTACGCGTATATCCCCGCTGTTATTGGCAAACCAACCAAAGGAACCATCTTGGTTTTGTGCCGCGGCCAGTTTGTTGAGAATAACTCTTTTGGTACGGGTATTATTAAAATCCTTTCTACCCATTAGTTGTTTCAACACTTCTTCATAATGAATAGAGAGTAGTTTACTGGTGATCTGCTCGGTACAACCATGTGGATACTCTTTCAGGTTTTCGATTTCCTGCAGCATCACATCGATCAGGCTGCCTTCGATACTGATCGTCGTCTTCCCGGTAAAATGTGCTTTCCCGTAACTATCGGGCATAGTGCTAAAGCTGGTATCGCCGGGCAATGCGGTAAATATACCTTTGCCTTCTGTTACGCCAACTGGTAATACAGGGATTGTTTTTTCTTCCCCGTCCTGGTAGCCGCTTTCCGTTTCCATGATGAAGCTTGTCGTTAAGCTTGCCGTATCTACCCGGTTATTGGCAGGGGCTGTAAGCAGTAATTTTTCTGTTTTGCCGGCATTCACTTCGATCAGTGGAGAGGTCTGTAGGCTATCCGGGCTGGTAAATTTAGTTTTGAGCAGGAAGGGGGTGCCGGTATAATTGACTACGTTACCGACTGCTTCCACACTATCGCCATATCTTAAGAAACGGGGAGCAGAAATCGTAGCGCCCAGAGGTTTAAATGATTTCGTTACGGACAGTTGACTTGCCGCAAACCCTTTTGGGTTCATTGCGAGTACATAAGTCTTCCAGGAGGTAGCAGTTCCCGGGTAAGTCACTTCAAAACTTGCTTTTCCCTCTTTATCGGTCCAGAGATTGGGCTCCCAGATCGCCCAGTCGCGGAAGTCACTGCGTACACCGGATGCTGCCTGCATGTCTTCCATAAAGCCGGCAATGAAATTTTGAGCCTGTTGTGACTTTAAAAAACTGCCTTTCCCACTTTTTTGTTTACCGGCTTTTGTCTCTATCAAAATAACACCATTCGCTGCCCTGGCGCCATACACAGCTTTGCTGGTAGCATCCTGCAGTTTTTCGAAAGAAGCAATATCATCCGGATTAATGCTGTTTATATCCCCGGAGTAGGGAGCACCGTCCAGTACAATTAAGGGTTGCGTATTAGCGCTTAAACTCCCAAATCCGCGTAGCATAATATCCGGAGCACTGCCCGGTTGTCCATTACCAGTGACGACCGTTACTCCAGGGACACTGCCCGATAATGCATAAGCAGCATTGGCTACCGGTCGCCTTTCGATCTCTTCCGCAGTAACGGTACCAAGGCTTCCTACATAAGTACGTTTATCTATTTTTTTACCAAAGACCGCTACCGACTTCAGTTCTGTGCCATCAGTGTCTAGTATAATATTATAAAACAGGTCTTTAACCGGAGTAATACGCTTTGAAGTAATCCCTAAATATTCGGCAATAATATTATGATCCGGAGGTACATCAATAGCAAAGTTCCCGTTTTCATCGGTAACCACACCAATATCGGTCCCTATGATTCTGACAATTGCCGACTCAATGATCCTGCTTTCATGATCTATAATTCTACCCTGTACCCGTATAGTACCTTCTTTGAACATCCGTTTGGGTGTGCCATTGATCACATAAATAAATGGAATGAGCTCGGCGGGTAAATGTTTATAATTGATCTGCTGTTTTTCAAGGTCCAGGTTGAGGATGTTTTTTCCACCTGTTTTTATTTGTAATGACGGCATAATCGAAATACTGCTGTCGGCCCATAAAACAAATAGTTTATAGTTAGCCGCCGGGCACCGGACCGCTGCTTCTTTTTCGAACAAACCATCATAAATCCAGGGTGATTGAGCGCTATCTTCAGGAATAAAAAATAAGTTGCGTACCCGCTGCTGCTCCGGTATAATAATGGTTACATTATCTCCATTGAATGGATATACAGGATTTTTGCCGGCCCGTACGGTATGATATAATTCATACTTAGGTGTTTTTAAGCCGGCGGAATCTACGATCAGTTTCAGGGTATCGAGGTTAACCGCTGCCTGGTAGACGGTATTAAAACCGGGATGGACACTGCTCTTGGGGATTTTATAATTATAACGTTGTTCCGGGCTTCTTGTTTCCTGCAACATACGCATCATACCTGGTCTTAAGCTATAGCTATAAGTAAGTTCAGGAATAAAAGAGGTTTTTAGATTACCCTGTTGAAAGAAAAGCAGGGAATCCCCTTCTACTACCGGCCCTATAGCATACAATTGGTTGCTGCTCTTCCTTGCATAGGGGTTAAAGAAATTTACAAAAGCATCACCCCGGTCAGAAACGAAAAGTCTTTCTTTCTGACGAATAAGGAAGGGTATGTTATATTCATTTTTATAATAAAAGAGCGAATTGGCCAGGACTTCTCTTTCATATCGATTCAGGCTGTCCGGGCAATCACTTTTAATGACCTGCATCTCGGTACTGTAGGGCGCATTGTAGCGGATACTGTCCCCGTTGATGAAGATATTCATTTTGGTCCCCGCTTTGAGTTGCAGTTTACTGATATGGTATAAAGTATTGGCAGAGCGGAAACTCATACTGCGCGTAGTCTCCTTTACCCGCAGGGCATTGGGATCGGTGCTCAAATTGGCGATCCTGGCATAGGCAAGGCGACTATCGGAATAGATCAGGTCCGGCTGTACATATTGCCCCCTTTCTTTAACATAGATAGCTACCTGTGCATAAGCCCTATCTTTGGTATTAAAAGAATAGAGCAAAAAATCTGAGGTGTCCTTGTAGATATGCTGATAAAAGAAATTAGTGTCCAGGCCCAGTAATGCCGACCATTTTGCGCTGATCTTTTCAGAACGGAAACTCATAAAACCCGATACATTTTCCAGGCTACGATAACGTTTTACCGCGTTCAGGCCCGGTTGTATGTAGCCCGATGATTCCAGCCGGGCGGTGAAGTCTTCTTTAAATTTTGTATTAAAAGCAAGTACCGTAACATTTGTATTAGCAATCCCTTTATCATCCAGGTCTTTTAGCGAAATATGAACAGAGTCCTTCTGACCGGGATAAACAATATCTTTTTTACGCAGGTCAATGAGCATTTTTGTTTTAATCTTATAAGCTGTGGCCTGTTTGCTCATGGCCTGGTTACGCCAGTTGTAGCTCGCAATCAGGGTGAAGGTGCGGTCCTTTTTACTGAACTGACTGATGCTGGTATCTTTATCGGTATGGCCATAATAGAGCAATTTGTTGCCTTCATAGACCGCATAACGCATCCAGATCTTTTGCGGGTTATTGATATGAAAATAGGCAGTGTCTTTAAAATAATCTTCCCGTATCTGTATCTGGTCATTATTCAGGTCGTAATGCAACCTTGACACGACGCCTCCCGTGTCGTCCGTTTCAAAAAAAGTATAGTTTATATCTGTATAATGAAGCGGCAGCGTATAGGGATAGCTGATACTGTCCACAAATGCTCCATTGCGTTTATAAAACCCTTTACCGCCGGCTGTTTTTTTATTGCTGATAAGATCGACTTTTATACGTTCATTGAGCTCCGACACTTTCAGGTAAGTAAGGTTACTGTTGTATTGTAAGGAAAAGGTGGTATCTCTTATTTCGTTATTGGCATTTTTTAATCTTACCGTTGCCAGCAATTCCATCGTTGCTAAATCAGGAAAGGCATCGGTAGCAAAACTCATATGAGTATCACCGTCCATGAGCACATCAAAACGTTGTTGTAAAAGCGTATCCGGGATAAATGTATTGGCATTGTTCTTTTTCAGTTTTACTTGCCCGGACCTGATGTAAAGTTCAAGTGTCGCATCTACCAGGGGTAGGCCATTGGCATTATACGCATAGGCATACAGTTTAATGCTGTCGCCTTTTTGATAAGCGCTCTTGTTTTCTGTAGAGACCCTCAGGTAAGTATCATCCAGCAGGTAGTCTTCTACTTTGAAGGTCTGCCGGAATACGGCCTGGCTTTCTTTTCCTTTAATCATCAGAGAATACTTTTGATCGGGCTGAATGGAATCGCCCAGTACAAATTCGCTGAAGTAGACCCCATCGCCCTGGCTGAGCGCAGGATGTATGTAAGCTGTTTTCCGTGCGCCTTCAACGTAAATATCCAAAGCTTCCTTGATGGGCTCATTAGTCTCGGCATCTAAAAGATAGGCTTTATATTTAATGGTATCTCCGGGGAGGTAATTCGGTTTATGAGTAACCAGGTAGCCTTTGTAGGAAACAGTTGCAGCATTATAGCTGGAGTAGTCATTGTAATAGTTGCTATGGTTGTTGGATCCCCAGGCAGGTTCCTCATTATTAAGTTTACCGGAATGGCTACGAAAAAAAATAATGTCATTCCCTTTCTGTATGCTTAACCGGCCTTTTCTTTTCATCTTGACAGGGTAGGCTTTAAGACCGGGATCATAAGCTATATTTTTACCGGAAATATTGATGATTGCATCGGATATAAGTCGACCTGCTGCATCTTTCACCTGGATAAAATCTTTATCGTGTAACTGGATCAAAGCGGCTTCTACACCCACTTTCCTACGGAATTGATACCTGAGCTCATTTTGTTCAGCAGCTATCATTACATAATAACCAGGCTCCAGTTGGGATGTGCTTAGCAAAGAATCAAAATGCCTGGTGTTAATACGGAGCAATGGCTGCTGCAACCAGTCTGCATTGGGGGATAGGGCTTTACTCTTTATAATAAGGTCGTATACGGAATCCTTAGGGATTTGGTAGACCTGGCCCCAGCGGCTACCCCAAACCATATCTTTAGGCTGATCGGAATGATAGTGTTTTACCTGGGCGAAGGACCGGTTGCATAAGGAAAAAAATAAGAAGAAGGTAAGGGAAAGGAGGGTAGCGCGATTTTTCATTTTCATCTATTGTATTGGATAACAGCTAATAGATGCAACAGGCATACTTAAGGTTGGAGCAGCTGATAATATTAATGACTACAATTTCCGCAAAGTATACAGGCAATAAAAAATCAAACAGGCTACCTGAGCTGAATTAACTGCTCCGGTAGCCTGTTTAAGGAAATGTGTTTAGCGATCCAACTACTTAATCCATACTTTTTTCACTTCATTATTGCCTTGCTCATCGGCATAGTACATCAGCGAGGCGGATGCAGGATTGATGGTAAAGCTACCTTTATACCTGGCCTGTAATTCAATGTCAAAATAATGAGTGCCTTTGGGCAAGCGGCCGCAATAGATACTTGTTTTTTCTTTGAAATTAGCCCGGCTCGATTCGTAAACATTCGTTTTATTTTTATTCTTCACAATACAACCGGCCGGTAAAGGGGCTTCTATCATTACATATTCCGACTCTTCTTTCACTTCAACAGCAACACGCATGCTGACCGTCTCTCCTTGTTCCAATTGTGATTGGTTTTTCTTGTTCAGGAAACTTGTAGTGACGGTAAAAGATCCCTTTTTTGCTTCAGGCACCTGGTTGAAGTATTCATAAGCCACGGAAATATAAACAGGAGACAAACCTTGTTTCAGGATATTCAGCTGTGCATTTTTATCATTGATCTTCAGGTAAGCCGGAAAACTTTTAATAGTATCATTTTTAGAACCGGAAAGCACGACATAAGTGGGTTTACGGGAACTGTACTGTTCTTCGCGTCCCTTGATCAGGTCAGGCAATAATGCGGTTAAGATGAGGCCGCTCTCGGCGGTATTATCGTAGTAGCCATTAGTGCGCTTGGAGAGCAAATACCGCATGATATTCTCTTTTTTGCCGGCATAGACACTATCTGTTTTAATGAGCTCATAAGCCAGCAGGGTAGTTGCCAGTTCGTTCCGGTACCAGTCATAACTTTTATCGCCCCATTTCAGGCCGGCCCGGCTCATTTCTCCTTCAAGCATAATGCTGTCCAATGCAGCGCGATAAGGAAGGTCTTGTTCTTTACGGATCTTGATCAGCGCAAAACGGTTGTAAGTGCTGAGATCTTCTTTTTTTATCCGCTCCAGCTCTCTTTCGTAATTGCTGGAATAGTTTGCCTCGGAAAGAGTAGAGAGCGCGCAGATCAGGTCCTGGCTGCTCATCCGGGACAAGTTATAGTTCAGGAAAGATAAACCTTTATTCACGAGAGGGCTAAGGCTGTTATCCCCGAATTTTTGCAAGGTGCTCAGCACATAGTTCGTCACACGGAAGTCCGCGCTGTTACCGCCAAACCATCCAAAAGATCCATCCTGGTTTTGAGCAGCTATAAGCTTGGCCAGTATTTCCTTTTTCTCTTTTGTATTATTGAACTCTTTATTCCCCAATATTTTTTTCACTTGTTCTTCATAGTATACGGATACCAGTTTACTGGTCAGCTGTTCGGTACAACCATGCGGATATACTTTTAATTGTTCTATTTCGCTTAGCATGACCTCCAGCAGGTCGCCTTCTATGCTTACATAAGCATTACCGGTAAAAGGCAGGTCCAGGTCACCGGCTTTGGTATGAATGCTGGTATCGCCCATAACCGCGCTGAAAAATCCCTTACGCTCCACTAATCCTACCGGATAGACCGGAATAGTCTTTTCTTCACCATCCTCATATTTATTTTCTGTGCTCAATTGATAACTTGCCGTGATGCTGGTATCCTTAGCGGAGTTGGCAAAGGCAGCTGCGATGAATTGCTTTTCCAGCTTCCCGTTTTGTACTTCAGTAGCGGCAAAGTTGGTATCCAGGTTCAGGCTTTTAAAGCTGGTAGCCAATTTAAAGGCCTGGCCGGTATGATTGATCACTTTACCGATGAGCTCTACAGAATCCCCATATCTTAAGAAGGCAGGCATACTCAGGCTGGCGCTTAAAGGCTTGAAGGCCCTGGTCATGCTGAAATTACTGGCCGAAATACCTTTGTTATCCATGGTTAATACATAGGTTTTCCAGGCCGTAGTATTATCCGGGTATTGTACCGGGAAGCTCGCTTTACCATTTGCATCGGTCCATAGGTTGGGTTCCCAGATCGCCCAGTCCCTGAAATTACGCCGCATACCCGATGCCGCTTGCATATTACTTAAGAAATCGGCAATGAAATCATTTCCTTTTTGTGTATTCAATACGGCCTGATCGCCGAATACAGAGCCGTTATCTTTCAGCTCCCCTTTTTCTTCTGCCGAACTTCTGCTCCCCCTGATACCGGGCATAGCCATAGGTGGAGCGGCATTTGGATAACTTGCACTAACTCCCGGAGCGGCATCTTCTAATACATTAGCGAAACTATTAGCCCGCATCGGCTGGTACATTTCATTTGCAGAAATGGTATTAGCAGCACCGGTGTAAGACCTCTGATCGATTTTTTTTCCATAAACCTGTATCCCGAAAAGCTCTTCTTTATCTTCCGGAACATCCCCATATTTCAACACACGCCCGGTATTATAATCCAGATAAGTTTCCAGCATTTCTGCCGCACTCTCCTGGACTATTTCCTGGAAGACGCTGCTTCTTTTTTCCATAACGATCTTAAAATCCAGGCCATAGGTGCCAAGGTCTCTTTGCTCAATTCTTATCAACTGGTCTTTAAAACCTTTGGCGGTAAATTTAAGCACAGCCCCACGAGCCGCAATTTCTTTAAGACTAAAACGCCCTTTCCCGTCACAGGTTGTCTTGTTCAGCACTTGTGTTCCCTGTATCCATTCGACTTTTACCTTTTTTAGTTTACGGTCATTTTCATCGGTAATCCATCCATTCAGCTCTAATCTTTGTGTGGCATCTGTTGCCTGGCGACGGTGCCGGGCAACCCCTTTTGAAACATAATAGTTGATGTCGACATAAGGAATGATAGCTTTCGGGACTTGCCCGCTAAATGCCTGTTCCGGTATCCAGATTGAATGGGTACCATAGGTTTTTAAAGTAATATCCCTGGTAGTAGAAAAGGTGCTGTCGTTCCAGTAAATATACAGGTCGTAAGTACCCACAGGCAGGTTAACCGTTAACTGTGAGGTGTAGCTGGTAACGATAACAATAGTTTTCTGGCTTTTGTCCTTTGGTATAAATATCGTGGCGGTACCTGCACCAGGACGAGAAGCATTGACCCGCAATGTAGCGTATACACTGGCATTCGGGATCGAATTTTCGGTTTTAAAGGTAACAAAACGCCTCCTTTGACGCTCCGGTTTTTTGGGAATAGGGTTTACCACCAACGAATCCCAATCCTGTAAGGGACTTAATTCCTCACTGAAATTATAGCGTTCCCCGTAAGCCGTGATTGCTCCCTTAAGAAAAGCCTCCGGACGCATTTTTTCCAGCCGGAACATTCCCGGCCGGATCGCATACAGGTAATTGGCTTCAGGTGCAAAGCTGATTTTGAGATTACCCTGCTGGAAATAATCGATTTCACTGTTTAAAAGAATGGGAGCAATCGTATGATAATTGTAGTTATTATAAATATATCCGTATTCATCATTATAATAATCATCATTGTAGTAATTGTTATAGCCGGAGCCACGCCGGGAGGCCTGCAACCTGTAGTCATAACCGGATTGCCGGATCGTATAATCAGTACCTTTTTCATTATTGATTTGCAAGGTACGGGCCATGATCGCTTCTTTTTCCCATTGCAAAAGTGTATCCGGCATTTTTTCGACTGCGGATATTTTTTTATTATGGTGCGCTGCTGTATCCGGGTTGATGAATAGCAGGGTCTTTTTTCCTTCTTCCAGGTCTATATTATAGAGCCTAAACAATTGCTTCCCGCTACGCACCCAGATATCATGTCTTCCCTTAAATACAAGTACCGCATTTGGATTGGTCGTTATTGTCGCTTTCTTTACATAAAGTGGCGTATTGTTTTCCTGCATGATATATTCCGGGAGTATATAGCTGTTCCCCATTTTGATGTATACGGCTAATTGAGCAATATCCGTTCTTTTAGTCGGAAAAACATATTTAGTATAAGGCGCCTTATTTAAGAAGATATTTTTATAAAAATAGGCCGTATCCAGGGACAGGTTTTTAGCCCATGCGGGGTTGATATCAATGACACGCGAACTCAGTATTAATGGCGTAAAGTAAGTGATCGAGGTAGCCGCTTTTAAACCGGGTGCTATCAAGCCCGCACTGCTCAGCTGGGGTACAAAATCTTCTTTGAAATTGCTATTGAAGGCCAATACGGTCATGTTAAGCCCGGCCATAGCTTTCTTTTCCGCATCCTGTACGGATAATTCTACTGTATCCGTTTGCCCGGGATAAATAATGTCTTTTTTCTTTAGCTGGATATTGATACGGGATTTTAATTTGAAGGCAACCGCATTCCTTTTTTCAAAAACATTATTACGTTCATAAACGTATTGAAAAGTAACGGTTTCATCGTGATAAGTACGGAGCTTTATCAATGTATCCTTTGCCAGGGTACCTTTTTCCAGCAGGTCATTACCCATAAATAGCGCATACCTTACAACCTTCTGCTTCGGATTACTTAACCGGAATACTACGGTATCTTCAATATATTGTTCTTCAACGAAAGGGTCCCGGATCTTCAGGGATATCTGGTCCCGGGTAGTCACCCTGCCGCTATCATCAATTTCCGTAAATTGGTAATAAATATCATCGGGTTGGATATCCAGCTCCAAAGGATAACGGACCAGCATGCTGTCTTTATTATTGTATAAATAGCCCTTCCCACTGATCGATTGCTTGTTTTTGATCAATTGTACACGCACTTTATTATCCCGCTCTTCTATCCTGAAGTAGTTTTCCTCAGGTACATACTGCAGGCTAAACATCGTATCTTTTTGCTCTGCCTGTGTATTCCGTAAGCGGAGTTTTATGGTAAAAGTCATGTTTTTGACTTCGGGAAAAATGCTGGTCGGAAATGCGATCTTCGTATCCCCTTCCGGGTTGGCGATTAATTTTGCCTGGTAGAGCGTATCCGGGATAAATGCTTTTGCCAAACCAGGCTTAGCATTAAAAGACTGTAGCAACACCCACAGATCAATTTCCCCATCGGTCAGGGGTAAGCCGTTAGCATTGTGTGCAAAGGCATAGAGAATAACGCTGTCCCCTTGCTGGTATTGTTTCAGGTTTTCGCCTTTTACTTTCAGGTAGGTATCGTCCAGGAGGTAATCTTCAACTTTAAAGTGCTGGCTGATCGCAGTTCCCTTTTTAGCCTGAAATAATTCAAGCGCAAATTGACGGTCCGGTAATACCGTATCACCCAATACAAACTCCCCAAAATAAACACCCGGGGCCTGTGGGGTAATTTTGTGGAGCCGCATTTTACGATACGAGTTATAATCCTGTAACTGCAATTCAAAAGTATCTGTTGCCGGCTTTCCGGCTTTATTTAAAAGATGTGCTTTATACTTCAAGGTATCGCCCGGTTTATAACTGGGTTGGTTGGTCACCAGGTAGCCTTTATATTCCGGGCTTTGATAGTACACCTGGTTATCATAATAGCTGTTCCGGTAATTATTGTTGGAGTAATCATTCTTGCCGGTAATGAAATAATGCAGGGATTGCCCACTCCGGATTTCAAGCGTATCATTTTGACCCGGTGCGATAAGATAGGCCATTAGCTGCTGGTCGAAAGGAATAACCTTGTTTTTACACTTAACGATTGCATCTTCAATTAATTTTCCTGTTTTGTCCCGGATGATCAATAGCCGATCCTGTTCCATATTCACCAGCTGACAGGATAAGGTAGCCGTGTTCACCATAGTAAAGCTCAGGTTGCCTTCTTTTACTTTGGCAATTAAATAATGCCCTATAGGTGTTTGGTCACTTTTGAGTAAAGAATCCGTTTTGTTAACCAGGGTAACGTAAGCAGGCTTTTGCAGCCAGGTACTACCGGACTGGGGCAAGCGGCCTTTGTAGCAATAATCCAGTATCGAATCTTCGGGAACTTTAAAGATATAAGCAAAATCTGATTCGAATTTCAGCTTGCCTGCATTCGCTTGCACCAATCCTGGTTTTTGCGCCAGGGTGCTAAAAAACGAAAAAAACAGGTGTAGGAGTAGTCCATATTTCGTTAAGGCAATCTTCATGGTGTTATTATTTGGGGTATATATTGTTAATAGATGCGAAATCTATCAAATTCCATAGATGCAATATAGCCTGGAATGGTTGGAACAAAAATACAATGATGGAAATAATGATCCTGACAATGAAGAGGTGAGTAGAATTTCAATTATTTATAGTATTAATTGAGATTTGTATTTTCAAAATTAGTATTTGTACGTTCAAAAAATAGTAAAAATACTATGATTTGAATTTTATCTTTTCTATGTTTGCCCCGAAACTTTAATGGTAATCAGCTGAAGGCAAGATGTTGCATTCCGGGTTACACTTGCAGCAGTATTTTTTACCCTTTAAAACCTTTATTTTAATCTTAACGCAAGTATGAAACGCAATTTATTCTTATTAAGCATGGCTGTATCCGGTATGGCCCATGCCCAGTTTTCGGGTGCCTATGCCCCGGCTAACTGGAGTACTATTCATTATAATGCCAGCAACTCAACGGCTACTGCGGCCGGATCTGTTAATACTTCGGGTGCGCCCAACAGTATAGTAATTGCGGGCCCTAATAGTGGTACAATGATGTATGCAAATATTCGCTATACGATACCCCTTAGCCAGGCCAGTACAGTAAGCTTCAGTTACACGATAAATAATACAGATGTAGACGGACCCGGCTACGACCAGTTTTTCTGGGGTGTTGGTAATACAAGATCGGATTCTGTGTCTAATAGTGGCTCCGGAACGGCAAGTATTTCTGTCGCGGCCGGCCAGAATTTTGTCCTGGGCGTATCGGCAATAGATGATCAGCAGGGCCCTATTAATGCCACTATTTCTAATTTCGTGGTCACCACTGTAGCTTTGCCCGTAAAAGGTTCCGATCTGGATATTAAAATTTCAGGAACTGAAAATGTGTTGCAATGGACTACCTTTAGTGAGGAAAACAATAGGGGCTTTGAAATTCAAAAGTCGTTTGATGCAAAGGACTTTTCTGCTATCGGGTTTGTGCCTTCTCAAGCGGCCAACGGGCATTCAAAAGTAACATTGTCGTATACTTTTAGTGATAAAGAGCTTACGCAACCCGTAATGTATTATCGTTACCGGCAGGTAGACCATGATGTAGGGGAAAGCTATTCTAATATCGTAATTGCAAAGAAAACAACGGTTAGTACACCGCTTATTTGGACCGTATATCCTAACCCGGTTACGAAAACACAATCATTATCACTCAACAACCGCGGAGCGGGTACTTTAACGCTTTTTGACGTAAAAGGTGCTTTAGTACATACGCAATTAGTGAAGCAACAGGCTACTATTAAATTGCCGGCACATTTACTTACCGGTACTTATTTTGCAGTACTCACAACGGCAGTAGGAAAGCAATCTTCTACTTTGGTGATTAAATAAAGTACCTTGCTCAATTACAAATAAGCGGTAGTTTTTAGCCCTTTGCTGCACCCGGCTCCGGCAAAGGGTTTTTTAATTGAATAAGACAGGACAATTCTGATCCATACAAATACCGGGCCCTCCTCTTATTTCAGAAGTAAGGTACGGGCCATATAAAAGACTACAAGTGACATTTATTTGCCGATCAGGATAAGGGTATGGTGAGTGTGGTAAGCACTCCTTGTGAAAGCCTGTCTATTGTGCATTTCCCGTTAATGGTCTGCATACGGAATGCCATGCTTCTAAGCCCGTTGCCGGAAGTAACCAATTCTTTGTCAAAGCCAATACCATCATCAGCCAATTGGATGGTCAATACATTTTCTTTCATTAAGAATGAGAGGTCAATATTTTTGGCCCCGCTGTGTTTATACACATTATTGATCCCTTCTTTTATACACAGGAAAATATTTCTTCTCCCGGTGGCACTGATCTTGGCTTCAGGATTTTCGAGTGTTTTGTGGAAAGAGGCCTTGATTGTGCTGTTTTTTAAAAAGCTTTCCGTGTAATTTACGGTATACAGGAACAAGTTTTCCAGGGTGTCATTTTCCGTGTTTAAGCTCCATAGCATTTCGCGCATAGCGCTATTCATATCTTTCGTGATGTGGAGCAGGTCATTCAACTCAAGGGCCAATCGCTCATCCCGGAAGTTTTGTTTCATAAATTCTGCCTGTAGTTTAATCGCAGAGATGCCAGCACCTAACTCATCATGCATATCGGCGGATATCCGCATCCTTTCTGCTTCAATAATTTTTTGCTGTAGTAGCTTTTCCTCCAGGAGGACATTTTGAAACGCCGCTTCCTTTAACTGCTTTTCTTTCAGGAAGAGTAATTGTTTTTTATTATGGATCAGCACAACAAAAATGATAAAGCCTACTAACAAGAGCATAATGGCTATGGCGATCAGGTAGGTAATTTTTATTTCTACAGGCATCAACTGGACTTATTATTCAGGTTCTGATTTGTATTAAACAGCCAAAGGGCGATCGTCATTACACCATAAAGCAGTGTGTTGATCACATACATCATACTTTTTAATAGCTTATGAAAAGATACATCATTTGTATAAAAATAATAAGAAGGGTAGGTCCTGAAAATAAAACATGCGCCCCAGATGAGTAAGCCGGAGCTGATCCAGAATCTTGGATCTTTTAAGATCCGCTGTTCCAGGTCATGTTGCAGTTTATAATAAAACCAGATTAGGGAGACAATAATATAGAAAATGGCTAAAGTAACCCCTTGTTGGGCGTTGAAATGATTACTCCCGAAATCTGCCACATAGAAGAGGTAGCTATTAGCTATAATAGCGACTGAAAGTAAGGTCACTTTCAGTCGCTTGGTGAGTATGGAGTAATAGAAATAAGTGAAATAGTTGACACAAAAAATGAGGTAAATCTTGTACCAAAGGACATTAGTCACCTCTTGCTTGCCCAGTATGTATTTAAGTTGCAGAAAGAAGTCAACGAAAAGGGTTAACGCTAAATAAACGATTAGGAACTGCTGTTGTTTTGCACCGTTTTTTAATATGTATACTACAGCGAATGCTGTACAGGCAAACAAGCTGGCAATGTAGGTCCAATATAATAATTCACTCATTTTGGTATATTTTACGAGGTATGGCGCATGGAGGGCAAATTTCGATTTTATGGATGGAGAGTGCCTATGTCATAAAGTGGTAATTTACCCGTCACTATTGTACCATTTTCAAAGTAAGAATAGGATATTCTTGACCCGATGGAAATCCTGCCTTTATTTTCGGCATCACCTGCATTGTAGTTCGTAATTTCAGCGGTATATTGTAACATTTCAAAGTCTACTGTAAGTACTTGAAAGTGTGCCGTTCTTGGCAATTCATAATTGTTATCCAAAAGGTACTTGACTACATCAGTCATTTCAAAACTTACCATTTCAGTTGGTTTGGGATCAACGGGATCAATTTTTTGGGCGATGTATTTACCCAGCTTGTTTTTAAAACTATCTGTAAGTATTTTATACTGCGATGCATCTGACACCAGCTCAAGATTAGAATTATTTATTTGATAGAAACGATCTATTGGCCCATAAAGCGAATCAGAAAAATGTAATAGAAAGCCGATATCGTTTGCGTTTTCAATAAAAGAAAAAATTATTTTTTTCTTTGAAAGGTTATCTAAAACTGTTTTTCGGAAGCTATTATATTCTATGGGAAATTTTTGGGCTAAAGAGGGTGGGTACCTAGGATCAAATGTACTTACATTAATTGATCCGTATGAATCTTTGAATTTGATGGCATCATCTTCGTGGATTTCTATTTTCATCAATGGTGATAAAATAGTGAATTCTTCCTGAATTGTTTTTTCGTTTGTCATAAATTTTAAAGGTTTTTGAGTTTGTTAATGGCTTCAATTTTATTGTTTACGGCTAATTTTTTATAAATGTTCGCAATGTGTTTTTTTACGGTGTCTATAGCGATGTATTTTTCTGCAGCGATTTCTTTATAGAGCATTCCTTTGGAAAGCATCTGGAGTACTTCATTCTCCATCCGGGTGAGTTCTTCCAATTTTTTATCTTCCCTTTTATGAAAAAACTGGGTCACCTTTTTAGCGATACTCAGGCTCATGGGTGCCCCACCTTCCTTAACCTCATTAAGTGCAGCGATGATATTTTCTATATGCTCTCCTTTTATTAAGTAACCGGTTGCCCCGGCTTTCAAGGCTTCAAAAATATCGGCTTCACTGTCGGAGGTGGTACACATAATGAACTCAGTATGCATCATCGCAGGTTTCAAGTGGGCAACAATTTCGATACCGGTCAGGTCATGGAGCCGGATATCGACCAGCACTATATCAGGTTGTAGTGCCGGAATACCTGTTAAGGCATCTGTTCCATAATAATACTGTGCGATGCAGCTCATGCCTGGTGCATGATCGATCACTTTTCGTAAAGTATTGTTGTAGTTCTTATCATCTTCTATGATGCAAATGGAAAGAGACATAACACTGCATTTTAGCTCACAAGATATATTAATTTTTCAAATAAATACTACAGCTGTATTTTTTTTGAAGAACTGGCAATGCCTAGGTTATAGGATACTCCGAAGAAAACAGATGGACTAAATTTTTGAATCACAGGTATAGGCTGATCTAAAAGCAGTTTGTCTGAGCTGATGTCGGTATTGGTTTTATAATAGCTTTTTAATTGTTCCGTTTTTCCAAAAATGGCACCTGCCGAAAGGATAAACCTTTGATCTTCTCCTAATAGCAAAGAACCGCCCAGTACATAATTTAAACTTTGATTACTGATGTTTACAGTGAGTCCGGACGTGATACCATAATTGACAAAATCAGCATTTCTGCAATAGGCATGAGCGAGTAGGGATATACCCATTGAGAGTCTGGAGAGTTTTTCATCGTCTTCTTTTATTTGCACAAAGCCGCTGCGCTCACTTTCCACGATACTATAGCTTTTATTGCCCAGTCCGCTAAGGGCAAGCCCGGTGCTAAAGTCTAATTTAAATCCTTTCTTATTTCTGAAGGGTAGTGTTATTACTTCAGGAGTAGTTGACTTTGCCGTATCTGTTACATTGATCTGGAATTCTGTAAAATCATAATTTTCTATTTGAACAATGGGCAGGCTGTAGGTAGTTGTCTCTTGAATTTTCGAACTCAGATCATATATAAGCTCATTTCTGAATTCTATTTTGTTGTTCATATTGTCCCTTAAATTATTAATGAGGTGTGTTTGCCAGGTAATATCCTCCAGTGCCTTTTTAGCTTTAGCAATATTTTCAGGACTATTATTATTGTTCTTTATTTGCTCAGTAATAAATCTCTTAGCGATTGAAACCTCAAGCGCTTCCTTCATATTTTGTTCATTAACTTTATATTGAAGTTCATTTTTAATAGTGCCCGACTTTAAAAACGAAGACTTTTCTATTTCCCCATCGGTAAAAATGCTATCAGGTTGTTTCTCCGGGGTGCTAAACACTGATTTTTTAAGATTCATTTCGGCATCCAAAAGTTCATTTGATTGTTGTAATAAATTATAAAAATTACCTTTTTCGGAACGCTCGTCATCCTTTGGTTGCGTTGTCTTATCAAATGATATTGCGTTGCTGAAAGTGGCCCTATCTTCCAAATGTCGATTTGTATAGGTCAGGGAGGAGGAGATGATAGCAGATTGCGGCATATTCTTTACCTGGATGCTTACCCAATCCTTAACCTTGAGGTAGGAAAGAACACTTTCATTTTCGAAATTTTTGGTTTGGTAATCATACACTATTGTATGCACCTTAACCGAATCTTCAACTTTATCTTTATCCTTAGACTTTTTGGCGAAAAGTGCAGTACAGAAACATGTGGTCGTTAAGAGTATAAATATTTTTTTCATAATGCTTACTTTTAAGTAAATGATTAACTGTTTTTCTTAATACAAAATTAATTGCACCCGCAAGCACAGGCAATTACACAAAAGGGTGATTTTTCGGAAATTTGTTTACTGGATTGCAGAGCCACAAATAGTAAGACTGTAAGCATAGCCCTTTAAAATCAATGAGGTTGCCCTCTGTTTAAGGACAACCTCATTGATCATTTTATGCGTAAGTATATACGCCAAATACTTATTTAACTTAAAAAGATTCCTGGGTCAGCTCATTATTCACCATAGCACCGGCCAGGTTCCCGGTATAGACGGCATTGGCTACAGAGCGCATCATACTGCTATTGTCACCACAAGCGTAAATGCCCGGCACTTCTGTTTTCTGGAATGCATCCACTTTAATATGCCCCATTTCTGTAAGAGAGCAGCCCAGTGTTTCTGGAAGTTGGGTCTGCTGCAAGAAAGGAATTGCAGCATATACTGCGTCAAAAGTTGATTCCTGTCCGTCTTCAAAGACGAGTTTTTGGATAGCTCCTTTTTTATGAACAATTGATTTTATCGCTTTATCGATCAACGGGATCTTATGCTTTTGTAATTTTTCCAATTGCTCTTTATTAAATGCTTCTTTGTTCTGACTGATAAGGCTGATCTCCTTACTCAGGTTATGGACCAGACTGCTGATATGAAGGGCACGGTCTCCCTCTGCCCAGATGGCTGTTTTTTTGCCTCTGAATTCATAGCCATGGCAGTAAGGACAATGAATGATTGTCTTTCCCCAGCAATCAGCAAATCCTTCAATCTCAGGAAAGATATCTGCTATACCTGTAGCGAAAATGAGCTTTTGAGCACTAAGTTTGGTGCCATCCTGCATACTGATTTCAAAACCCGGTTCCAGCGCCTTCGCGGCAATGGCTTCCCCTTCCAGTAGAGTGACGGTTGCATACTCTAATACCTGCTCCCTGGCTTTTTGTGCAATAGCCGCCGGTTCGGCACCATCGTGTGTAATAAAATTATGGGAGTGCGGAGTATAACGGTTACAAGGCTTGCCATGATCAATGATCAATACTTTTCTTAAAGAGCGGCCAAGCGCCATGGCGGCGGAAAGACCGGCATAACTGCCTCCGATAATAATAACTTCGAATTGATTGTTTGCTGTTGTTTGCTGCATAAGGGCAAATGTTTTTAAACTTGTAGGCAGGGCCATGGCTGCCATGACTAAGCTACTGATTTTAATGAATGTGTTCCTGTTAATATTTTTGCTCATCGCTTACTTAATCCTGCATTTTTTGTACAGTCTTAGCCGACCCGGGTTTGTAATGCGCTTTCAGGTTGATCAGGTGGCCGGCGATCAAAGCAAAAGCCCCGATATACATCAGCGGACTATGAAGGTGTAAAAAGATATCCATCCCTACTGAAATACTGATCAGCAGTATACCAGTCCCAAGCAGGTATTTTACACTATTAGATTTGCTGCCTTTAACGGTTTTGTAAACGCTCCATATCCCCAGCGAGAGAAACAGAAGGTCGATATAGGGATTGTGGCTTATTCCCAGTGGAATAAAAATAAGTAAAGGAAATACCAGGCAATGCACCAGGCACAGGAGCGCTGCGGATACACCCAGGAGATCGTAATTTTTTGTTTTATATTTTAGGGGCATTGTAGTGGATAAGAATAATTTTAAAGTTGGTTCAATCTGTAGTGGAAGTGTCCGTGCTCCCGGGAGTAGAGGTCTTGTGATGTTGATGACTGCAGGTACTATTGAGTGTACAGCAATAAAGCAGCAGGAGGATAAAGGAGCATGTTTGTCGCATAATGGATGGAATAAAAGATAAGACATGTATTTATATTAATGCAATCGTGTTGCAAATATAGGTCCTTTTCTTAAATTGCAACAATGTTGCGATAATTTAAATTTTCATTAACCATTATACACTATGAAAAACCCACACCTGGAAAGGTGCGGGCTAAACATTGACTATGAAATTAAAGCATTAATATTTGATGATCCGGGTACTGTAGGTTTTATTATTGTCTGCCACAATGCTCAGGATATAGATACCTGCAGGCAGCGAAGACAGATCTCCTACATGACCACTAGTGTAAAGTAAACGGGTACCACTCACTGAATAAACAGCGAGTCCTTTGACCGCCACATTTTTTGAGTTGATGGTGATCTTACCAGTTGTCGGGTTCGGATAAATGCTAAACTCATCCCGGGCATTTATATTGCGGACGAGGGTAGGCGTATCCACATCATCCTCTTTCAGGTATTCATAGGCGCCCATGTCTATAATTGCATCCAATATTCTTATATTACCGGCAAGATCAGTGTCAAAAGCACTGATATCCGGCACCGCCCCGGCATTGAACAGGCTGTTATCACCTGCATTAAGAGCAGGACTTGTCCCCTGTAAACTGTAATCGAAAGCGGCTGTATTTACAAACAGGGGATTGACATCCAGGTTACCGCCCAGGTCAGTACTCATCGGGTTCAGGTTATAGTCATTAAATATACCGGCATTCCAGTTGCTGCTGCCACCGCTGGTGCGGATAATAGAGTTTTTAAAAGAAACGGGTTCGAAGGTATACAGCTCTGAAGCATAACTATACGGCGCCGTATTATTATAAATGATAGAATTACGAATAACATTCACACCACCCGTACCCATCAGGAAAATGGCACCTGCAAATTGATTCGTTGCCCTGTTTTCGGTAAAAGTACAATTGGTGAGGAACAGGTTGATCTTGGAATGCTTGATGAGCGCACCACCGGAAGATCCCTTGTTTTTATAAAACAGGGAATTGGTTACACTAAGGGTATCAACAATCTTACCCTGGGCATGAATACCCCGTAATTCATTATTGTTAAAGATACATTTGTTGATCGATACTTTTGATGGATGCGTCCAGGACGGTTCATTATTAAAGGTGTCTGACAAGATACTGACAATAGCCCCTTCGTAGCCGCTATAACCGTTTGCTTCAAACTTTGTACTGTCGATCAGTATAGAACTATTGTCCACATATACAACAGTAGCGGGCCCGCTCAGGGCATTATTTTTGAATAAACAGGCACTCACCTCAGCGGTACAGTTATTACGTAATTTTAAAGTGGCGCCCATATTGGCATTATTGTTCATAAACGTACATCTCAGGAAAGTTGCTTTCGCATCGGTATGTAAATACACGACACTTGAGGTGTGGTCTGTAAGAGAATTGTTCCTGAAGATGCAATCGGTGAAACTGCTATTGGATTTTCTCCTGATCTCTACTGCCGTACGTTGCAGGTCGCGGAAAGTGATGTTGGCATAACTGGCTTCTGAATTGCTTTCGAAAACACCATAGTAAACCGTATTGTTCCCGGTAATGGTAAAGCCGTCGAGTAAAGCCGATGCGGGTAGTTTTCTTGTTTCCGGGTAAAAATTGCCGACAATGGTAGAGAAACTGCTATTCAATATACTCGGTGTTCCGGTAAAGTTTCGGTCGGTAAATGCCGGGTTGCCGCTATTAGGGAAGCCCCCATAAATCTTAACACCGCTCCTGAGCTTAAAGTAGTGCTGCGCGGCGCTGTAGGTACCGGCAGCCACCCATACCGCCTGTCCCGGTATTTGCTTGTCTATCATGGCCTGCAGGTTACCTGAGGCATTGGCCCAGGAACTCCCGTCACCGGTACCATTTGCTTTTACATATAATACCGCAGGGATGTTGCTTTGAAACTCTGATAGACCGATGTCTACAGAATCCACGATCCGGTTATTATTATAAAAATCTTTGCTCATATTACCGGCAACGCTAAGGTAGGCTGCAGTGCTGCCCTTATTGATACCGGGACTGCTGGCCTGTAAGGAATAGTCGGTATTAAACAGCGGCAAAGTATCCAGGTTGCCGCCCAGGTCGTTGCCATAAATGATAAAACGTGGGCTCTCCATGTAATAGTCACTGCCCCTGCTCCCTTGCAAAATACAATTGGCCGCATAGGCATTTACATTAACACCCATCCAGAAATTGTCATTGGCATTCGTAGTCGTGAAGTGCAGGTCGGCTGTATTCCCATAAACAATACTGTTATATAAATAAACACTGGCATTTACGGCCCAGATACCGCCAATATAGCCCTGGGCATGATTATTAGCGATCACACAATTGTAAAGCTTAGGACTGCCCCCTTGAATACGCATCCCTCCGGAGTCTCCGTCACTACCGGCAGTAAGCACAGAAGTATTACCATAAATTAATACCTGTATCAGGGCCGAACTGCTGGAAACCAATTGTACCCCTGCACCGAGGCCTTGTGTAGCCGTATTACCGGTGATCTTCAGGTTGCGAAAAGTGGCATTTGAGTTATAAACATACAAGCCGGCCCCTGAGCTAAAATTACCATTGGTAAGCGTAAAGCCATCTATAATTGTGGTTGCGGATACGGGTGTGAATTGGCCTGTAGATTCCAGTACCCGGGACTGGTTGCCGCTCAGGATTGTTTCATAGACTCTTGGGTTACGATCGTTCATCTGCGGGGCTGCTGTAGCCGGGAAGCCACCATAAAGGGATACACCGTCTTTGACACTAAAATATTGCCCGGGCGCTCTTTGATAAGTGCCCTGCCTGACCCAGATCTGGTCACCGGCTATAGCATTGTCTATAACGGTTTGTAAATTACCGGCAGCGCTGCTCCAGCTGCTGCCATTGCCACTGCCGTTGGGCGCTACATACCAGATGGTGTTTTGTGCCACGGCGCTGAAACTAAATAAGCAAAAAATCAAATGTAATAAATAGGATTTGTTCATGCGATAAGGAGGGTTGTTCTGCTGGGTAAGACAGCGCCCCCAGGAAAAAGGATAGGTACTTTTAAGTATATAATTATTTGTATATCAATGATTTTCTTGCCATTTTGAATACTATCTACAGTAAAAAACCCGCACCTGGAAAGGCGCGGGTTAAAACATTAACCGTTCTTATATAAAGTACCGGAGCTTCGCGGGTTCGCTGGCGAACAGGATACAAAACATCAAAGACTCCTCCATAAAGTATTGTCTGTTCATGCGATAGGGTTTGCGTTGCTATTCTATAAAGACGGCTGCTTTTTGAAAAAGGATAGGGCTTTGGTTGTATATATTTATTACTATATCAACAGGGTGTATATTGCTCTGAAAGTTGCGTTCAATTCTTTAATAGCTACTCCACCAGTTTATCCACATAGTCGCAACTCATAAGCCGTAATATACCCATATAGTCCAGGTCAAATTCCACCTGGCTACCTACTTTATACTTTGCTTCATTTTCACCTAAATCGATCACCATCATATCCGAACTGGAACCCACGATCTTTAGTGAAGTGTCCCTGGGCTTGATATGACTGGCTTCCACGTCCAGCAGGCCAATATCAATGATCGCCCGGTAGGAATGTGTGCTGCTGTCCTGTGTAAAATCCAATACATCACCGGAAAGATTATGGCCCAGGTCACCATCCGGTATCATAGGCTTTTCCCGCAGTTCAATAATCTCGGCATAGAGCTTAAACACGTCCTGGTGCATCTCGGGGTTGGGCGCGCTATTGTACACATCTGTACCCAGGAATAAAGTTTCACCCACCCGGAAATGATTCACATCTTTAGGTAAAAGTCCTTTTGAGATCAAAGGAATAGTGACCGAAGTACCTCCGGTAATGTAAGGGATTACTTTATTGAACTTCGCTTCGATCAGTTGCTCGTATAGGCAAAGCTGCAAGAGTTTGTCCTGGCTGGGCAGTACGCCGTACATACAGGTCAGGTTGGTACCGAGGCCGGCCACTTCTATATTAGGCAACTCAAATACTTTAGCATAAAAGTCAAGGAACTCGCTGCGCATCACTCCTTCCCGCAATTCCCCCAGTTCGATCATGATAATGATCTTATGGATTTTGTTTTGCCTTACCGCTTCATCCGATAGCATTTTGATCGTTTCAAACTCGGTATTGAAACTGGCATCGGCATACTTTACTACATTAGCAATATAGCGTTTAGCCGGTGGTTTGATGAACACCGTTTCGATAGTGGGATCTAATGATTTTATAATTTTCAGATTCGTGATCCGGCTATCGCAGATCTGCTTTATACCGAGGTCGATCAGTTCTTTCAGGTAAGTCTTAGAGCCGCAAAAGACTTTGGATACAGCGCCCCATTCAATTTGCCGTTCGGAGAAAAGTTGGTTTAAATATTGATAATTGTCTTTTAATTTTTTCCGGTTGAGTACAGTATATGCCATGCTATTATTTGTTCAATCTCATTTCGAGATATTTATTCGTAAATCCTGCCTTTTCATACAATTTTTTCGCCGGGTTATCCGGTTCTACATGCAGGGCTATATTGCCTTCCGTATTGTCTATTGCGCGTTGCATCAATTCTTTGCCGATGCCTTTTCCGCGGTAAGCATTGTGGGTAGCGATATAGACCAGGATGTTTTCCGGGATATAATCCTTCATACCCGTGAAATTAATGATCACGGCACCGGTAAGTGTCGTATCCTCCATGGCAGTGATGATGATGCCTCCGGGCTTCCAGCTGCGACCGCGGGCATAGTCCAGGCATTTCTGGATATCGGCCTTCGCGTCACCATACTGTTCCAAATGTTTGAATAAAAATTCCAGTACCTGTACTTCTTCTGTTGCCGGAAAAAGATCAGGTGTTTTATAAATGTTGTATTGCATCATAATAAAGTGTCCTAAGACAGATTATGTCTTATCAAAATGTTTAATGATCAATTAAAAAAACAGCGGCAGTGTAGTACTGACCGTGGCCAAAAGAATTTAATCTTGAAGCGGTATAAAGGCTAGACTAAATAGATGATAAGTCTGAAAATGCCTTTATGATATCCGTGCAAAGGTAACCTGACAGGCCGGGTCGCCCAAAACATTAACCCTAAATTAGCATTCGGGCCTTTAATACAGGGGCTATATGATAAGCACACAATGCTTATTTGCAACTGGAAACATGATGCAGCGCGCTTGTAAAAGCAAAGGCCGGTACAGTCATGCTGTGTCCGGCCTTTGCTCCTGAAAGAACTATATTTAACCCTTACTACTTTCGGCGTAAGGTGCCTTAAACAAATGGTTAGGTTTCATATAGACCATATGATTCTGGAAATCCAGGATGATATTAAAGCGCTTTAATACTTCACCTCCTAAGAAATTGGTGGCATAGGTTGCGGGTCGGGTAGCGCTGTTAACCTGGGCCGGGACCTGCTCCAGGACATATTTCCCGAAGAGGAGCTTTTCCATACCTACAGTGACCAAAGGAATGGCTTCATTCCTTGAATTATGCACCACTGATTCTTTGATCACCGGCAGTTCCTTTATCGCTAAGCCTTTTTGTTGCATCATATCATGGTCCAGCATGACCGTTCTCTGGTAACCCAGGTCAAACAAAAACCTGCCGGTATATCTTTTCTGGTCCACTTCTACCGGCAGATGGATACAGAAATGCTCTTTCATATATTCTATTGGAAAGCGTTCATAATCCTTACTGATCTTAGGTCGTTTAGTATGCACGATCATGCGGTTTTGATCATAATCTATTTCGACTACCTTGCCATCAAAGGCATCCCAGCCAAACATACCCTCACAGCAATCCCCCGTAACCGTAAGCGGATGCACTTGCTCCTGCTCCCAGCTTAGATTTTCAATGGAGAAATCATTATCACTAATGTCTTTCATCGTTAGCTGTTTGCCGGTAGGATTAAGGTATTTTTTGATCGCAGTTTTTAAAAGATAAAAACCAAAGGCGCCGCTGTCGAACAGTAACTTCAGGCTGTCTTTTTGATTCAATACCGCCTGCACTTCCAGGTTATTGTCTTTCGTCAAAACAAAAGGTATGGTATCGTGCCGTGCCGGTTTCACACGGCTGTAGTCTTTTATTTCAGGACTTTCGAACCTGCTGTAACAGGAATCTTTACCATTCAGTAATACCAAGAAATCGTAGGGTTTCCCCGGCTTCAGGTTCACTTCCAGCGAATCTATATCGGTTACGATTTTTATATTTCTGGACTGCACATTTTTTCCCGTCCGGTAAATATCGGGCTTTACACCGGGCTCCAGGTTCCAGTCCGTGACCAGGTCTTTGTTTTCAATAATTTTTACCGCTGCAGTGCCGGATTTTATTACCGGAAGTTTTTGCTGGGCGAAACAAAAGGACAACGGTGCAAGCAATAAAAGCGTAAGTCTGGTTTTCATCATTAAATTGAAATTATAAATCAGCCGGAATTTTTAAAAGATCCGGAAGCAAAAGTATAACGCAAAAGCGGAAGAAGATGTTATCGGAATGATTAATTCACTAAATAGTGACATTTTTTTTTAAAAAGTCATTTACCATTAACAACTAACAATTAATAATTAAAAAAGTAGTTGTATGGCTTCCTTTCCCGGAGCAGTTTAAGATTTTCTTTAAAAAATATTTTTTGTTGTTCCATATTTATTAGTTACCATTACAAACAATAAATTGTTACAATTTGTAGCAAAATAGTATTTTTTATGGAAAGACATATTGTGCACTGCGACCTGGATACATTTTTTGTTTCGGTAGAACGGCTGCTGAACAATGAGCTGGTGGGGAAGCCGATCCTGGTAGGAGGCTTTTCCGACCGGGCAGTCGTAGCCTCCTGCTCCTATGAAGCCCGGCAGTTTGGCGTCCATTCAGCTATGCCCATGCGCCTGGCCCGGCAATTGTGCCCGCAGGCCGTAGTGGTACGGGGCGACCATGACCAATACAGTAAGTTCTCCCGGATGGTAACCGAGATCATAGAAGCCTATACTCCCCTGGTCGAAAAGGCAAGTATTGATGAGCATTACCTCGACCTGACGGGTATGGATAAATATTTCGGCTGCTGGAAATGGACCCAGGAATTAAGACAGCGGATTATTAAAGAAACCCATTTACCGATCTCCTTTGGCCTTTCGGTTAATAAAACCGTATCCAAGATCGCAACAGGGGAGGCCAAACCCTGCAATGCCCGTAAAGTAGACCAGGGTGCCGAGAAGCATTTCCTGGCACCTTTATCCATCCGTAAGATCCCCATGGTAGGAGAAAAGACTTATATGAAACTCCGCAACATGGGTATTTCCCGTATCCAGACTCTGCAGGAAATGGAAGCGGATACGATGCAGCGGGTATTGGGCGAAAACGGGATATCCATCTGGCGAAAAGCCAATGGGATCGACCATGCGCCGGTATTGCCTTTTCATGAACAGAAAAGCATGAGCAAGGAAAATACTTTTGAAAAAGATACGATTGATATGGGCGACCTGAACCGGACTATTGCGCAAATGATTGATGAGCTCTCCTTCGACCTGCGCAAAGAACGGAAACTGACCGGTTGTATTACGCTTAAGATCCGTTATTCCAATTTTGAAACGGTTACCCGGCAGCAGAAGATCAGTTTTACCTGTTCTGAAAAAGGATTACTGGAGCAGGCCAAAAGCTTATTTACAAAATTATACTCCCGTCGTATGCTGATCCGGCTCATCGGCATCAAGTTCAGCGAACTGGTAACGGGGGCTTACCAGGTAGATCTTTTCAATGATGTGGCCGAAGACCTTTCCCTGATGCAGGCTATGGACCAGATTCGCCTGCGCTTCGGAAAAGACATGATCAAAAAAGGCATTTTATTACCTGAAAAAAAAGATAACCATGTTGCTTAATGTACATAGCCATTACAGCCTGCGCTACGGCACGCTGAGCCCGGAACGCCTTATTGATAGCCTTGTGGCCAACGGTTATGAATCAGCCGTACTCACCGATATTAATAACAGCAGCGCCGTACTGGACTTTATTCATAAAGCACAGGAGCGGAAATTTAATGGTCTGGCAGGGATGGAGTTCCGCAACGGGGATGAACTTTTGTATGTCGGTATTGCAAGAAATCCGGCAGGCTTCCGGGAATTGAATGAGCTGCTTACTGCCGCGCACCGCGATAACCAGCCTTATCCGATGGTGCCGCCGCCCATGAATGATGTTTTTATCGTTTATCCTTATGGAAAAAAGACCGCGCGGGAATTAGAGGACCATGAATATATAGGCATCAAAGCCGGGCAGGTGAATAAGGTCCTGCTCGACCCGGCTTATGATAAAGCGCGTTACGTGATCCTGCACCCGGTAACCTTTCACCCGGATGAGTATAAATTACATATACAGCTCCGCGCGATTGACCATAACCTGTTGATCTCCCAGCTGGAGCCACAGCAAATGGCCGGTGGCGATGAGATCATGATCCCGATGGAGGCCTTAAAGCAACGATATGCAAGGGTACCCGAGCTGCTCCGGAATACCCAACAGCTACTTGCCCAATGCAGTTTTAGCTTCGACTTCAAGGCCGTCAAAAATAAACAGTGCTTTACCGGTGAGCGCTATGCCGATAAAGAATTGCTGTTGCAGTATACGATGGAAGGGTTTTATAAAAGATATGGCCCCCATAATACGGAAGCCCTGGAAAGGGTACAAAAAGAATTACAGATCATTAATGACCTGCAGTTTAATGCCTATTTCCTGATCACAGATGACATCTGCCGCTTCGCCCGCTCCAATCAATTTCATTACGTAGGGCGGGGGAGCGGTGCCAACTCCATAGTCGCTTACAGCCTGGGCATTACAGATGTGGACCCGGTGGCGCTCAGCCTGTACTTCGAACGCTTTTTAAATCCCAAACGTAAAACACCGCCGGATTTTGATATTGATTTCAGCTGGAATGAAAGAGATACGATCTATGAGTATATATTCAATAAATATCCCAAAGGCAATGTTGCCCTAATGGGTACGATGAGTACTTTCCGCTCCCGGTCCATTATCCGCGAATTGGGTAAGATCTATGGCCTGCCTAAGGCAGATATCGACCGACTGGTGCATGACCCGCACAATTCATTGAATAAAAATGAAGTGACGGAACTGATCTATTCGATGTACAACCAGATGGAGGATCTGCCCAACCAGCGCAGCATCCATGCTTCCGGGGTATTGATCTCGGAATTGCCGCTGACGCATTACTGTGCCCTGGATTACCCGCCCAAAGCTTTACCCACTACGCAATTCGATATGTATACGGCAGAAGATATCGCTTTTGAAAAATTTGACATTCTTTCCCAAAGAGGGATTGGTCACATCCGCGATTGCCGGGAAATCATCAGGCTCAACAAAGGCGAGATTGTACGTACCGATGAACCGGAACGTTTGTTTCAGGATGAACAAATAGCCGCCCAGCTGCGCTCGGCTAACTCTATCGGTTGTTTTTACATCGAAAGCCCGGCGATGCGGCAATTGCTGGGCAAGTTGCAATGCGATAATTATGCCACGCTGGTAGCTGCCTCTTCCATCATCAGGCCGGGCGTGGCCTCTTCGGGTATGATGAAGGCTTATATCGAAAGGCATCATGATCCAGCTACAGCAGTTTACCCGCACCCGGTGTTTAAAGAGCAATTGGAAGAAACTTATGGCATCATGGTCTACCAGGAAGATGTGATGAAGATCGGGCACTATTACGGTGGGCTGGACCTCGCCGATGCGGATGTGCTGCGCCGTATGATGTCGGGAAAATCCCGGGATGATAAGGCGATGCGACTTATCGAGCAACGTTTTTTTGATCATTGCCGGGCAAGTGGCTACCCGGAAGGCATATCCCGGGAGATCTGGCGGCAGATGGAATCCTTTGCCGGTTTCAGCTTTAATAAAGCACACAGCGCCAGTTTTGCCGTGGAAAGTTACCAGAGTCTTTTCCTGAAGACCTATTACCCTTTGGAATTTATGGTGGCGGTGCTGAATAATTACGGTGGCTTTTACCGGCGTAAAGTGTATGTAGGGGAAGCCCAAAAAGCGGGCGCTCATATCTGCCTGCCCTGTGTCAATAAAAGCCAATATAATACCAGCATCCGGGGGATTGATATTTACCTGGGTTATGATGGTATCCTAAACCTGGAGCAGGAACTGGCGCAGTTGATTCCATTAGAACAGCATAGGAACGGCGACTATACCAGCCTGGAAAATTTCCTGTTAAGAACAGGTGCCGGACTGGAACAATTGATCCTGCTTATCCGTTGTGGGGCCTTCCGGTTTACCGGTATGGGCAAAAAGGAATTGTTATGGGAGGCACATTTATTGTGCAATGAACGCCGGGGCCCGGAAGCGGCCAATTTGTTTGACGCCCCTTTTAGAAAACCGGTATTGCCACGCCTGGACAGCTGTTTACTGGAAGATATATATGATGAAATAGAGCTACTGGGCTTCCCGGTATCGGCTTCCGCTTTTGATTTATTGAAAAGCGATTACAGGGGCACCGCTACCGCTAAAGATCTGCCAACCCTGGAAGGGGAAACCGTAAGAATCGTGGCCGATTTTGTCTGTGATAAAAAAGTACATACGCGGAACGGACAATTGATGAAGTTTGGTACGTTCAAAGATGAAGCCGGTGAATTTATTGATACTGTACATTTTCCGCCGCAGCTCAAAGCTTATCCTTTGCAAGGGGAAGGTATTTACCTGATCCAGGGAAAAGTCGTTTGTGATTTTGGTTGCCCGGCCATCGAGGTAGAGAAATGCGCCCGCATGCCTTTAAAAGCAGATCCAAGAAGTGAATAATCGATTCATATAAGTTCCTGCTCAATATTTCAGCCCGGATTGCTTTTACAGAGTAGATAAGGCGAATCATGCTTAAACAATAAAAGGCCGGGAATGATCCCGGCCTCTGATTTTATGAATAAGCTACGCTTAAAGTTTTTCTACTTTAAAGCTGGAGCCATCGCTCAATACCAGCAGGTATTGGGCCGCGGCGATATCGCTGATATCGATTACCGTTTCCTTTTGTTGAATCGTCAATTGTTTTACGACTCTTCCGTGCAGGTCATACAGGTAAGCTTGTACCGGGCTTGCCGGAGCAGCAATCAGTCTTAAGGTCAGGCCTGTTTTTGCCGGGATAGGGAATACCTCGTGGCCCGCAACTTCAGATTGGAAGCGTACGTTACGTACCGGGGAGTAAGACCAGGTACCATCTGCATTCAACATTTTCAGGCGATACAGGTTCAACCCTTTTGCAGGTTTCAGGTCATTGAACTGGTAGCTGGTAGCTTCAGTAGCAGTACCGGCAGCCGCCACACGGCCTATTACGCTAAAGGCTGCACCATTACTGCTGCGCTCTATTTCAAAAGCAGCAGTCGCTTTTTCTGTAGCGGTTTTCCAGTCCAGTTTTACTTGCTGTGCCTGTGCTGTCGCGTCGAAAGAGATCAGCGTGAAGTCCAGGGCATTTGCGGTAGTTACAGAACGTACTGCAGAAGGTCCGGCAACACCATCCGTACCGGATTTTACCGGGGTAACGCGATAAAAATATTTGACATTAATCGCTAAACCGGTCACATTAAAGCTGGTTACATTACCCACGTTCCGGTTATCATAGCCGCTTACTTTATTGGCAAACAAAGTGTCTGTAGCGACATCCAGCAGGTAGTTGATTACCGTACCGGTAGCCGGTGCCGTCCAGTTAGCGGTGAATCCATTAGAATAAACGGTTGAAGGGGAGGTCGGTACCGGGCGCACCATAGCATAGCTTTCAGTCCAGTTAGAAGTAGTTCCGTTTAAAGCAAAATTGGTGATCGCACCGGTATTATTGTTGCCGGAGTAATCATATGCCGTATTACGACCGGCGTTATTACCATTAGCAGTAGCAGCGCCATTATCAAACATATAATAGGCCAGCAGACCGGTTTGTGGCAGGCTTAAAGGTTGGTACATATTTGCCTGGATCTGGGACTGGGTACGTTCTGTATTCCAGATCCGCACTTCATCCATAGCCCCATTGAAATAGCGGGGCTCGCCGGCCTCTGACCAGTTGCCGAGTTTTAACGATTCGGTGATATTCGTTACCCCCGAAGCGGCTGTACCCTGGACTGTCAGGCTACCTACGCCCTGTCCGTCCAGGTAGAGTTTCATGCTATTTTTGTTAGCTCCATCCCAACTCGCGGCTATATGGTACCACCTTCCCGCTACCAGGTTAGCATTGCTAAAAGTTACAAAGGAGGTGTTGCTGCCATTCATACAGTAAAAGGCCAGGTTATTATTATAAACCAATAGTTCAATGCCTTGCCCGATTGTCGAGCGGCTGATCAGTTCCTGGCTGCCGCTGACACTGTTAAATTTCACCCAGCATTCCATGGTTTTAATACTGGAAGCTGTGATGGCCGTTCCGAGGTCAACATAATCATTACCATTAGTGCCGCCCGCAAAGTTAAGCGCATGGCCCGGCGCCGGCATGGTCGCCTGGCTTACCGTATAAACTGCGGATGTATCCACGCAACCACTAGTAACAATGACACGGTAATCGCCTGGTGTACTGGTAGTATGGGTTTGTCCGGTTGCTCCTGAGATCAGGGCTCCGTCTTTCAGCCACTGGTAAGGCCCTGCAGTACTTGAGCTCAGCGTTACGCTATTACCAGGGTAGAGTGGCGTGGTGCTGGAAGGCGTAATGGCTACCGTTGAATAGGTATAACCATATTTAACGCCCAGGTAGCGGTTCACTTGCTGGATCTCGCATAAGCTTAACTTGCGGTTATAGATGACCACTTCCGCGATGTCCCCGTCAAAGGCATTGTTGTCGCCATCCCATCCAAGGTAAAAAGAAGTACGGGCATTAACCGAGTCAGTATTATCTGTTACGGATTGAACGGGTACGCCATTAAAATAAATCGTAGAACCATTATTTACCCGGTGATCATAAACCGCGGTCAGCAATTTTGTTTCGCCTGGTACACCGGCATTGGTGATCGAAACATTATTGGGTGCTGTAGGGCTGACAGATACCACACCATTAGGACTACCGTTAGCAAAAATGGTCATAAAGAAACGGTCCCAATCGCCATTATCATTACCCCATAATCCTTGTTGAGCCTGTACATTACTGCCCTGGCGGTACACGGTAAAAATGGTTAAGGCTTTCATACTACGCGCGCGAATGTCTAACGAAGGCACATTGAATACGGAGCCAACGAGGTCACTGCTGCGGTTAAAACGAACGGCTGCTTTGCCATTGATCTGGTTGGTACGGAAAGTCGCCGTATTTTGTGCGCCGATCAGGTTTACCGCACGGTTTTTAGGAGATTTGTCTTTCCAACTGGAAACGGCGCCATTATTGGCGGGATTGGTGGTAGCTACTTCAGAGGCGTCCAGCCAGAGTTGGAGACTATCAGTAACGGGAAGCGACTGCGCATGCAGTTCGGGGCAAAGCAACAATAACAGCGATGCCTTGAGAAGTTTGTTCATACTTATTTTAAATTAGGATTGTGTTATGCGGGCGCAAAATTAACAAAGCATTTGTAAATTCACAGCAAACTGATCGGTTTTTTCTATATTATTTTTCTGTAACAAGGTCATTTTCAGATGTATATAAAAATATTTACATGTACCTACATCTAATTTAACTATTTATAGATTAACAGGTATCCTGGCATTCGGACAGCACTGTACTAAAATTATGGGCTGGTACCAATCAGCAGAAACCCCGTTACTTTTATTGGCAGCGGGGTTTTTAATAGGGCGTCTATAAACAGCAACTAGATAGATGCGATCACCTGCTCAGCGGCCAGGCGGGACTTCGCTTTTAAGGCCGGCTGATTCGCATCCTCCGGGTTCCGGTAACCGATGGCCACCGCGAAAAGCGTTTTATAACCGTTCAAACCGAGCAGTTGATCATAAGCTTCATTTTGTATCCCCTCCATCGGTGTGCTGTCAATACCCAACTGTGCGCAGGCCGACAGGAAAAAGCCGAGCGAAAGGTAGACCTGGTGTTGCAGCCAGGCTTTAATTTCCGCTTCCGGCAAGGGTTTCAGGAATTGGTTATAATATTGGACCGAACCTTCCGGCAGGTGCTCCCGGATCTGTTCTTCAAACTTTGCCACATCATCAATGGCGGTGAACACGACCAGCTGGCTCGCTTCCTTTATCTTTTGTTCGTTGAAATAGGAAACTTCGGCCAGTTCATTTTTCTTTTCTGTTTCCGAAACGAAAATAAATTTCCAGGGCTGACTGTTGATCGAAGAGGGACTCAGGCGTAGAATGGCTTTAAGCTGTTCTACCTTTTCCGGGCTGATTTTTTGTGCCGGGTTATACTTTTTAGTGGTGTACCTGTTTGTCGCTACGGTTAAAAAACTCATGAATTAAACTTTTAAAAATTAAACTATACTTTTTACAGTTGCAAAACTAAGTATAGTAAACTATCTTTGCAATAACGGTCAAAAATGATAGTATGTATTGCATAGACAATAAAGCGTATCCTTGCAGCACCAGCCTTACCATGAAGTATATAGGCGGGAAGTGGAAAGCAGTAATTTTGATTCACCTGGTGGAAAAGAAGCGTTACAATGAATTACGTAAAGAGTTGCCTATGGTGACCGAGCGCACGATAAGCCTGCAATTGAAAGAGCTGGAAGAGGACGGCCTGATCAGGCGTACGGTGTATACCAGCAAACCGCCATTAAAAGTAGAATATGAGCTGACGCCTTTCGGCAGGACCCTGATCCCGATCCTCGAAGCAATTTCAGATTGGGGAAAAGAGACGGCGGAAAGAGATAAACGGGTAAGTGTGGTGGCTTAAAGGCAATCTTATAATTGTTAAGTCCCTGTAATCCGGGGCAGCACTTTCCATTCATGGGCAATGTTTTCCATTAAGATTGCATTGTCGAACTGTATACTGCCTTCCGGGAAAATGGTTTTGTCTTCAAAAAATCCGGACCTGACTTGTGCTACATTTAAAGCTTGCACCTGCCATTCCCGGGTTTGTAATTGTAAGCCTTCATAGCAATTACCATTCGGCGAATAACCTACAGATCCCTGCTCAAAAAATGCGGATACATTATCCAGGGTTTTGAAAATAGAATTTTCCGGAAACTGATCGGTTTTGCGGGCATCAATGGCCACATAAGTCTGATCGCTGCTGGTAAAATCAATATGGTAATGATCCTGGTCTGTGATCACGTTAAATTTGGCCAGGTAATGTTTACCCGGGAATAGCCTTCCGCCCAGGATGGTGTTTAACCGAAGCGAAGTGTCCCGCCTGGGAATATATACCCCTTGCCGCTTCTGGCCCTTTTCTTCCCATTCAACGGCTATTCTGTGCGCCCCGTTTTCAGAGCTGATGCCCAGGAATACCGGGAAACCTTTTGGCCGTAGCTTTTTAAAACGGATCAGGCAGATACCAACAATAGCTTTTCCCTGGTACAATTTAGGGCGAAAGGGTGCCGGTAATATATTTTGTACATATCCCGGGTCCGCCACGAAGTTGATCAGTATGCGTCTTTCAATAATGCCTTTAATGGTCGGGATTTTCATGATATGTAATAGGATGCTGCAGTTTTTACTGCTGAAACAAATTTAAAGCATTCCGGGCATTTTAGGGGATTGATGTTTATATTTATCCGTTGAAAAAATGAGAATGGCTAAAAACTAGAGTTCTTGTCACATTGAGTATGTCGAAATGCGGCAAGAATGCTAGCTTCAAGTGGGTCCTCTTGGGCCAGGTCGCAGGAGCGACGGGGCTCAAGAGGATAAATCTGGTTACCTTTTTATACACCATCATTTTGCTTAAATAAACCTGATATGATCCAATATAAGATAGCAGATAGCAAGGAAGAATTAGAAAAAATTTACAATCTTAATTACAAAACCTTTGTTGAAGAGATCCCGCAACATGCACAGAATGCAACGCAACAGCTTGTCGATCGTTTTGACAAAGAAAACGAATACATCATCGCTATAAATGAACAGGAAGAATTGGTAGGTATGGTGTGCATCCGGGACCAGCGCCCTTTTTCGCTGGATGCCAAGTTAGAGGGACTTGATGACTTATTGCCGGAACATCAGAAAATGTGCGAGATCCGTTTGATGGCTGTAAGACCTGACTATAGAAAGACCGGTGTATTCCGGGGACTGGTACAGAAACTTTATGAGATCGCCGCTCCCAGGCATTATGACCTTGCGCTTATTTCCGGTACCGACCGGCAACAGGACTTGTATAAAAGTATCGGCTTTGAAGTATTTGCCGATCCTGTAGGCACGCAGGAAGCTTTATACTATCCCATGTACCTGGACATTAAAAAAATAAGTACTCACCCGCTTTTTATTTAAGGAGCTTATGAAGATCAATTTTCTTACCGGGCCGGTAAGTATTTCGGAGGCGGTGCAAAACAGCTTCGCACAATTACCGGTTTCACATCGTAGCGCTGCATTTATCGAGCTCATGGCCTCAACGAAAAGGCGTATCCAATCTTTGATAAAGGCGCAGGAGGTTATATTTATGAGCGGTTCGGGTACCCTCGCTAATGAAGCGATCGCCTGGCAGCTGAAACAATTGAAGGGCCAGGGTTTGATCTTGTCTAACGGGGAGTTTGGTCAGCGCCTGATCCGTCAGGCCGGGCAATCCGGTTTACATTACATCACTCATGCGCTGCCTTACGGAGAGGCATTTGATCCGGATAGCATAGGCGAGATACTGCGGGCAAACCCAGGCTTGTCCTGGCTGTGGATGGTCGTCCATGAGACTTCTGTAGGGATTTGGAACGATCATGAAGCGATTTTGGCGGTTTGTGAACAATATGGGGTGCGTGTGGCCGTAGATGGAGTCAGCGCGATTGCGGTACAGGAATTGGATTTATCAAAAGTTTACCTGGCTTCGGGGGTAAGCGGCAAGGCGATTGCGGCTTACCCGGGTATTTGTTTTGTGATGAGTGATCGTACCGCCTTTACTACCGGGAATATACCCGTGTACCTGGACTTGCATTATTACCAGTCCTGCGGGGGTATTCCTTTTACGATCAATTCTAATTTGATAGCCGCTTTAGACCAGGCCTTGAGCGAGATCGATCTGAGTACGGATACCCGACATATGTCAGCACTCAAAGCTCATATGCTTGCCTATTTACAGCAGGAAAATATAACAGTTATTAATACGGTCAACCCTTCTCCTAATATGATTACTTTACAATTACCGCGGGAGTGTTCCAGCGAAAGCCTAGGCGACCGCCTTGCTGAGGAGGGCATTAATGTTGGTTATAAGAGTAAGTACCTGATTGAGCGCAACTGGCTGCAGTTGTTTTTTACACGGAATAATAGGGCGGAGGAGGCGGAGGGATTTAAGAGGAGGTTTGCCTTTAAACATGATATTAAAAAAATAAGTAGTGATTTTTACTGATTAATGTTATAATATATTTGTCAATTTGAAGAGTATACCGGTGCTGCTGAGGGAAACCTTGCCAACATTCAAATTGATGTTTATGGCATGAACGACTAAATGATCCAATATTAATCAGCTAAGAAAGAACTACTAATGCTATTGAATTGATCTGATAAAAAGAGGTAAGGTACTGAAAAATAGGTGTTTTTTTTATCGAAAAAGCCTTATTAGGCTGCGGTAACAGCGATGATAAGGCCTCTCATTACATAAAGGTTTACTATCTGTCAATACTAAATGTGCTACTTAAATATACTTTTTCATTTTTTAGTATAATGTAGAATACCCCGTTAGACATACTATTAGGAAGTTTTACTCGTGTTGATAATTTCTCTCCGTTCTTAACCACTATGGTATTTTTGCCTTGCTGGATACCATCTTGAGAATATATCAACAAATTATATTTACCATCTGGAAGTGACGCATCAGAAGATAAATATAACCAATCTCTGGCTGGCACAGGAAAGACCGAAAGATCAAAATTTGTCTCCGTGTTTCTTATTCCTGTTCCAACAGAAATGTTTAGCGGGCTTGAGGTAACGGTCGAAATATTGTTACAAGTATCCGCTCTATTTACTTCAACTTTGACCTGATCTCCATTAGCTAATGTATTAGTTGTAAATACAGGGGTTGTTTCGCCTACTATTGCTGTATTGTTAACATACCATTGATATTGTTGTCCCAAACCAGGATGTTCAACAATTGCGGTAAAGCTTATTGTCTCCCCAGGATTTATTGAGCTGCCGGGATTGGCTTGAATGGTAACTACAGACTGCTGAGTAGAACCGATCTGAAAATTTAAAATGTTGCTTAAGGCAGACTGAACCGTCATATCACAAGCAGATGTTCTGATCAAATTACAGGTAACAATATCTCCAGATTGCAGCGTTGAGCTGGTATAAAAAGAATCCGGTCCTGAGGCAACAATATTTGTGTTCACCCTCCATTCATATATTCTGTTACCACCACCATTGGTAGATATGGTGGTAATAGTAATGGGTGTTCCTGCACACACCTCATTCAAATCGCTGGTAATGATTACAGAAGGAGCAGGCATATTGTAAGTATCCACGCTTAATTTAGCAACTGTTGTAAACATTCCTACTGCACAACTGTTATTCAATACGCACCTATACAAATAACCATTCATCTGGGCACCAACGCTGTTGATTGTTAAAGTTGCCGTATTAGCGCCACTGAAAATTCCTCCATCAATTACCACTTTCCAGACGGTTCCATCAAAGTATTGCCATTTATAATTGAGTACACCTGATGCGTTTACTGTAAACCCCGCAGCATTACCAGCACAAACTGTAGTATCTCTTGGCTGCTGGCTAATGGTTACATTTTGAGCGCAAGCGTATTTATAACCATACACGGCCCCATCATTATGTAAACTCAATATTTCATTATTTAAGAAGAAGAGCCTTGGCCCCCATACAATACCTTTTGTATAAGGACTACCGCCAACATTGACCCAATTATTGCCTTCAAGTTTATAAACCATTATTTCATATTTCCCCAGAGCAGTATTAAATAATGAATAATAAAGATACAAAGTACCATCCGGTGAAAATTCAATTTTCGATTGCCTGCCTGGAACATTAAGTGCTGTACCAGAACCTACGTTGGAAAAACTCTGTGTATTCGAATCATACTTTCTTACTGCTACAGAATATTGATTGGAATAGTTTAAATAAATATTATTTAAAGAATCAAAAGCAAAATCCGGGTTACTTCCATATATTACATTACCTGTGTTTTGAATATGAGAGGAAAATAACTTAATCCATGAATTATTTATATATTTATAAATATTCATAATATAGGTTCCGGAACTATGGTCGGTCATCATTATATGAGGTATCCCAAAATTATCTATGGCAAATTTGGTATATGGATAACAACTGGTACTTTGCGTAGGATTGCCTCCTAAAAGCACCCAGCCTGTTGTTGCAGTGTATTTCCTGACCCTAGTTCCATAAGTATAGGAACAATTAATAAAATATATAGTTCCATCGGGAGCAAAAGAAAAATCTGCTCCATATTCTGAACTGGTAAAGGCAGTGGATATTGCTACGGAGTTCCAGACTCCGTTATTGTATTTCCAAAAAGAATAAAGCGCTGGAAAGCTAGCCGTGTCCTCGATTAATACCCAAGGCGTGCCATCTGGATGTACATTGATTTTTGCAACGGATCCTACCCAGGGAACATTTGAAGGATCGGCTATTATATTCCATGCCCCATTTGTATAAGCTGCAACTTTAGATCCGGAAAAATCATAGCCGGAAAAATCACTCGTAGCTACATATGCGACCGATCCGTCAGGAGATTTTGCAGCGGAGTAATTTCCCCATGTAGGAGCCTCTGCCAGGCCGGAAGAGGTTCCTGAAATAGCCCAACTGGTATTATTAAAATGTTGCATGATGAACTTTCCATAATGTACCCCATCATAATACAACATATTTGGTTTATGAGCGGTATCAAGAGCAAAGGACATATTTTGGGCATATTCTTTGGTTACAGCAGTATCCTGACCTACTAAAACCCAATAATTACCATCAAATCGACGTGTGATACCATAATAAACAGTCGAGCCAGGAATCGTGTTGGTCAGGCAAGCGAAATGAAGCCCTTTTTGATTGTCATAAGCAATATTTATACTATTAATATTCCCTGTGGTAATAGTAGAATCTGCGCCAACATTTACCCAGCTGTTACCTACCAACTTCTTTATCTTTATCCGGTGATTATAGGTGGTGGACGGAATGGAATTGTTGTAGGCAATAAAAACAGTATCATTCTGACCAAAAGTGATATCTGTATTGCGCTTATCTATATCTGCATTAACATTACTAAAAATACCAAGGGAATCCCAATTGTTATTTTCAAATTTGTATACATTTCCTAATATTGAAGTGCCATTTTGGTATTCTACCAGAATATGAGGTATACCTGCCGCACTCCGTTTCAAACGCAGACCTCTATATGATATAGAGCTCGGTGTAAACCCCGAATTACCTAACACGACCCAAGAGGTTCCATTCCATCTTTTTACAGTTACCCTTCTACCCAAAAGGCTATCCTGATAAGCAACAATAGGCATATCATTATTATCTAGAACAATATCCGTTAGAAAGGCGCCGCCATCAGATACAGGACTTCCCACCTGAACCCAGTTAGTTCCATTGAAGGTTCTTACTACAGCTTTCCCCTGAAATGAACGGTCTTTGTAAACAATATATGGAGTGCCATTTGCCGCAGCGGCGATTTTTAAAAAATCTATGCTAAAGCCGGTAATTCTGGGTAAGCCTACCTGCGACCAAACCCCATTACTAAAATGTCTGACAGAAGCATTTCCGGCTGTATTACCTCCTTCAAGCCCGGCAAAATAAAGGCCACCTTGATTGTCTGAAATAAGATCAACCGTATTGTAAGACATATTTGCAGGCTGATTACCATCATCGGGTCCGGCCAGGCTCCAGGACTGGGCATTTGATTGCAAGTGTAAAATACAGAATAACAAAATGTAGCGATAGGTTTTAAGCATACTTTATAAAATTTTTATTGTTACCAGCAAATATATGTATATTTTTTATTTTAGTTTTTACATGAGTCTACACGTTAAATTCAGGAATGCAATAAGCTAAAAGCCTTAAAGTACAGCACTTCCGCAAAAATTATGTCTGCTACTTTTTATGATTTTGTTTCAGTATATCGTAAAAATATAAAGCAGATCAGTAATATAAATAACAAGGTATCGCAGTTGAAAATAAGCAAACTGGATGAGCTCCCCGGACATTAGGATCACAGGTTTCTTTGCTTAAGCTTTCTACTTCTGCGAAATAATTAGCAGATTGATTAATACCCCTACTTCCCAATACAAAACTTCCCGAAGATTGCCCCCAGGATATCCCGGTCCACCTCGATCTTACCCGTAATAGTCCCCAACTGGTACAAAGCATCCTTCAAATGCAGCGAAAGTAAATCACCCGTCAAACCCATTTGCATCCCTTCATCCACCTGCTCCAGAGCCGTAAATGCCCGCTGTAAAGCCTCCTTATGGCGCACATTAGTAATTACTACCGATTGATTGCCTTGTTGGTTCTTAAAATAAGCCACCAATGCATCGGTCAGGCGATCCAGGTTTTGATTGGTCTTCACCGACAAACCAAAGTGCTGATAAGCAGGGTAGCGTTCCTGTAATGCAGCAATATCATTTTCCGTACCAGATTGGTCCACTTTACTCTGCAAATTAAAGACGAGCTTATCCTGCAAACTATCGGCCAGTTCATCCAGTATATCGGTATCCTGCTCATACAAGTGGATCACGACTTTCGCCTGTTGTACTTTCTCTTTTGCACGCTCCACACCTATCGCCTCAATAGTATCCTGGGTATTCCGGATACCTGCGGTATCGATAAACCGGAAAGTAATCCCCTCCAGGTTAATCGCTTCTTCAATCACATCGCGGGTCGTACCGGCAATATCGCTCACAATCGCCCGCTCTTCTTTCAATAAAGCATTAAGCAGGGTAGACTTACCGGCATTGGGCTTACCAATAATCGCTACCGGCACCCCATTCTTTATGGCATTACCATACTCAAAACTCTTGATCAGGTTTTGTAGGTTGGCTTGTAAATGTTGGATTAAATTTTTTAGTGCTGTGCGATCGGCAAACTCCACATCTTCATCGGAAAAATCGAGCTCCAATTCCATCAACGCGGTAAAATTGATCAGCTGCTCTCTTAATGCCGCCAATTCGGAACTCACGCCGCCCCGCATCTGGTTCAGCGCGATCTCGTGGCTAGCCTTATTCTCGGCAGCAATCAGATCTCCCACAGCCTCAGCCTGCGCCAGGTCCATCTTACCATTCAGAAAGGCTCTTTGCGTAAACTCTCCCGGTGCGGCCAGTCTTGCCCCTGCGAGAATACAGGCATTCAGTATCTGGTCCAGGATAAATGGCGAACCATGCGCCGCGATCTCCACGGTATCTTCTCCCGTAAAACTTTTATTCCCAAGGAAAAGGGTTACCACCACCTCATCAATCATCCGCGCGCCTTCTGCCTTGCGGTCCTGGTCATATATATGCCCGAAATGCACGGTATGCGTACCTTGCTGCTCCAGCGGCTTGCCGGAAAATAAAGCACTGACAATAGAAAGGGATTGCGGCCCGCTCAGGCGCACCAAACCGATGGCGCCCACACCCGCAGCGGTAGAAATAGCTACTATGGAATCTTTAAATAACATCTGCAATATTACGATTTTATAAGGCTACACTCAGGCTCAACAGGAAAAAACGACGCGGCATAGGCCGGTAAGCAATCACTTCATACTGGCTATTCCAGATATTCTGCACCTGCAGGCCCAATTGCGTTTCCGCTTTTCCCAAATTTAACGGATACATCACCTGTAGGTTACCGGTATTGTAGGGTAACAGGAAGATGGATTCATCGGTGGTCACAAAGCGATAACCGGTATAGGTATGATTATAATTGAATAAGGCACCTTTAAAAGTAAACCCGGCGTTCACATTACCGGAATAGCGCGGTGCATAAGGAATTTGTTTGCCGATACTGCCATCATTAGGCATATAAGATTCCAGGGTCGTTGACAAAACATAAGCGGTCTTCAGGCCGATATGTACTTCCAGGTTTTTATTAAAGGCATAATTCAAGGTGTTATTGGTTTCCAGGCCGCGGTTATGCACTTTGGCCAGGTTATGCGGCGTCCAGATCGAACCACCCAGCCAGTAGATCCAGTCTTTGATCTCCCGGTTGAAATAATTTATTTGATGATTAAACCGCAACGAACCGGCTTTATTGTTCCAGTTCAAGTCATAAGCCAGCTCCCGGTTCCAGCCCTGCTCGGGTTTCAGGTTTTCATTACCGCCCGGGTCATTATACAATTCATTCAGGGTGGGGACGCGATAAGTCCTTTGCACACTACCTTTCAGGGTAAAACGGAATTGCTCTTTATTCAACAATAAATATTGGACGCCAGCTCCGGGTAATAATGGAATAGCAGCGCCATTCAGCCACTCCTGTCTTAAGTTGGCCTGCATACCCAGTCTTTTATTACCATGCAGGTATTGATAGGCCGCCGAAACCGCAGGCTTAGATTGATGCGGTGTGCGACCATCCTTTAAATCGATCCAGGCATATTGAAAGGGCAGGTTCACAAAAAAGGTATGGGTAGCTTCCGTGTTTTTCAAACTCAGGCTATGCTTCCAGCCGATCTCCTGGTAATACTGCCGGGTGATATTATTATTAGAAATATTATAAAAACTATCTTCATAATTGAGATAGTCGGTATTAAAAGAAAACTTCGCAAACCAATGCCCGATGCGACTTTGGTTGTTCCATTGCAATAAGCTGCGTATGGCTTTATCTTCCTGTACTTTCGTAGAGAAATCTTCAAACTGCGCTTTGGGAATCTCCCGCTTATAGTTTTGATACCATACATCCAGGCTGAGGTTTTGCCTTATAGAAAAAGCATAATTAGCTGTAGCAATACCACCAAAGGCCAATAGGTTTGCATTTTCTGTATGCTGCTCCATGCCATTTATATCCCAATATTTAAAGTTATTCCGCATGGTTTGCGCAAATCCCTTTATGCCGAACTGCCACTTTTTATAATTCCAGTTGCCCTGGGCACTAATATCTTTCCGGCCAAAAGAACCGGCACCTAATGAAAAATTATAAGTATTACGTTCCCGGTCATAAGGCTGATCATCTAATAACAGCGCCCCGCCTATATTGCCACTACCTAACATCGCCGCATTCCCACCATATTGCAAACCTATTTTACTAAACATCCCGGTCTGCAGCAAAGAAATATCGGAAACGCCCAGCGCCGGGTTATTTAAAGGAATCCCTTTCCATAAAACCATAGATTGTGCTGCCGATGCACCGCGGAAGGATAGGGTAGCCATACTGTTGATCCCATATGATTTAATAAAGACCGGGGATTGCTGGCTTAATAAGGTAGCAATAGACAAATGCCGGTATTGCTTCAAAGTAGTCGTACTAAAGCTGTCGCTGTACTGGCCGGTAGCTAAAGTGGATTTGACATCGGAACTTTTCAGGAGCCTGCCGGCGCTTACCTGGAAGCCAGGCAGGGTGTCATAAAAAACTTGACCCATCACCTTTTGAGTGATGGGCAGTAAATTAATTAATAAGATCAGTAAAAACCTGCTGCTAAAATTCACCTAGCAAATTTACGCTGTTTCTTTGTCTATAATGCCGACAACAGAGCTTTCTTTTTTCTTGCCAAAGATCATTTTCCACAGTATAGGAGCAGTAGCTACTACAATCATACCTAAAACGATATATTCCAGGTGCTCTTTCACCCATGGATTGGCACCCAGGAAGTAGCCAACGGTACATAAAGAGCAGATCCAGAGTATCGCACCAATAATATTATACAACATGAACTTGCGGTAGGGCATTCTTACGACACCGGCAATGATCGGGGCAAAGGTCCTTACAATCGGTACAAAACGGGCGATTACAATAGCACCGCCACCTTTACGCTCATAAAATTCTTTGGCTTGTACAATATGCTTTTTCTTCAGGTACCAGGTATCTTTACGTTCAAATAAAAAGTTACCCGATTTCTTACCAAACCAATAGCCAAACATATTACCGATCACCGCAGCAAGGACCATCATCAGTTCCCAGAAGAGCAGGTTGTGCACAGGGTCTTCAAAAGGTCTGTTACCACTGGCAATAATGGTACCGGTCAGGAAGATCAGGAAATCACCGGGAAGAATAAAGCCTAATAAAAGCCCGGTCTCTGCAAAGATGATCGCCAGGATGATATACATACCACCATTGGCCATGATCCATTCAGGATTGGTAAGGTTACTGAAAAAATCTATAATCGCGTCCATACTAATATAGTGTACTAAAGTATTTAATCTAAAAAGGTTGCGCGAAAATAGGATATTTTGGGCAACTGTTGCTATCCCTAATCCCTAAGAATTTGGTAAATCGTAAAATAGCCATCCGTTGAAAGCCTTTCCGGGAGTGGATTCTATCGTTTTTTGTGATTGACTTGTTAATGAGATTATTAAAAAGCACACCATACAGTGACTATTTTTTAACACTAAGCAAGCATAAAATAAAAAGCATGCTTATGAAAAGATCAAAAGCATATTTTCAATAGGAAAAGTACAAAAATGAATTAAGCCTGTATAGGGTTACGCTTACCCAGGCCGATATATCGTTTAAGGTTCATCCAGAAAGCGAGGATCATATAAATGATGATGGGGGACCCCAAAGTGAGAAAGGAAATATAAATAAACCACAGCCGTATTTTAGAAGAAGCAATATTCATCTTTTCTCCTAATTTGGTGCAGACCCCAAAGGCCTGGTATTCCACAAAGCTTTTAAATCTGATTAAAGGTTTACTCATAATAGTACAAAGCTACGTATTTCAATAAAAAAATCTTTCCTTTTATTTGCTATCAGGAAAGATTTTTAAGAAAAATTAAGCTCTTTTTGCTTTTGCGTTTCTGGCTTTTTTAGGACGGCTAACACCATAGCTTCCTGTAGTAATTTTACCTCTTTTAGAGCGATTATCACCTCTACCCATTGCTGAAAATGTTTTGTTTGGTTAATTATGAAATGCAAAGTTAAAAAATAAAAGTGGAATTTCTGAAAATTCCACTTTTATAAATATTTAGAAGGCAAATTATTTTTTCTTACCACCGATCTTGGTAGCGAATTCTTTACCTGCTTTAAACTTAGGAACTTTACGGGCCTTGATTTTAATGACCGCCCCGGTTTGAGGATTACGACCGTTACGTGCAGAACGCTCAGATACAGAGAAAGTACCGAAACCTACCAAGGTAACTTTATCACCGCCTTTTAAAGCTGCGATAACACCAGAAGTGAAAGAATCTAAAGCTTCGTTAGCCTGCACTTTAGTAATACCTGCATCTTTGGAAATTTTGTCAATTAATTCCGCTTTGTTCATAATGTTACGTTTTTAAATGATGAAATGTTGATAAATGATGAAATATTAATTATGTATAGCAAAAATAGGCCATATTTTAACATAGCCAAATTTATCACTGACTTTTTTGTTAACGGGAAACCCTTGCCTGTATTGCTTATCCGCTTATAGAACCGGTCTATGATAAATATTTTGTTATTTGCCCGGACCTGTATTAATTAATATCTTTGCAGCTATGAAAACCTTTGAGGTACCGGTACATTACAGAAGCCCGATCATTACGGCCATTAAAGCGCACAGGAAGCAGTTGGATAAGCTGAAAAAAGATTTTACCCCGAGTAAACTCAGCTTAGCGAATATCGAGATCATCCTGGCGCGGCATTTCGGCTTTTGCTATGGCGTGGAAAACGCGATCGAGATCGCCTTCAAGGCCATCCATGACAATCCCGGTAAACGGATCTTTTTGCTTAGTGAAATGATCCATAATCCGCAGGTAAATGCCGACCTGATCGCTGAAGGCCTGCAGTTCATAATGGATACCAAAGGCAACCAGCTTATCGAATGGGAGGAATTGAACAGCGAGGATATCGTTATTGTCCCGGCCTTCGGTACTACACTGGAAATCGAACAATTACTCAAAGATAAGGGTATACAACCGGCCTTATACAACACAACCTGTCCGTTCGTGGAAAAAGTATGGAACCGCTCTGAAAAGATTGGCGGTGACGGTTATACTATAGTTGTACATGGCAAGCCGAACCATGAAGAAACCCGGGCGACCTTCTCGCACAGTAAAGCTATGACGCCTACTGTTGTCGTAAAAGACATGAAGCAAACAGAACGTTTAGCGCAATACATTACCGGCAAAGTGCCGGCAGAACTGTTTTACGAGGAGTTTAAAGGCCAGTATTCAGAGGGATTTGATGTCAATAAAGATCTGCAAAGGATCGGTGTGGTGAACCAGACTACTATGCTGGCCAGCGATACACAAGGCATTGCAGAGTTTTTAAAGCAAACGATAAAAGAGCATTATCACTTAGATGATACCGGACTGAGAGCACAATTTGCCGATACCCGGGATACGCTTTGCTATGCCACCAACGACAACCAGAATGCCGTTACGGAAATGCTGCGCAATGAAGCGGACCTGGCCTTAGTGATCGGCGGCTACAATTCCAGCAACACTTCTCACCTGGTAGAATTATGCGAGGAACTCTTACCCACTTATTTCATCAATAACGAAACCTGCCTGGTCGATAAAGATACAATTGAGCACTTTTCGCTGCATGAAAAAAAGGTAATCACTACAAATGATTATATGCCGGGAAAAGAAAAGGTACGCATCATGATCACCTCCGGTGCCAGTTGCCCCGATGCTTTGGTGGAGAACGTGATCCGCAGGCTGGTGACTTTATTCGACAGTGAGGCCTCCCTTGAAAAAGCGATGGAACAATACGCTCATTAAATTTTAGCATTAATTTTTAGAGGAATTGCCTATTTTTGCAGTTCAACAATCAGCGATACATCCCTAATGTAAAATTAATTCTTATCCGGAACTCTGAATAGCCGCTTCTTCAAAAAGGAGCCGGTTAATGTTTACCTTTTAAGAATTAATCTGATGTTGCAACTCCAACAGGTGACTTATGCGCACCCTAATAAAGAGGTACTGTTTGAACACCTCAATCTTTCTCTGAACACGAATAATAAATGGGCCCTGGTCGGGAATAACGGCTCAGGCAAATCCACTTTATTAAAACTGATCGCGGGCGAATTGCAGCCGCTTTCTGGTACTATCCAATGGCTCCAGAAACCTTATTATATCCCGCAATTGTTTGGTCAATATAATAATATATCTGTAGGTGCAGCGCTTGGGGTAGACCGTAAACTCAAGGCCTTGCAGCGTATATTAGCAGGTGATACGGATGAGCTGCAATTTGAATTACTGAATGAGGATTGGACGATAGAAGAGCGTTGTCAGGAGGCCCTGGCTTACTGGGAACTATCGGGTATCGACCTGGAGCAGCCTATGAGCCAGCTGAGTGGTGGGCAAAAGACTAAAGTATTTTTATCCGGCATCATGATCCACCAGCCGGCTTTTGTCTTACTGGATGAGCCCAGTAATCACCTGGACGCGGCCTCCAGGACGATCTTATATGAATTTGTAGCGCACTACCGCGGGGCAATGCTGGTAGTGAGCCATGATAAGCGGCTGCTGAACTTACTGGATACTACCCTGGAACTGTCCAAAGACGGACTGAAAACTTATGGTGGCAATTATGATTTCTATACGGCACAGAAAAGTATAGAGCAGGCTGCTTTACTGGATGATGTCCATAATAAGGAAAAAGAACTCCGTAAGGCCCGGGAAAAGGAAAGGGAAACCATCGAACGACAGCAAAAACTGGATGCAAGAGGGAAGAAGAAGCAGGAAAAATCAGGCGTACCGCGCATTATGATGAATACGCTGCGCAATAATGCCGAGCAAAGTACCGCGAAGACCAAAGCCGTGCATGGCGAAAAAATCGGCGGGATCCGGGAAGATCTTTCCGCACTGCGAGCCGCACTTCCGGACCTGGATAAAATGCGCCTGGGCTTTGATGAATCAGCCTTTCATACCGGGAAATTATTGTTTGCGGCACAGGATATTAATTTCAGTTTTGGCACAACACCTTTATGGTCCCATACAAGAAGTTTGTCGATATATTCCGGGGACCGGCTGGCGATAAAAGGCCGTAATGGCTCGGGTAAAACCACCCTGATCAATACAATATTGGGAGATAAGCTACCGGAATCGGGTAGGGTGCAAAGGAATGAGTTCCGGGCTGTGTATATAGACCAGGAATACTCTTTGATCGATAATGAACTTAACGTTTATGAGCAATTGCAGCGCTATAATGACAGTGCTTTGCAGGAAAGCGAACTAAAGAATAAGCTGACGCATTTCCTTTTCTTCAAAGATAGCTGGGATAAACCGGGTGCGGTGCTCAGCGGCGGTGAAAGAATGCGCCTCGTGCTATGTTGTCTGAGCCTGAGCAAGCAAGCGCCAGACCTTATTGTGCTGGATGAACCGACCAATAACCTGGATATACAGAATGTGGCTATACTCACGCATGCGATCCGGGATTATAAAGGCACCGTTGTGGTTGTTTCCCATGATGAGGATTTCCTGGAAGCGATTAACATCCGGCAGGTGATTGATTTATCCTGAAAAAGCTTGTCCTGTCGACCAAACCTGAGCTCGTCATTTCGACTGTAGCATAGCGAGACGGAGCAATCTCTATATAAATGATAAACCTATAAACCTATAAGGTTTTGAACACCTTATAGGTTTATACAAAAACAAAAGGAGCAGCATAAGCCGCTCCTTTTTAACGTTCCTTATACTGCTTTTTAGAAGCCCAGGATCAAAGTCAGGTTATAATTCCTGCCCGCCTGTGGAAAATAATAATTAGAAGTTTGCAGACCACCGTCATAATAACTAAACGTATAGCCTTTACTCTCGTATTGTTGATCCAGCAGGTTGTTCACCGAAGCAATCACTTTAATATCCTTTAAAGCACCGAATCCGGCCTGGTACATCGCACTGAAATTAGCCAGGGCAAAAGGGTTAATGCTCCTGTTTTTATCAGAAGTATTATCCAGGTACTGCCGACTCACATACTTACCATTTAAATTAAAGCTTAGATTTTGTTGCCCGTTACGGATCGTAAAAGGCTCAAAACTCAAACCGGCAGCAACAATAGCTGAAGGAGACAAGGCAATATCGGTATTTTTATGTGCCACTTCAACTTGTCCGCCATTATCATAATCATCAATATACTCGGTAAAGGACTGGATCTTGTTTTGAGATAAAGTCGCATTGGCGTTTACACTCAACCATTTATTGAAGCGGTGACGCGCCAGCAATTCAATACCCGCACGGTAACTTTCCGGTACATTGGCACGTGTGTAAGCTCCTACATCATTGATCTTCCCGGTCAGGATTAACTGGTCTTTATACTGCATGTAGTAAAGATTGGCACTCAATTCTGTACCGTTTTTCAGGTAACCATAACCTAATTCAAAATCCGATAAGCGTTCTGCTTTTGGTTTATCATTAATACCCGCTTCGAAATCATTACGGTTGGGCTCTTTATTCGCCATGGCAAAAGAAGCGTAGAATTTCTGGTTGCCGCGTAGGTAGCTAATACCTACTTTTGGATTAAAGAACAGGAAATTATTATCCTGGATTACATCCGGGTTTTTCCGGAAACCATTGATCTGGTAATTAACCGATCTTACTTGCAGGTCTGCGGTCGCATATAAATTTTCTACCAGCTCTTGTTCTGCTTTCAGGTAAACATTCGCATCTGTTTTATGTGCCGGCAAGCGATACCATTCATAACCTTGTGGCACCGCACCATTAGAGGCCCAGTTCACCCGGCCATAGTGTTCCCCGTCATATTGCGTCACAGCGCCGCCCAGGTTAACGATCGTTTTATTTTTCGCATATTGTATATTAAATATACCACCGTAATAGTAATTATCCAGCCACAACTGACGTGTTAAGGACGTTTTCTTAAGTGTGTCATTACCTACAATAGGATTGGGCAGGTAGTAATCACTGTACCTTTCACCGATGCGGTATTCATCATAATAACCTTTACCACGGGTCAGGAAAAGACCGGCATTGAGTTTCCAGTTCGCATTGAAACGATGGTTTAAAAACAACTGGTAGTAATCCTGCTGGTAATTATCGGTCTGATCTTTATAGAAAGTACCATCTTCTTTAATTCCTAATTCATTAAAACGCCTGTTGTTGGCCAGGTCAGCTTCTATAACACCATTCCAGGCCTGACCGGTTTTTTGCACCCCGGAGAACAGGTTGAATTTAAGACTCGTTTGCTCGTTTTTACTCGTCCAGCCAGAGATAAACTGGAAAGACTTCATATCCGCAGCACTGCGGTCGATAAAGCCATCACTCTTGATTTTGGATAAACGAAGGTCAAAATTAAACCCATTCTTCAACCTTCCGGTTCCGGCATTCAAAGTATGTCTTAAAGTACCAAAAGACCCTACAGAATTGATTAAAGTAGCGCTGGCTTCACTGTCCTGTTCTATATTACTAATATTAATGGAGGCACCGAAAGCACCGGAACCATTCGTACTGGAACCGACACCGCGCTGTACCTGGATACTGCTGGTGGAAGAAGCGATATCGGGGAAGTTGACAAAGAAAATGCCTTGCGACTCCGCATCATTAACGGGGATGCCATTTACCGTAAGATTGATCCGGCTGTTATCCGTTCCTCTTACCCTGATATCCGTATAACCCACACCATTCCCCGCATCTGAGTTCACAAGGACAGATGGCGTCTGGTCCAGTAAATAGGGCAGGTCCCGGCCATCATTCAATTTTTCTATGTCTTTCTTTTTTACATCGCTGAAAGCGAAAGGCGCCTTATGTCCTAAGCGGAGCGCATTGACCGTTACTCCCGAAAGGTTTTCGTAGCGAAGCGTATCTGTTTCCGGCTCCTGGGCCCATGCAGGCATAGTGAGGGTCAATAAACTGATCGTTCCGATAATTTTATATTGCATACTAAATTGGATTGACAAACTATTTGATAATTCCATACACACCTGTAACGGGAAATACATAATGCAAAGCATTATGATCTCCTGCGCAGATCATTTTAATTATTCAGTAAGTAGAAAAACGAAAACGTTTTGGGACCTACCATTTCCTAACCAGCATTACCTGGTCCAGGTTCTACGGGTTTGATCTCAGCCTGAAAGTAAGGCACCCCGTGGTTGAATTGCATCTTGTGCATTTCAAGTGCAAAATTAGTACAGATTTCCCGAAAGAAAAATTCTTTTCCCGTAAATTATAAGCTGCGCCGAAGAGGTGACCAAAAGCTAAAATTCTTGTAACATTGAGCTCCGTCGAAATGCGACAAAGATTAAGGATCAAATTTGTCTATCCTTCGATAAACTCAGGATGACAAATTGGGTAAGCTTTCTAGACAACTTTTTTTAGCCAGATCTAGAATAAAAAAAGAGGACCGCAATTGCGATCCTCTTTCCTATAAATTAAAAGCCTTGTGCTAGGCCTGTTGGTACATCACCATTTTAGCTTCATTATTGATTGCTTCCAGGGCGATCTGGGCCGGTGTATCCTCTTCATGAGAAACAATATAGTTAATGATCCTGCCATTCAGTTCTTTGGCATCATCTTCGGGGTTAAGCGTCATAGCGATCTGGTTGATCATTGCTATTTCCTGCTCTTTAACCGATACTATGGTATTCCATATGCTGGAAGATACATAGATCTGCTGCGAAAGATTGTGCTCAAACTCTGTTTTGATCGCAGCGATAGACAATGTTTGCAAGTCACGTACGGTCATCCCGGTGATATATACCCTTGGCATTAACTCTCTCGGGTGGGAACGCTCAATGAACATAGTCAGGCGCTCATAAGCCTGCAAGCGTAGACGCAGGGTAGTCTCCTGTCCTTCCTGGAACACGGCCAGCTGCTTTCTCTTGAACTCACCGGTAAGGAATTTGCCGACGATGATCGCACAAGCGATCAGTACGACAATCGCAGGGATTGTGTACTTTAAAACTTCTAAAATTGTTGCTCCAACGCCCATTTAGGAAAAGAATTAATTATTTTAAATCAAATTTGATGCCTTGTGCCAATGGTAACTGCGTGCTGTAGTTTACAGTATTGGTCTGGCGACGCATATACACTTTCCAGGCATCAGAACCGCTCTCACGGCCACCACCGGTTTCTTTTTCACCACCGAAAGCACCGCCGATCTCTGCACCGCTAGTACCAATATTTACATTAGCAATACCACAATCACTACCAGCAGCAGCTAAGAATTGTTCCGCTTCACGTACGTTAGTGGTCATGATTGCAGAAGACAAACCTTGCGGCACACCATTTTGCATATCGATCGCTTCGTCCAATGTACTATACTTCATGATGTATAAGATCGGGGCAAAAGTCTCGTGCTGTACGATCTCGAAATGATTTTCCGCTTCGATCACACATGGTTTTACATAGCAACCGCTTTCATAACCGGCACCACTCAATACACCACCTTTTACTAAAACATTACCGCCTTCAGCTTCCGCTTTTTTGATGGAATCAAGATACAGCTCAACCGCAGCTTTATCAATCAACGGACCTACATGGTTTTTAGTATCTAAAGGATTACCGATTTTCAATTGCTTGTAACCGCTCACCAGTTTTTTCTTCAGTTCATCATATTTGCTTTCATGGATGATCAGGCGACGGGTAGTTGTACATCTTTGTCCTGCTGTACCTACTGCACCAAAGATCGCACCGACCAGGGTAATATCCAGGTCTGCGTTTTCAGTAACGATGATCGCATTGTTACCACCCAATTCCAGTAAAGAACGTCCTAAACGGCCGGCAACAGTCATCGCTACCTCTTTACCCATCCGGGTAGAACCGGTAGCAGAAACCAAAGGAATACGGGTATCTGCACTTAACAGTTCACCGATCTCTCTTCCGCCGATTACCAGGCCGGAAATACCTTCAGGCAAACCGTTTTTCTTTAGTACATCACCGATTATTTTTTGACAAGCGATCGCTGTAATTGGCGTTTTTTCTGATGGCTTCCAAACGCAGGTATCACCGCACACCCAGGCTAAAGCGGTATTCCAGCTCCATACCGCAACCGGGAAATTGAAGGCAGAGATAATACCGACAACGCCTAACGGGTGATATTGCTCCATCATTCTGTGTCCCGGGCGTTCACTCGCTATAGTTAAACCGAACAGCTGGCGGGAAAGACCCACTGCCAGGTCACAGATATCAATCATTTCCTGAACCTCACCCAGACCTTCCTGTAAGCTTTTACCCATTTCATAAGAAACCAGGGCACCCAGGCTGTCTTTCTTTGCTCTTAAAGATTCTCCGAATTGACGAACGATCTCCCCGCGTTTTGGCGCCGGCATCATTTTCCAGGTTTTGAACGCCTCCGTAGCTTTTTGCATCACTTTCTCGTAATCTTTAGCCGTAGACTGTTTTACGGTAGCAATCAGCTTGCCATCTACCGGGGAGTAAGAATGCAATTCTGCACCTGTGCTCTTGATCCATTTAGTGCCTGTCGAAGTACCTTCGTTTAATTTTTCAATTCCTAAGTCGCTTAGAATTTTTTTGATATTCATAAATACTGATTAATGTAATTTTCGGATGCGCAAATATAGCTTAATTTTTCAATTGAAAAGCCGCTTTAGCAAAGCTTTAGCCGCCATGGTCCTCGAAGCGGAATTTACGCAATTGCGGGGTCCGGAAATAGGTGATCGCCACTACCAGCAGGGTGATACAGCCACCGGTAACAATGGCCGGGAAAGTACCCAGGTAATGCGCCATAGTGCCACTTTCAAAATCACCCAGTTCGTTGGAAGAACTGATGAACATGCTGTTTACAGAAGCGACACGGCCCCGCATATCATCCGGCGTTACCAATTGTAAAATAGTACCTCTCACCACTACACTTACCGCATCAAACATACCCGTAAGGATCAGCAGGCCAAAAGAAAGCAGTAAATAAGGAGAAAGCCCAAATGCAATAATCCCCAAAGCAAAACCACCGGTACAAACGAATAGTTTTTTACCCGGGTTGGTTTTCAACGGGTAAAAAGCCAGGAGTACAAGAGTAAGTAATGCGCCGATCCCCATAGCAGAACGCAGGAGCCCATAAGCTACCGGGCCAGAGAAATAGACACCCGCTTCCAATGGAAACCGTTCTTCAACCACCGCTGGCAATAAGGCAATAGCCCCTCCGAAGAGTACGGAAAACATATCCAGTAATTGAGCGCCTAAAAGAGCGGGGGTCTTAAATACAAATTTCAAACCCGCCCCGATGCTCTGGAATACAGGCTCTCTTTCCTTCTGTAATATAGGCTTAGCCGCGATGCGTAGTATAGGGATCAATAAGAGTAATTCAATAGCGACCACGACACCCATACCACTTGCCGGGCCATAAGAAGCAATAATAATACCCGAAAATATAGGACCAAACACTGCACCTAATTGCCAGGCCATGCTCGACCAGCTGACTGCGTTGGGGTATAATTTTTTAGGAATCAATAAACCTACCAGTGAAAAGGCAGTAGGCCCCACAAAAGAACGGATGATCCCGCCCAGGAAAATAACTACGTAGATCAAACCGACCCGCCAGTTATGATCTAAATGTTCCGCAGCCATAGGCAGGGAAAGATAAAACAAACCTACACCCAGCAATAAATAGCTAACGATGATCTTGACCATCAGGTTGCGCTTTTCGCTGAGGTCTACAAAATAACCCGAGAAAAAAGAACAGGCCACAACGGGTATTACCTCTGCCAGGCCTACGTATGCCAGGGCCATCTTACTATGATTAGTAATCTGGTAAATCCAATAGGTAACTACGGTAAACTGGAGACTTAGGGCAAAGATGAGACCGAAACGGATACAAAGATAATTACGGAATTCCCGGTAGCCAAGCGCTTCATTCTTGGCTAAAAAATTTGAAAATGCTTTCAATTCCTGAAATTTAAGAAGGTTGAGCCCGCAAAGGTACCTGAATTGTAAAGAACCATTCCATAGATATTTTCAATCCGATTCCGGGAAAGCCTTTACTTTTGCAATAAATACTCTGCTCATTTTATCCGCAAACCAACATACCGCATTTGTCAAACAGCTTTCTAAAAGGCTGGGCTTTGATTATTGTGGGATCGCCAAGGCAGAACGCCTGGACGATGAGGCCCGACACCTGGAAGCCTGGCTGAACAAAGGTCACCATGGCAACATGGGCTATATGGAGCGTAACTTTGACTTGCGGGTAGATCCCTCTTTATTAGTACCGGGAGCACATTCAGTGATCACTTTATTATTGAATTACTACCCGGAAGAAAACCAGGTAGCTGATGCCCCAAAGATCTCTAAATATGCTTATGGAGCTGATTACCACGAAGTAATACGCGAGAAGCTAAATGAATTCCTGTTTGAGATCCGGGCAAACATAGGGGAAGTCAACGGCCGTGGTTTTGTAGACAGCGCCCCGGTACTGGAACGGGCCTGGGCCAAGCGCAGCGGTATCGGTTGGGTAGGGAAGAACGCCAACCTGATCACCAAACAATCGGGTTCTTTCTTTTTTATCGCAACCCTGATCACCGACCTCAAACTGGATTATGATGATCCCTTTGCCAGGGATTTCTGCGGTACCTGTACCAAATGTATTGATGCTTGTCCTACAGAGGCCATACTGGCGCCGGCGATCGTGGATGGTTCCAAATGTATTTCTTACCTGACGATTGAGCTGAAAGATGAATTGATTGCCCCGGAATTTGCCGGTAAGATGGACAACTGGATGTTTGGCTGCGATGTATGCCAGGACGTGTGTCCCTGGAACCGTTTTTCGAAACCCCATCAGCAGGAGGCCTTTAAACCGATTGACGCAGTATTAAACTTTACTTCAGGAGACTGGGAGGCGTTGAATGAAGATTATTTTAAACAATTGCTGAAGCATTCACCTATCAAACGATCGAAGTGGAAGGGCATTAAAAGAAATATCGAATTTCTAAAAGTGTAGGAGCTCCATTTGGAAAGGAGATACCATTAAGTCAATTCTTAATCTATCTTTGGGCCACATTATAAACTATTCCGATGAAGTTCAATCTTGCATTAACCGCTAAAGATTATATTAACTACCAATTATACCACTTTTCCACAAAAGATACTACGGTTAAGCGTCGAAAGAAAAGCAGTACTATTTTATCACTTATATTTCTTGTTTTAGCCGCGTTTCAGTATTATATGAATGAGGTTCCGATAGCTGCCGGCTTCCTTATCTTTGCGCTCTTCTATTTTGTATATGCGAGGTATTATTATGCAGTTTTAGTCAAAAAAAGTCTTGAGAAAAGCATAACTATTGCGGTTGAAAATAAAATAGGAAAATCTTCAACGGTTGAATTTACGGAAGATGAAGTCAAAATAGTTTCCAATGCAGGATATACTACTATTTATATGAATGATCTGGAAAAAGTAACAGAGACTCCTGGTTACTTTTATCCGACATTCAGGATATTTGATACGCTCATCATCCCCAAATCACAAATCCAGGATGTAACTGAAGCGCGCAAATATTTCCAGATTTTATGTCATTCGCGCGAACTGGAATTCGACGACCAGCAAGATTGGAAGTGGAAATAAACAGATGGTAAAGCCTATTTATGAGTTCCTCAAATAACAAAAGATAACGGGCTTTTCATTCGCGCATCAATTTGTATATTTGTGCCCGATAAAAATTAAAATAATTATTACGATATATGTCAACTACAGGAAAAAGAGTGATCAAAGCGCCGACCGGCAGCACATTGAATTGTAAAAACTGGGTTTCGGAAGCCGCCTACCGGATGATCCAGAACAACCTGGACCCGGAAGTGGCCGAGCGCCCGGAGGACCTTGTCGTTTATGGTGGTATCGGGAAAGCTGCCCGCAACTGGGAAAGCTTTGACAAGATCCTGGAATGCCTCAAAAACCTGGAAGAAGACGAAACTTTAATGGTACAGTCCGGTAAACCGGTAGGTGTTTTGCGTTCCCATAAAAACGCACCAAGAGTACTGATCGCGAACTCTAACCTCGTAGGCAAATGGGCCAACTGGGAACACTTCCGCGAACTGGAAGCCAAAGGACTGATGATGTACGGCCAGATGACCGCAGGTAGCTGGATCTATATCGGTTCGCAAGGCATCGTACAGGGTACTTATGAAACTTATTTGTCTCTGGCCAACAAACACTATAACGGCAGCCTGAAAGGCACGCTGAATGTTACCGCTGGCCTTGGCGGTATGGGTGGCGCTCAGCCATTAGCCATCACCATGAACGAAGGGGTAGCTTTAGTAGCAGAAATAGAACAATGGCGTATTGATAAACGGATCGAAACCCGCTACTGCGATGAAAGTTATAGTGACATCAAAACAGCCGTAGACCGTGCTTTAGCAGCGAAAGCTAATGGTGAAGCGGTATCTATCGGGGTTTGTTGCAATGTAGTAGATTTATTACAATACCTGATCGACCATAAAATTGTACCAGATACCCTGACCGACCAGACTTCGGCACATGATGAACTGATCGGCTATTTCCCTGAAGGACTTTCTGTAGCAGAAGCCAATGCTTTACGGGAAAGTGACCCGGAAACATACCAATCCCGCTCCCTGGATACTATGGCCAAACACGTACGCCAGATGCTGGAATTACAACAAATGGGCGCCATTACCTTTGACTATGGTAACAACCTGCGCGGCCAGGCGAAAGACAAACGTGGCGTAGCAAATGCATTTGACTTCCCGGGATTTGTTCCGGCTTATATCCGTCCTCTGTTCTGCGAAGGAAAAGGACCTTTCCGTTGGGTAGCCTTAAGTGGTGACCCGGAAGATATTTATACGACCGACAAAGCGCTGGCAGAATTGTTCCCGGAGAATGAAGGTTTGCAGCGCTGGTTAAAAATGGCTAAAGAAAAGATCGCTTTCCAGGGTTTACCTTCCCGCATTTGTTGGTTAGGTATGGGCGAAAGAGAAAAAGCAGGCCTTTTATTCAACCAGTTAGTAAGAGAAGGCAAAGTAAAAGCGCCGATTGTTATTGGTCGCGACCACCTGGATTGTGGTTCTGTAGCTTCTCCAAACCGCGAAACAGAGGCCATGAAAGATGGTTCTGATGCGGTAGCCGACTGGCCGATTCTGAATGCCCTGATCAATACTGCCGGCGGTGCGAGCTGGGTAAGCTTCCACCATGGCGGTGGGGTAGGTATGGGCTATTCCCTGCACGCCGGTATGGTGATCGTTGCCGATGGCACTGATGATGCAGAGGAAAGGTTAAAACGTGTTTTACATAATGACCCGGCTATGGGCGTATTGCGTCATACCGATGCCGGTTATGAAGATGCTACCGAATATGCCGACAACTTCGGTTTGAATATCTGGTAAACCTTATATTTTGAATAATTTATGAATGGCGGCCTGATTTTCAGCCGCCATTTTTCTATTTTTAAACTTTAATTCAGCACAGATAAAATGAAGAAAATAATTATCGGGGCGATCGCTGCGTTTTTAGCCCTAACGCCCCTGAATTCGGTTATTGCCCAGGGTAAAGCAAAAACAAGCAAACAAAAGACCGTAAACCAAAACTCCTTGCTTTGGAAGATCAGCGGTAACGGACTGACGAAGCCATCCTATGTTTTTGGTACGATACACCTCATCTGCGAGGAAGATTTCTTCTGGAATCCCGTAATGGAGGAAGCCTTCAAGACCGCAGAAAAGATCTGTATGGAAATGGATATGGATGACCCGGCATTACAGATGACCCTGGCCATGGGAATGATGGACAAAGAAGGTAAGAAACTATCTTCCTATTTTAAACCGGAAGATTATGATAAATTGAAAGCATATGCAGAAGAGCGCGTAAAGCAGGTACCGGTAAGCATCCTGGAAATAATGAAACCTGCCGCCGTGTGGACGACTATGGTCATGTTGCAATATAATTGTGAAAATGTAAAATCCTATGAAGCGGAGCTATTAGAAAAGGCAAAAAAGGACGGGAAAGAGATCCTGGGCCTGGAAACCGCTAATGAACAACTGGATTTCATATTGGGCATGCCGGATGATGAAGTGGTGGAAGCCATCAATGATATGGTACAGGAAAAAGGCAAAAAAGAACTGGATGCACAGTTTGCGGCGATGATCAATGCTTATAAAAAGCAGGAGCTGAACCAGCTTTATGAACTTACCGACCAGGAGACAGCCATGAAAATGGATAAAGTAAAATTCCTGGATAACCGGAATAAGGCCTGGATACCGAAAATGAAGGAGATGATGGCACAACAGTCGACTTTCTTCGCAGTAGGCGCAGCACATTTACCCGGTAAGACCGGTGTGTTGCAATTATTACAGGCTGCTGGCTATACGGTAGAGCCGGTGAAATAATAATTTTTAATTGTTAATGGTTAATTATTAATTAAAAGTAATGCACCATTATAAATTACAAATCGTATCACTCATCATCTATCACCTATCACTCATTAACCATTAATAATTACCTAAAACAAAAGTGGACGCTATAAGCGTCCACTTTTGTTGATATGAATTCGGTACGATTATTTCTTAATGTACATTACTTCTTTTACTGCTTTTACCGTCTTCGTTACATCCGGCAGGTAAGCCGCTACTAAATTTGGTGCATAGTGCATATTCGCATCTGCAGAATTTACACGGATCACAGGTGCATCCAGGAAATCGAAGGCATCTTTTTGTACGCGGTAAGCGATCTCTGAAGAGATAGAAGCAAAAGGCCATTGCTCTTCAACAATCACCAAACGGTTTGTTTTCTTTACAGAATTCAGAATCGTTTCATGATCTAAAGGACGGATCGTACGCAGGTCGATCACTTCAGCATCAATACCTTCTTTAGCCAGCTCTTCCGCCGCAGCTAAAGCTACTTTCATCATTTTGTTATAAGAAATGATGGTGATGTCTTTTCCTTCACGGGCGATACGCGCCTTGCCGATCGGTATCAGGTATTCTTCTTCAGGAACTTCGCCCGGGTCACCATACATTACCTCGGACTCCATGAAAACAACCGGATCGTCATCACGAATGGCAGATTTCAACAAACCTTTGGCATCATAAGGATTAGATACAGAGATCACTTTTAAACCCGGGATATTGGCATACCAGCTTTCAAAAGCCTGGGAGTGCTGTGCGCCTAATTGTCCTGCAGAACCGTTTGGTCCGCGGAACACGATCGGGTTGCCGAAATGGCCACCACTCATAGAGAGCATTTTTGCAGAGTGGTTCAGGATCTGGTCTAAGGCCAGTACGGCAAAGTTCCAGGTCATGAATTCCACGATAGGGCGTAAACCGTTAGCCGCTGCACCTACTGCTATAGCCGCAAAACCTAATTCTGCGATTGGAGTATCAATAATTCTTTTGGGACCGAATTCATCTAACATTCCCTGGCTTACTTTGTAAGCACCATTGTATTGCGCAACTTCTTCTCCCATCAAAAATACACGCTCATCTCTACGCATTTCTTCTTGCATTGCCTCACGTAAGGCCTGACGAAAAGCTATTTCAGCCATAAACTATTCTTTATTAGATTAATTTCTGATTATAAAAAATTCGCGTAAAGATACATTACTATCTTGTAATCAGGATTATTTTATCCTAAAAAATGAGATTTTATGGGTAAAGCCCGGAATACCGTGTATCAAGCTTGTCCAGAGATTGGTTAAATACTTGTTTTTGAACGGTTTATTCCAATAAATCATAAAATATGCAATTATCTTTGATAGCATCCGCAGCTTAATAAATGCAAATATGTTAAGAGTAAACGAAAATGATCCCGAATTGGTGGATGATGGTTTTGATGTGAACGGGGAAATGACTTTCCGTTATAAGAGAATTCTTTTTACCGGTATTATGGAATTTTACGAAAATGGAATTTTAGAAGGTGAATTTGAATACCAAAATGGTCGCAGATGGGGACTTCAAAGAGATTATTACCCCGGAGGACTCCAGCTTAAGGCAGAATGGCAGATTGGGCCAGGTGGTATGAATGGATGGTACAGAAACTGGGATGAGCATGGAAACCTGACCTATGAAAAGATGTGGATTAAGGGCATCGAGCAAGTCTGAGTAAAACAATTTCAAATCAAAACTCATAATAATGGTACAGGTACATCAGCAACATAGTTTAAGGTTCAAGGTATTGGAAACGCCTATTTTGGGTATCATGCCTATATCTGAGGGCAATCAAACGTGAGAACTACCGCACCTTCAGAGTCAATTGAGTTCGTTTACAGCAAGAAGTGATGACAAAGATGTGGAATGGTGGGCTTTAAGCTTGATTTAAATGATGGCTTTGCTTATCTGGGTTAAGATACAGGCTGGTCACCACTCCCCAGGATTTCCCTCACTCACCTCAAAGCAATATTCGAGGAGTGGGTAGCTTTCAGAGATGCGGTGTACAAAAATGAGGCAGGAGACAGGTTCTGCAAGCAATACTTTAATCACCTATGAAAAAGTAACTCAATTTTTTTCGAAATAATTATTGATTTTTGTGTGCCTACAAACAGGCTCCATATAGAGATAGGATTTGTAAATCCAATCCAAAGCACTAAAAAACTTATTTCTTGAAAATACCGCCCTTACTGCAATTACAGAATAATATAATGGATTTACTCAAACGAATAGATTACTTAAAATTAGGTGCCCTGTTGGCGATCCTATTCGTCCTGAAAAGTATACCTGAATATCCGGGCTTTACCGATGATATAAATTGCTGGGTGAACTGGTCCGATACGATTAGACAAAATGGGCTCCGCAATGTATATGATGGAGACACCAATTATCTGCCAGTCTATCATTATGTACTTTGGGCCTTTTCAAAATTTGCACCGGATAGAGATTCCCTGGTTGCCTATAGCTATGTGCTAAAATATTTAACGCTCTTTGTAGAAATGCTTGGACTATGGATCATTTATTTATGGTCCGGCAAACGAATTTCTTTTTCCCTGATGCTGATTCTCTCCTTATTCAATACCTCTTTTATCTACAATAATGTGATCTGGGGACAGGTAGATGGCATTCTTGCTACGCTTGCCATTGCGACATTATACTTTGTGTATAAAAGAAATTATGTGCCGGGTGCGCTATTCCTTTGTGTTATGCTCAATTTCAAATTGCAGGGTATTATTTTTGTGCCACTGTATATTTTGGTATTGCTGGCGCAAACATCGCTTAAACAATGGCTCAAAGTTGTATTAATAAGCCTTTTCACCTTCGTGGCCATGCAGGTATTAATTCTCTTGCCTTTTATGTTCAAAAGCGGAGGTGTACAACAAATACTACATACCTTAAATAGTTTAGTGGGTTATGTACCCAAAGTATCTTCTTTAGCTTTCAATTTCTGGTCTTTAGTCTTAGGTTCGGGGGCCGATGCCACCCCGGATCATTTAGTGGCATTTGCCGGTCTTAACTATAAGCAGATCGGGCTGTGTCTTTTCATGTCCGGATTATTCATAACCCTATTCCCACTTATTAGATTTATCTATATGAAAGAAATAATGAAGAGTGATATAGGTGAATTGCCCAGGGAGGTCGTTTGGATAAGTGCGGCATTGATTACTCTTTTATTTTTTTATTGCAACACGCAGATGCATGAGCGCTACAGTCACCCGGCTTTCATTTTTATCGCTGCTCTTTTTTTTAATAATGGAAGGTATTGGCCGATCTATCTCTTGTTTTCTTTTGCCTATTTAATGAACCTGGAATTTGTATTGAGAGCGCTGCAGTTAGATAATTACGATAGTTCCTGGCTTTTCAACCGGAAATTGATTGCTTTAATTTTCGGAGGGATCATTATTTCACTTGGGATTTCATTATTCAGGCAATTTCGCCTTGCAGATAGCGATAGGAGTTTCATGAAGAAATCGAAAAGCACCTTATATCATCCAAAGAATTGAGTTGAATTGAATAAAATATGAATAATAGGAGCAGCAAATCATTGAAACAAATGAGGAATACAGTATTGACTTTTGTACTTATATTATGTACAAGCCTCTTAAGTATAGGCCAAACAAAAAATAAACCGGTAAAGAAGCTGGATAGAAAGTTGATCAAAATAGTAAAACAACTGGAGTCAAATGGCAGAAAAATCGATGGCAATGTGCAGGGTATGGTTTATTCAAGTCAGGATACTATTAATGGTGTCATTTATTCCATCCAGCTTGTCTCAGGAAAGGACCTGAATGTATTTAGTCGGAAAGTAGGCAGCGCATATGAAAACCGAAATTCCTATCATCTTTCTAATTACACCTTAGAAGGGGAGTGGAAAGCATTTCATAACATTAACTATGGTATAGCTAAGCTATATGATGAACAAGGTCATCTAATAAAAGAAATAGATATGGATCAAATGTTTGGCCCGAGAATATTCAGTTTTGAGGAGCTTATTAAAAAGATGAACAATGAATATGAAATAGATTTGCAGACCACGAACCGGAAGAATAGTGCTTATGTTCAATGGAATAATGAACAGAAACAATATAAGGTTATTGCCGCTATTTCCTATGTTACATTTAGAGTTATAACGATCGATGGCCAGACCGGGGATATTATATCGGATAAGACGGAAAGACGGGTCAGGCATTAAAAACCCCTGACGGGTCTATCCTGCTTCGTTGAGATGTAAGGGTACTTACTTTTTGTTTGAATGCTGTATCTTACTTTTTATTGCCAGTATGAGTATCATAATATCTTTTAATAAAATGCTGTATTTGACCTTAAGCAAAAAATGAATTGACCAAGTAGAAAACTTTCCTATGAAAAATATAAGCTACGAAAACATATTTGAAGAGGCTATAACGCCAGGTCAGGCAGGGCATATGCCGGATTATATTAAAGTAATCTATTCCGGCAATCTCGTAAAAATTAAAGAAGAATATAAAAATAAGCAGTTAACTACCGTAATCTACTATCTTGATCCTGCAGAGCAGGAAAGCGAGGGCGTCGATAAAGTCTTGCAATTATATAAAGAACCTATTTATTTTGAAATAAGGTCGGCCCGGTTTTCTGGGCCCTATAAAATAGAAGATTGCAGGTTTTATAATAAGGCAGGAAATTTTGACGACTTTCAAATCACAAAATTGTACGATCAAAATAACCGCTTACTTTATGAAAAACAATCCGGCATTGAAAATAATCTTTCGGAACAGGAGGTATGTAAATACTATTATTTGGAGGGTGGCAGCGATTATTTAATCTGTAAATATAATCCTGGCACAGGATATATAATGGGTATTAGTGGTGGTGGCAGCCCTCCTTTTGTTCCGGAAAATGATCACTTTATCGAAGTGGAAGCTTTCCCCCTTTACTTCCCGGAGTTTTTAGAAAAGAATCCTTATTACTGCAATGATGATATGATACCTGATCCTCAAGACCAGGATCTTATAGCAGCAAGTACTCCAAAGAGAAGATTAAACAAAATATATTACGTGTTTGCAGCCCTTCTAATGGCTTCATTTCTCGTCAAGACTACCTATTATTTCATGAATGATAAAGGAAATGGTGTTCCCGGTTTGGACCTGCTGTTTATAGCCATTTTTTTCTTAGTGCTCCTGCTCTCGCTGATCAGTGTTTATATGTTAATCGGATCTAAGAAGGAAAACTTACCTTTAAGGATTATTAGCGCACTTGCTTGTTACCTCATTCCATTCCTTTGGGTTTTCTTTGGGATTGAAGGATTTAAAGGACTTCAGGACTATAACTTTTCCATTTTAAAGTACCTCACGGGGAAGGCTTCCTTTGCCCAGCTGGAGTTATTGGCCGCGTTTATAGCACCACCCATTTTTTCAATCGTCTTTTTATACAAAATTTATAGGTATGGAACACATTTTTGAAGCACTGCTTATAGGTGCATTATTTATGCTTACCGTAATAGTGAATACTATTTCCCTGGTTCACTCCGCGTCAAAGAAGACCGGCTATAAAATTGTTCACGGGCTAAGCTGGTTCTTTTCGATTATAGTTATCTTTATAGGACTCCTGGGCAGGGAAGAGTATACAAGTTTTAATTTCGAAGTTTTATTAAGGGAACCCAACTATTTAACCTTACTTATGGCTTTCATTATCGTGTGTTTTATCCGGCGGACTTATTTAATTATAAAAAAAATAAATACAGAAGACACTAAATAACAGGAAGAATACAGGCAACAATTAGCCTTTAAACTACATTTTATATTTATTGTTTATATTTAATAACTTTAAAAAACAGGTTGACCATTTGTTACCTAAAATTCAATTTATGTTGTACCTCAGAAACTTAGCCCGCAAGCTGTTCATACTCACCTGCCTGTTCTTTAGTACAGCACAAGCTCAGACACAGGAACAAATAAATGCCGCTTTATCGGCGCTCCAATCGAAATCCCCGGAACAAATAGAGGCCCTGTTACAAATGGTCGTCACTATGATGCCACCGGACAAAAAAAGCGATATAGAAACTGCGCTAAAGCTTATGAAAGCGACCAGCCCCGAAACACAAACCGTCCAATGGAAAAATAAAACCATTGTAATGGTACCTATTGCCCATGCCAGCACCCCAAAATTTTATGAAGGAGTGAAAACTATTGTTAATGATTATAAAGCTAAAGGCTATGTCGTATTTTATGAACAGATAAAGCAGGAAGGAACTAAAGGTATAAAGGGCACAACAACCCCGACAAACACGACAACCGACACTTTGGGTTTAAAACTCCGGAAATTGGTTGGCCTGGAACCCACCCGCCAAACCTATGCTATTTTGAAAAATTTCTTCCCGGACATAATACCACAACCCGAATATAAAGAACTGGGCATCACAGCAAGTGATGTAAACGCCGACATCAGCCTCGAACAACTGGTCGGGAAATATGAAGCACTCTATGGCGGGGTAGTGCTTAGCCCTTGTGATTTTGAAAGCAAATCAGCCGGTATATTATATAATTGCGGTGCCTTAACTAATGACATCGAGCCGGTGATCCTGGATTATAGGAACGAAAACGTTGCCCGCCTGATAAAATCAGCGGCTACCGATAAGATCCTGCTAATCTATGGCGCCAAGCATATACCCGGAATTATTAAATTATTATCAGAAGGGTAGCAGCGCTGCAAATTGCTTGTCAGCCGGCTTTTTGACCGTCAAAAATAGCGCTTCATTTTTTTATGGATAATATGAATAAATTTAGTTTTTTTTCCTAATTTTGCATTACCAATTTATTTATTAACGCAAATAATTTCAATTATTATGGCAGTAAAAATCCGCCTGCAACGCCATGGGTCTAAAAAACGCCCATTTTATTTCATCGTAGCTGCTAACAGCACCTCTCCTCGTGACGGTAAATTTATCGAAAAATTAGGTACTTACAATCCATTGACTGTACCTGCTACCGTTCGTATCAACCGTGAGGCTGCTCTTGAGTGGTTAAACAAAGGTGCACAACCTACTAACACAGTACGTCGTATCTTATCATTCAAAGGTGTATTATACATGAAACACCTTATGCGTGGTGTCGCTTTAGGTTTATTCAACGAAACTGAAGCAAAAGAGAAATTCGAAAAATGGAATGGTGAACACGAGCAATTAGTTGTTAAACGTGAAGAAGCTAACCGTAAACACAAAGCGGATAAGCGTCATGCTGCATCTCAGGAATCAGTTCGTCGTGTAGAAGAAAAAGAAGCTGCTAAAGCTGCCTCTAAAGCAGAAGCTGAAGCTGCAACTGCTGCTACCGAAGACGCTCCTGCTGCTGAAGGTGAAGCTCCTGCAGAAGAAGCTTAATCTTTTTTGTATAAAAATTAAGGAAAAGGAAATAACAATTTGTTGTTTCCTTTTTTTATGAAATATTGATTAATCATGGAATTTATTCAACTCGGCAAAATAACCGGCACACATGGCCTCAACGGGAATGTAACGGTATACCACAACCTGGGCAAACTGTCCGGCCTGAAAAACCTGAAGCATATTTTTATCGAACTTAAACGGGAAAGCTATATTCCTTTCTTCATACAGCAGGTGAAAGTAGATAACGACCAGGAACTTTTTGTAAAACTCGAAGAAGTAGAAACCATGGAAGCGGCCAAATCCCTGAGCGGTAAACAGGTATTCCTCAGCACCGAACAATACGAAAAATTAAACCCTAAAGAAGCGGATATTAATTTTATCGGCTTTGAGGTCTGGGACCAGGAAGCCGGCAGGCTTGGAACCGTGGAGCACCTGTTCGAAACCCCGGGACAATTACTGGCCACCATCGCGGTAAACGGTAAAGAAGTGATCGCTCCGCTCAACGACCAAACCATTATCTCTGTCGATATTCCAAGCAAACAACTAAAGCTTCAATTACCGGAAGGGCTCCTGGATGTGTATCTAAACGATTGATTTACAATATAAGGGGGATTTTTAAGGGGAGATTTATACCCCGGTTTGGAGTTTGCCCCATTCTCCGTTAACTTTGGACAGCTTAGCAATTAATGTTGCGCTTAAAACACACAAAAGAATAGCAGATATGCAGGATTCAATTTTATTATCCGTAAAGAACCTGAAAAAGGCATATGGAAACCATAAGGCTGTAGATGACATTAGTTTTGACATAAAAAAAGGATCCATTTTCGGTTTGCTGGGCCCAAATGGTGCTGGTAAAAGTACCTTGCTGCGCATGGTAACCGGTATTTTCCACCAGGACAGCGGCGATATATTGATGGATGGTAAACCCTTCGACGGCCTGCAGCATACTGACCTGATCGGCTATATGCCCGAAGAACGCGGACTCTATAAAAAAATGAAAGTAGGAGAGCACATCCTTTACCTGGCCAAACTGAAAGGTTTAAAAGGCAATGTAGCTACCGAAAGAGCTAAATATTGGGTAGAACGCCTGCAAATGGGCAGCTGGTGGAATAAGAAAGTGGAGGATTTGAGTAAAGGGATGAGCCAGAAGCTACAGTTTGTAGCTACCGTGATCCATGATCCTAAATTACTGATCCTGGATGAACCATTCAGCGGACTTGATCCCGTGAATGCCAATGTGATCAAAGAAGAGATTTTCAGACTGGCAAAAGAAGGTACCACAATTATCTTCAGTACCCACCGTATGGAGCAGGTAGAAGAGATCTGTGACCAGATCATCCTGGTCAACCTGGGCAAAAAATTACTGGATGGCAGCGTAGAGCAGATCAAGCAACAGTTTAAAGAGCATATTTTCAGTGTAGCTACTAACGATCAGATAGCCCAATACCCTGATTTCGTAGAAATACTGGAGAAAAATCCAAGAAGTATCCGCTTCCAGGCCACCGAAGCTGATACTCCGAATAAAGTATTAAGCCTCCTTATCGCACAAAATAACCCTATTCAATCTTTCCAGGAGCATTTGCCTTCATTGAATGACATTTTCATTAAACTGGTAGGCACCTCACCTACCGCCAGACCATTTGAAGCTAACTAAAAACAAAAAATATTCCGGTTCATGAAAACAGCCATAATCATAAAAAGAGAATACCTCTCGCGTGTTAAAAAGCGCTCCTTTATTATTACTACTTTATTGCTTCCCATCCTGTTCATCGCATTCCTGTTTGGTACCAGTTACCTGGCAGCGAAAAGTACCCGGGAGAAGAAAGTGGTCGTAAAAGACGATAGCGGCTATTTTACTAACAAGCTGAAATCTTCAAAAACAGTATTATACTCTTACTCCCAGGAACCGATTGAAGGGCTGAAGGAACGATTATATAATGACAGCTTCACCGCGCTGATTTATATCCCGGCCTTTAACCTGGATCAAAAACAAAAGTTCCAGATCTACAGCAATGAAAACCTGGGTACTGAAGTGGAAAATAACCTGAACGAGCAGGCTAACGGGATTGTACGCGGAGAGCGCATAAAAATTGCCGGTATTGACGAGCAGAAATACAAAGATGCCAGTACCGATATGGTTACCTTCGATAATATTGTTGGTAAAGAGCAGAAAAAAGGCAATACTAGCCTGGCCAGCATGATTGGTATGGCCAGCGGGTTCTTATTGTACTTGTTTATGTTATTGTACGGTGCCAGCGTTATGACCAGTGTTATGGAAGAAAAAACCAACCGTATCGCGGAAATCATTGTAAGCTCGGTAAAACCCTTCCAACTGATGATGGGTAAAATCGTAGGCGTAGCTATGGTTGGCTTGACGCAAGTTGCCATCTGGGTTGCTTTCATCGCGATTCTGGGTATGGTCGCCATGCCATTACTTGGGAATATGCAGATGGATCCGGAGCAGGCCAAAGCGCTCTCTGAGCAGGCAATGGCTGGCGGTGAGGCTGGTTTTGCCGGAAAAATAGCCACCTTAATGGCTACCGGTACTTTAGAAGGAGTCAACCTATTGTCTATTTTCGGATGGTTTGTCTTCTTCTTCCTGGGTGGTTATTTCCTATATGCAGCTTTGTTTGCTGCCGTAGGCAGCCTGGTTAATGAAGGACAGCAGGATGCACAGCAGTTCAGCACCATTATCACTTTGCCAATCATTTTCAGCTTTGTGATCATGACGACTGCCATTAAAGACCCTAACAGTGGCCTGGCCGTATTCGGCAGCATTTTCCCGCTGACCTCACCCATTGTCATGATGGCGAGAATACCATTTGATGTACCAGCTTCACAGCTGATCATTTCGGTAGTATGTCTCATTGCCGGTTTCGTATTGACTACCTTACTTGCGGCTAAGATATACAGAACGGGTATCTTAATGTATGGCAAGAAAATAACGATGAAAGAAGTGGGTAAATGGTTATTCCGTAAAGGATAAGCACCAACAGAATTATAGGATCGCCATTAATGATTAATGGCGATTTTTTTTGCCAATTTGTTATAGTTTCAACCTGGCAACCCTTATAATATTCACTTTTTCTTACCAGCATATACGGGGCAAAAGCATTAACTTTGAATGTTATACTTTTATCAAAACTTTTACGTTTTAACAATATAAGAGCAGGGATAAATCCGTTGCCGCATGTTATCATCCTGAGTTTTGAAAAACAACCCGAAAACTGTTGAAATAATGAATAAATATCTAAGCCTTTGTTCTTTCGCTCTTCTTGGCGCTTTAAGTGCTGTGGCGGGAGAAAAACGCACGGTAAACTTTAAGGATTTTAAAGCTTATGAAGTGTCTGAAGAAGGGGTTTACCTGGGTTTTGTCACTATGCAAAACCGTATGGATACCGGTACACTTACCGTCAAAAATATCCAATCGGAAAAATTTGAAGGCAGATTACCTGAAGGCGTAGCCGTTGTGGAAGGTAATATTGCCCCAAGCTTTTTCTGGGGTATCCAGCAAAAGCAGTTAAAAGCCGGTTTCAGATTACCGCTTTACTACCGCCAGGATGGGCAGGTGTATAAAGTACAGGCTTTTGACATGGAAGTGGAAGAGGAAAAGCCTTCTAAAATATTGGCGCGCAATTATGCTACTAATTCGGTATTGAGTACCGGGAACTGGTATAAAATAGCGGTCGACAAAAGAGGTGTCTTTAAAATAGATTATAATTTATTACAATCATTAGGCATCAACCCGGCAGCAATCAACCCTGCTAACATACGTGTTTACGGTAATGGCGGACAGGTAATGTCTGAAGCGGTAAGCGACGGGGCTTATGATGACCTGGTAGAAAACGAGATAGAGGTACATGCCGGAGGCAGTAGCTTCGGTCAGAATGACTATGTACTTTTCTATGCGAATGGACCGGTGCAATGGACGCCTTCTAATGGCAAGGATTTTCAGCATAAACAAAATCCTTATGAAGATAAAAGCTATTATTTTATCAATGTAGATTTAGGAGCCGGCAAACGCGTGGGCAATGCGCCTGTCGTGCCTGGTGCCGCTACTACGACTATTAATCGTTTTGATGCTTACGCAGTGCTTGAGCAGGATGAGGTCAACCTGGGTAAGATCGGTAAAGAGTGGTTGGGACAAAGGATTTCGAGGAATAGTCAGCTGGATTTACCCTTGTCCTTGGGTGGATTAAGCGATACCGTTCGTTACAGAGCCACTTTTGCAGGTATTACGGAAAGCGGCAGTATAGGAATTAACCTTAAAGTAGGTAATAATAATGTAGGAGCTACTACTATTCCACTCACCAGTGGAGATTACACTTATTACAGGAATGGAGAGATATCCGGTGCCTTTATACCTGGTGCTGCCAGCTTCAATATGGGTATCTCTTTTACGGCAGGTTCTGTAAATGCTTCCCTGTACCTGGACTATATCTCCTTGAACTACAAACGCCCGCTGGTGCTTATTTCAGGACAACAACTGAGCCTGCGTTCTTTTGAACAACGTGCCGCTGTAGGCAATGTGGTGGCTTTTAACCTGGCCAATGCCAATAGCAATACAAGAATATGGGATGTAAGCAATCCTTTAAGTCCAAAGCAGATGCCGGCACAATTATCCGGTTCCGTATTGAGCTTTAGCGATTCAGGTGGGGTAATGAGTGAATATATGGCCTTTGATGGTTCCGCTTACCTGGCCCCGACAGCCATTGGCAGAATAGATAATCAAAACCTGCATGGATTGTCCCAGGCCGACTACCTGATCATTACCAATAATGATCTCTTACCGGCAGCGGAAAAACTGGCCACCATTCACCGCAACCAATTCGGCAGAACGGTCCAGGTAGCTACGGTAGAGAAAATATACAATGAATTCTCTTCCGGCAGCCAGGATATAGGCGGCATCCGTAATTTTATCCGGATGTTTTATGATCGGGGTAATGGTACCCATGACCTTAAAAATATCCTGTTGTTCGGTACTGCTTCATTTGATTTTAAAAACAGGATTGCTAATAATACGAATGTTGTGCCCACTTACCAGACGGATATTTCTGCCAATGGTAATTCGGCCTATGTAACGGATGAGTATTTTACCCTGCTGGATGACGGAGAAGATATCCGGGACAATACAGAAGGTAATTTCATTGATGTTGGCAGTGGCCGTATACCGGCCCGTAACCTGGAGGAGGCTAATAACTACGTGGCCAAAGTGGAGCAATATATCAGCGCCCAAAGCTTCGGAGAATGGAAACTGAACTCCACTTTTGTGACGGATGATTTTGAATCCGGTATGGGCTTTCTGAAAAGTTCGGAGACCATGAGTAGTGCGCTGGATAATGCTTATGATGTCATCAGTACCAGCAAGCTGCTGGCGGATGCTTCACCAAGAGTCGCTACCCCTAGCGGGACCAAATTTCCCTCTATTACCCGGGACATCAATAATCAGGTGTTTAACGGTACCTTCCTCATGAATTATATCGGCCATGGTGGCCCTACAAGATGGGCGGTAGAAGAGATTCTATACCAGGGTGATATTGATCAATGGTCTAATTTTGAGAAACTGCCAATGGTCATCACTGCCACCTGTGATTTTGGCCGTTTTGATAATCCATTTGAACCTTCTTCGGGAGTAAATATGGTGATCAAGAAAAATGGCGGGGCTATTATGTCGCTAACCACTACACAAATTGTATATCCGGGGCCTAATGACCGCCTGAATGCTGCGTTCATCGGGGAGCAATTCGCACAAGGACCAGATGGCAGCTTTACGACCTTCGGAGAAGCCTTTATGCATGCTAAAAACGCAGCCAGCACCACTTCCAGCACTCGCTTAAACTCTAAAAAGTTTGTCGTACTGGGTGATCCGGGCTTGTCGCCTGCTTTACCCAAACATAAAGTAGTAAGGGATTCTATACTGGAAGTGAGGGGCGCTGATGAAGCAGTAGCTACTGATACACTCAAAGCATTGGGCCGGTATATTATCAAAGGGCATATTACGGATGCCGCGGGTAATCCAAAAACGGGCTTTAATGGCCAGGTGTATGTAACCATTTTTGACAAAAGAAGAGATGTTTCTGTAACCAACCCGGCCCTGCTGGCATCTACAGATCCTAATAAGACTTATTCACTGCAAAACAGCGTCCTGTTCCGTGGTAATACTACGGTAGAGAACGGCAAATTCGCGGTTGATGTGATCATCCCTAAAGATATCAATTATGACCTGGGAAAAGGTAAAATCGTTTACTACGCTTTTGACGATAAAGAGGAAGCTGCCAGTACCGATACCAACCTGGTAGTAGGGGATTTCAGTGACTTTGCGGGTGTGGATAACAGCGGACCGGTTGTAAAGCCGTTTATTGATAATAAACTGTTCCGTTCCGGTGATATCGTAAGTGCCAATCCTATGCTTTATGTAGAATTGGAAGATGATAACGGGATCAATGTTTCCGGCTCTTCTGTAGGCCATGACCTCATCGCGGTAATTGATGGTGATTACAGCAACCCGTTTATCCTGAATTCTTTTTACCGTACAGCGCCCAACGATTTTACCAAAGGCAACCTATACTACCAATTGTCCCGGTTAGCAGCAGGTAAGCATACCATTACCGTGCGGGCCTGGGATGTGTACAATAACTTTGGAGAAGGTTCCATCGACTTTGAAGTGGTGGAAGGAGAAGCGCTGGACTTCAACCTCTACAATTTTCCGAACCCTTTCGGGCAAAGTACCCGTATCGTTTTCCAGCATAATCAACCCAATGTGGAAATGGAGGTAAACCTGCGGATATTTGGTACGAATGGCCAACTGGTCTACAACCAGTCACAGCAAATGCAACCAACGGGAAGTTTTACTTACTGGACCTGGGATGGCAGCGACCAGGGTGGGGCGAAAGTGGCCCAGGGTGTCTATATGTGCCAGCTAAATATAAAGACAAGTACAGGAATTTCTAAAACTGTATATCATAAATTAGTTTTTGCACGTTAAATAATAGAAGCTGCAAAAAGCAGTTCTAAAAACAGATTATTTAAATTAATAAGAAATTGGTGCTTAATATAAATGTTGTAGTTTTGCACCTTCCCAAAAACAAAATTATATATTGATGACTCGAAAATTGTTTGTTCCCGGAATCACATTGTTAGGTATGGCAGTAGGCAATATTGCCCAGGCACAGCAGTATAAGGAAGTTGGTCCGATATCTTACGCGGTTCCTTTCCTGACGATTGCTCCTGATGCGCGTTCAGGTGCAATGGGTGATGTAGGTGTGGCTTTATCTCCGGATGCTTACAGCCAACATTATAATGTAGGTAAAATGGCAATGAACGAAGACGAAGCAGGTATTGCGGTAAGTTATTCTCCCTGGTTGAAAGATATCGTTCCTGATGTTGCCCTGTTGTATGCATCTGGTTTCTATAAATTCGGAGAAAATAAAGAGCAGGCAATCAGTGGTTCTATTCGTTATTTTAACCTTGGTGAGATCAACTATCGTGATGAAAATAATGGAGACCTGGGAATAGGTAAGCCCTTTGAGATGGCCATAGACCTGGGATATTCCCGCAAACTGTCCGAGAACCTGTCATTGGGGGCGAGTATCCGCTATATTAATTCCAATATCGCTGCCGGGGTAAAAAATACCGGTAGCTCTTCCGGTTACAAACCGGCTAATACTGCCGCTGCAGATATAGGCTTGTTTTATACCAAAACTACTATGACTTCTGAAGAGCAAGGTTCTACCTTTAACTTTGGTGCTGCATTAAGAAATCTCGGTGGTCGTGTAACTTACTCACAATTACAAAGAGATTTCTTACCGGCTCAATTAGCAGTAGGAGCTTCTTATACTTATCATATTGATAAGTTCAATAAATTCACCGCATCCGTCGACCTGGTAAAATTACTGGTACCAGCTGCTGAACGGGTTATTGAACAAAATGGAGATACCTCCTATGTGCAACCAAGAGAAATGAGCGTTGTATCAGGAGCTTTAAGTTCCTTTACCAAAGCTCCGGGTATGTATGGTACCACATTGGGTATTGGTGCAGAATACTGGTACCAGGACCAATTTGCTTTACGTGCAGGTTATTTTCACGAAGATAAACAACTGGGTAACAGGCAATATTTTGCTGTGGGAGTTGGCCTGAGATACAGTATGTTCGGTATCGATGCTTCTTACCTGGTGCCAAGCGGATCAAGCATTGCGCGTAACCCATTAAGCAATACTTTACGTTTCTCTTTATTGTTTAATTTCAACAATAAAAAGTACTTTAAAGACAAAGAAGACGCTTAGTCTGATTTGCTTCTTAATAGCCAAAAGCACTGTTGTATCTTTGATATGCAGTGCTTTTTCTTTTATTCCCCAATGTTTTTGTTTAGGTTATAAAAATGCTCTAAATTGCTTCGTTGTCTGATTTGTCATACTTTTTCTGACAAAAAAACCGGGACTTTTGTTTTTAACACTTTAAATGAATTGTATGAAATTAAGAATTGGTAATGGCGTAGATTTTCACAGGCTGGAAGCCGGCATCCCGTTTACACTCGGAGGCATACAGATCGAACATGATAAAGGTCCGGTAGGACATTCCGATGCAGACGTGCTGCTGCATGCCATTTGCGATGCTTTACTAGGTGCTGCCGCCCTGGGTGATATCGGCAAGCATTTTCCCAATACAGATGACAGCCTTAAAGGGATTGACAGTAAGATCCTTTTAAAGCGTACCCATAACCTGATCAAAGAGCATGGTTACAATATCGTGAACATCGATGCTACCGTTTGCCTGGAGAAACCAAAAATCGCGCCTCACATTCCTAATATGCTGCAAACGATCGCCAATACCCTGGGGATTTCAGAAGACGATATTTCTATAAAAGCGACGACAACAGAAATGATGGGCTTTGCAGGCAGAGAAGAAGGACTGGTGGCCTACGCCAGTGTCCTGATTTCTAAATTTTAAATAATCAAATTAATTAATTACAAATGAGTCAACAGGAAAGGACAGAAGTAAATCAATTAGGTGAATTTGGCTTGATAGAGCATCTTACTAAAAACTTTGAAATAAGAAAAGCCGGTACTTTACTGGCTGTTGGGGACGATGCCGCTGTAATTGATCACTTCGGTCGCCAGACCGTTATTACCACAGAACTGTTTATAGAAGGCGTGCATTTTGACCTGATGTATACGCCGCTTAAACACCTGGGCTATAAAATCATTTCCGCTTCGATCTCAGATATCTGTGCCATGAATGCAGAACCGGCGCAAGTGACCGTTTCCATTGGTATTTCCAACAGGTTTTCTGTAGAAGCGCTTACCGAATTGTATGACGGTATCTATTATGCCTGCGAACACTATGATATCGACCTGATCGGTGGCGATACCACATCGGCACCACAGGGTCTTACCATCAGTGTAACCGCATTGGGTGAAGTAAGCCCCGATAAATTTGTAACCCGTAAAGGAGCGCAAACAGGTGATCTTATCTGTGTAAGCGGTGAGCTGGGTGCTGCCTATTTAGGCCTGCAGTTACTGGAAAGAGAGAAAAAGATCTTTTTGGAAAGCCCGGGGGTGCAACCCGACCTGGACAACAGGGCCTATGTTGTAGGAAAACTTTTAAAACCTGAAGCGCGTGTCGATATTGTAGAATGGCTGGCTGCCCAGGAAATTGTGCCCACCTCGATGATGGACATTAGTGATGGCTTAAGCTCAGAGCTGTTCCATATCTGCAAACAAAGTGAGGTTGGCTGTACCATATACGAAGACAAGATCCCTTTCCATGACGAAATGCGGGAAGTTGCTTATAATTTCGAGATGGACCCTACCGCCTGTGCCTTAAGCGGCGGTGAGGATTACGAGCTATTATTTACCGTGAAGCAGGAGGATTATGATAAGATCAGGTTGTCTGAAAAAATCAGCGTGATCGGTTATGTTACAGAAGCGGCCGAAGGTAAAAAGATCATTACCCGCAAAGGGAATGTGCATGACCTGCAAGCCCAGGGTTGGCAGCATTTTGACCAATAATGCCCCGGAAATACCATCCTGTAAATAAAGAAAAAGGAAGATAAATGGATTTGGAAAAAGTACTGGAAGCCGCCAATAACGACAGGAAGAAGCTCACAAAGTTCCTGAAGAAGTTGGATGACATCATCCCACCTGATTTGGGGGAAATCGTTGCGGAAGAAGATAGAAAAGTCTGGGAGCAGGTAGATTGTACCGTTTGCGCCAACTGCTGCAAGACCATGACCCCGATCTTTACTGAAGAGGATATTGCCCGCATTTCGGCGCATCTCAATATGAGCCCGGAAGCGTTTTTCGATCAATACCTGGAAGTAGAGGCCGATACAGGCAGCACGGTAAACCGGATCTTACCTTGTGTTTTCTTAAAGGAGGATAAGTGTAGTATTTATGAAGTGCGTCCTATAGATTGTGCCGAGTTTCCGCATCATGATAAGCGTCCTTTTGATGACTACAACGATACTTTTATCCAGAATGTATTCCGTTGTCCGGCAACCTATGAACTGGTCAAGAACCTCAAGGAGCGTATTGAATCTGAGTATGATTTTTAAGTTTTTTTAAAAAAGAAACCGGGAGCTTTACAAGAGCTCTCGGTTTTTTAGTTTACGTAAATTGCAGGTCTAACCTTTGTTGATTAAAGTATTTCCGCTACATGCTTTTTAATATTTTCGGCCATTTTACCCAGTGGCAAGTCATTAGGATCATTCCCGAAAGGATCTTCAATATCCTCCGCGATCAGCTCCAGGGTACCTAGTACATAAGCAATAAATGCTGTAAGGGGTGCCACATTATAGCCCAGCTGGAATACATAACCAATGGGCAAAGTCAATATATAAATGGCAATAAAACGTTTGATAAAAGAACTGTAAGAGTAGGGGATCGGCGTGTTTTTGATCCGTTCACATTTGCCACAGATATCCGTAAAGGCGCTCAGGTCTTTATTCAGGTTAATCAGCTCCGCATCTGTAATCAGTCCCTCCTTATTCAATTGCGAGGTTTTCATGTAAAGTATCTTAGCCACTTTATTCGGTACATGTTTCCCTTTTGTCTCCTGTACCAGCTCCGGGTGTTCGTTTTCATCCAGGGTAAGCCGTGTACTTTCTTCATTCAGATGTACTCTTAAGGTATCGGCATATAAGGGGATATATTTCTTAAAGAAATTACGGTTGTCTTTATCATTGCTATCCAGGAAAGCGGCCAGCTTTATGGCCAGGTTACGGCTGGTATTGGTCAATTCGCCCCATACCTTGCGCCCTTCCCACCAACGGTCATAAGCGGTGTTGGTCCGGAATACTATCAGCAAAGAGATCACGAAACCGAGAATAGAGTGCAGGAGATTAATGTGCTTCAGTTCTTCCAGTACTGAGAATTGCAGGTAGTTGATCTCTACATAAGCTACCAACAGGCTGTATGCAAAAATGCAAAGCAGGTAGGGCCAGAACCGCCGGAGCGTATCCGCCTTGGAGAAAAAGAATTTGAAATCAAACCAGGTTTTACCGTCGTATATATACATGTACAGGCTTTAAAGAATCGCTGTAAAAATAAAGCTTTTAGAAAAAAATATACTATCCGAATTTCAATTTTTCAAAGAATGATAATCATGCGTTTTTGATGCGAATTCTCATTAAATCAATTAACTTTGCGCTCTTGTAAATGATTCAAATTTAAACAATGATTAACCTTAGATTCCCCGATGGAGCTGTCCGCAGCTATGAACCAGGTATTTCGGGACTGGATGTAGCTAAGTCAATTAGCGAGGGTTTAATGCGTAAAGTGTTAGCCGTTTCGCTTGATGGTAAAATAGTAGATGCATTTGGTCCGATAACGACAGATGGTGAGATCAAATTCCTGACCTGGGATGATGAAGGTGGTAAATCTACGTTCTGGCACTCCTCTGCGCACCTTATGGCAGAAGCTTTACAGCATTTCTACCCGGATACCAAATTCGCGATCGGCCCGCCGATTGAAAAGGGATTCTATTATGATATCGATTTAGGAGAAGCAAAAATTACAGATGCCGACCTGGAACAAATCGAAAAGAAAATGAAGGAACTGGCCGGTAAAAAAGAACGTTTTGCACGCCAGGAAGTATCCAAAGCGGATGCGATCAAATACTTTACCGAAAAACAAGACCCTTATAAACTGGAATTGATTGATGGCCTGCAGGACGGGCAAATCACTTTCTACACACAAGGTGAGTTTACTGATTTATGTCGCGGACCACATATCCCGAATACCGGTTTCATCAAAGCCATAAAACTGACTAATATTGCCGGTGCTTACTGGCGTGGTGATGAGAAAAATAAAATGCTGACCCGTATCTATGGGGTTACTTTCCCTTCTAACAAAGAACTGGAAGAGTACAACATCCTGATGGAAGAAGCGCGTAAGCGTGACCACCGTAAGCTGGGTAAAGAACTGGAATTATTTGCCTTCTCAGAAAGAGTGGGTGCCGGTTTACCTTTATGGTTACCTAAAGGAGCTATGCTGAGAGAACGATTACAGCAGTTCCTGCAGAAAGCACAGATCGAAAGCGGATATTTACCGGTGATCACCCCGCATATCGGGAATATCAATTTGTATAAAACCTCTGGTCACTACGAAAAGTACGGTGCAGATAGTTTCCAGTCGATCAAGACTCCGCATGAAGGCGAAGAGTTCATGTTGAAACCGATGAACTGCCCGCACCACTGCGAGATCTACAAAACTTCGCCTAAGTCCTATAAAGACTTACCGGTACGTTTTGCAGAGTTCGGTACCGTATACCGTTATGAGCAAGCGGGTGAATTACACGGCCTGACCCGCGTACGCGGTTTTACCCAGGATGATGCGCACTTATTCTGCCGTCCCGACCAGGTAAAAGATGAATTTAAAAAAGTAATTGACCTGGTATTGTATGTGTTTAATTCTTTAGGATTTACCGACTATACGGCGCAGGTTTCTTTACGTCACCAGACTGACAGGGCTAAATATATTGGCTCTGAAGATAACTGGGATATCGCCGAAAATGCAATCCGGGAAGCTGCTGCTGAGAAAGGGCTGAATACGGTTGAAGAATATGGCGAAGCGGCTTTCTATGGCCCTAAACTGGACTTCATGGTAAAAGATGCCATCGGTCGTAGCTGGCAACTGGGTACCATCCAGGTGGACTATAACCTGCCTGAGCGCTTTGAACTGGAATATGTAGACAGCGATAACAGCCGTAAACGCCCGGTAATGATCCACCGTGCACCATTCGGTAGTATGGAGCGTTTCATCGCCGTATTACTGGAACACTGTTCGGGTAAACTGCCTTTATGGTTAGTACCAACACAGGTGAAAGTTTTACCGATCTCGGATAAGTTTATGGCGTATGCAGAAGAAATTGCAGCTGAGTTAAAACGTAAGGAGATCCGTTGCGAAATCGACGATCGCCAGGAAAAGATCGGCCGTAAGATCCGCGACACCGAATTGGAGAAAATTCCGTATATGCTAATCGTAGGAGAGAAAGAGATGGAGAGCAAAACGGTAGGGGTGCGTAAACAATCTGTAGGTGATTTGGGGGCACAAACTATTGAAGAGTTTGCCGCTCATATCCAGACGGAGATTGATGCGAAACTGGCATAAGTTATATTAGATTTAATAAATAAACCGGTCTACTCAGGCCGGTTTGCTTGTTTTAGATAGTCTGATTCTTTTGTCCGGCAACAAAAGAACCAAAAATGCCTCCTTTCATCAAGACGATTGTTGCGCACCGTCATTTACTGCGCTTCATGCATTGATTTTTGAATCTTAAGCGTAAAATATAGGGTACTCAAAAATCAGCAATTCCGCTTGAAAATGACTATCGCTCGGATGAAAGTCCATATGGTGAGCAATATAAAGACATTTATGAACATGAAATATCCAAACGGAGATATTGATGCGAAGCTGGCATAAGCTACATTAGATTTAATAAATAAACCGGTCTACTCAGGCCGGTTTGCTTATTTTAGATAGTCTTATTCTTTTGTCCGGCAACAAAAGAATCAAAAATGCCTCCTTTCATCAAGGCGATTAATACGCACCGTCATTTACTTCGATTCATGCATTGATTTTTGAATTTTAAGCGTAAAATATAGGGTACTCAAAAATCAGCAAATCCGCTTGAAAATGACTATCGCTCGGATGAAAGCCCATATGGTGAGCAATATAAAGACCGGCTTAAGTATGTTCATGAACATGAAAAAAAGGATGCAATCGCCTGATTGCATCCTTTTTCTTATAATTTGAAATGATCTTAATTAGCTAATTCTTTACTCCAGCTACCCACATTGGAAATACCCCATTTGTCCATATTGGCAAAGGCAAAGTCCATTTTATAACGATCCGGGATATTTTCAGGATTTAAGAACTCACCTACCGCGTAGTTCGGGAAAATCTCCTCGTAAGTCAACATAGAGTTCAGGGAAATCCTTCTGTAAATATGAGAACGGGTTAACTCTTCTTTTGAAGCTAAACCACCGGCACCCATCAATTCAACAAAGTTCTCTACAGTATACTTATGGAACTGGGCCACACGGGTTTTCTTATCGTCTACCACTAAACCTACTGATAAGGTCTTGTCTTGCGTAGCTACACCTACCGGGCACTTATTCGTATTACACAGTAAAGCCTGGATACAGCCCACCGCCATCATCATCGCACGGGCAGAGTAACAGGCATCCGCACCCAGAGCCATAGCTCTTACCAGGTGGAAGCCGCTGATCATTTTACCGGAAGCGATAATCGCAATATGTTTTTTAATGTCCAGTCCTCTTAGAATATTAGATACGAAATCTAATCCATCAATTAAAGGAGCACCTACATAATTAGAGAATTCCTGTGGTGCCGCACCAGTTCCCCCTTCACCACCATCTACTGTGATAAAGTCAGGATAAGTATTTAAAGCGATCATCGCTTTACAGATACTGATGAACTCAGATTTATGACCGATACATAATTTAAAACCTACCGGTTTACCACCACTCAGGTCTCTTAATTTCTGTATGAACAATACCAGTTCTTTTGGTGTGCTAAAAGCGGAGTGGAATGGAGGAGAAGCTACCAGGATACCTGGCTCAATCGCACGGATCGCTGCGATCTCCGGTGTATTTTTAGCCGCCGGCAGAATACCGCCGTGACCCGGTTTGGCACCCTGGGAGATCTTGATCTCGATCATTTTCACATTCGGGATCTGGGCTTTCTCCGCAAATAATTTCTCGTCGAAGTTACCCTCTTTGGTACGGCAACCGAAATAACCGGTACCGATCTGCCAGATGATATCTCCACCATGTTTTAAGTGGAAAGGACTCAAACCACCTTCTCCGGTGTTATGGGCAAAACCACCGATTTGCGCACCGGCATTCATCGCCTCTACCGCATTGGAGCTTAAGGAACCATAACTCATGGCCGAGATATTGTAAATACTCAGAGAATAAGGTTGTTTACAATCTTTATTACCTACCAGAACTCTTGGATTGTGGTCCAGGGTCTTGAAATCTTTTGGGGCTATAGAGTGACACATCCATTCATAACCTTCGGCATACACATCTAATTGCGTACCGAAAGGCATGGTGTCATTTTCTTTCTTAGCTCTTTGATAAATGGTAGAACGGTCAATCCGGTTGATCGGTCTGCCGTCTATGTCAGATTCAATGAAATACTGGTAAATTTTTGGGCGCATATCCTCCATAAAGAATCTTAAACGCCCGAAAACGGGGTAGATACGCATGATGGAGTGCCGGGTCTGATACATATCGTAATAGCCCAGGATAGTTAAGACCAGGATAATGGCAAAAAATACAGACCAGTTTTTACTTAAAAAGAAGGTCAAGCCGAGGGTTCCTAAAAGAAGAAGAGACGAGACAATAACAAAGCCTTTCCGCATAATAATTTCCTATTGCTTGGTGGAATTTATAATAAAAATGCGAACTTAGAATTATTAAATTACTTAAAAAAATAAAAAAGTACTTTTAGTATTTTTTAAGGGAAAATGGAAATGACGGTGGCCTTTAAACGCATACATAGCTATTTAGAAATACAGTAAAAAAGTGAATACTATTCTAAAATATCTTGTAGATTTATTGCTTATTTATCCTGTTCAATAAGATTAAAACCTATTTAAGTAATAATATACGATATTAAAAAACACAATAGTATTAAAAACACCCCCCAATACATGAAAATAACCTTACTCACCTTTATAGCAACAGGGTTGCTTTATTCCTTTTCTTACGGACAATCCGTAACAGAATTAGTAAAAGAAAAGAATTACCGGGAAGTTATTAAGCTGGAACCTAAAGCCGCGGAATTGGCCGCAGAAGAATTATACCTGATGGGTTTCAGCTTTTTCCGCCTGGAAAATGACAAGAAAGCCATAGAATTTTATGATAAGGCCATTGCTAAGGGCCTGAATAATGCCCAGGTGCATTTCTTCAAAGGACTCTCCTTTTATTATCAAAAGCAATATGGCGAGGCGCTGAAAGAAGTGGACATTGCTTTAGAAAAAGAGCCGGGCAACCAGGAGTACATGAATCAAAAAGGATTGATTTATAAATACCAGGGCAAAGAAGACCAGGCCCTCACTTATTTTATTAAAGCAACAGAATTACCCAATATTTATGGCGAACCTTTCTACTGGGTAGCTTCTGTTTACCAGGAAAGACAGCATTTCAAAAAGGCTTTGGAAGCTTATTATATAGCACTGGAGAAAGTTCCGAGGGAAAACAGTCACTATCTAGAAACACTTCAAAATATAGGCCAGCTTGAATATAGCTTTACTAAAAATTATAAAAAATCTGCACAGGCTTATGAACAGGCGATCAGCAGCCAAAAAGAAAGTTATAATAACTACCCGAAATTGATGAAAGCTTATAATGGCGCCAAGGATTTTGACAAAGCGGATAGCGTTTTCAGGGTAATGAAAGTCGCTTATGCTGATAAAAAGCTGCCTGAAGACAATATGAAATTTGGTAATGCCGCCACTTATGAATCTGAATGGAAAGGGCAAAAACTGATCGTTTACAAAGCTTTCGCGGAACCAAAGGAGATGTTGGACGTCTCCTATAAAATATATTTGCTGGATAAAGCAGGGGATAAAATAGAGCGGGTTTTTATGGTAGAACAAACACTTCAAATGGAAGCGGATGATGAAAAACATTTGCTTTGTGAAAGAGATAAGAAATCCGGGAGCCATATTACCTACCCTCATGGTTGGAAATCTGATACTATTTTACCGGCTACATTAACAGACGCTGTAGTACTGGTACTGGATGGAAAATTAAAGTTTGGTGCTTCTTCCAATTTTAATGGCAAGAACAGCACTATAGAAGTGAAGGATTAAAACCTAAACAGGTTTCATAAAACTAAATTGATACCTGTAACTTATACTTACAACCAGATTTCAGTAATCTTATAGTAAACACATAATTTCGATAATGGATCATCATTTAGATAGTATATTATTAGAACTGGTAGTGACTGCGTGTCAAGTGGACGCTAATGATATCTGGATGCAAGGAGATTTGGAAATAAGATTAAATAGTGAAAAACCATATGCAGATAGTGATATTATAAATGCTCAGGAATTGCTGAGCAGCTTAGAAAAAAATGGTGAGTTTTCCATTTTTTCCTGCTGTTGCGGTATTCCTGAATGTAGCGGTTGGGAACGGGGCATTCAGGTACTGCATACTGAAAATGCGATCCAGTGGACCAATTTGAATAACGGAAAAATCTGGCATTTTAGTAAAGAAAAGATAAAAACTGATTTAATCAATATAGAAGAGGAAGTAAGCAACTATAAGCTCTTTTTTAATAAAAAGGGCATTAAATATGTTGGATTTCGCTACTAATTAATGATATAATTATTGATCCTTTTTATTTAGGAAGCCTCAAGATTTTATAGCAATTTCATTTATTACTATAAGTATATTCTTTACTTCCCGCGGAAGAATAAATGAAAAAGCAGAGCGAATAAGAGATAAAGTAAAATCAAAAAGTACGCCCCTCCTTCTGAATACAGCAATTAATAAAATTTTGCCCGACGAGGAGCCAGAGCATTTTTCCATCCGGAATATTGTAAAAGATTTTGAAGGAGATATAAGTATTAAGAAATAAAAGGTGTATAAACAGTATACAATTTCCGGCCCGTTTGATGTATTTTCAAAGTACTTTTCCTTTTTACAAGATATAAGCACGGAACAAAGAGCTTATTACCATAGCTATTTTAAAGAAGTATTGAAAGCCTTTGAAAGCGATTTTATTTTGTATGCACATGAATGGTCAGGGATGGATGATGAGGATAATCAAGCTTTTGATTACGATGAATTAAAGGAGTCGGCAAACCGGGAACAAAACAGCAGCCCTACATTGGAGACCATGGACCGGTTCTATTTTGAATTATTGGTATAATAATAAAGACCGATGATCCGATAGATTATTTATGCATACATCTGAGCAGTTGTCATTTTCTATTATACATTTTTTAAGTAAAATTGCCTTTTTTGCACAGACTCTATACAACAAAACACAATATGAAGATTTTGCTCCTTTGCCTGGCCACCTTATTTTTTTCTCTCAACTCATTAGCACAAACAAGCTCACCTGCATGGAAGCAGTTCCTGGAAGAATTCCAGCAACTTGAAAGCCAATATAATTTACATTACCCGGCAAAAGAATATGCACAGGCAGGCAACGTATTAAATACGATAATTACCAAGCTTGACGCACTACCGGAAAAAGAAAAGCAAGCAACATTGCCAACAGTTAAAATAATGTATGCTAATCTTTACTATAACCTGGCCTGTGTACAATCTTTACTCAATCAGAAAAAGAAGGCAATTGCCAGTTTTGAAAAAGCCATTGCATGGGGATATACAGAATACCAGCATGTAAAAAATGATACTGATCTCGATAATATCCGTAAAGAGAAAAAATTTATGGCAAACTTTAATCAATTAAAACAATACGATAAGTTAGCCCTGCTGCAACAATCCGGTAATTATAAACCTAACGAAAAAAGTGACTTTCCTGTTTTCCACTATCAGGCCGTAAATCATCATAATTTAAAAGAAGTAAGACAATATTTCAACCTTGATTCTATAGCGGGTAAGGGTGATGAAGTGTCACAACTGATCAATATTATGCTATTTGTCACCCGTTCTATTAAGTATGATGGCACAAATTGGGCGCTATGCGAATTTGATGCCATAGATTTTTACAACTACCATAAAGCAACCGGTAAAGGTATTAATTGCCGGCATAAGGCAATGACTTTAAATGAAATGTACCTGGCTATGGGTTTTAAATCGCGCTATGTCACCTGTATGCCTAAAGATGATAAGGACCCGGACTGCCATGTAATTAACTGTGTTTATGCGCCAACATTAAAAAAATGGCTTTGGATGGATGCCTCGCATGGCATATATGTACTGGATGAAAACAACAATATCCTGAGCATTGAAGAGGTAAGAGCCCGGTTAAAAAGCAACCAGCCCATGCAGCTTAATAAAGAAGCGGGACAGACAAAAGATTGGTACCTGGATTATTACATGGCCAAGAATTTATATTGGATACAATGTACGAACCAGAGCCGGTTTAATACAGAAAGCCGGTACCGGCCAGCCCATGCAGCTCTTCAGTATATCTCGCTGGTTCCTGCCGGCTTTAGCGGCAACAAGTACCTTAACAATAATATAATTACCCATGATCCCGCTTATTTCTGGCAAATACCGGATGAGGGAAAAGCTAGTGAAGAGTAAAAATGATGCCTTACCTTTATGTAGCGTTTATATACCGGTTGAAGGGCGGGCCGGTTCTGTTATCTAGTCAGGGAACCTGCAGTCCGCAATAAATATTGATTAACCAGATAAAATAATTATGAAAAACATATTGGTCCTCATCGGCTTACTAAGTAGTAACTATACCTTCGCACAGGTCCGGAAACCCACACCCATTCCACCACCTCCCAAACCGGCAAAAGTATCCGAACAGAAATCTGAAAAATGTTTTCTGTATACTACAGAGGAGCGAAAGGACGCTTTGGTTTACGTCACCGAAAATTTACTGGAATACGGTTGGGCCGGAAGTAATGCACGGATGATCATCACGACTTTCAACTATGATCCGCTTAAAAAGGAAAAGGTTGAAAAAGAAGGTTATGTTTACGCGCAATCTAAATCAATGCAGTTTATCAATGGAAGTTATAAAATTGAAAAGGATATTCTAAGCTTCAGCCCGGAAAAACCGGACAAATTTAAACAACGCCGGTTCAAAATATATTATAAGGCTAAAACAAAGAATGAGGCTTACCTGGAAGATGAGGCAAAGCATCCGTTTAAACCCGGAAAATGCTTAGAGCCTATGGTGAGTATGTAAAACAATAAATCCATCAACATCCTTAATTACTTAAAACTATAATCATGGCACTGATCAATCCCAGCATCAACTTCAACGGCAATGCCGAAGAAGCTTTTCTTTTTTACCAATCCGTGTTTGGCGGCAATTTTGGAAGAATCGTGCGTTTTAAAGACCTCGGCGGTTCTGAATACCCGATTGCGGAAGATGAGGCAGATAAAATCATGCACATCACTTTAGCTATTGGCCCTAATGTACTTATCGGCAACGATGTACCACAAAGTATGGGCCGGGTGAACGAGCAGGAAAACCGCTCTAAAATCTCCATCAGCGCAGCTAGTCGCGAAGAAGCAGATCATTTATTTAACGGGCTTACTGCCGGCGGCAGTGTCGAAGTACCGATGAATGATAGTCCCTGGGGCTCCTATTTTGGTATGTTCCGCGATAAATACGGGATTGAATGGATGATCGATTTTAACCCGAATGAACAGGGTTAAACCACTAATATTTGAGCAATATCCAGTTGATGAAATTTTCTAATAGAGCCTATCGTTACCTTGAGAAACGCTCAATGGGAGGTGATTACATTATTGCAGATCGAAAACTAATTATTGATTATTTAGAGCAAAAATCTATTCCTGCATTTGATGCGATAGTTGATTTCCAACTCACTTATTCCGGTCTTGATTTGGAAATAAATGGGGCACCTGGTAAAACATTTGAGTGCAGGTTATTTTCAAAACAGGATATAGCAATTGGTAGATCTATAGAACCCATGATCATAGGGGATAAGTTTTACTTTGATTGCGGTGATCATGCCACAGCACCATTCTGGTTTGTAATTAGTGAAGAGGGAAAAATTGGGATCTATGATCACATCGATGAAACCGTCAATATTATTTTTTCTTCCTTTGATAAATTTATCGAGACCTATGCGTTCAAAGATTTCTTAAATTGCTGTAACAGGTTTGAACATCCCTACTACTATAGCATATCAGACAGGCCTGGTTTTGGTGCCTGTACCCAACATTTTTTCAGGCACTATACAGCCAATGATGCGTACAATATCTGGCTATCCGATAATAAACTAGTCATTCATATGGGTACCTGGTATCATAAGCAGGGGTTTTATATTCATGTATATGGTGAAGATAAAACTCAATGTGAACTTTTTATTCAATCCCTGGAAAGGGATAAAATTATCTCTTCAGTAGAAAATTATAAGCATGAGTAAAGTTATCGCCGCGATCAATATGACCCTGGACGGTTATTGTGATCACACCGCCGTAAACCCGGATGAAACCATACATGATCACTACACGGAGCTTTTAAAAAGTGCCGGTGCCATCTTGTACGGCAGCACTACCTATAAATTGATGCAATACTGGCAAGACCTGCTGCAGCATCCCTCCGGTAAACCCGCTATGGACAATTTTGCAAAGTCGATAGATCAAATCCCGAAGATCGTCTTCTCTCATCAACTAAAGGATACCGGTTGGGATACCGCAACTTTGGCCCAACAATCCCTTGATGCAACAGTTGTGGCGCTCAAGCAGCAACCAGGTAAACCTGTACTGGTCGGTAGCCCGGGCCTCATCCGCCAATTACTAGCGCTCAACCTGGTTGATGAATACCAGATTTGTATCCACCCCGTTGTTGCCGGTGGCGGTAAGCCTCTATTTGAAAACGTAGACCGGACCTTATTCAAACTGGTCAATACCAAAACATTTGCCAGCGGAGCTGTAATCCTGTATTACGAGGTGGCAGCTGCAAAACCCGAATAAATTAATAAAGAGACAGCGCTTCCTGTACATTGTTACGAGCAATACCCAAAAAATAGTTAAAGATACATGCGCACTTTTATAATAGGCGATATTCATGGCTGCTATGACGAATTGATGGCACTAATCGCACAGGCAGGAATCAGCGATGCAGACCGGCTGATCGCATTGGGCGATATCGTGGACCGCGGCAATCAATCAAAGGAAGTATATGAATACTTTAAAAACCGTCCGGATAGTATTGTTTTGATGGGCAACCATGAAAGAAAACATCAGAAGGGCATCCTGAATTACGCCCAGGAAATTGTCAAAGTACAATTCGGCAATGACTATGAAGCCTTCCTCAATTGGATCAATACCCTCGGCTATTATTATGAAACCGAAGAGGCCATTATCGTGCATGCTTTCTTTGAACATGATGTAGCCCTGCAACAGCAAAAGGAAGAGGTACTCTGCGGCGCAACATCGGGAGACCGCTATTTAAGTAAAAAGTACCCGGAGGGTAAGTACTGGACGGAGTTTTATATCGGTGACAAACCCATCATATATGGCCATCATGTAGTCGGTGATCGCCCCGAAATTGGCAGCAATACCTATGGCATCGATACCGGGGCCTGCCATGGGGGCTATTTAACCGCCATAGAGTTACCGGGATTTGTGGTGCACCAGGTGAAGGCGGCAAAGGATTATTGGAAGGAAGTGCAAAAAGAAGGGCAGCTACCGGTTTTGAAAGCCAGGAACTGGCAGGACATGACCTTTGAGGAAATCGACAGGCAGCTCCATAAGCTTGCCTATATTGAAGAGCCGGCCGTGAAAAATTACCTGGACGAGATCCGGCATTGGAAGGAACAATTGGTGCGCAGTTATGTCTCTATCAAAAAGAAAATCGACCAATTGGCCCAACAGCTGTTAACCGACAACCCGGAAACCTTCAGCAGGGAAGCGAATCAATACGATTTCAAAACCTACCTATTCAAAAGCAGGTCAAACAACCTTAAATTGGAAGATCTGCAAAAGGGATTGAATACGCCGGGTAAAATAACGCAGGTTAAAAGCCTTTTAGACCTTATTAATTAAAACTATAAATGAACATGCCTGATTTAGATTTTACGAATATAAATAGTTTTAAAAATTTTCCAGAGCCTACCAATGAGCGGTTGCAAGCCTTATTTTTGGATGTAGATGTTATTATAATAAAAGAAGGTGGTGTCTGTGGCAACCAGGCCCTGGAAAATGAGGTGGCGCTTACTTTAGACCAGCAAGAGGACATAATACGTTTTAGTGGACTTTTGAACATCGATGAATCACAAACAGGTTTTCATTGTATGTGCCTGGGAAACTATGCCATAGAACTGCATAGTAAAGGAGCAATCACGGCTACTATTGGTTTCCATCATGGACAATCTATTCGTTATGATCATTGGCATAGTGATGCCTTTCTAATAGATAATCAAAATTTTTTGATCTTTTTGAGTGAAAAAGGCCTTGAAAAGCCACTCCAGGATAGACTTGAAACATTAAGAAGCAGGGAAGCTGCCGAAGTGGCCAAAGCAGAATGGCTGCAGGCCGCACCTGCCTGCTTTAAAAAATATTGGGAACAAATCAATGAATTGAACGAGGATTATATTGTTCCCCTCTCCAATGAGCTGGATGCGGAAATTCCCGATAAGCAACAAAAAATAATTACCTTGTTGCAACTCTTTGGCAAAACAGATAATTTATGGACAGACTACCCGATTTATGAGGAAAGTCCGAATAATATCCTTAAAACTTATGAAGTAACTGCTATCATACAGGCATACCTGGATTCCGACCGGAATTATAAAACCCGGAAAGGCCTCGGCAGATTCCTTTGCACTCCGGAATTTAAAAGAATCCGCACACCATACCTAAAGCACTTGCCTGAAGAAGTAATCACAGACCTCGAAAAGTGTTTTGACCACCTGGGGCAAAAACGAGGCATCAATGAAATATTTGCTTTAAAAAATCATACCCTCAAACAAAAACAATCCTAAGTTCAAGATTGACCAGGTCTGTTGCCAGGTGATCCGGGCAGTTATGAATGATTAAAGTTTAAAAATAGTGTATGGATTTTATGGAAAGCCTTTCTAACTATGTTTTAGAAAATATAACGACTAAAGACCTGCCAAAGATCGCTGAAATAGCTCTGTCGGAACAAATTGAATCTGAATCTATATACATCCTGGCCGGGATGAATGAAGGAGACCATTCATTTGAAATAATGTATTATTTCAATAGTAGCCTTAAAGAGCTGCACCTGCAGCTGCCGGAGCCTGCAGCGGCTGCGCAGGTACTCACCAAATATTATCTGAACCAAATCGTCCAAAACCCGCAACATGCCTTTGCAATCATGATCAAGATTGATAATGAAATTTATAAAAAAATCAATCGGGACTACTCCAGCGGGCAATATGTAGGCGAAGCACTAAAGCTGGAACATTTATATACCTGGTACCGGGAAATACAGGACTGGCGGGATGAGGGCAGGATACTATATTACAATGAGCTTCCTCGGGAGGAGCAACTTGAAAAATTTGAAACACACCTGGTCGCAGCGGCTAAAGATGCTTTGAATGAGCACTATTCAGGCTTATAAGATTTAAATCATTAAAATATATCTATGAAAGTACGGGCAACTACAGAGCGACTTTTTTTAAGGGAAATAATCGAAACAGACGAAAATAACCTGTTCGAAATGGACTCAGATCCTGAAGTACATTTATATTTAGAAAACAAACCGGTTCAATCCATCGACACCATAAGAGACGTGATTGAAATGCTGCAAAATCAATATTTTAAAAATGGCATCGCGCGCTGGGCCGTAGTGGATAAGGCGACGAATGAATGTATCGGTTGGTGCGGCTTAAAATACTTTAAGCAAACTTTAAATAACCATAGTAATTTTTATGAACTCGGGTATCGTTTCAAAAGGAAGCATTGGGGAAAAGGCTATGCTACAGAGTCTGCTAAAGCCGTATTGGACTATGGATTTGAGCACTTAAATATCGATACAATATTTGCTATAGCAGATCCCCAAAACCTAAAATCTAAAAAAGTGTTACAGAAGCTCGGTTTTGAATACCAGGAAACTTTTGATTACGAGGGCGACTTAACGGATTGGTTTGAATTAAAAAAACAAAACCGTATCCCTAAATAATTGTAGCCCGGGAAACACCTTTTGCTGCTATTTTTTGTAATTTAGTACGGTTCAAGATCAACCCGGTATCGCTAATCTCCTATGAGCCTATTTTCTTATCATTTAGTACAACCCTCTTTACTTGCGGCACTAAGAGCCATCCTATTCCCGGCAAAAGCAGGACAGGTTTCCGGCTTGGTTCATTTGGAATGTATGAGCTGTATGACTTTAGGATCCGCTGTTTTTTCACCCTCCCGGATGCTGCTGCAACAGTTGGCGGTATTTGCCCAATGGGAAAATGAAGCGGCACTGGATCAATTCCTGGCACAAAACAGTTTAGGCAAAGTATTATCAAAAGGATGGCACCTGCGCCTGGAATTTATGCGGCAATGGGGCAGTATCTCCGGGTTTAAGATCCCGGAAGCGACCATCGACCCCGATACGCCGGATGCGCCGGTAGTAGCCGTAACTATAGCCCGGATGCGACTCCCCGAAGTGCCCCGCTTCATCCGCTGGGGCAAGCCGGTAGAAAAACTGGTCCGTGATCATCCCGGCACCATTTTATCACTCGCTTCAATCCGTTTACCAAGAGTAATATCCACCTTTTCGATCTGGAATTCTCAAAAAGAAATGACCGATATGGTCCGCGGGCATAGCGCAGTGCCGCAACCCAAAAGACACCTGGACGCTATGAAAGAAAGAGATCGAAAAGATTTTCATTTTGAATTTACTACTTTAAGGTTTAAGCCCATTGCGGAATACGGCAGCTGGAAAGGGCAAACCAATTACCTTCCTCAAACCCAACAAAAATAAGCTATGGCTTTCGCTTACCCGATGCAAAAATTACAGGACTGGTTTACCCAGCAATGGGTCATTTTCCGGGGTCAAAAGATCAAACCTGAAGATTTTTCCTGGCTAATGGGGCCGTTTGGCATTTTAGAAGCAATCGGCGAAGATTATATCCGCAAATTTGCCGCGAATGAAGGGCTTATTATGGAAAAGGGTGGTGCGCTCAAAGGCCTTATCCCGGAGATGAATAAGCTGAACCTTAGCGATGCTGACTTTACGCGCTTATCCAAAGAAGTGATTCATTTTTATGAGCAAACCGCTGCCTATAACCTGGACTTTGCCGTTCGCTGGAATCCTCTATTTAAAGTCTGTGGTATATTGCTCAACAAATTATTTAGTAACCGCATTAACCAATTAAATGTCCCTACCCGGAATCTAAAGGACAGTGAATTATTGAACAGTGAACTTATTACCCTATCAGACCCGGTAAGCAAAGCGGTAAAATATACCTTTTGGTACCGCTCCATCCAATCTACCGGGAAGGTAGTTTATTCAGGTGTTTATGGCACTTGTGTGTTACCTTCCGGCGAAACCTGTGTGAAGGCAGTTTTTCCATTACCCAATGGTAATGCGACGGTATTGATGTCTCCTAAGGTGGATCAGGATGGGGCGCTTATACTGGATTCCAGCGGGGAACGGTTTGGCGATGCCGGTTTCTATTTTTTACTCAAAGATGCTAAAGGGCAGTACTGGTCCCAATTTATCCGTTCATTCCGCGACCGCTTAATAGTAAAAGCAACACCAGAGCATATTACTGCCGAACAAACTTTAACGCTCTGGCATAAAAGAGTATTACGCTTTAATTATACCATAAAATTAAAAGAATAAATTGCATCAGTATTAAAATAGTCATTACCACTTATATGAATTTGAAAAAACTTTTACTGCCTGCGCTACTACTTATCACAACAACAGGGTATAGCCAAAAGATCTCCGAATTAAAACTGGATAACCAACAATCCATTTTAAATGATAAAGTATTCTTTCAATTCCCGGCCGATGCTAAAAATATAGCACGGCAAACGGATATTATGTCGGCTGACCCAAACATCAATAAAGAAACGCGGATAATGATGGATATTGGGAACCAACGCCTGGTTTTCTTTTCGAGAGAGCTTTATGTAACCAGTAGCAACAAGCTTTTAGAAGCCGTATCCAGGGAAAATAAAGAACAATCAAATATCGCAATACTCACTGACTGGGATTCTTTATTATCTGTTTTGATTACGCCGACAAAATTTGACTCCACTGAGAATGCCATTTTAGTTAATGAATTATACGTGCGCACGCCGGATAAAACGGTTTTTGTAATAGGTGCCTATATCAACCCGGAGGCTTATCCAAACAAAGATGAGTTTCAAAAATTGTCAAAACGGGTATTCACTTCATTAAGCAAAGGAACCCGAAAAATAAATTATCATACAAGAGAAGAAATAGCGCCCATATTTGAAGGAAAGAAAAAATTTAGCATAGAAGTTCCGGAAGGCTATGTAGTAACCAAAGATAAAAAGTACGATTTCGAGGTATTGAAATTTCAAAAGATCCAGGATATAGCAGATACCAACTGGATTAGTCTAACTATTTACACGGGCCATCACCCTTCTTATTTTTATGGGGAATATAATTTTGAAAAAGAGAAAGCAGTTATCAGTAAAGAAAAGTTCTTAAGCCAACCTGTTCAGTGGCTTAACTTTAGCAATGAGGACCAAAAACTATACTTAAAAGAACAACAAATTGCCGCCGACCAGATTGAAGAGGACTTAATTGTCCATATTGCGATGTCTGCTAATAACCCGCAAGCCATTAAGGAGCTGACAAAGATTGTCGAAAACATTAAACTCATAGATACCTCAAAATAAAAACAGCCATGATCGATATTTTAAATAAGGCCGAATTATTTTCACGTCTTGGTAAACTCCAGGAAGAAGACCAAGCAGTCTTTGGTGCCATGAGCGCGCAACATATGGTAGAACACCTGGCGTTCACCGTCGGCTTCTCGAATGGCAACGCAACACAGCAACAACATTACCCGGCAGAGAAAGAGCAAAAGATCAAAGCATTCATTATAGATTCTGATCATAAGATGCCCATCAGCTTTAAGTCTCCAGTCCTGCCTGCAGAGGGGCTTCCGGAACTGCTTCATGGGAATTTAGCGCAAGCTATTGATCAGCTTAATATGGAATTACAACACTTTGATCATTACTTTGCGCTTAATCCTTCAGCAAAACCGGTAAATCCAACTATGGGCGCGCTTAACTATACCGAATGGCTCCGCTTCCATAACCGGCATTTTACCCACCATTTCAAACAGTTCAAACCACACTAGATAGCAGGCAACAACAAACATGAAACAATACTTACTTACCCTTTATATATTGCTAATGAGCTTAACGGCTTTTAGCCAGGTAGATAATAATGCTGACTTATATAAAACCATTATGAGCAGGGACAGCTTACTGTTTGAGGTAGGCTTTAATACCTGTGATATCCGGCAGTTCGAAAATTTATTGAGCGATAGCCTGAAATTCTACCATGACAAAGACGGGATATCTGATAAAGCAAAATTTCTTTCCGATCTAAAAAATGGTCTTTGCAAAGACCCGGGAAAGCGCCAGGTAAAACGAGTTTTAATCAAAGAGGCTACAGCAATCTATCCTTTACATAAAAATGGGATGCTTTATGGCGCAGTGCAAAATGGTACCCATATGTTTTATGAAGGAGGTGCCAGTCAACCCGGCATAGCAAAATTCACCCATGTATGGCAACTGGAAAAAGGGGAGTGGAAACTCCTTACTTCAATTAGTTTCGATCACCAGGCTTACAAGCAGCCGGAGAACACAAAACCTGTTTTTGATAATGATACTGCGATCAGGCTCTGGCTGCAGGAACATAAGATACCCGTGCTCGGACTGGGCATTATTGAAAACGGGCAATTGCAGCAGGTAAAAGTTTACGGAGCACTCAAGAATGGAGTAGGCGCGCCTTGCAATACCATTTTCAATGTAGCTTCACTCACCAAACCGGTAACAGCGCTGGTAGCCCTAAAATTAGTCAGCCAGGGTAAATGGGACCTGGATGAACCTATATATAAATACTGGACTGACCCCGATATTGCACAGGATCCAAGGCATAAAAAACTGACCACAAGGCTCCTGTTAAGCCACCAGAGTGGATTTCCCAACTGGCGTTGGATGAATAAAGACCAAAAACTAAGTTTTCAATTCACCCCCGGAACGCAATACCAATACTCCGGCGAAGGCATGGAGTATTTAAGGAAGGCACTGGAAAAGAAGTTCAAAAAGTCCTTACAGCAATTAGCGGATGAACTCATTTTTCAACCTTTGCAAATGAAAGATACCCGTTATGTATGGAATGCAAAAGTCGATACGGCAAGATTCGCTATAGGTTATGATGCCAATGGGAATGCTTACGAAACTGTAAAAAATACAACACCTAATGCTGCAGATGATCTGTTGACTACGATAGAAGATTACGGAAAATTTTTAGTCAGTGTAATGCATGGTGATGGGCTGTCTAAAAAGGCATTTGAAGCCCTGAAAACCCCGCAGGTCGCCAGTACTAAAGGAAAACACTTTGGTCTCGGTTTTGAGATCTATGACCTGGGTAAGGGGCAGTATGCCTTATCCCATGGCGGTTCCGATAAGGGCGTTCGGGCTATTGCATTTATATTACCGCAAACCGGGCAGGGGCTTTTGATCTTTACGAATTCAGACAATGGTACAGCGGTATACGAAGCCCTGATCAAACAATACCTGGGTGCCTATGGACAGAAAATAATTGAAATAGAAATGAACTAGAACGTGAAAAAGCAATCATTAAATGATTACAGAATTAAGCATAAGAGATTTATACCATGAAATACCTAAATACAAAGGGAATAAAATACTTTCGGAATTATTAAAGCCTTGGTTGAAACAAAACGGGTACCGGGAATACCTTCAGACTTTACTGATTAGTGAGCAGATGACAGATTCGGATAATTGGGAGCTGTATGCCTTATCCCGCGTTTTAGATGTACTGACCTTAACAAGCAAGCCTGATCGCTACACAGAAGCTTTCAATGGAGAAGGCTCCCTGTTGACGACTAACGAATATATTGAATGGATACAATTTTTAGGATTGGATATTGTTTATCCCGGACAGTATGATCCCTTTCATTGTGAAATAGCTACGGCTATAGCCGGTGCCGTTAACTTTCATATATTTGATTGCCTGCAGCCCGCCATTAAGTTGAAAAACCTGATGATCAAAAGAAGCCCGGTAGTCATTTCCCTAAACCCAAAAGATTACGATCTTGACCAGGTTAATAATGCAATGCTTTACTGGACTTTCAGGCGCAGTAATAAAAACACTGCAGATCTTTCTGAAGGCTGGGGGAGTAATTCGCAGTGGCGCACTGCATTCAGGCTGGACATAGAAACCGAGCACTCCTATATCTATAATTTAAAAAATACATTAGATTTACATGAACCGGATGAAGCGGTAATAGCGGAACTTAAAGCCCAGGATTTAACGATAGAAGAAGCCATTGAATTATTGGTCTACCGCCAATTTACCCTTTGTACGAAAGAAGACAAAGACAAATTTCCTTATGATTTCGGATATGAAACGCCTAAACATTAATAGTGATGAGGGCTTATAGTTGACACTTTAAAACCTGAAGTAATGATTAAAACCCTTATTCGCTCAATAGCTTATAGCCTGTTGTTCCCTTTCTTATTAAATATGATTGCGTGCACCTCTCCGCTTTCTTCCGAAAACATCACCGACCTCTCTTTGATCAACGCGGAAATAAGCATAACGCAAAACCCGGAAAATAAACAGGCCAATACGGTTATCGTCATTTTGCGGGATAAAAAAGGCCGGCGGATCAGTAACGATTCCATCACTATTATGGTGAATGCTGTCGAAGCATCATTGAGCCACCGGCAAGGACTGTATTATACCAATGAATCCGGCTATGCTTTATCGGATGTACCCGTAAAGGAAACGTATGAAATACAAATAAAACTCCCTAATCAGCAAACGTATTTCCTGGGATCTGTTGCTGCTTTACCTGAAGAAAGTAAAGCGCACATTACCTGTAGCGAGGTAGGGGATTTTAATCAAGACTTCATAATGTCCTGGAAGGACTTGAAAGGTATAGATGAATTGTCCGTCTTTGTCAGCGAACTGCAAAAGCACAGCCCGCCTAATGAAAAAAACTATAGTTACCGGCCGGAGCAAATCCTAAAAATCGGCAGCTCAGGTACCTATTCACTTTCAAAAGCAGTGTATGAAAATGATACCGCAATCATCAGCGGGATTGAGTTTGACTTCAGAACAACCAAACAGGGCAAAGTCAACCCGGATTTAGTGACCGGCAGTAAAATAAGCATTAGTACACTGATTGAAAAAAATGTCAATTTTGAAGAATAAACCATGAAAGTCCAAATCATAAGTGATCTGCACCAGGAATTCGGGATAACGGAAGTGGATTTTAAACAGGCCGACCTGGTCATCTTTGCCGGAGATACCAACCTGGGCATCAAAGGCATTGAATGGATCAAAAAACAAATAAAGAATACCCCGGTCATTTATATCCTGGGTAATCATGAATACTATAAAGGTTCCTATCCTAAAACACTGAACAAGATCCGGGAAGCAGCAACAGACAGCAATATTTTTGTACTCGAAAATGAAAGCCTGGAACTTGAAGGCATCCGGTTTCATGGCGCCACCTTATGGACCGACTTTTCCCTTTTCGGTAACCCGGTGACCTATGGTATGTTGTGCCAGAGCAAAATGAATGATTATAAAATGATCCGCCGGGATCCTTCCTATTCTAAAATGCGTTCTATTGATACCTTTATACTCCATCAGCAATCCCGCAAATGGCTGGAAGAAAGCCTGGCAAGTTCTTCCATGAGGAATATCGTGATTACCCATCATGCACCCAGTATACAATCAGTTCCTGAAACCTATAAAGAAGACTATCTGAGTGCAGCTTATGCTTCTGATCTTGAGGACCTGGTCCTAAACTACCAGCCGGAATACTGGATACATGGGCATATTCATACACCTGCCAATTACAGGATCGGTGCTACGAATGTGATCTGTAACCCGCATGGCTATATCGATGAAAAGTACAATGGTTACGAAAAGGAACTGATCATTGAATTATAAAACCTTTTAGACAAAAACATATGAGACAAAACCGGAAAGCAACCTCCTGGAAGAAGAGCCGGAAATTCGGCGACATTCATGGCGGGCGTACACGTTTAAAATTTGCGGATGGCATTTTTGAACGACAACACAACCTCTTACCTCTAATTCCGGGAGAAGATACACCTATATTTATGGTGGAAAATACCTCAAGAGACTTTTACTTCCCGGTAAGTGTAGAAGAAATAAAAGATACACTAAAGCAGCTTCCAAAAGCACATACAGAAGCGATTACCCACATCTGGCTGGACAAAGTGAAAAAGACTGATTATTTAAACGGAGCAACTATTCAGGGAGCCTTTATCGCGGGTAGTAAAGTATACTTAATCAAACTTTACGCAGTTCCTAAAGACAACAAAATGATGCTTGGACCAATCAAACCCAGCAAAAAAGAATTAAGTTTTTACAAACCTTACTGTGATGATTTACGACACAACAAAAGCGGTTGGTATCTCCAATGGACCAGCGAAAACTATAAAAAATACTATTTGGAAAAGCTATTATTACATGAGATAGGTCATTGTGTGGATTATCTTTATCAAAGACATTGGAGTAAAGCCAATAATAAACAAATTGAAGATTTTGCAGATAATTATGCCGTAATTTGGCACAATAATATAAAAATGGTCATAGAAGAATAAACATACAATTACAATGTCTTTAAAAAACATACGCTTCATAGCTTTTATACTCTTTCTACTCGCTGATTACGGATTAAGAACAGGTATCGACCAATATAAGGACCATACCGTAAGCTTATTATGGGAATGGTTACCTTTGGGCCTTCTTGCCTGCCTGGTCACTATCTTAAGTTGGAAGATCATTCGGGAAAAAAGTTTCGCCACTGTTTACTTTAAATTATCTGTCGCATCTATTTTAGGTTTATTAGCTGCTAAAGCTATATTGATCTTCCAGTGGTATTGGATCATCGCTCCTGAATACAGGCATATAGAGGGCGATATGGAAGTCGGTATCTCCTGGACTTTATTGTTGACTTCTTTTTCGGCCCTTCAAATTATGCTCTCATTTTTGGCAACCATAATCATCACGAAAGGAGTTCAGAAAATTAGTGCATAAAACTTTTTAGCAGCCTTTATACTGATGATCAGCAATTTTTTTTTAAACAAAGTAGTGTATCACGGCCTTTAAAATTTGATCTCTTATGAGCGCAGACCGATCTTTAACCGTAAGGATATTAAGCAATAAACCGTTTTTCTCCGACTTATTAATTGACTTTGTCACCAACTACTGGACCAATAAAAATTACCCAAGAGTCTCTTCCCTCGCAAAGGAAGACACAGAAGATTTTGATTTTATCGACTACCCCGATTGGGAAAGCCTAAAACCGGTGTTGGATTATAGGGAAAGTAAAGGTTATCTCAACGTCTTAACCTTTATTGTGGACCAACTAGACGAGGCAATGATGATCATCAGTAAAAAACTGGATATGCCTCATAAGGAATATCATATTCATTATGAATTGAGCTTCAACCCGGGTATAGGAAAGAGACAGGAAGACGACGATCGCTCTACCGATTATGAATTTTATATAGCCCAGATCATTCCCCGTTTAGAAAGTCTGGAATGTGAGATTGTAGAGATAGAATGTGAAGATTAGAATTTTTGTTTTAGATTATAAAACAAAATATTAATTACAGTAAAATTTTTGAATACTCAGGCATCCATTTAAATTTGAGCTATACATTATATGACATAATTTTAATCGACGCAGCCAAATGAAATCCCTTTTAAATATTACTTTTATACTGTTATTTCTGAATGGATGTAATAATATACAAACTTCAAAAGTATCCATAAATAGTACACCCAGCGACTCAATTGTCAATTGCTATATTAAAACTTTTGATTCTTTTACGCTCAACCCTGCTAAAAATGATCCTGCTATATACTTTCTAAAGGCATATAAAAATCAGGATACCAGCCTGTTGATAGCTGCTTATGATAGTTTAAAAATACAAGTGTATTTTGATAGCTTAAATAGCAATCGTTTTAATCGCGTTGGTCTGAAAAAAATTGAAGCATTAAAATATAAAGAGGTATATAGATTTCAGTATAGTAGATCTTTTTGCGACAAAACAACAATCATCACAATCGGAAAACTTGAAGATACGATTGAAATGGAAACCTTAATAATTCAGGATGATCATCCTGTAAATGTCAAACTATTTAGCTCCTCCAAAATCTCGCTTACAACAAATCAATGGGATGATTTTCTTAATGAATTAAATCATGCGGATTTTTGGGGCTTAAAACAGAGGAATGGAAACGAAGGGTTTGATGGAGCAAGTTTGTATGTTTATGGACTTGAAAAGCCTCAAAGTTATTATGCAGGAAGATCAAATTCGGTTTACAGATGGGCTCCATTAAACTATCCGATCGGAAAGTTGTTTCTTAAGTTATACCGGCTTTCAAAAAATAAAGTTGATTGCTATTACGAAGAATAAAACGATTACAGATAGTACACAAGTTTACCATATTGTTTTTTGCTTATAAAACAGCTTGTAAAATGTAGCATTCAATCATTATTAGCGTAATTAAAAATAACCAGTATTTGATGAAAAAAAATATCAATATCACTTCACATAGTCAAACTGAAAAACTCAACATAGCCGGTGGAGCATACCGTGTGTTAGTACCCGGTACACAAACCAACGATAGCTATGCCATCATAGAAATGTCGGTCCCGCCAGGTGCCGGACCGGTCCCGCATGAACACCCGGACTTCGAAGAGATCTTTTTTGTACTCGAAGGCCAACTTACTTTTTATACGCAGGAGGGGAGCACCCTGGTGCAAAAAGGCGACACCGTAGTCATCCCAAAAGGCGGCATGATTCACAACTTTAAAAACCTGGCTGATCAGCACGCAAAATTATTGTGTACGGTAATCCCTGCAGGCCTGGATCAATTCTTTACAGAAGCTGCTGCTTACCTGGAAACACCACCGGAGGACGCTGCAGCAATAAAACAATATATGCAAATGCTTTCTGAAAAATACGGTCAGCAACTCTATCCACCGGATTACTGGGAAACCCTTAAATAAGCTAGTATGCAGCTCCCTGCTTATATAAAACAAATCTTTTTTAATACCCTGAACGGGGATATGAGCGTACCAGAATTTGAGCAATGGCTCTATGCGGAAAAAGACCTGGAACAGCTCATGGATGAATATGATTACCTTGATCTCATTGCTTATCCTTACAAATCTGGGGCACCAAACGGTTTATTTCAACTCCTGGAAAAGCATATAGGTAAAGGTGTTCTAGAAACGATGCGCATGGATCAACTCCTGGGTAAAGCATTGGACCGGGATCAATCATTACCGGAAATTCTGGTACGTTTTTATGATCTGTATTGTAAAGGCTATTATTTCCTGGAAGTATTAGGCATGAATTATGGATTAGGTATCGACATTGACTTTCCGCTGGTAAATAGTAAACGGAGCAGCTGGGAAGATCTTGACGTAACAGAACAAAATACTTTACTGGATAGCTTTTACCCGGAATTAGAAACGGAATTAATAAGAGTGATCTCCTGGCTCGACAATGGGGAAATTATACTCACCGGCATCCGCGATGAGAATAATCGTTTAGATTTTATAGATAACAGGGATGCTTCAGATCAATAAACCAGCCGGAGCAAAATTTTATGACCATCAAAAAATCTGCATACCTCCAATGAGAAAGTTTTATCAATCCACTTACTACTTCTGGATACTCACAAAATTGGCTTTCGCGATCGGGGGCTTTATCGGTACGATACTTGAGCTGCGAAAAGACCACCTGGTAGTAGCGGGTAAGCAGTTCGTTTTTTTAGGAGTTACCTATACACTGCTATTGTTAGCAGATGTTATTTTTTCTTTGAACGGGAGCTACTACCGGCTTATAAAATACCTCAGCGGCATAAGTTCGCTTATTATAGCCGTTGTATTATCTGGATCAATGCTTGTACCCGGCGCAGTTAATATCCCGTTTCCAGCAATATTCATCATATGGTTCTTTTTATCTGCGATATTTGACCTAATGGTGGTTAAGCAAAGAAAACATCTGGTAGATCTGGTCTCTAATAAGCCTAACTAAAGCTATTCAAAAAAGGCGAACTTTACAATGCGATCGAAACCGTTACCATTACATGAAAAATATAATAACTATCCTCCTATTTCTTTCTTTTAATTATATTGCTATGGGCCAAAACAATACAAAGATAGACCTTAGCGACTTAGAAGGTAAATGGTATATTAACCAATCTAACTTTCCGATGTGGTTAAAAGGCGATAAAACTTCCCCGGCATTTAACTATACCATTATCAAAAAGAAAAAAGGCTTATACCTGGCTGATAAAGTAACCTATCGGAAAAACGGCAAGACAAAAAGTATTAATGGAATTGATAAACCCCTGGATACCGCTAACAGGGAATTCATGTGGAGGGGTAATGGCTTATTGCGCCTGTTGAAAAGTAAATGGGAGATCCTGCATTTAGACGCAAACGAGCAGTGGGCCATCATATTTTTTAGACAAACACTGTTTACACCACAAGGTTATGATGTTATTTCCCGTAACCCGGTACTGAGCCCCGAGGTAACTCAAAAAATAGATGCAAAACTAAATGAATTAGGAGTGAACCAAAAATTGCAGCCCATAGATCAAAATCAGCAATAGTCAATCAATTGCATCTTTCAGAGAAAATTTTCAGACCCCATATCCTGGTTGAAAGCATTACAACATCTCTGAACCAAATGAAAAAGGCAGGAGCTGCATCGCATTATCAATCTTATAAACCGGCCCCGTAGCACTGCACAACAAAAGCGCGATGGGTTGTTGTTGCCGGGCAATATACTCCGCGATCGACTGCCTACAGGTACCGCAAGGCGACAAAACCGTATGGGCCATCGCTTCTGATAGATTATCTTTTTGATAAGCCACCGCTATCATAAGGATTGGCTCACCCGGATATAATACAGAAACCGTACTCAAAGCCACTCGCTCGGCACAGATGCCAGCCGGGAAAGCAGCATTCTCCTGGTTGCTGCCCTTAATGAGCTCCCCATTTGCCAGTCTTATGGCCGCACCCACTTTAAATTCGGAATAGGGCGCATAAGCCAATGTTTTCGCCGCATCAAAGGCCGCCTCTGCCAGTTCCCTTTCTGCCGGTGGTAATTGATGCAGCTCCTCTGTTACCGTGTATTCAAACTCAAATTTTGCCATAAGTCATCGTGCTGGTCTACTGCAATTTAAACATAAATTTCCACAAGCAATACGCTTATAACTTGCTAACATTTTATTTGTAAAACTTCGCCTTATCTTTGTGAGCAATTTATAACAACAATATGAAAGATTTCTTTAAGTATTTCTTCGCCTCTTTACTGGCGATCATTGTATCCGGTATCTTACTGGCCTTTATTTCATTCGGGATCATGGGCGCCCTGGTCAGCTCCGCCACCAGCCAGCAAATGGCCGTGATCAAAGAGAACAGTATCCTGGAAATTGACCTTTCCAAACAAATTACCGAAATACCGCAAGCGAATATACTCTCTGCGATCACCGGTGGTAGCAACGGTACCTCTGTGGGCCTGTTTGAAGTGATCCGCTCTATTGAAGCCGCTAAGTCGGACGAGAATATCAAAGGTATCTACCTGAAAGCCGCTGGTAATGCCAATGGCTGGGCTACCTCCCAACAATTAAGAGATGCGCTGAAAGACTTTAAAACAAGTGGAAAATTCGTATTTGCCTATGCAGACGGCATCACCCAAAAAGCTTACTACATCGCTTCTGTGGCCGATAGCATCTACATCAATCCATTAGGGAATGTTGAGCTGAAAGGATTAAGCACCAGCCTGATGTTTTATAAAGGACTACTGGATAAACTGGAAGTAGAACCCGAGATCTTCTATTGCGGTAAATTCAAAAGCGCAACGGAACCTATCCGTGCCTATAAAATGACCGACGAGAACAGGACGCAGATCAAAGCCTATCAGCAAGACTTCTGGTTCGAGATACTGGCGGCAGTAGCCGAGCATAACAAAATGGAGCCAGCAGCAATCGACTCTATTGTCAATGCCGGCCTCATCCAGACCAGTGCAGACGCGGTATACTATAAATTGGCCGATGGGATTAAATACAAAGACGAGTTTGAGGATATCCTGAAAACAAAACTGGGCATCGGCAAAAAGGACAAATTGAACTTCGCTTCCCTCTCTGATTACAAAAGCAGGCTCTCTCAAAAACCAAGCAGCAACCAGATCGCCTTACTCATTGCAGAAGGCAATATCGTGGATGGTAGAGCCGGTGCGGCTTCCGATGCCGTAATTGCCTCTGAAGACTTTATCGAAGAGATCCGTAAAGTAAATGCCGACAGCAATATCAAAGCTGTAGTTATGCGGGTCAACTCCCCGGGAGGCTCTGCATTGGCTTCAGAAAACATTCTGCGCGAGCTGGACCTGTTACAGAAAAATAAAAAACTAATCGTAACTATGGGTGATTATGCGGCTTCCGGAGGTTATTATATCTCCTGTAATGCTGACAGTATTTTTGCCTTACCGAACACCATTACCGGTAGTATTGGGGTGTTTGGAGTAATGATGAATACCCAGAAAATGTTCAATAATAAGTTGGGAATTACCTTTGACACCGAAAAAACATCAGCGCTGGCCGACCTGGGCGATGGTAACAAACCGATGAGTGAACGCGAAAGAGCCATCATCCAGAGTGGGATAGACACCATTTATCACTTGTTTAAATCACATGTGGCATCAGGCAGGAAAATGGATATTAATTATGTAGACAGCGTAGGCCAGGGTAGAGTATGGACCGGTAAAAGAGCATTGGACCTGAAATTAGTAGATGGACTGGGAGGCTTGGATAGAGCGATTACAGCAGCCGCCAAACTGGCCGGGTTGAGCACCTATCGTGTAGTCACTTATCCAAAACCAACCTCTGATATGGAGCGTTTACTGAAGTTAATGAACAACAGCCAGGCACAGACCGACCTGATGAGCAGGGCATTTTTGCAAAGCGAACTGGGCAACCCGGCGATAAATGCCTGGACCCAGTTATCCCTGATGCTGAAACATCCGAAAACCATATGGACAATTTTACCATTTATTCCGGAAACAAATTAATAGCATTGAAATTCCAAAAAGCCCGGTAAAATATGCTTATCTCTCGATCATATATCCTATATTTGGGGCTTGTTATTGAAACACAAAAACTACTAAAGAAATATTATGGCTGAAATCGTTCGTATGCCTTTGTTGAGCGACACAATGAAAGAAGGTGTTATCGCAGCTTGGCATAAAAAAGTTGGCGACAAAGTACAATCAGATGATGTAATTGCAGATGTAGAAACCGATAAAGCAACGATGGAAGTAATGCCTTACGTTGATGGGGTACTGCTTTATGTAAGCGATAAAAAAGGAATCCCGGTAAACGGGATCATGGCAATAATCGGTAAAGAAGGAGAAGATATTTCAGCTTTATTAAAAGAAGAAGGCAATGCAAGCCCTGCACCAGCGGCGGAAGAAAAGCCGGTTACAGAAGCACCCAAAGAGGCGCCAGCTGCTGAAGCTACTCCCCAAGCAAGTGCTGCTAAACCGGACGAATCTTTAGCCACCGTTATCCAAATGCCTTTATTAAGCGATACCATGAAAGAAGGTAAGATCGCTTCCTGGCTGAAAAATGTGGGCGACAAAGTAGCTTCAGATGACGTCCTGGCAGAAGTAGAGACCGACAAAGCAACAATGGAAGTAATGCCTTATGTAGATGGTACCGTACTTTACATCAGCGATAAAAATGCTATCCCTGTAAACGGCATCATGGCTATTGTGGGTAAAGAAGGCACCGATATCCAACCTTACCTGGATTACTATGGCAACCCGGGCGGCGCTCCTAAAGCAGAAGCCGGTGCCGATACCAAAGAAACAAAAGCGGAAACTCCTGCTGCGAAAGCTGAAGCAACACCAGCCCAGGAGACCGAAAATAATAATGCTGAAGGTGGCAGAGTGAAAATATCTCCACTGGCCCGTAAAATGGCTAAAGATAAAGGGATCAATATCAATGAAGTGAAAGGGACCGGCGATGGCGGTAGAATTATAAAATCTGATATCGAAAACTTTGTACCGGCAGCTAAATCCGGCAGCAGCACAAGCACTGCTAAAGCTACAGTAAGTGCGGCGAACGGCGCTTGGGAAGAGTCCCATACCGATACTGACCTGTCTCAAATGAGAAGAGTCATCGCGCAACGCCTGGGCGAAAGCAAATTCTCGGCACCGCATTTCTACCTGACCATTTCTGTGAAAATGGATAAAGCGATCGATGCCCGCACAGAGATGAATAAATTATCGGAGTCCAAGATCTCTTTCAATGACCTGGTAATTAAAGCATCCGCTATGGCGCTGCAAAAACACCCGGCCGTGAACAGCTCCTGGATGGGCGATTTCATCCGTGAAAACCACCACATCCATATCGGTTCTGCAGTAGCAGTACCAGAAGGATTGATCGTTCCGGTGATCAAATTTGCCAACCACAAGACACTTTCTGCAATCGCAGCCGAGTCTAAAGAACTTACTAAGAAAGCTAAAGATAAAAAATTACAACCGGTAGAATTCAGTGGCAATACCTTCACTGTTTCTAATCTTGGAATGATGGATATCGATGAATTTACCGCGATCATCAACCCACCGGATGCTTGTATCCTTGCGGTAGGTAAGATCGAGCCGACCCCGGTAGTAGAAAATAATGAGATCTTGATCAGGAATATTATGAAGCTGACTTTAAGCTGCGACCACAGAGTCGTGGACGGAGCGGTAGGATCTGCCTTCCTGCAAACCCTGAAAGCATACCTGGAGAACCCGGTAACGATGCTGGTTTAATTCATACGACTTTAATATTTAAAAGGCATTTACTTTAATAGTAAATGCCTTTTGCTTTTATATCACCTTGAGTTGATCGAATAGTGATGATTTTTTGTGCCCTGGATGTTACCGCAAATAAAACAGGATCGTAAACCTGATCTTTTTTACTTTTCTGCAATACATTTTTCCAACCATTTATGCCATTTTATTCTCCTGGTAATTAGAGGTTCTGTTGGAGCGGATCTTTTACCAATTGAGATATATAGTTTACCAAGTCTCCTAAAAAGCGGAAAATAAGTGGGCTAACTTAACACCTTAAAGATTACGATACAATGAAACAAAAAATATTTATCCTTATTGCATTCCTACTCTTGTCGGCTGCTGCTAGCGGGCAAAGCATACGTGATAGCGTATTTAATGAGGTAATACCTGTCAATTGGCAAAATGTTAGCACAGACGGTAAAGATTTCCTGATTGACATTCCCATTCAGGCACAAAAAGAGCCGATTATTATTTTTAATAACGACCGGCGTATCCCTGTTGAATTATTTTTTGACAGAAGATCCTTTTTAAATGAACAAGATGAAATTGTTTTGATTACAAGTGACTGGGAGTATTACGATAGAATAAGAGCATCAGAAGAAAGAATACCTGGTCTACATCTGGCCCCCTATAGGCAAAACAAATTCTATCATATAAAAAGAATGGACACACACTATGTAGTAGATAGCATTAGCCGGGCAATGGAAGTTCAAACTTTTACCATTATTTATAAAAAAGCACAACTTCTGGAAAGAAGAAAGTATTATTATGCAGGAGCATTATCGCTCACCAATGACAATATACAGCGCTGTGAAAAATGGAATGCTTTAGACAGTTTGAATAAACATTTTGAAATTTATCCGGGATCTTACTATTCTCTGGGCTTTATGTACTACACTTTGCCTGCTTTGCCTTTAGAAAAGAAATTACCGGCTATAAAAGCAATCGCAGCGGCATTACGGTTTAAAGACAATGCCCATTTAAAAGATTTTGATCAGGCTCCGAAGATATACCTGCCTCATACGATCCATTACGATTCGTTTGATTGCTACGTTGAATCTTCAAAAGACAGCCCGCATAATCCCGCGTTAAAAGGTTGGCAGGAAAAAGACAATACTGCCACTATAAGGCTTGGATATTGGCGGGGAGATTGTTGCGGGGGTGTTGCTAAAACAGAAAGAGTATCGGTAAAAATAATGAACGATACTGTTTACATTAACTATAATCAAAAAAGACAGCCCAATTGCGACTCCAGCATTGGTATCTGCGGCAATGCCATTGATTTTGTAATCAATAAAAGGAAATACCCAAATTATAAACAACTCAAGTTCAAAACTACCGAGTAATCATAAAAATGAAACAAAAACTATCTATCCTTTTCATACTCTCATCGGGTACCCCTTTCTTCAACTTATCACATTTTGCATTGGGACAGGATTCGCTTTTGCGGGCGAAAGATACGCTTGGGTTTAACCCTGCTGTATTAAGTAGTAATTATATGGGACTTGAGCTTACGGAGCCCAAAATAGATACGGTAACAATTGACGATGTCAAAGTCATCAACAGCTATATCCTGAACCGATCGGAGAAAGACTCCGTTTATCGGTCATATATAAAGAAAAACAAAAAATTTATAAAGTCATACAAAAAAGACTTGAAACAGCTGATAGGGACAGGATGCCCTTACAACCCTTATTTAAGGAACCAACTTTTTTATTGCCTGATGAATAAAGGCACGATAAATAGCAGCACAAAAAAGGAACTGCTCATTGAAAAATGTAAAAAAGACTGGTCTTACTGGCACAGGACAGATTTTTTAAAATCAAAACCCGAAAATGTCGTTGATGAAAGCAGGATTTATTATTCAGGGAGATATGGAATGCCTTATAGAGTGAAAAGAAGAAAAAGAAACCATTATGTACACTCAAAACAAATTGCCATAAATGCCCTTACCGGGAAAATGGAAAATTACAATCTCTACAAGTTGCGTCCTTATATTTTTGTTGAAATTGAAAATTATTTTATTTCCAGGAACCATACTATTGACAATGATATAAAAACCCACAATATTGAAGAAAAAATAGCACAAATGGAGATCTCGGGAATAGAGATATTGGACAAAGAAGCCATCGAAAAGTTATTTGACCAAAAGCTCGAAACCGAGAGCAACCTGGTCATTTATTATAAAAAGAAATAAACCCATTTTTTACATTAGATCATCTCTTATAAACAATAAACGACCTCAGGAGAGATCGTTTATTTTTATTTAAAGCATATCGAAAGAATAACCCAGGGCTTACTTCCAGCCACCGCCCAATGCACGGTACAGTTCTATAATTGCTGTATTTTGCTGCAAAACATCACTTACACTGGCCAGCTGTGCAGATAACAGGCTTTGCTCTGAAGTCAATACATCGGTATAGTTCGTGTTGCTGGTATACTCCAGCAATTGCATATTAAAGCTCACCGCCTTTTCCAGCGCTTCTATCTGCCGGGTACGCGTAGTTTGCTTCTCCAGGCTGGTTTCATAAGCATACAAAGCATTACTCACTTCCTGCCCCGCAGTCAGGATCGCATCCTGGAAAATATTCAGGGCTTCTTCCTGTTGCAACTTACTCACTTTATAATTAGTGCGGATAGCGCCCCTGTTAAATATAGGTTGCGTGATACCGCCCACCAGATTATAAAAGATAGCAGAAGTTCCGGCAAACAGGTTTTTATGTGTTAACGCACTGATACCAATACCACCGGAAGTCAAAGCAACCGTAGGGTAGAACTGTGCTTTGGCCACGTTGGTATTCTCAAAAGCCCTGCGGTAACCCATTTCTGCGGCCATCACATCCGGCCTGTTTTGTAACAATTGTACCGGAACACCCGTAGTCAATGGGGTCTGTATCATATAATCTTTAATGCTGGACCGGTCAATCGCATGGCCCGGCTGAGCGATCATCGTACTGATACTGTTTTCCAGTTCCCTGATGTTTCTTTTCAAATCCGGGATCATTACCTCTGCCGCATAAAGGTTGGCTTCTGCCTGTACCACGGCAGCACCCGTAAGGATCGCGGAAGCTTTTAATGCCTTAATGGTATTTAAAGACTTTTCTCTCAACACTACGGTCTGGTTAGTGATCTCGAGCTGCTGGTCCAAGGCCATCAAGGTATAGTAAGCATTCGCGATGCTGGATACTAAAGCTGTTTGTACCGCTTTTTTCGAGGCCTCGGTCTGGTACCAGGAAGCCTGGGCACCCCGCTTGGCGCTGGCCAGCTTACCCCATACATCCAGCTCCCAGTTCGTTGCAAAGCCCATTTGTACGGTAGTCGTATTCAAACGGATACTTACATTCGCCGGGAAGTTCAGGGCTTCTGCAGAAGCATGGTTATAGGTAACCTGCGGGGCAAAGCTAAGACTCGGGTAGAAGGCAAGCTTACTTTGTTTATAAATAGCCTCTGCCTGAGCGATCTGTAAGATCGTATTCCGGAAATCATAGTTATTCGCTAAAGCCGCTTCTATCAGCTGTTGCAACTTCGGATCTTTAAATACTTCTTTCCAGCTTAACTGCGCCATTGAATTGGTGTCTGCCGCAGATACACCCCGGTAAAGGCTATCCTGGATATTTTGAGTAACCGGAGGCTGCTCATATTTTTTGGTGATCCCACAGGCAGCTAAGAACAGCGGCAGGGCTAATACACCTATAATTTTATATGATTGATTTAATCTCATTATTGATAAAGCTTTTACAGGCTATAAATTATTCTCAGGAGGTATTGTATCGTAGGCCAGATCCTTATTTTGACGTTTTACGGTGATCTTTTCCTGCAAATACTGGAAGATCACGAATAAAACAGGAATAACAAAGATACCCAGCAGCGTACCGATCAACATCCCGCCAATCGCTCCGATACCGATCGAAGAGTTACCAATCGCACCGGCACCTTTAGATACACTTAATGGCAACAAACCAAGGATGAATGCGAAAGAGGTCATCAGGATCGGGCGCAAACGCGCTGTAGCCCCTGATATCGCTGCTTCAACAAGACCCATGCCGTGCTTTCTTCTTTCTACCGCGTATTCCACGATCAGGATAGCATTCTTCGCCAGCAAACCAATCAGCATGATCAGCGTGATCTGCAAATAAATATTATTACTTACGTCGAATAAATTGGCAAAAATGAAGGTACCCGCAAGCCCCATGGGTAAGGATAATAATACGGCAAATGGTAACATATAACTTTCATATTGAGCAGCCAGTAAGAAGTACACAAAGATCAGACACAAGGCAAAGATATAAACCGTTTGTCCGCCACTACTTTGCTCCTCACGGGTCATACCGGAATACTCATAACCGAAACCAACCGGTAATGTTTCTTTAGCTACTTCTTCCACCGCACGTAAAGCATCCCCGGAGCTATAGCCCGGGTTAGGCGATCCGTTGATATTGATCGAAGTAAACAGGTTAAACCGGTTGATCGTTTGCGGGCCAAATACTTTCTCCATAGTAATGTATTGCGATACCGGTGCCATCATGCCTGCCTTATTACGTACCATTACATTGTTCAGGCTGGCCAGGTCGGCCCTGAATTCAGGCTCTGCCTGGTACATCACCCGGTATTGCTTACCGAATTTATTAAAGTTGGAGGCATATACCCCACCATAATAACCCTGCATCGTAGACATGATATCATTCACACTGATCCCCGCTTTCTTAGCCGCAGCCACGTCAATATCCATACGGTATTGCGGGAAGGTAGGACTGAAAGAGGTTTGTGCAAACTGGATCTCCGGTCTTTGGTTCAGCTTAGCCAGGAATTCGCCATTGACTGCGCTCAACCTGTCCAGGCCGGCACCCAATTGGTCCTGCAGCTGGAATTCAAAACCACCACTCATACCAAAACCCTGGATCGTAGGGGGGGCAAAGAATACGACTTTAGCATCTTTAATATTGGCGGTACGGGCAAACAATTGCTTGATCAGCATCTGAGCGCTGCTGTTTTTACCCGGGCGTTGATCCCAGGGTTTCAGCCTGATGATCACCATACCAAAGTTACTACCGGAACCACTGATCATACTCCTGCCGGAAATACGCAATACGCGCTCAACTTCCGGCATTCCTTCCAGGGAAGCCTGGATTTGTTTCAATACAGATTCGGTACGCTCTACAGAACTACCTTCGGGCAAACGAACGTCTGTTGTAATTGAACCCATATCCTCATTCGGTACAAACGCTTTTGGCGTAGTATTCATCAGGTAGGCAAACAAACCGGTAAATAATAAAATACCGAGGATCGCCAGCCATTTTTTATTGATAAAGAAACCTACTGCTTTTTTATATTTATTAGTTGTGGCATCAAAGGCTGTGTTAAAGGCTCCATAGAAACGTTGTAAGACATTTTTCTTTTTACCTTCATGATGATCATGAGGTTTCAGGATGATCGCACACAAAGCCGGGCTAAGTGTTAAGGCATTCACCGCAGATAAGATAATGGATACCGCAAGCGTCAAACCAAACTGCTTGTAGAATACCCCTGCAGAACCCTGTATAAAACTCACCGGGATAAATACCGCCGACATCACCAGGGTAATACTAATGATCGCACTGCTGATCTCGCCCATCGCACTGATAGAAGCCTTCCGGGGGTTCCGCTCGCCGCCTTCCATTTTCGCATGCACCGCTTCCACGACCACGATGGCATCATCCACTACGATACCTACTGCCAATACCAGGGCGAATAAGGTCAACAAGTTGATGGTAAAACCAAATAATTGCAGGAAGAAGAAAGTACCTACAATCGCTACCGGAACTGAAATTGCCGGGATCAGGGTAGAGCGCCAGTCCTGGAGGAATACGAATACCACGATAAATACCAGGATAAATGCCTCGATCAAAGTGTGGATCACTTTGGAAATTGAGGCATCCAAAAAGTCATTGGCATTGGTGATGGTAAAATAACTTACACCTTCCGGGAAATTCTTAGAAGCTTTCTCAAGCACCGCTAAGGACCCGTTAATTACATCCTGGGCATTAGAACCTGAGGTTTGAGAGATAGCAACACCCGAACTCGGGAAGCCATCCGTATAAGAAGAACCATTATAAGCCTGGGTACCCAATTCAATACGGGCAATATCTTTCAGACGCAGAATTTGTCCGTCCTCAGTGGTTTTCACCACGATATCGCTGAACTCCTGCTCATCCTGTAAGCGGCCTTTATATTTCAGGGTATACTGGAAAGACTGGTCTGCATTTTCTCCCAATTGTCCCGGTGCAGCCTCGATATTCTGCTCCGCAAGCACCGCATTGATATCTGAAGGAACCAGGCTATAGCTGGCCATTACATCAGGTTTTAACCAGATACGCATAGAGTAATCCTTAGAACCGAATACCATCGCTTCACCTACACCATTTACCCTTTTAATTTGCGGAAGGATATTGATGTTAAGATAGTTTTGCAGGAATGCCTGGTCATAAGCCGGGTTCTTACTGGTTAATGCAAAGATCATCACATTACTGCTCTGGCGCTTTGCAGTGGTCACACCGGCACGGGTAACTTCCTGTGGCAGCAAGCTGGTGGCACGGGCCACCCGGTTTTGTACGTTTACCGCAGCCAGGTCGGGATTGGTGCCCAGTTTGAAATAAATATTGATATTGGCCGTTCCATCGTTACCGGCAGTAGAGGTCATATAAGTCATGTCCTCCACACCATTGATTTGCTCTTCCAGGGGGATCACCACACTATTCAAAACCACCTCGGCACTGGCCCCCTGGTAACTGGCCTGCACACTTACGGTAGGAGGTGCAATCTCCGGGTATTGAGATACGGGCAGGGTTACAAGACCCAGGATACCCAATATCACTATGATAATTGAAATCACTGTAGATAATACAGGACGTTCAATAAATTTTTTAAACATGTTCTGGAATTAAAATGATCCTATAATCTTATTTCTTTTCAAATCCTTTCATAGCACTGTCTGCCGGGATCAGGGTCGGTTTGATCGGCGTACCTTCAGTAAGCAAACCAATACCTTCAACGATCAATTGATCGGTTTCTTTCAATCCTTCATCCACTACAAAATACCTGCCGCCCGGCACTTCACGTACTTTGATCGGCACTGCTTTTACTTTATTACTGTCTGCTACGATATAGGCCAGACGTTTGTCCTGCAGCTCAGTCGTTGCTTTTTGCGGGATGATGATCGCATTTTCAACATAAGTAGGAATGCGTACAACAGCACTGCTTCCTGAGCGTAACAGTTTTTGCTCGTTCGGGAAAGTCGCACGTACATTGAAGGAACCCGTTTGAGAGTTCACCTGGCCGCTGATCGATTCCAGTTTACCTTTTTGCGGGTATTCTTCCGAATTAGACAACAGGAGCGTTACTGCAGGCATTTGTTGCAGCTTTTGCTCTATGGTAGCTCCCGGGGTATTGATGAAAAACGACATTTGTTGCTTTTCATTCATGGAGAAATAAGCATATACTCGGGAGATATCAGATACGGTAGTCAAAGGCAGGGCAGAAGCATTCACATAACTTCCTACCCGATAAGGTATCGTTCCTACAAACCCGTTAACCGGGCTACTTACGGTAGTATACCCCTGGTTGATCTTTGAATTATTATAGACCGCTTTTGCCTGGGCTAATGCGGCTTCCTGCGCCTTTAGATTCAATTGTGCACTTTCGTACTCGTAAGGGCTGATGATATCCTGGTCTACGAGCGGTTTCGTTTTCTTGACCTGGAGTTTTGCATTAGCTACAGCAGCTTCAGCGCTGGCGATAGCCGCCCGGGTATTATTAACGTCCTGTGCGAATTGCGGGTTATTGATCGTAAACAAAACCTGGCCCGCGCGTACCGCATCTCCTTCATCCACCATTACCTTTTCAATATAACCATCTATTTTCGGCCGGATATCAATATCCTGTATTCCTTGTAAGGTAGCCGGGTAGTCTGCGAATAAGGTTACAGATTGCCGGTCCAGCTTGATGACATTATAAGGCTTCACCTGGTTGGCTTTAGCCTGGGCTTCTTTAGCAGCATCGCCGCCCTTACAAGCCACAAAAAAGGCAGTACTGCCCAGTAAGCCAGAAATGATTAATCCGCCCCTGATTAGTTTATCTAAACTCATTTAGAAAAAATTTATTGTTGTTGTGTGTGTTGAAATATTAATTTTAAAATGACCTCCTTACGGCTGGTATACAACTCATCCATTTCTTTTTTCGGCACATCGAATATCTGCTCATAATAAGGACGCATAATAATCGGGTAAGACAATAAAGCAAAGATGTTGATATAAAAATTTAAAGGATTCATTTCAGGAATTTTCCCCTCTTTCATCTCTTGCTCAATTTCTCCGAAAAAGATATCTAATTCAGGAAAATGATATTTTTTCATTCGATCGGTTTTGTTGACGCCCACCTTATTGATCTCACTGATCATGAATATATTAAAGTAAGGATACGCTTTAATGAAATCAGAACAATGCTGGATTAAGGTGGATACTTTATCGTAAACACTTGCCGTGCCACTCACTGCTTTATGAAGCAGCATTTTAAAAGTGAACCTCAATTCTTCAAATACCAGGTCAAAAAGTTTTTGCTTGGATCCGAAATAATAATTGACCAGGGTACGCTTCACGCCGGCATTATCCGCGATTTCCTGCGTGGATGCGTTCAGTTTTCCTTTATTAAAAAAAAGATCTTTTGAACACGATTTAATGAGCTCCTCGGTTTTATTATCCTTCACGATTTTTGACAAAAATGTCAACAAAGGTAATTGAATAAATAAGCACCAAGCAAATAGAAAGAATTTATTTAACGATTTTTTGACGCCATAAGCGCTTTAACAATTTCTATGTCTGCATACGGTCAAATCTGTGCCTGCAGGGCGATAGATCATCTACGCTTCCGGGTACTTTAAGTACTTTGCAAACAAAAAATTAATATCACTTGGAACCACAATTTTCAGAAGCACAGTTAAAAGCCCTGGCGACGCAGTTAAGATGTCCTCAAGGAGAGATGGGTATCGAAACAGGCCTGAATATGAATACCGGCAACCAGGCAATGATTGCTGCAACAATCAATTTACTGGACCTAAAGGCTGGTGACCATGTACTTGAGCTTGGACCGGGAAATGCGCAACATTTGTCCTCATTGCTGGACCAATACCAGGTTAACACCTATCATGGCTTGGAAATATCACAAACCATGTGTGAGCAGGCAATTGCATTAAACAAAGATTCAGACCAGTCAAAGATCAGTTTCTCCTGTTATGATGGTCTCCGCCTTCCTTTCGAAAACGGGAGTTTTGATGTCGTGTTTACCATAAATACTATTTATTTCTGGGAACAACCACAGCTATTATTTACAGAAATAGAAAGAGTCTTAAAGCCGGACGGTAAATGTTTACTCACTTTTGCACAAGCCTCTTTTATGCAGCAATTGCCTTTCGTTCAATATGGTTTTATACTCTACGATACGGAAAAGATAGCCGCATTATTAACCGGTACTGAAATGGAAATTGAAACCGAATGGCATAAAAATGACCTTGCCATTAGCAAGATCGGCACAAAAGTAGAGCGGGAGTACGCTGTATTAAAGCTGAAGCGATCAGGCCCCCAGGAAGCTTAAAGCAGCCCAGGCCATCGTTCCGGCACCGGTTACTAAAGCATCCTCATCAATATCAAAATGAGCATTATGCACCGGGACCATAAATTCTTTATTCTCCTTATTGGTACCTAAGCGAAAGAAACAACCGGTTATTTCCTGGGTATAAAAGCTGAAATCTTCAGCCGTCATGCGCATATCCAGTGGCTTTACATATTCCGCGCCCAGATAGGTTGCTGCATAACCTTTTACAGCTGCAGTCAGGGCCTCATCATTGTATAAGCAGGGATAACCGGGCGGACTGTCGATCTCCGCGGTTGCGCCCCAGGCAGCACAATTATTGTTGACTACTTCATGAATCAGGTGTACCGCCTCTTTTCTCCAGGCCTCATCAAAAGTACGTAAAGTACCTTTTAAGGTGACCGATTCCGGGATCACATTGGTCACATGCCCGCCATTAATATGCCCGAAAGAAAGTACCGTAGGCGTAAGCGGGTGACTGCGCCGGGAAACGATCTGTTGCAACTGAACAATAATATTAGCAGCGATCACGATAGGGTCTATCGTACTTTGGGGTAGGGCAGCATGCCCGCCCTTTCCTTTAATGGTAATATGAATTTCATCCGCGCTTGCCATATATTGGCCCGATCTGAACCCCAGGTAACCTGATGGTAATTCAGGAAAGACATGCAAGCCGATGATCGCATCAGGTACCGGGTTTTGTAAAGCTCCGGCGGCAATCATTAAGCTGGCACCTCCCGGACTTTGCTCCTCGCCCGGCTGGAAAATAAGTTTTACGGTTCCTTTAAGCGCCGATCTGTTTTGCCACAAAATTTCCGCAGCACCTAACAGGCAGGTGGTATGTACATCATGGCCGCAGGCATGCATCACCCCTTCATTAAGACTTTTATAAGGCACCTCATTTTGCTCTGAAATCGGTAAGGCATCCATATCGGCACGCAGCGCAATGCATTTACCGGCTGCTGCACCTTCTATAAGCGCTACGATACCGGTACCGGCAATCCCTTTTTCATAAGGAATACCTAAGGTATCTAATTGTGCAGCCACGTAATTCATGGTTTGCACCTCTTCAAAAGACAATTCGGGATGCTGGTGTAAATGCTGCCGCATTGCGACCAGTTTAGGAAGCAAGGTCCGGGCATAGCTCTGTATATCTGCGCGCATGAAAAGGATTCGGGTTTATCGGGAAGTATCCGCCGGTGCTTCAGAGGCACCGGTATCGGGGCTATCAAAGCCTCCGGAAGGTACTTTAGGCGGAATTTTATTGTTGATCAATGAAGGCACTACCATGGAAGTATAGGTTTTTCCTAAATACCTGTATAATTCCAAAGCTTCCTGCCGGGACTTAAAATCACCGACTTTTACTTTATAGTAAGGCACTTCATAACTAATGTAAGAACGGATAGACGGGAACCGCTTCATAAAACTGATCTTGGTAGCTTTCGCCACTTGCCGGTCAGGCCCGCTGTAAATTTGTATACGGTATCCCTTGGTCACACTGGACACCTTACGCTTAATAAGCACGGTTTCCGGTTCCCCATTATCCTCATCATCCATAAAATTGGATCCGCTGGCAGGTGGCTGTTGCGGAGCTTGTGCAACAGCAGGTGCCGCAAAAAATGCGGTTAAAACGACCAGGACTAAAAATGCGTTTTTGATCATGTTGCGCTCGGTTTATTTTTTAAAAAATTTCATCATACACCGGGACAAAGGCAAATCTACGATTTTTTCGCTTCTTTTGAAATCTGAACACCAGAAGAAGTACCTATGCGGGTAGCTCCTGCGGCAACGTATTCTTTAAGCGCTTCAAAGGTCCGGATACCACCGGAAGCTTTAATCTGGATTGTTTCGGGTAAATGGGCGCGCATCAGCTTCACGGCCTCGATACTGGCACCTTTTTCTGCATAGCCGGTAGAAGTCTTTACAAAATCTACTTTGTGCCGTGCATACAGGGTACAGGAATCAACGATTTCTTTCTCCGTCAAAATACCACTCTCGATAATTACTTTGACTATTTTATCTGCAAGCCGGATCGGCTGCAGGCATAAGGCAATTTCTTTGGAAAGATAATTCATGTCCCCGTTTTTCAATGCGGCAATATTATGCACAATATCCAGCTCATCAGCCCCGTCCAGCAAAGCCTGCCTGATCGCTATTAATTTGCTGTCAGTACTATCATAACCGAAAGGGAAACCGATTACGGTAGCTACCTGAACTGCAGCATGACCTAACAATTGCTTCGCAGCTTTTACATAGAAAGGGGGTACACAAACTGCCTTAAAGTTATAAGCCAAAGCATCGGCACACAAAGTTTCGACCTCTGCTATGGTTGTGGCAGGTTTAAGAATAGTATGATCTATATAAGGTGCTATATTCATTATTTTCTATTATTCGCGTACAATTACGGTTTTGAAAGTAGGCGCATATCCTCCCCAGATGCCTAAAGCTCCATTAGAAATATTGGAAGGCACTTTTACCGGTGTTGAAAAAGGATTACCGGTAGTACCTACTGAGAAATCAAGGGTTTGCCAGAAATCATAAGTCGTTTTATCTATAGCGGAGAACTTAATGGTGACCGTATCATCAGGCAGGAAAGCAAACCGGCCTTCCCGCGTAGTAGTATCCATCGGGTTCAATACATTGTAAAAATCAAGGTCTGTACTGGTGCCATTAATAATATCATCATTCATCGTAGAGAAACGCCCGGCGAGAAAAGGCCTGCTGTTTTGCTGGATAAATATCCGGAAGCGGTTGCCCAATTCCGGCGGATCATTATAGCGCACCATTACCCTGCGGTATTCTGGGTGTTCTGCATCCGGGTTTTCAAAAGGTTCGCTCCAGATCGTATCAAAAGCGGCATGAGCCGGTTGTGGTATGGTAGTTACCGCTTCATAGGTTTTGCCCTCAATGACGATTTTCAACTGGTACGATTTACCGGCCTGCCCTATAAAGGTCAAATCGGCAATGTTAGCAGAGTCTACTGAATAAAACCTATAAAAATTACCCATTGTATCGATCGAATACTCCCGCAGGTTGATCGTCCGGCTGCCATCGCTAACGCTGACCTGTGCACCACTGATGAACGCATTCTGAAGCGTGCTGAGATCCAGTTTGGAGAAGAACCCAAAGCTGTTAGTCAGCATAACCACAGGCGGAGTACCAATTTCGATACCGCCTTCTACAACTACCTTTTCCGAGATGCTTGCCGGCAAATTAAAGTTGACCTCTTTCTCACAAGATATAAAGGAGAAAAATCCGGCAACGACCGCACAATACAATAATGCTCTTTTCATAGCGCTTATCAGGTTATTTTCTTTGAATAAAAGTTTGGTACAGCATAATGCCCGTCGCTACAGATACGTTCAGGGAATCAAACTGGTCCGACATCGGGATCCGCACCAGGTGATCCGCCGTTTTTAATACATAAGGGCTCACGCCTGTATCTTCAGCCCCCATAACGATGGCTATCGGCTCTTCTAGTGGCGCTTCCGAAATATCTTTAGCAGCCTCCAGTGTAGTAGCCGCGATCTGTATCCCGTTCAATTTTAAAATATCAACGGCCTGTTGTACGGAAGCTACTCTGCACACCGGGATCTTTTCCAAAGCACCGGCAGAGGTTTTTATCCCTTCTTCGGTAACCGCAGCATTATTTGAGCTGGGAATGATGATTGCCTGTGCCCCGAAGCTATAAGCCGAACGGGCGATTGCGCCCAGATTCCGGGTATCGGTAATCCCATCCAGTAACACGAACAAGGGTACTTTGCCTGCATCTACCACCTGGTCTATAATACCTTGTAAAGGTTGGTATTTGATCAGGCCGGCGATAGCAACTACACCCTGGTGATTAGCCTGCGTAAATTTGTCCAGCTTTTCAGCCGGTACATAACTCAACATAATGTCGAGTTTCCGGGCCAGGGTCTTAATAACCGCTAATTCCTCACCGGTAGCCGTTTTCAATATAAATATCTTCTCAATATCAGCAGCCTCTTTAAGGGCTTCAATCAGGGGCTTACGGCCGATGATCAACCTGCTTTTAGGTACGCTTGTCTTCTGGGCTCTGAAATTTTGTCTGTTGTTCAATGTGCTTTACTTATTAGTGATTAATATTTTTATAGGACCATTTTTTCAGGAAGTCGCTTACTTTTTCTTTACTGTAGCCTTTACCTTCTTCCAGGTCACCGGTATTCTGCGTTGCCATATAATTTCCTTTATCATCCAGCAGGACGATTACCGGGAAGCCATATTGCTGCGGATTATTAAAGGTCGCCAGTATCTTTTCGTTCTTATTTTCCTTGCTGTAATTAATATGCATGACTTCATATTCCCCAAGCGCTTTGTTCAGCTCCGGATCGTTTTTCAAAAATCCATCCAAACGCTTGCACCATACACACCAATTGCCGCCTACGAAAATGAGGATATGCTTCCGCTCCTTCAATGCCCGCTCTTTCGCGTATTTCAATTCATAAGCCGCATCCGCATATACTTTATACAACTGGAATTGCTCTTTGCTTTCCACCTTCTGTGCATATAAACGCTTATTTACCTTTATATTGGATAAGCTGAGCAGGGAAACAATAAATATTGTTTTAAAAAGTGTGCTGCTTTTCATATTGCAAAAGTACTATTGAATCTTTAAACCTTAGGAATTAAAATTGTATATACCTTTCCCGGCTTTACGGTAAGCGATTTACCGCGCAACCATTGATTGGCCAGCTTCACCTGCTGATAAGTACTGTTGTTTTGTTTTGCCCATGCCGCCAGGTCAGCAATAGAGCTGCTTACCTGTATGTTTTTACCTTCTATAGGCTGGTATACATCGTTCTTGTCCAGGAAAAAACCATGCCGCTCCGGGTTAGTAATAATCGTCTTCAATGCCAGGATGCGATAGACATAGCGGTTAGTTTCTTCCGGCAACAGTAAATTATAATAATTGTTTTCATATTGCTGGGCACTGTAATTGCTGTAACCGCCCATACCCATATTATAGGATGCTGCAGCAGCGGTCCAGTTACCGAATTTTGCATAAGCCTGTTTCAGGTATTTACAAGCCGCTATGGTAGAAGCTTCCAGGTCATAACGCATATCTACCTCATCTGTGATTTCCAGTCCGAACTGTATCCCGGCGGCTTTCATGAACTGCCAGTAACCGGTAGCCCCGGCTTTTGAGATCTGGTTATATAAAGCACTCTCGGCTACGGCCAGGAATTTAAAATCTTCCGGCACGCCTTGTTCTCTTAAGATCCTTTCTATAACCGGGAAAGTACGGTGTGCCAGTTTCAGAATATACAGGGTAGAGCCATGCATATAAGTATTAAATAATAATTCACGGTCCAGTCTTTCCTTTACATCCCAACGGTTCAAGGGTGTTTGCTCACCGGCAAAAGAAATACTTGAAGGTAACTTAGGCGGAGCAAAACGATTAACCGGGTTAACAAGGGGTGGGGCAGGCATAGGTTTAGGCGGGTCTGCTTCCCCTATGGCCGAAACCGGGCTATTATTAGTCTGTGCTTCTTTCTTTTTGGCATAAGCTCCGGTACTCAGCAGGAGGCCGGCACCAAAGGTATATATAAGGACTTTATGATTCATTATAGTTAAACTATTTTTAATACTAAAAATGATTATATTATTGATGGGCAATGATTGTGCAAGATAATAAACTAATCGTATAATAATCTGTTAATGAAGTGCCTGAAATTTTCTTTAAAAAAATGATAATGTACTATCTTTGCCAACCAAAATTACCTTACAACAGGTATCCTTAAAAAATTGCATTAACATTATGACAGATTCGCAAGCTGCAACAGAAACTCCGGTAGCCTATTTACTCTTAGAAGACGGTACATTGTTCACCGGAAAACCCTTTGGAAAAATCGGGACTACGGGTGGAGAACTATGCTTCAATACCGGTATGACCGGTTACCAGGAAGTATTTACTGATCCTTCTTACTCGGGCCAGATGTTAATCATGAATACCGCTTACGTCGGTAACTATGGAGTGAATGAAGTAGATGTGGAATCGGATAGAGTAATGATCAAGGGTTTGATCTGTAAAAACATTACCGCGAGATATTCCCGGATGACGGCGACCGGCTCCCTGAAGGATTATCTGATCAACAACGGTATCGTAGCAATACAAGATGTAGATACCCGTGCCCTGGTACAACACGTACGCACAAAAGGTGCCATGAACTGCATCATCTCATCTGAAATAAGCGATATAGCTCAATTAAAAGAAAAATTGGCCGCCATTCCAAAAATGGAAGGCCTGGACCTGGCTTCTGAAGTAGGTACTAAAGTGGCTTATACTTTCGGTAATGAAAATGCTTCGATCCGGGTTTCTGTCCTGGATTTCGGTGTAAAAAGAAATATGCTGCAATGTTTTGCAGACAGGGATGTATTTGTAAAAGTATTCCCGGGTAAGTCAGGTATTGAAGAGCTGTTGGCCTTCCAGCCTGATGGTATTTTTGTCTCCAACGGTCCTGGCGATCCAGCAGCTATGGATTATGCCGTAAAAACGGTACAGGATATATTAGCTAGCGGCAAACCAATGTTCGGCATCTGTTTGGGTCACCAGTTACTGGCCCTGGCCAATGGATTAAAAACCTATAAAATGCACCACGGTCACAGGGGATTAAACCACCCGGTGAAAAACCTGCTGACCGGTCTGGGAGAGATCACTACCCAAAACCACGGTTTCTGTGTAGATGATGCTTCAGTAAAAGCTAATGCAGATAAAATTGAAATTACCCACCTGAACCTGAACGATGGAACTGTAGAGGGTATAAAAATAAAAGATAAACCTGCCTTTTCCGTACAATACCACCCGGAAAGTACCCCCGGCCCTTATGATTCCAGGTACCTGTTTGATGACTTCCTGAAGCTTATCAACCAATACAAAAACAATTAATTTCAACACAATAATCAGCTTTAGGTATCATGGAAAAGGTTTTAGTAATAGGAGCAGGTGGTCAATTGGGTGTAGAACTCACATTGGCTTTAAGAGAAAAATTTGGTAAGGACAATGTGATTGCCTCTGATATCAGGGAGCCGCATGCTTTATTGGCAGAGAGCGGACCGTTCATCCAGCTGGATGTAATGAACTCAAATGCAGTAGCTGCAGTTGTAAAGAAAGAAAGTATCACACAAATATATTTACTTGCTGCAATTTTATCCGCTACAGGGGAGAAAAACCCACTTTGGGCTTGGGATATTAATATGAAGAGCCTGATGAATGTACTGGACATCTGTGTAGAACATAAAGTAGCTAAACTGTACTGGCCAAGTTCCATCGCTGTATTTGGTAACACCACACCAAAAGATGATACCCCTCAGAAAACCGTTATCGAGCCGACTACCGTTTACGGGATCAGTAAATATGCCGGTGAATTATGGTGCCAGTATTATTTTGAAAAATATGGCCTGGATGTGCGCAGCATGCGCTACCCGGGATTAATCAGCTGGAAATCGGCACCAGGCGGGGGTACAACAGACTATGCGATCGATATTTACATCGAGGCATTAAAGAAGCAGTCTTATGAATGTTTCTTAAGCGAAAATACTTACCTGCCGATGATGTATATGGACGATGCTGTGCGGGCCACATTAGAACTGATGGATGCACCAAAAGAATCCATCAAAAACAGGATGTCTTACAACCTGGCGGCCATGAGCTTCTCTCCTGTAGAGATTTCAGAAGCCATCAAAAAGCGCATCCCGGAATTCACCATTTCTTATGCGCCTGACTTCAGACAGAAAATCGCGGACAGCTGGCCTTCAAAAATTGATGACAGTGAAGCGAGAAAAGACTGGGGCTGGAAACCGGAGTATGACCTGGAAGCCATGACCGACGTCATGCTGGAAATGCTGAAAACAGTAAACAGGATTTAAAAGAATAAATTTCGATTAGAAAAAATCGCCAACTAATGCAGTTGGCGATTTTTTATTGTAGCTTTATAGGATATTGTAATGGTTAATGAGTGATAGGCGATAGATCTAATTGAATGATTAATTGTGAATGGTGAATGGTTAATGATTGGTGAATAGGGATGAATGATAGGTGATAAGTGATGAGTGAATTATTAATGTTAATTGGCGATTGCTGATTCGTAATTGATAATAGTACATTATTTTTAATTCATAATTTACAACTAAACATTCATAATTATAAGGTCACCCTGATCCCCGTCAGAGGGTGAAGTATTTGCGTTTTTCGAGCGCAATGCAATGAAGCCGGCAATATCAATAGCAGTAAAAAGAAATGGACAACCTTCAGCGCCCTGCCCGAAATTGTAATTCGTAATTCGTAATTAATAATTAACAACTAACCATTACTAAAAATCATGTTCAAGGCCATACATCCCAAACTCCCGATGCGCCATTTTGAAACCACCCGCTCATTCTATATTGATCAATTAGGTTTTACCCAACTAGGCGACCCGCATTTCCGGGACTACCTCATGGTTAAAAAGGAAAATATAGAAATACATTTCTTCCTCTTCCCCGAATTAGACCCGCTGGAAAACTATGGCCAGGTTTACATCAGGGTAGATCAGATCGAACAACTCAACCAGGAACTACTGGCACAAAATATTCGTTTTGCAGACCTGGGAAAGCTCTCGCTAAAACCCTGGGGCCAATGGGAATGTTCCATACTCGACCCGGACCACAACCTGCTTACTTTCGGACAATCCCTAACATAAAAAAATCCCCGCTTCAATGAAACGGGGATTTTCACAAGTATCTGTAAGCAGATTAGACTGCCATTTCTTTTACGTCTTCAGCGATCACCAGTCTTCCGGCAGTCTTCGCTTTGATTTCTTCAACGGTTACTCCCGGTGCATATTCTTTCAACAAGAAACCTTCAGGAGTAATTTCAAAATAACCTAAATCTGTCACCACACGTTTCACACACTTTAAACCAGTAATCGGTAAAGTACATTCCGGTAACAATTTTGAATTACCTTCTTTATCCGTATGCATCATCGCAACGATAATGTTCTTTGCAGCAGCAACAAGGTCCATTGCACCACCCATACCTTTCACCATTTTACCGGGCACTTTCCAGTTCGCGATATCACCCTGGTCAGAAACCTCCATAGCACCCAGTACAGTAAGATCTACTTTACCGGCACGGATCATACCAAAGCTTAAAGCACTGTCAAAAAAGCTACCACCTGTACGTAAAGTCACCGTTTGTTTCCCCGCATTAATCAAATCTGGATCCACATTTGCTTCTGTAGGAAAAGGACCGATACCCAGCATACCATTTTCACTTTGCAGTTCAATTTCAATATCTTCCGGAACGAAATTAGCCACCAGGGTAGGCACGCCTATACCGAGGTTAACATACATACCATCTTTAAGTTCTTTTGCTATGCGTTGTGCGATCTGCTCTCTGTTAAGCCCCATTTTATTGGTTTTAAAGGTTTGTTTTAAGATGTTCCAAAAGTAGTACAATATTTCTATTTGGACAATAAGATTAATAGGTAAATTCGGCCTTAAAATTCACCCTTTCCCGCGCCTTGGTGACTACTTTCCAGTTCCCACGATATTGTATAAAAGAAGGCAGGAGGTCATTGCCCATTTGTCTTAAGGTAACATACATATCCACATCAAAATCATAACCTAATGCGTCGTAGGAAAGGGAATAATCCCGGGCAATAATAGAATAATCACCGGGATTGAACCAGGTAATAAACCGGTTAATAACGACTTTTTTACGGTATTCGGGTTTCGGTACCGCAGCAAACTTATAAGTTTCCACGCCATTTTTCGTTTCCGCACTCAGGCTAAAATCATACATTTTGGCCACATCACGTTCAAAAATACCTACCTTATTCCCAATAAAAGGTAAACCGGGAATATTGGCCCCCGGATTGAACATGAGGAGCTTCAATTGTACCTTACTTTTCTCCATACGGTTCAGTCCGGAAAGCTCCCGGGACATAGAACCCCGTACGGTATTAGTCTCATTACACACCTTACCGCTCGTGAAAAATAAACTGGCATAGAGTTGTGCCGTGAAATAATTATAAGCCCCTTTTTTGGTATAAAAGTCGCCGGTCACCTTTTCCTCCAGCGTTTTCATAGTTCTGCAACCATCCCGGTAGATCTGCTTGGTTTCACTCACCAGGGAAGCAACACTTTCTCCTTTTTTGTTGAGACAATTAATATAATTCTCTGCATTATAAGACTTTAGTCGCATTGTTTTAAACGCCTTATAGAAGGTTGTATCTTCCTTGATCAGCCGGATAAAATTGGGTACATCAAAACCTTCATTCCGCGCACGTACGATAAAGGTATCCAGGGTAATATTCTCGGAAAAAGCGGTAGTGTCCACTTCCTGAGCATAAGAAGAGGTTGTGGCGCAAAGCGTCAGAGCCGAAATAAATACTATAAATAAATAATTACGAAACATCTTGGCTGGATTGAAGAGCTGCTGCAAATAGGATGTCTTCCGGTGTCGTAATCTTTAAATTAGACTTTTCTCCCGCTACCAGGTGCACTTGAACACCGTATTGTTCCACTACACTGGCCTCATCGGTGAAACTCAATTGATAAGGCTGATCAAATGCCGGTAACAGTACGGCACCCTTAAAAGTCTGCGGAGTTTGCACCGCTCTTAAACTTTCCCGGTCCACCAGCTTTGACCCCTCCGGCTCAGTTACCTGGCGAATAGAGTCCGTAACGGGCACTACAGGTATCGCACTGCCAAATTCAGAAGCTGCAGTATAACAATCCTGGATCAATGTAGTAGAAATCAAGGGCCTGACGCCATCATGCACAAAAATAATGTCCGTTTCTGTAGTCCCGCTCAAGCCGTTTTTTACGCTTTCAAAGCGACTACTGCCACCTGCTACGATTGTAATATCTATTCCTGAACTGAAATGTTGCAGCACACTATTGGCATAACTGAAATGAGACTGGGGCAATACCAATACGATCCGGATACCCGGGATGGCCTCCAGGAATGCACTTATTGAATAATAGAGTATGGGCTTACCATTTAAAGGTAAAAATTGCTTGGGAATAGCATTCTGCATCCTAAGCCCCTGGCCTCCGGCTACAATAACAGCTACGGCATTCGTGGTTTCTTGTGTCATGATGCGCTCAAAATTAAATGAATCTGTTTAAATCCTGCCTTAAAATATATTCCTTCACCAATCTTTTAATAACAGATTATAACCATGCTTCACGATCTGTAGTGGTGAATTCTTAAAAGATGCTTAATTTAACCTGGCCGAAGCTAAAAATAAAAGTAAAATATGGTTATACAGCCGTAAATAAATACTTTCGTGTATATATCTGAATTTTTATGAAAAAGATCTTATTACTGCTTAGCGCTATGCTTTATTTCTTCTCTAATTGTACGGCTCAAAAGGGCAATAATGCTACTGTTCCTGCATCTATCTATGATTTCAAAATAGAAGGCTTAAGTGGCGAAACAATTGATTTTGCCCAATTTAAGGGGAAAAAGATATTGATTGTTAATACTGCTTCCAAATGTGGCCATACCCCGCAATATGAAGAATTGGAGCAACTCTATAAAACCTACGGTGAAAAATTAGTGATTATTGGTTTCCCTGCTAATAATTTCATGTGGCAGGAACCGGGAAGCAATAAAGACATTGCTGAATTTTGCCAAAAGAATTATGGTGTAAGCTTTCCTATGGCCGCAAAGATTTCTGTTAAAGGAAAAGATATGGCACCAATCTACAAATGGCTTACGGACAAAAAATACAATAAAGTAGCAGACAGTAAAGTAAGCTGGAATTTCCAGAAATACCTGATAGATGAGCAAGGTAAATTAGTCAGACACTTTGAACCGGGAATGAAGCCATTGAATGAAGAAATTGTTAATGCCATAAAATAATACCAGGAATGATAAACTCAAAAATTGTTTATATAATATTTACAATTTGTTCATTATCAATATTTTCATGCGTAAAAGATAAGCCAAAAAATAATGGCTCAAATCCTGATATCAATAACAACCCCAGAGCCGTAATAGCCAATGAAGGGGTCTTTAACGGCGGAAATGCTTCACTAAGCTATATAGACCTGACCGAACAAAAAGTCTATAACGATGTATACAAAGCGCAAAACGACAGGGTACTGGGCGACGTCTTTCAAAGCATAACCGCTGACGACAGCAACCTCTACCTGTTGATCAACAACTCCAACAAGATCATTACAGTAGACAAGAAAACCTTTAAATACAAGTCTGAAATCAGCATTTCACAACCCAGGTACCTGTGCCTAATAGGAAACAATAAAGCACTGGTTAGCAGTATGTACCGATCCAAACTTCAAGTGATTGATCTAAGCACTAACCAGATCACCAAAGAGATCAATATTCCTTACCCAAATACAGAAGGAATGATTGCTTTAAACGGCAAAGTATATATCTGCCCTTGGAACACACAGTGCAATTACATCTATCAATTCGACATCAATACAGAGCAAATAGAAGACAGCATTTATATAGATGGCTATGCGCCCACTCAGGCTATCGTGGACAAAAACAATAAACTCTGGATCTTCGCCGGAAATCCGTACAGGAATGTTCCGGCCAGCATAACACAAATAGACCCGAACAACAAACAGATAATTAAGTCATTCACTTTCAATGGACAAGAAGAGATAATTAAACCAGTTTTCAACAGAAACAAAGATGCTTTCTATTACCTTGCTGTAATGTATTCCAGCAACACAGCCACTGACTACAATGGCCTGTATAAAATGAGCATAGATGCCATCCAGCCACCGGCCGAAGCCTTAGTAAAAGCACAGGCACTTCAATATTTCTGGGGATTGGGTGTAAATCCAGAAAATGGTAATATTTTCCTCGGCGACCCCAAAGGGTTCATCCAGAGTGGTAGCGTTTCGGAATATACAGAACAGGGCGTATTAAAAAACACCTATACCGTTGGCCTTGGCCCGGGATTTTTCTACTTTGACTAAAAAATTGAGATATAAAAAGTGGTATTTGATTTGCCTTTTTATCCTGGGGCAATGTACCCACTATTGTATTGGGCAAGAGGTAGTTACTCCCTATAAACTTGTATTAATTACCGATAATATCAAGACCGAAATTTTACCCGGCACCTTTAAAGACACCCTTGCATTTGTAGATGAGCTCAAAGGACAATTAAAGCAAGCACACAGGCAAGGCATGCTGGAAGCCAATATTGATTCTATACAATACCGAAAGGATACAGTAATTGCCTACCTGCACAGGGGACAAAGCTATAAGTTTGGCAAAATAAACTTTGACTCCATTCCGGCAGGTCTGCTCAACGTGACGGGGATCAGCGCCGGGCAATATGAAAACAAGCTCCTGGAACCACAAAAGATAGCACAACTCGTTACAAAAATATTGACCTATGCAGAGAATAATGGTTACCCCTTTGCTTCGATCGCGTTCAGGAACAGTCAACTATCTAAAGATAGGGTATTAGATGCCGGCCTCATCTATAGGCCCGGAAAGAAAATAATTATAGATACTATTGAAATTCAAGGAAATGCAACGGTTAATTACAGTTTCATCTTAAGTTATCTCGGCTTAAAGAATAAGCAACTTTATAATGAGGCAGCCATAAAATCAATTTCCCGGAAAATTAAAGAGCTCCCTTTTCTACAGGAAGGCCAGCCCTGGAATATGAACTTTAATATCCTTAAAAATTCACTCTACCTCTACCTGGACGAAAAAAGATCCAACCAGATCAATGCCTTATTAGGCTTCCAGCCCAACAACCTGGAAACCGGTAAGTTTTTATGGACCGCTGACGTTCAGATGTTATTGAACAATACCTTAGGTTACGGAGAGACCTTTTCTGCTTCCTACAAAAACCTACAGGCTAAATCTCCCCAACTCGATATTGGCGCAATAGTCCCTTATATCATGGGGAGCAAATTTGCCGTAGACGGAAAATTTGAATATTTCAGAAGAGACAGCCTGTTTGACCGGATCACATTTGAGGCCGGCCTGCGTTACCAGTTTTCCGAGAAAGACTATTTAAGATTCAGCTACCAGCAATACAACAACCGTGTACCCAACCCGGATACAGCGTTTGTCAGCGCTAACAAACGCTTGAGTAATAATGTAGATTTAAGCTCAAGAGGCTTTGGCCTTAACTATGTAATGGACCGGACCGACTTTAGCTTTAACCCCAGGAAGGGCTGGACGGCAAGTTTAAATATAGCCGCGCTAAGACGTACAGTTCGTAAGAATGACCTGATACTCAGCATTAAAGATGGCTTTGACTATAATACTTTATACGACACCGTTAACAGGCAGCCCAGCCAGTACCGGATTTCGGGTGACCTGCAATATTTTATTCCATTAAGTAAACAGCTGGTCATCAGAACGGCTTATAGCGGTGCTTATATTGGCGGACGCGACCTGTTCCAGAATGAACTTTACCAGATCGGAGGTTTTAAAGTGCTTCGGGGTTTTGACGAAAGAAGTATTTTCTCCAATCACTACCATATCTTTACGGCTGAGCTAAAAGCATTATTGGGTGAACGGTCTTACTTTTCTTTATTTTCAGATTACGGTCGTTTTTTTACACAATATAACTTAATCGACCTCCGGCGGAATGCTTTGAGCCTGGGAACCGGCCTTACCCTGGAAAACAAATCGGGTTTGTTCAATATTATTGTCGCTTTAGGAAAATTTGACAATGATCCTTTACGCTTCCGCGATGCCAAGATACATTTTGGCTACGTGACTTACTTTTAGTGATTAAAATAGAAATTAGTACTTTTGTGCGTTTCTGAAATTTTTTAAATTACCCAGATGGTAGATATAAGACCGTTTAGAGGCCTGAGGCCCAAAGTTGAATTGGTTGAAAGAGTTGCCGCTTTGCCTTATGACGTATCCAGCCAGGATGAGGTCATGGCAAAAAAAATAAATCCCTATAGTTTTTATCATATTACGCGTTCCGAAATTGATGTAGCCACCGGTGCTCCTGTCAATAGCAAAGAAGTCTATGAAAAGGCCAAAGAAAACCTGGACCGCTTTATTAACGACGGGATCCTTATCCAGGACGAAAAACCTTGCTATTATATTTACAGGATAACCATGAATGGCAGAAGCCAGACCGGACTTGTTTGCTGCTCGGCTTTGAAAGATTATGAAGAAGGCCGTATCAAGAAGCATGAACTGACCCGGCCTGAGCGGGTAAAAGACCGTGTTGACAATATATTAATGACCGGGGCCCATACGGGTGTTGTATTTTTGGCTTACAAAGCCATTGATGAAATAGAAACGATTATTAAAAATTGGACCGATCAGCATACCATGGTCTATGATTTTGTAGCGGAAGATGGGGTAGCCCATAGCTTCTGGGTACTGGATGATACGGCGCAAATAGAACAGCTTACCGCATTGTATCAGCAAAAAGTAGCCGCTACCTATATTGCGGACGGACATCACCGTTCTCATGCGGCAGAAAATGCTATGAGATCCATTAACGGGCAGGCCACTTCTGACGAGCATCAATATTACCTGACCTGTATCTTTCCTGATACCCAGGTATCCATAATGGATTATAACAGGGTAGTAAAAGATCTTAACGGGCTTACTCCCGCTGAGCTGGTTGAAAAAGTTAAGCAATCATTTGAAGTAACCGAAAGTACTGTACCCGTAAAGCCGCAGCAGAATCATGAATTCGGGATGTACGTAGCCGGTAAATGGTATGTATTAAGAGCAAAACCGGGCAGTTTTGATGCCGCAAATGAGATAGAAGCTTTGGATGTAAACATTTTACACAACAAGCTCTTAAATCCAATATTAGGAGTAGGAGATCCCCGGGTGGATGAAAGAGTAGATTTTGTAGGTGGTATCAGGGGACTGGATTACCTGGCACAAAGTGTGGACGAAGGCCGTTTTGCGGTAGCCTTTACCTGCTTCCCGGTGACCATGCAGCAATTATTTGATGTAGCAGACAGTGGAAATATCATGCCGCCCAAATCGACCTGGTTTGAACCCAAGATCCGGGACGGACTGGTTTTACATTTAATTTCTTAAAAATCTTATCATCCCTTAATGAATACACTAACCCAATACAATGAAGTGGTCGCTAAATGTCAGGATGTTTTTTTAAAAAAAGCATTGGATTACGGAACTTCCTGGCGGATGTTCCGGCCGATCTCTATTGTAGACCAGATTTACATAAAGGCCTGGCGCATCAGGCAGATACAGGAGAACAAAGGCGTACAGAAAATTGAGGACAGTATAGAAAGCGAATTTTCAGCGATCATTAATTATGGCTATATTGCATTGATCCAGTCTTCCCTGCAGGAGCAGGACCCGGTAGACCTGCCTTTGGCAGAAGTAACCCGTTTATACGAGTGTAAAGTGGAAGAAGTGCGGCAATTGATGCTGCTGAAAAATCACGACTATGGAGAAGCCTGGCGCAATATGTCTCAGGAGTCTTTTGCCGACCTGATCCTGACCAAACTATACCGCATCAAGCAGATCTTAGCGAACGATGGTAAGACCACTATATCGGAAGGAATGGAGGCTAACTTTTGTGACATTATCAATTATGCCATTTTTGCCCTAATTTTAATCAACGAATAACCCTAAACTTTAAAAGTAAAATATCAATACATGCAACAAGCAACAGCAACAAAAAGAAATGCCGCTTACTACATCTTGAATTTTATCAGAATCTTTGTCGGTGTACTCTTTATATTTTCCGGTTTGATCAAAGCGAATGACCCTCTGGGCTTGTCCTATAAGATGAACGAGTTTTTCGAAGTTTGGAAAATGGAGTCTTTTGTCGCTTACAGTCTATACATTTCCATTGCCATGATCATTTTTGAAATACTGGCAGGGGTGGCGATGATCATAGGTTATGCTTACCGTTCGGTTTCTTTCCTGATCCTCCTGCTCACCATATTCTTTACTTTCCTTACCGGTTACGCAGTTTTATCCGGTAAAATAAAAGAATGCGGCTGCTTCGGGGATTGTATTCCTTTACAAGCACATCAGTCCTTTATTAAAGATATTGTATTGCTTATTTTGGTAACGATCTTATTCATCTCCCGCAACAAGATCGAATCTTTCTTAAGCAGGATCAACGGTGCCATTGTCATCTTTATCACTTTAGTGCTCTCTTTGGGGGTACAGATCTACGTATTGCGCAACCTGCCTTTTGTAGACTGCCTGGCTTATAAAGTAGGTACTGATATCTGGAAAGATATGCAAATGCCAGCCAATGCGACTCCGGATGTATATAAAACACTACTGATCTATGAGAAAGAAGGGAAGCGCATGGAATTCACAGAAGAGCAGTTTATGGCCGATTCTACACTTTGGGACAACCCGGCTTATAAATACATTGACAGCAAATCTGAACTGGTTAAAAAAGGGACCGGTCTGCCTAAAATACAGGATTTCTCTGTAAGAGATTTCGCCGGCCAGGATTACACCGAAGCCTTATTACTGGATGAAGGCTACAGTTACCTGTTGTTTGTAAAAGATGCTGATAAAGTAAGCGGAAAAATGGACGACCTGAAAAGCCTGATTAAACAGTGCCATAATAAAGGCATTGGCTTCTACATCCTGTCTGCTAATGATGAAGCAACCACCAACAGGTTTAAAACCCGCTTTGGCCTGGATGCAGATGCCTATGCGATTGATGGTACCATGTGTAAAACCGCGATGCGCAGTAATGCTGGTTTAATGCTGATCAAAAAAGGCGTGATCATCAATAAATGGAGCCGCTACAATTACCCAACAACTGCAGTAAATCCATAAGACAAATTAAATAGTATTAAAAACGGGAACAGGCATTCAATTTTGAATGCCTGTTCCCGTTTTTAATGGTTAATTGTAAATGATTAATGGTTAATTAAGAATACCTGACCAGTAACTATTAACCATTAATAATTAACTTAACATCGTACCTAAAATTATCCTGGTTAATCATTAACAATTGATAATTAACTTAACAGCCTTCATAAGCGATGGCCACCTTGATCTCAACCACTTTATTATTTCTTAAGACGAAGGTCAGCATACTACCGGCTTCATCATCATAGATGGTAAAATTCCGGTCTGTTTCAATCCTTCCGCCATTCCCATCATAAGGTTTCAGGATTTCTATACGGCTGAAATCTTTATAAGTAGCCCACAACTCTTCCCGGGAGCTGCCGATACCAATACCGGATTTTGTTTTGAACTTAGTGCTTTTGGTGCTTATCTCTGAAACGAACACCCCTTCCTGGTTTTGCTCATCAATATATCCTTGTGAAAGACTGACTTCCAGCAGTTCATTATTATACTTAACTACGGTAGTACCATTGTATTCGTTGCTTTCCGTAGGCACTTTCAATGGTTTACGGGCCAGCTCAATGGCTTCCGCTTCCTTCATATGGACTTTAAACGGTCCTATGCGCAAGGTAGATAGATTCCAGTTAGGCTCCTGTGCAAAGGCATTAAAAGCACCCAGTACTAATAATAAAGAGAGTAATTTTTTCATGTTTATGTCGTTAAATTTAAAGCTCAAATGTACAAAATCGGGGCGCTAAAAAAACACAAAACTCCCTGTTTAAAAGTATTTGGCGAATGTTTAGGGCTATTTTGACTGATCCTGGTGATTCCATCCACAAGCAGTACCGTTTACTTTTTATTATTCCGGCATTGTTTTACTATAAAAAATAAAGCCATGGCTTGTTGGCCATGACTTTATCAATCTCTGTTGAGAGATTAAAAATTATTTTTTTACTACTGATTTGGTAATAGATTTTTTACCGTCTTTCGTGCTCAGTTTCACCAGGTACTGACCGGCAGCAAAATTACTCAGATCGATTTGCTTTGCGTTCTTTTGGCTAATCACCAGGTTACCCAACATATTTACCACCATCACGTCTAAAGGCTCTTGAGCATCAATATAGATCAGGTTAGCCGTCGGGTTAGGATAAAGTTGTACGCTGATTTGTGCCGCATTTTTAACACTCAATGGCGCTGTAGTAAATGGAATATGCTGCCAGGTGGTAAAGCTATCAGAATAGTAACAGAAAGCTCTGACGTGTGCGTAATAATCATCAGCTGCATTCAGCCCTGTAGCATCATAAAAATTAGCATTGGTAACCGTATTAACCACATCAGTTCCGGAAACAGTAGCCGCCTGGTTGATCACTACTTCCATAGAATCAGAAGTGCCGAAAGTGTTACTAAAATTCCAGTTGATCTTTGCAGAACTAGCGTCAATATCGCTAACGTTCAGGTTCAGGTTTTCAGAACATGCAACACCATCTTCCATGGTCACGAGATTATCCATAGCAAAATAAGAAGGGTAATAATCATTAGCAGAAGTTACCCGGAAGGTCAGGCTGTCTACACTACCAAGGCTCTGCAGATTTACCCAGTCCCAGCCCTTTAGCGTACCTTGCTCGGCTACTGGTGTAGCGGAGCGGTAATCAGACAGGTAATAATCAACAGAATCAACAAAAGCACCATTCAGAAAGCCACGTACCTCCAATTTTGCCCAGCCATTGGGTACACTGTCCGTACTATATACTTCCATACCGTAACTATACCCCCAGGTAGTATTGGCCACCATAAAGCCGGCTAAAGATGAACCCGTTGCCGGAGCTGTAAGCTTCATAGTTGCAGGATCGTAAGCAAAAGCTGCCGCATAATTATCTGAACCGTTATAACCTTTACCTGGTTTGGCAGCGTATTGAAACTTCATACCATAACAGTTACAATCCGTAGTATCAAAAACATTGGAATAAGTAAACCCTTGGCCATAATAAGAACCGCTAAAATCAGAAAATGATCCGTAAAGGGTGGCAGCTCCGGAACTAAAGTCATAGCCGTTAGGAGCCAGATCCAAATAAAAAGTGTCCGTACCTAAAGTAAGGTTTTCAAAATCGGCACCGGTTTGCGCATTGGCCATAAAACCAAAGCATGCAGCGGAAGCTGCGAGAAGTAAATGTTTTACCATTTGTATATTGATTTAAATAAATAATTCCTGTTTTCTTTTTCCCGAGAAAAATGACGGAAACGCCTGTAATGGCAGGTCTTCTGACTTTATTCTTGCTTGATAACGACCTTCCCGCATGAGCAGTGGTATTGTAGCAGGTTATCAATATTTTCAGAACTTACAGCAACGGGTATTGTTTTGGATTTACACCAAATTCCCTATTAATTCCAATACTTCAGTATTTTAAAAAAGAAGCGGAAACCGATTACGGCACGAAATTACACTATTTTGTATATCAAAGCCCGGTTTTTATTTAGAAAAAAATTGGGCATACATTTGCAGCAAAGAAAATAATAAGCTTAATGATTTATAATGTGATTGGCCTGATGTCCGGCAGCTCGCACGATGGCCTGGATATAGCTTTTGTGGAGATAACAGATGTACGTAACGACTGGACTTTTGAAATAAAGCACGCTACCTGTATTCCCTTTGAAAAAGAAATGGAACAGCAGCTGCGTCATGCGGCCACATTGCCGGTACCCGATTTCTTGAAACTGCACACGGCATTCGGCAGGTGGATGGGGCAGCAGGTAGTTGAATTTATTGCCACTAATGAGCTCTATCATAAAGTGCATTTTGTTGCTTCCCATGGCCATACTGTATTTCATGATCCGGAAAGTAAAACCAGCGTGCAAATCGGTGATGGAGCCAGTATTTCCGGTATTACAGGCTTGCCAACGATTACGGACCTCAGGAATGCGGATGTAGCACTGGCAGGGCAGGGGGCTCCTATCGTACCGATTGCAGATCATAAATTTTTCCATGATTTTAAATACTGCTTAAATATCGGCGGCATCTGCAATGTTACGATTAACGAAACCACGCCACTGGCCTTTGATATTGCACCGGCTAACCAGGTACTGGATTATTTTGCACAAAAGGCAGGACATGCTTTTGATGCAAACGGCAGCCTGGCAGCAGCGGGAAAAACAGACGAGACTGTTTTAGCCGCTTTAAACGCGCTTACTTATTATCAATCAGCAGGACCAAAATCCCTGGCTAATGATTACAGCAAACAACTGATCAGCGTTATAGAAAACAGCCCTATAACGAATACCAGTGATATCCTGGCGACCCTGGTGACGCATATCGTGTTCCAGATCGGCAAAGCCATTGATAGCTACCCGGCAACAGAACCGGCAAAAATGCTGGTTACCGGCGGCGGTGCCTTCAATAATTTCCTGGTAGCAAAACTCTCAGAAGCGCTACAGCAGCAGGGTATAGCAGTTGAAGTCCCGGAAGAAAATATTGTAAACTATAAAGAAGCCTTGGCCATGGCATTTATTGGAGTCTTGCGCTGGCGGGAAGAAGAAAACGTGTTATCATCAGTTACAGGAGCCGCTAAAAACACGATCGGCGGAGCTTTATGGCTGGGAAATTAGATGGCTGAATTAATTTTTTATTTCAAATTTCTTTTTTTCGTTTAAGTTTTTACCTTTGTAAGATAAGCTTGTCTTAAAAAACAGACAATTTTTAACATTTATATTTCATACATGAAGCGCATAGTTCTATTGGCATCACTTTTGGGAGTTTCTCTATCTTCTATAGCACAGGTAACCGTTACGCCTGAAATTGGCTATAACTTAGGTAAGTTTTACGGATTTACCTATGACCCGGTCGCAAATGTTCAATATACCGAAAACTATGACTGGATGTGGAGTCCAAGAGCAGGTATCGCTTTGGATATTCCTTTAGGTAATAAGGGATTTTCTTTTGAACCAGGATTGTACTATAATGTACGCACTTCAAGAATAACCACAGATATTGACGCTTATAAAGAAACGACTACAGCCCGGCAAAACTATGTAGAGTTACCCATTAATTTAAAATACAGCTGGGAAGTTGCCCGCTATACCGGTAAATTTATGGTGCAATTATCACCCTATGTTGCTTATGGCGTATCAGGCGATGTAAGTGGTAAAAAAATACAGAAAATACCAACTTATTATACCACAACCTATACTCATGATTTAGAGTTCGGTTCGGAGATGAATCAGTTGAAAGCATTGGATTATGGTGCTTATGTAGGCTTTGGCTACCAGTTACAAATGGGGTTGCAGATCAGGACCATCTATGGTTTGAGCTTTGCCAACTTTTCCAATATTCCGAATACAGTTGCCAGCCCGGGTAGTGTATTCAACCTGAGTGTGGGTTATGTATTGGGCAGAAAATTACCGGGAAGATTTTATTAATCTAAATTGAAAAATAACTCAAAAAGAAAGGCGCCGATCATGTGATCGGCGCCTTTCTTTTTGAGTGTTGTGTAAGGCCCATTTAAAAAGTATATAAGGCCTGCAAAGTATTGTTTTTATTGGGATACCGATATTTTGGAAGTGATCTGCCCGATCATTTCGTAAAGCCGCTCAATATTACTTTCCAGGCGGCTGATGGTCTGCTCATACATCTTTTTCTCCAGTACACTGAGCGCAGGTGGGAAGTTAGTGTGCCCGCCAGGGTCCTGGCGGGATGAAGAAAGTACACTTTCATAACCTTCAGTAATCAGGTCCTGGGGCGTTGTTTTATACAATAAAGCAAGCTCCTCCAGGCGTTCCAGGGTAATTTTAGTAGCCCCTTTTTCTAATAAACTGTAGGCATTCTGTGAAATATCCAATTGATTAGCAACATAGGCTTGAGTATAATCATTGATTTCTCTTAAAGTTTTCAACTTTTTGGCACATATCTCTGTTATGTTCATTACCTGATTCTTATTGTTGTTGCGACTTCTATCCTTTCTGTTGATGAGACAAAATGATAAATATCCTGTTTTTTTATTTCCAGTGTCTTTTTTTTAGATTTAATCCCTCCACTCGCCAAAATAGTACCCTTTTATCAGCAAAACTGATGGGTATCGAAATTTCTGATAAACAAACTGATCTACTGATATCTTATCAACCAAAAAGTAATACGTATTGCCTCCTGTGTAACAACTTTGCATTCAGAATAATTCTTAACCCTTTTAGGTAAATGAAGTCTGGCGGATTGATAAAATCCTGGAACAAATTTAAAAAAAGTTATCTGTATTTCCAATTTTAAAGCTGTTCCAACCAATTTCAGATACGATTGAATGAAGATCAAAATAAATATGAACTCAGTTTATTCAAAATTAATGATTGTTTTATCCCTTTTAACGGGGTCTGTAGCTCAGAGCTTCGGTCAGAACTGTCCTACAGTAAATACCACTAACACCGTTTCCGGTTCTTATGTAACGGTGAACAATGGCCAAACCTACGGACTGACAAGCGGTAGCTGGTCCGGTGGTGTTACTTTGAATGCAGGCGGAACACTTTATATCGCTCCGGGTGCAACACTGACTGTTTCTTATGTAAATGGAGATTTCAACGGAAAAATCATTAACTGTGGTACTTTAAATATTGTTTTATACAACAGTCCAAGAAGTGCAGAGATTATTAACTATGGTATTTTGAATTCAGGGGCAATTCAAAACCTTACCGGTTCTATCACTAACTATGGTAAATTAAGCATTGACCAGTTTACAACTAACGGAGCGACATTGGTGAATTATAAAAAAATGAACCTTCAAAATGTTTCCCTTCAAAATACAGTAGTGAGCAACCACGATACTTTAATAGCAACCAACGGCTTCTATGCCCTTAACGGTGGAACTATTGATAACCGGGTGAATGCTTACATGTCCCTGAATGCTTCTTCCTGGGGTAATACAGAACTGGCTACTACGGTAGAAAATGCAGGTACTATGATCATGCGCAATGCTAACTCCGGAAGCGGTATTTCCAGAAAAGTAAATAACTATGGCGTAATGAGCATACTTGATGCAGTTACCATTACAACCAATGCTTATTTTACAAATGATAGTTTGTTGGAATTTATCAATATCAGTTCTGTAAACATGCAGGGTAAAGCTTTACTACAAAACAATAAAAGATTGAATGTGCCTTCCGGTAGCATCGACTTAAACTCTACCAATGGCCAGCTGGTTAATAATGGTATGATCAAAGCTTCCGGATCGGTTTCACAAAATGCTGCCGGATCTAAAGTGATCAATAACTGCAGAATATTTGCAGGAAGCTACTTTATTGGTAACGGTATTACGGAAAACAAAGGTTTGATCTGGGTAACGGGAGATTTTAAAGTGGAAGGTTTACCTTCTGAAGTAAAAAATGACTCTACAGGTTTCATCAGAGGTGCCAACTTCAGAAACTCTGGTAAGATCACCGGCTACGGAAGCTTCTACTTCACCGGTACCACAGACTTCAACAGTGCAGGCATTTTTGCCGGTTCAAGTGCCAGCAACCCGATCATGTTCTTCGATGCTTCACAAACAGGCAACCAGATCTTTGATTCTTATGTACAGAACAATCCTCCTGTAAATACCATCAGACCAGCCGCTATGGTACCAATGGATACCACTGCTTATAACTGCAATTCAACTCAGGCTATTGCGGGCTTCCCTCCGACTACAGAATTGGTATATAAACAAGTATGTTCTAACGCTCCGATCCAGATCAACCTGAACGATTATGTAGCGCCACATACCACAGTTAATACACAAACATTCACGGTACAATTAAATTCTACCAAATTGTTTGACTACTACAATAACGGTAATGTAACCAACAATACCAACAAACTGGAAATACCCAATAAAGGAACTTTTATACTGAATGGAACAACCGGTATCATCACTTTTACCCCAAGTGCTAACTTCAGCCAGGGAGAAGTTAGGGCCCAATACATTATCTCTAATGCGGTTGCCGGAGACCCAATGACTTATCCAAGCAATAAAACAAATATTACCATCACGATCGGAAGTGGCTACTCTGCTCCTATCATCTCGGTAAACCAACAATAAAAAGCAAACAGATTTCAAAACTGGTATGAAACAACAAGTATGAAACAAACCAGAAAGAACAATCTGTATGAAACAAAAGTAGTATGAAACAGATATCGGTAAGGTTTAACCCTAAAGCCTTAAAAGAAACCTTACCGATATTTTTAAAAAAGTAAAAGTCTTTAATTCCTAATAAAGCAGTAGTAAAAACTGGTATGAAACAGCCAGTGTGAAAACACAAGTGAGTATGAAACAGGATATCGGTAAGATCTCCTAAAACCTCAAAATCTTACCGATATTTTTTATCCCTCTTATTCTTAATATTTCCATTCGATCTTTTTTAAAATGAAAAATATATATAATACTTTATTCGTTGCCTTATTAGCAGTAGCTACTGGTTCACAAGCACACAGCCAGGCCAATCCTCAAAGTATCAAAATCTGCCGCGGAAGTGCGGTGGTTGTGAAAGCAAACCCGACAGCTGCTGATGTTGCCGGTGGTTATGTTTGGTACCGCGATGGAGCCGTTGTGGGCGGAGCTGGTGATTCACTGGTAATTACACAGCCTGGAAGTTATACCCTGGCTTCTGTAAGCAGCGGCGGATGTAATTCAACTATTTCTTCTGCATTGGAGGTGACCTATAAAGAGCTTATTGCCGTTGATGATCAGGCAACTGCTCACTCAGGTACACCTGTAAACATTCCGGTAACAACAAATGACATCGCAGAGTGTGGAAGTATCGACTTCCAGACATTAAGCATGTCAACTTTACCAAAAAACGGAAGTGCTAAAGCAAGTACTACAGAGCCCGGCGTATTTTCTTATACCCCTAATGCTTCGTTTGTAGGTACCGATTCTTTCACTTACACCGTTTACGATGTTGCCGGCAATGTTTCCAATGTTGCTAAAGTACTAGTAAATGTTGTCGCTCCTTTGCCTCTGGACTTATTAGCTTTTAATGTAAACAAAGTAAAAGAAACGCAGGCGGAGATTAACTGGCAGGTAATTGAAGAAAAAACTGAAGTAACTTTTACCGTAGAAAGAAGCAGCAATGCAAAATCTTTTGAAGCTATCGGTAGTTTAAAAGCTAACACCAGTAACATAAACCAAAAAGCGGATTATTCATTTACCGATAAAAGTCCTTTAAAAGGTGGTAACTATTACCGGTTAAAAATCGCTGATAACAATGGTAAAGTGAGCTATAGCAATGTAAAAATGCTGAACTTTTCTACAGCTGCTGCCATTGCAGTTTATCCAAACCCGGCCACCAGCACGGTTTATGTAAAAGCAGAAGGTAACCTGCCTAAAATGGTACAGTTGTTAGACCTGAACGGAAGAGTATTACAAGCAGTAACACCAGCTACAGAAATCATAGCAGTAGACATGCAACAGGTAGCAGGCGGTTTATACCTGATCAGGGTGATCGGGCAAGATGATAAAGCAGAAATTTTCAAAATAGAAAAACGGTAGGATAACCGGAAATAGCTACCGGCAAAGATTCGCTTCAAAATCAGGATTGTGTTAAAATGTTTTGTTGTGTTCTTATTAATTCTTTGCCGGTATGTATTTTATTCCTCTAAAAGTGGTACATTTGAAATGTACGTTAAATGACCATAAACACACCTCAACTTCTTTACCTGGAGAATTGACAGTACGTTTTCAAATCATACCACCTTATAGCTGAAATAAAAGCATTCCGCAACCCAAAAAATTTATTATAAAATACATGTGGTGGTTTGTTGACACAACCGTTACATGTATTTTGATTTTAACTTTAACTAAATTCAGTTTCAGAGGAGTAAAAGATGGATATTAACTTAGAAAGGGAAATTCCCCAGGTAAGACTTAGGGCGTTTCGTGCGATAGATGACCCGGAGACTTGTATGCGATTTATAGAAGGACATCAACATGTGTTAGAAGTATACAATTTAAAAATGGTTACATCTGCTAACTATGAATGGATAAAAAATCCGGCAGTATTTGTAATCGTAGTAGAATCACTGGATAAAACCAAATTATATGGCGGAGCCAGAATTCATGTCGCCGGCGGCACCCAGCCTTTACCGGTAGAAGAAGCGATCGGAAGATATGATCCAAGAATATGTGACCTTGTAAGGGAATGTGCCGTAGATGGGACGGGTGAAGGTTGTGGCTTATGGAATTCCAGAGAAATAGCCGGCTATGGTGTAGGCAGTATATTCCTTTCCCGCGTAGGTGTAGCCATCTCCTCCCAGATCGGGATAAAAACATTATTTGCCTTGTGCGCACCCTATACCGTAAAACTTGCCGAAAGTATAGGCTACGAAGTAGACAGTCGCCTTGGAGATCACGGTACCTTCTATTATCCGAGAGAGGGCTTCGTAGCTACCTCTATGTTCTACCCGGATATTCAAAGTGTTGAAACGGCTTCAGAAGAAGATAAGATCTCGATTTTAGACCTCAGGAACAATGTTAATATCGTTCGGGTGGAAACTTTGCGTAAGAAACAAATAGAAATTCACTACGATATTGCCATCCCCAATATAAATGAATGGGATTTAAAGGAAGTAACCGCTAAATTTGCACAATAATTCATTCCATAAAAACAAAAAGGGTTACAAATGAGTTCTAAATTGTATAGTATAGAGTACTTAGAGAAGACAACACAGTTATTAAAGGAAATTAAAGAAAAATCCTATGCGCGCTTCCTTAATCTTGAAACAGGCCACATCGCTGATGTAGGCTGCGGAACCGGGCAGGATGCCATTAACCTCTCCCGGCTCACACCGGTTAATGTACAGGTTACTGGTGTAGACATTGCAGAAGGTATGATTGAAAAAGCCCGTGAAAATGCCCAGGGCATGAACGGTATCAACTTTTTGCAAGCTGATGTGGCAGCGCTTCCATTCGACAATGAATCCCTTCAGGGCCTCCGGAATGAAAGACTGATACAACATGTACCTGATCCCGTGCAGGCATTCCACGAATTTAACCGGGTACTGAAACCAGGAGCCTCCCTGGCTATAGTAGAAACAGATTGGAGCAGCATGACACTCTACAGCGCCCCTCCGGGTATGGCAGACCGGGTAAAAGACTTCTATGCTCATAAGAATGTACCAAATGGCTCTGTAGCGCTGGACCTGAATAGTTTATTACTACAGACCGGATTTAAAGATATCGAATTCAACGTTTATCCATTAGTATCTCATTCCCTCGACCAGGTAATCGCCTTCATCAGGCTTGATTATATACTGCAACAAATGGTGGAGCGTGACTTGATGAGTACAGAAGAACATGAAACCTTATATAATACCCTTCGTGAAGCAGACAATAAGGGGCATTTTGCCATGTCATTAAATTTAGTTGTGGCTACAGGAATAAAATAGCAGATACATATACAGTATATAAATTAAGATGTAAATTGCCGCTTTATTAAGATAGAATATGCTCCGTACCTGTATTGTTGTTTTTCTACTGCTTTTTTGCCTGGATACTTATGCTCAAAAACAGAATGTCATACTGCTGGATAGTAACTCAAGCCCGCTGATAGGGAAAGACCTGCAAGTATTCATTCCTGATGTTGAAGTCGATTTTAAAACCGCACTCAATGCTGCTTATCAACCGGTAACCAGCGAGGTGCCTAATTTTGGTACGCATAAGAATAGCATCTGGATCAGGCTGGTCATTCAAAACAACAGTTCCACTCCGGCTTTTGTATTATACATGGATAACCCGACATTAGACGAAGTCGAATTATTCTGGAAGCCCTCCGGTGCCGATACTTTCAGCCGGCAGTTACTCAACAAGAAACAGCCTTTAAGTATCCGCAAACACAAAGGATCAGACTATGTTTTCCGGCTGGACCAGGAAAATACGGAACCTGTAGTGTACTATGCCCGGATAAAAGGAGAGCAACCCATCATCCTGCCGGTAAGTGTCAATTTGCCCAATGCTCAATTGGCTGAAATGCTGAAAAAGAGCTGGCTTAACGGCATTTATTTTGGCCTGGTGCTGATCATGGTCACCTACAACTTCTTCATCTACGCTTCTGTAAAAGACAGTAGTTATCTTTATTATGTAATGTTCATCTGTTTTGCAGGCCTTACGCAGCTTATGCTGAAAGGGGTTGCATTTCAATATTTCTGGCCCGATACGCCATTCATGGAACAGCATGGTATGGTACTCTTTGCCTCGCTCAGCGGTTCCGCAGGTCTGCTGTTCACCCGGCAATTCCTCAACCTGAAGAAAGACTTCCCTATACTGAACCGGATAATCATCTTTGCCCTGGTTCCTTTTGCCATCAGCATAGCACTTATACCGTTCAGCCGGCAACTGTCTTTTCTTTTTATGCGGAATGCCACCAGCCTGGGCGCCTTGATCGCTTTGCTGACCTCGGTTTACGTATTCAGGAAAAGCAGGAAAGCCTCTGTGGTCTATTTTGTAGTCGCCTGGTGTATCCTGATCGCAGGGTCCATGATCTACCTGCTTTATAACTTCGGTATCTTAAAGTACAGCACTTTTACCAATTATTCCGTACAGTTAAGTTCCGCCATCGAGATGACCTTATTATCCCTGGCCCTGGCCAGCCGGATCAATATCCTGGAAAGGGAAAAGGAAAACTCGAGAAGAACAGCACTCAGACTGGCGCGGGAAAATACACGGATCGTGAAAGAGCAAAATATACACCTGGAAGAGCAGGTCACTAAAAGAACCGAAGAACTGGTCCTTAAAAATGATATGCTGAATGAAACGTATGAAGATTTGAAACAGGCACAATCCAAACTGGTAATTGCCGAAAAAATGTCTTCATTGGGTCAGTTGACTGCAGGTATTGCCCACGAAATCAATAACCCGATCAATTTCGTAGCTTCCAATGTCAACCCCTTGCGGCGCGACTTCAAGGCCCTGCTGGATGCACTGGACAGGATTGAAGGTATTGGATTGAAAGAGAATGCCACTACTGATGCCAAGAAGAAAGAAATAGAACAATATAAATCGGATGAAGACCTGGACTACCTGAAAACAGAAATCAGTTTCCTGCTGAATGGTATCCAGGATGGAGCCAGCCGGACCGCAGAGATTGTAAAAGGTTTACGTGTATTCTCAAGAGTGGACGAAGCAGAGCTAAAAGCCGCTAACATAAACGATGGGATCAGGTCTACACTGGTTATTGTCAACAACCTGATTAATGGGATTAAAGTTTCGGTAGACCTGGGGGAATGCCCGGAAATACTTTGTTACCCGGGAAAACTCAACCAGGTTTTTCTGAATATTATTACCAATGCGATTGGCGCAATCAGGGAAAGGCATGGCCAGGCAGAAGGCGGGCATTTAGAGGTGCGCACCTACCCGGAAAGCGATGATACCATCTGTATCATGATCAAAGACAATGGTACGGGTATGGACGAAACGACTTTATCCAAAGTATACGAACCCTTCTTCACTACCAAAAAAGTAGGCGTGGGTATGGGCCTGGGTATGTCTATCGTATTTTCTATTATTAAAGAGCATAATGCCAACATTCTTGTCGATTCGGTAGTGAATGAAGGCACAACATTTACAATTAAATTGAATACAAAAAACAATTAACTTTTATTACTCGAAATGTTATATATTGTGTAAGAATGGAAATGAAAAAAAAGAAGAACTCTTTGTTTTCTCAGTAATTACCTTAACTTTACATAACAGATCGTTTTACTTCTTAATGATTTAATTGATTCTAATGTCAGATAAAATAACTATATTATACGTTGATGATGAAGAGAATAATCTAATTTCGTTTAAAGCCACCTTCCGCCTTAAGTACAAAATATTTACCGCTATAGGGGGGAAGAGGCCTTAAAAATATTGGAAGAAAACACTGTACATATTATCATTACCGATCAGCGAATGCCTAATATGACCGGTACAGAATTTCTTGAAAAAGTCTTACATAAATACACAGATCCGATCCGTATTTTATTAACGGGTTATACAGATATGAGTGCTTTGGTAGAAGCGGTCAACAAAGGCCAGATCTTCCATTATCTTACAAAGCCATGGAGCGAAGAAGAATTGGAGCAGACCATTGAGCGTGCTTACGGCATCTACCTGGAAAAGGAGAAAATCAAACACATGAATGAGAAACTCTCATTGTCCAATGAACAACTTGAATTTTTATTAAGACAAAAGCTTTTGTCTTAATCAGGAATACATCTTAAACAAAAGAGCAGTTAATTTGATTAACTGCTCTTTTATATTAAATACTATTACAATAAATACTTTTCCTGAAATTAAGACAGGATATCCCGGATCTGCTGTACCAGGCTTTCTAAATGATCATACTGCTGTAGATTGATCTTTTTCTTTTGCTGCGTGAGTTGTTCTGCCAACTGAAGTACTAATTCCAATGGATCTATTTCAAATCCGATACCTTCCACCGAAGCTTCTGTCCCGGCAATAAGCCCTTCGCTGCTCATGCCCACGCACCACTTTTCAATAAAAGTATTCAAAGCTATTTCATCAATAACACAATCCTCCCATTCCTCTGCAATACAGCTTGCCGCCTGCTCCCGATCGGACCAGAAACACATTTTATCAAAAGGCAGCCCCTCATCATCCTCCATTAAATTACAGGGTGCGGAAACGTATCCTTCTTCATTTTTTAAAGTATATACGATTTCAGTAGCACAAACCTTTTCCACAAAATGCTTATGATTAGCTACGATATAATGTAGCGCTTCAGGGATATTGAATGTAGGTGTCATCTTATTTTATTTATTCCATGACCAGCTCTTTGGCATTATCCAATGCCGCTGCAGAAGGGGAAGCCCCGCCAATCATAGTCGCGATCAATTGTATCCGCTCTTCGGTACTTAAGGTTTTGATTTGGGTATTGACCTTGTTATCAGCTGTAGTTTTGTACACATATAAATGCCGGTGCCCTTTACCCGCAACCTGTGGCTGGTGGGTAATACAAAGGATCTGGTGATAAGCACCCAGGGAGCGCAATAGAATACCCACCTGTTTGGCCGCTTCCCCGGAGATACCCGTATCGACCTCGTCAAAGATCAGGGTAGGCATGTGTAAAGCTTTTGCAGTCAGGGTCTTAATACTCAACATGATACGGCTCAATTCCCCGCCTGATGCCGCCTTTTGGACCGGTGCGAGTTTCCCGCTCTTGTTGGCGTCCAGCAAATACTGGACCTGCTCTTTACCAAAAGCATTAAAGTCTGCCGCAGGTTTCAATTCGATTTCAAAACGCGCATTCGGCATACCTACCAGGTGTAAAAGACCGTTAATGTCTTTGGCAAAACTAAGCGCGCTGGCCTGCCTGACTTTAGAGATTTTATCCGATTGCAGCGTTAAGCTCGCTTTTTGTTTTTCTATATCTTTTTCCAGTTGCAACAGGTCCTCACCTGCATGCTGCTGCCTGGTAATACTCAAAGCCAAAGTAGCATGCAATTCCCTCAATGCATTCGTATCTGTCAATCCGTGTTTTTTCAACAAGCGATTGCCCAGGTCATAACGCTCCTGCATTTCCTGGAGCTTAGCCGGATCAAGGTCAATGAGGCTTTGCAGTCTTTCAGATTCAGCGGCCACATCTTTAAGCTCCTCGTAGCAGCTATTCAGCCTCTGTCCTAAAGCTGCCGCTTCCGGTAAGTAGCTTTCCAATTGTTGTAATTGCTGGGCCAGCTTACGGATCTCGACGATTACAGGCTGTTCACTTTCTGCAAGCACATGCGTACTTTCTGAAAGTGTATTTTGGATCAACTCGGTATGGCTGAGCTGCTTCAACTGCAATTCCAGCTGTTCAATTTCATCAGCCTGGAAATTTGCGCTTTCCAGCTCTTCAAATAAAAACTGGTTATAGTCGGCTTCTTTTTGCCACTGTTGCTGCGCCGATATAAGGTTCTGGTATGCTTTATTTAACTGTTTATATCGCTCAAAGTCTTGCTGGTATTGCTTTACCGCAGGCAAATGCCCGGCTACGGCATCCAGCGACTGGTACATGAAACGATTATCATCCAGCGCACGGTTATCAAACTGGCGATGGAGGTCCACAAGGCAGGCCGTCAATTCGTTCAACACAGCCAGTGTTACCGGCGTATCATTGACAAAGGCACGGGATTTACCGCTGGTGCTGATCTCTCTTCTTATGATACTCGGATGCTCCGCATCCAGCTCATGAGTCTGTAACAAGCTATTGAAATCGGCATTATCCCGGGTATCAAAATGGGCTTCTACAATACATTTCTCCTGGGTGTTGATCAGTACAGAACTATCGGCACGCTCACCCAGTATCAAGGAAATGGCGCCGAGAATGATTGATTTTCCGGCGCCGGTTTCTCCTGTAATTACATTTAAATGCTGATCAAAACTGATACTGATCTCATCAATGATCGCATAGTTTTTTATAAATAACTTTTGTAACACAGCTACGAGTAGTTTTCTTATTTTTTAGGTAACAATATCTCGGCCATCATACAGCGGGCACTGCCTCCGCCATTAGACTCGATCGTTTCTAATGGTACATGTATGATCGGGTTAAAAGATTCCAGTGTCCTGACCTGCTCTTCATTTAAAGAAGCATAAGCCTGGCTGGACATTACCAGGAATTGTTGGCCCTGCACATTCATCACCTGTAGCATATTGCCGGCGAAGTGGTTCATCTGCTCAAAACTGATCTCCACGATTACTTTTCCTGATTGCGCCAGTGCACCGGTAACCACCGCTCTTTCGTCAGTTTCCTGGATACTATCCAGGCAGATCACGGCATATTTATCGCCCAGGCACATCATCACGTTGGTATGATAAATATCTTTTCCTTTCTGATCTACTGCATTGAACACCACCGGCTCATATTCCATTTCTTCACAGAACTCGATGAAAAGGTTCTTATCTGTCCTCGGGGAAATACAGGCATAAGCGATCTTGTTTTCCCGGTCCAGGATAATGCTTCCGGTACCTTCCAGGAACACATCATGTGCTTCATTCTTGGTCAGGTCGATGGTACTATCAATCTGGAAGCGGCTTTTGATGGCTTCTATAACGGTTTCTTTACGCTCCAGCCTCCTGTTTTCCGCAAACATAGGGTAGAGTACGATGGTACTGTTTTTATGAAAGCTGATCCAGTTATTCGGAAAAATACTATCCGGTGTGTGTGGATCTTCAGTATCTTCTACCACTACCACATCAATTTCATGGCTACGCAAAGTAGCTACGAAATGGTCAAACTCCGCCAGGGCCTTTGCCTGTACCGCTTCCTGGCTCTGGCCTGCAACCTGGAAGGCATTGTTCACCGCGGTTTCGGCATTATAGCCGAAACGAACAGGTCTTACCATTAACAATGCATAACTCATAATATGCAATTAAATATTTTTAGTAAATAATTTAGTTTAATCTCTCAGTAAAGGCATACTCATACAGTGAAAACCACCCCTTGCGCGGGAAAGCTCTGCCGAAGGCATCAGTATGATCGTGTCTTTAATATTTTCGACCTTTACTTTATCTTCTTCCAGGTCCTGTATCAGCTCTTCCACTTTCACCGCTTTAAAACCAGCCTGTTCAAAGGCTTCAACCGTTTTATCATTCCGGTCATAACCTAATACAACCCCTTCTTTGATCGCTAATAAGTTACAGCTATCTGTCCATTGCTCGCGCATATCATAAGGAAACTCGTCATTACCGGACAGGATAATTTTCACATCTTTTTCTTTACAACCCAGGTCTTTCGTGCTGATATCAATCAACAATTCTTCTAAGCTATCAAACTGGATGGGTTTATCCACGCTTTTGCTATTGAACTGGATAATCTTTAACTTATCATCCTTGGCTTTTTGAGCGGTACCGATACCTAAATGCCTTTGAATGCTATCCCCGTCCAGGTGTTTCACCGATTTGTTAGAGAAAATGCCCAGCATTACCCATACATTCTTTTTCACTTGAGTAAATACAGTATCAATGTGCATATAATCACGCTTGCGCGGGATCTTAACCACCGTAACTTTCTTCACTACTTTTCGGTCGAATAAGGCTTTAATGGTCTGGTAAGCGGCATCCCAGGTCGTACGCTCGCTCACACCTACCAGCAAATGGTCTTTACTTACGACCATCACATCTCCACCTTCCAGGGTCACCTTATGGCCTTCAGATTCTTTAGGCAATAAGAAGTGATGCTCGGTATCCGGCAGTTCGATTACTTTATCGGTATAAGCCGCAAACATCGGGTGATTGAAGAAGATATATTTAGTCAGCAGCGCCTCACGGGTACGTGCTTTTTTAGCCGGTTTGTTTAATAATACATAATCATTAACGGTAATACCGATATCCCGGGTAAAAATAAAGTTCGGGATAGGCGGGAAGATCATTTCGTTATCATTATGTGTACCGCTGATAAAGATCTTTGCCAGCACTTTAGGCTCATAGCCTAATAAGGTTTGCTGCATGGCATAAGAACAATTCTCAATAGCACATACAGAGGCAATTAGTTTATGACGGATATTTTCCTGCTCCAGGATTTGGGCCAGCAGGAGTTGTAGTTCTACTACTTTATCGGAAGCATGGAAATCCTTATGATCCGGTTTGTAGAAAGATCTTTTATTTTTAGGATCATCAATTTTCTTCAGTTTACCCTTAATTTTTTCAGGGTCCAGGAAGTACAAAAGCAATTTAGTGTAATAATCGTATTCTTTTCTCCGGATCGTATCCAGGTGAACGATGTCCTCGAACAGCCAGTCTTGCGCTTTTGAAGGGACCACTTTACCTAATCCGCTATCCGGGCTGTGTACCAATAGTCTTCTTAAGGTGCCTGTTTCTGTTGTTACATTAATTTGATCTTGTTTTGATTTCGACATAAATTTTTTAGCCTTGATGAATCCTGCAAGTTACTTCTTTTTTTAAGATTGTACGAATAATGATTGAAGGACAGCTAGTACCGATTGTACTATAATTTACGTTACTATATTTATCCGGGCTAAATCAATTACCGGAAGTTGATTTTTTAATTTCAATGCTTACTTTTGAAGGATGATTAAGCGCTTTTTGAACTGGCGGAGCTATGCTATCTTATTCGGGATCTTTATCCTGGGCTTTTCTTTTTACTTTATCAATAAGATCACTAAAGAAATGGAACTGGCAGAGCGGGAAAAGGTCCAGATTACGATAGAGGCCATTAAACAAATGAGTATCCCGGATGCCAATACAGATGTGAACTTCGCCTATTTCATCACGGAAAAGAATAAAGACATCCCCATCATTATGGCGGATGAAAAAGATAATATCCTCGAATACCTGAATCTCGACCCTAAAAGAATAGCTGCAGACTCCAACTTTGTAGCCCATAAACTCGCCGAATTTAAAAAAGCAGGTAAACTGATCATTACCGATATCCAATTTGCCAAAAGGTATATCTATTATGGAGATTCCCCTATGCTGGAGAAATTAAAGTACTACCCGGCACTTCAAATGGCAGTCATATCTGTATTTGTACTCATTGTATTAATCGCTGTTTTTAATGCACAAAAAAGTATCCAGAACCAGGTCTGGGTGGGTATGTCTAAAGAAACAGCCCACCAGATGGGCACCCCTTTATCTTCCATTGTAGGCTGGATGGAATTACTCAAAGAGCATGAAGATAACCGGGAATATGTACAGGAAATGGAAAGGGATGTAAACCGCCTGCAACTCGTGGCCGACCGCTTTTCTAAAATAGGTTCTGTTCCGGTATTGGAAGAAGAAAACCTGGTACCGCGATTAGCGGCAATGGCCGCTTATATGCAAACCAGGGCGCCCAAAAAAGTAGAGATCTCCTTTGACAGCAATGGGGCAGAAGAGGCCGCTTACCTGCTCAGCGGCCCACTGTTCGACTGGGTCATCGAAAACCTGATCCGGAATGCATTGGATGCGATCGAAGGGACTGGTAAAATCAAGATCAACATGACCAATACCACCCGGCAAATCGTCATCGATATCTGTGATACCGGTAAAGGAATGCCGCAAAATGCCTTTAAAAAAGTCTTCAAACCGGGTTATTCTACCAAAAAACGCGGCTGGGGCTTAGGCCTTTCCCTGGCCAAGCGCATTATCAGTGAATATCATAATGGCCAGATCTTTGTCAAACAGTCGGAACCGGGCAAAGGCACTACCTTCCGCATCATACTTACGCGATAGGAAAATTAAGGTAAACTTAATGTGGAATATGATACCTTTGCGGGTAGTTTATGAACCCATTAAGTAGCACAGAGATTTTCGAAAAGATCAACCAATTAAAAGTTGTGGTCATTGGTGACCTGATGCTGGATCAATATATCTTTGGCAAAGTGGACCGGATCTCCCCGGAGGCCCCTGTACCCGTATTGCGTATCGGCCATAAAGAGTCCCGGCTGGGCGGCGCTGCAAACGTAGCGTTTAATTGTAAAAGCCTGGGCGCAGAAGTGACCATAGCCAGTGTAATAGGCGATGATGAAAATGGTCATGCGCTAAAGGCTTTGCTGGAACAGGAAGGCATTAATACCGACCTGGTCCATTTCAGCACTTTCCGTAAAACAACGACAAAATCACGCATCGTAAGTAAAGGACAACAGGTGATGCGCCTGGATGAAGAAGAGCTGGCGCCTTTAAATCCAAAAGAGGAACACCCTTTTATTGATGCGACCTTGCGCTATCTGCAGATCCGCAAACCGGACCTCGTTATTTTCGAAGATTATAATAAAGGAGTGCTAAAAGAAAATGTGATCCATAGGGTACTGGAGCATTGCCAGCACTTAGGATTAATAACAGCTGTAGACCCAAAGTTTGACAATTTCCTGGCCTATAAGGGAGTGGATATTTTCAAACCTAATCTTAAAGAGGTACAGCAGGGCTTAAATATCAGCATACCGGAAGTCGAGTTGAGTCAAATGAAGGAAGTGCATAACTTACTGTATAACAACCTGGAGCATAAGGTTACCTTACTTACCTTGTCGGAGCATGGCATGTTTTACAGTACTGGTGAAACTGAGGGCCTGATCCCGACCCATGTGCGAAACCTGGCCGATGTTTCCGGGGCCGGAGACACCGTGATTGCCGTGGCCGCCATGGTTTATGCGGTAACCAAAGATGTGTATACTATGGCCAACTGGAGCAATATAGCAGGTGGTATAGTCTGTGAAGCAACCGGTGTAGTGCCTGTAGATAAAGAAAAATTAGCAAATAATATAAATTCAATAACCCAAAACAATTAAAATAAAATTTAAACATGTCATTAGTTATTACCGGAACCATGGCGTTTGATGCCCTGGAAACGCCGTTTGGAAAAGTGGATAGAATCATCGGTGGATCAGCAACCTATGCTGCCTGGGCTGCTTCTGCAGTTTATAACAATATCAAACAGGTGTCTATTGTAGGTTATGATTTTCCACAAGAGGAGTTTGACCTTTTGGCAAAAAGAGGGGTAGCTTTTGAAGGGGTTGAAGTAAAAAAAGACGAGAAAAGCTTCTTTTGGAGCGGGCGCTATCATGCAGATATGAATACCCGTGATACCCTGGTGACCGACCTGAATGTACTGGCATCTTTTGATCCGCAGTTACCGGAGAGCTACCAGGATTGTCAATACCTGATGCTGGGCAACTTAGTGCCCGCTGTTCAGCAAAGCGTTATTCAACAATTCAAAACCCGCCCGAAACTGATCATCATGGATACCATGAACTTCTGGATGGAAGTGGCCATGGATGCCCTGAAGGAAACCATGAAAATGGTAGACCTGATCGTTTTAAATGATGCAGAAGCAAGACAATTAACCGAAGAATATTCTTTAGTAAAAGCGGCGCAAAAGATCCGTTCTATGGGCCCGAAATATGTAGTGATCAAGAAAGGAGAGCACGGTGCATTACTGTTCCATGAAGATAAAGTATTCTCTGCTCCGGCATTACCATTGGAAGATGTATTTGACCCTACCGGCGCCGGAGATACTTTCGCAGGTGGCTTCATTGGCCATATCGCCCGCTCTGATGATTTCAGTTTTGAAACGATGAAAACAGCAGTGATCATGGGTTCGGTAATGGCTTCCTTCTGTGTAGAGAAATTCGGACCGGAAAGAATGAAAGAAATTACTACGGAAGACATCCAGGGAAGACTGAAGCAATTTAAAGCTTTATGTACTTTCAATGATGTATTAGAACTTGTATAAACAAAAAATTATATTTTATGCTTAGAAAAACAAAAATCGTAGCGACCGTAGGACCGGCCTGCGATACTTTTGAAAAATTATTGGAATTGGTTAAATCCGGGGTAAATGTATTCCGTTTAAACTTTTCGCATGGTTTGCATGAAAAGCATAAGGAAGTAATTGACCATATCCGTAGGATCAATATTGAACAACCCTACAATATTGCTATCCTGGCGGACCTGCAAGGCCCTAAGTTACGCATTGGCGAAATGGAAAATAACGGGGTCTTCTTTGATGAAGGCGAGACGATCACCTTTACTAATGAGCCTTGTGTAGGTAACAAAGACTGTGTATATATGTCTTACCAGGACTTTGCCAAAGACGTAAAAGTAGGAGAGGCTGTATTGCTGGATGACGGTAAAATTGAAACCAAAATTACGGAAATACATCCCAATGGCACCGTAAAAGCCATCGTGATCAACTCTGGAATTTTATCTTCAAAAAAAGGCGTTAACCTGCCGGATACCAATGTATCGATTCCCTCACTGACCGAAAAGGACCTGCGTGACTTGGAGTTCATTATTGAACAAAAGATCGAATGGATCGGCTTATCCTTTGTGCGTAAACCGGAAGACATCAAAAATCTGAAGGCCATTATCCGCAACAAAGAAAGCCATGCCAAAATCGTAGCCAAAATTGAGAAACCAGAGGCGCTGAAAAACCTGCGCGAGATCATCCTGGCTTCTGATGCCGTGATGGTAGCAAGAGGCGACCTGGGTGTGGAACTACCGATAGAACGCGTACCTATGGTACAACGCGATATCGTAAGAATGTGTATCCACCGCGCCAAACCGGTCATCATTGCCACCCAGATGATGGAGAGTATGATGACACGCACCCGGCCTAACCGGAGTGAGATCACCGATGTGGCCAACGCGGTGCTGGAAGGTGCTGACGCGGTAATGCTAAGCGGCGAAACCGCCATGGGCGATCATCCTTCCCTGGTGGTAAAAACGATGTCTAACATTATCGTGGAAACGGAGAAAGAAGAAAGTGTATACAACCGTAACCTGGTCCCGCAACCCCATTCCCCGAGCTTCCTGAGCGATGCACTGTGCTATAATGCCTGTAAGATATCAGAAGAAGTCAATGCGAATGCGCTTGTAGGAATGACACAGAGCGGCTATACCGGCTTTATGTTGTCCAGTTTCCGTCCGGAAGCGCCTTTGTTTGTATTTACTAAAACAGCAGAGCTGGTGAATCAATTGAGTCTCAGCTGGGGCGTTACAGCTTTGTATTATACCAACGAGGAAGATGTAGATAACATCATCTTTGAACAGATTGATATTTTAAAAGAGCGTGGTTATGTAAAAACCGGTGATGTGGTGATCAATACAGGTAGTATTCCTGTAGCAGCCCACTTGCCGACCAATATGCTGAAGATCACTAAAGTGACCTGGTAGCGCAACTATTTATTAATAAAAATGGGCTCCTGCGGATGGCAGGAGCCCATTTTTATTTGAAACCATCTTTAAAACATTTGCCTTGCCGGATGCTACAGTTTTGTTGATGAGCTTTGCAACAATGCTCAGTAACAGACTCAACCCGGCAATCATGTTCGCAATTGATTTCCGGGGGCCTTTTTGCGCTACTTTTCGGACAAACAAAAAGTAAGTAGAAGCAACAACGTTCCCAATTCTATATTGATGTTCTTTTGTCTTGATACAAAAGAACGAAAAAATCAAGGCTGTGAAAAAATCGGCTAAAAATCGTGCAGCGAACCTCAAATTCGCCAAACTCGCCTTGAAATCTATACCATTAATTAAGCAATGTACTAGGCTCAGACAGTGGCGAATTTCCCTCCGCAAAGCGAAGGACGGCTCCCCGCCCAATTTCCTTAACGCCATTTTTTCATAGGCCAGTTCCAAGCAACTATATTATACCATTTGTAGGGCATAGCACTTCTGTTGATGGGCTTTACAACCACGCTCAGTAACGGACTCAACCCCAGAAATCATGTTCGCAATTGATTTCCGGGGTCCTTTTTGCGCTACTTTTTGGACAAGCAAAAAGTAGCAAATAAGTAAATATGCAACTGTTACTCTTGCTCTTAACATAACTCTTTTCATTTCTACTGTAGTTGGTATTATGCACCAAAAACTTAAAGGTGGTCAGTAGCCCTTGCCGATGATAATACCGACAAGACAGAAGTTTTTTTGAACCTTACAAGTTTTGAGATAAAACAAAAGCGGCTGAACAAATATTGTTCAGCCGCTTTTTGATTTATGTTAGGCTCAAGCTTATGCCTGTGCTTTTAAGCTTTTAATGCGCTCTTCTTTATCTTCTTCTAATTTCAAAGAATCGTTTTTATCCATGTCAGACAACATAGGCGCTGCAAGGAATATAGAAGAGTAAGTACCTACCAGTACCCCTAAAGACATTGCGAAAGCAAATCCTCTCAATACCTCACCACCGAAGATGAACAGGATCACAGCGGTAATGAATACCGTGAATGAAGTCATAATGGTACGGGATAAAGTAGCATTGATAGAACTGTTGATCACCTCGTTTTTATCTGCATTCGGTGTACGACGGAACGTCTCACGGATACGGTCAAACACGATTACGGTATCATTCATCGAGAAACCGATAACGGTCAACAAGGCCGCGATGAAGTGCTGATCGATCTCTAAGGCAAACGGAACAATGTTACGGAAGAAAGAGAAGATAGCAACGGTAAACAAGGCATCGTGGATCAGGGAAACAATCGTACCAATAGAGTACTGCCATTTTCTAAACCGGATAAAGATGTAAAGGAAAATTGCAAGGATAGAATAAAGCGTTGCTTTCAATGCCCCTGTTTTCAAGTCTTCAGAGATCATCGGAGATACGGCCTGTGTACTTTGTACATACTTGGAAGCAAAAGTAGGCAGGTCAACTGTAGCCGGGATGAAGCTTTCTGCTTTCAGACCATCATACAATTTAGCCATTACTTTATTCTCTGCATCTTTACCTTGCTGGTTGATCAGGTAATCTGTAGTAATGCTCAACTGGTTACCGGTACCGATAGTTTTCACAACCGGGTGTTTCTCCAGGTGCTTGGTCATTTTCTCACGGATATCAGATGTTTTGTATTGCTGATCAAACTTGATCGTGTAAGAACGACCACCGTCAAATTCAACACCATAATCAAAACCATTCGCAAAAGAAGCCAGACCGGCAATCATAACGATAGCAGAAATCACGTAAGCGATCTTTCTTTTACCGATGAAGTTAAATTTAGCTTTCTGGAAGATCTTCTCAGAGAACTTAGTGAAATATTTAAAGTGACGACCTTTCTTAGTGTAGGCATCCGTGATCATACGGGATACCATGATACCGGTGAACAGGGATAATAACAAAGAGATGATCTGTGTAGTTGCAAATCCTTTGATCGCACCCAGACCGAAGTACAACAAGATCGTTGCCGTAATCAAACTGGTAACGTGACCATCGATGATCGGTGCATAAGAACGTTTGTATCCTTTATCTACCGCTTCTTCATAAGTATCACCCAGTGAAAGTTCATCCTTAATACGCTCAAATATAATTACGTTCGCATCCACGGCCATACCGATACCCAATACGATACCTGCAATACCCGCCATGGTTAAGGTAGCTCCTAAGTTAGCCAGTACACCGAAAGTGAATAACAGGTTTAATAATAAAGCTACGTTAGCGATAATACCTGAAGTATTATAATAAACCACCATTAATACAAAGATCACTAAGAATGCCGCGATGAATGATTTCATACCACCATCGATAGACTCTGCACCTAAAGTAGGTCCTACGATTTGCTCAGAAACGATTTTAGCTGGAGCCGGTAATTTACCGGTTTGTAAAATGCTCGCTAATTCAGTACCAGTAGTTACATCAAAACCACCTGTGATAGAAGAACTACCTGTATTACTTTGGCTGATAACATTTGGAGCAGAGTATACGAAGCTATCCAATACGATCGCGATTGGTCTGTTCAGGTTATCGCCGGTCAGTTTAGACCAGATACCCGCACCTTGCTGATCAAATTCCAATTTGATCTCAGGAGTACCATCTTGCTGATAGTCAAACTTGGAACTTTTCACACGGTCACCTTCCAGTTTAGCATCAGTAGTACCAGGAATCGTTTTGATCACATAAATACCATAAAAAGTATTTCTTTTTCCGTTTTTATCTCTTCCGCCGGCTTCACCTAATAAGAATACCGCGTTAGAAGGGAATAATGCTTTTACTTCAGGATCGTTTAATAAAGAAAGTACTTTCTCTTTATCTTTATTTGCTACGAAACCGATCATGTTCGCTTCTTCCTGGATTGGCTGCATGAATGCAAACAGGGATTGCTCCTGGTTTTGTGCCAAAGAAGAGGCGGAAGTATCTTTTGCCATTGCATTAGCAAGGCTGGCTTTGTTCGCTGTATCAGCAGCATTTTTTGTTGAGTCCGCTTTTGCTACAGCAGTATCATTAGCCGAAGCAGTAGTCGCTGCTTTACCGGAAAGTTTAGCTTTGATGACATCATTTGCTTTAACCAAAGACTCAATTACTTCACTGTTTTTGTATACTTCCCAGAATTGCAGTTTTGCAGTCGCCTGGAGATAGTTTCTTACCTGCTCCGGATTTTTAACACCCGCAAGTTCTACAGTGATGATGCCTTTATTTTTATCTAAAGAGATAGAAGGCTGGGCTACACCAAATTTATCAATACGTTTTTGTAATACAGTATGGGTACGATCTGTAGCTTTATCTGCCTCAGAACGGATATACCGGATCACATCATCATTACTGCTGTTATGTGTAATTACCGTTTGGTTAGGTTTGGCGAAGATGCCAGATAACTTACCGCCCGGGTTTACCTGCTGATAAGCTTTTACAAACAAGTTTACGAAGTTGTCAGGAGTTTGCTCATGCATTTTCTCAGCCAAAGCAATCGCCTGGTTCAAACCCGGATCTTCAGGGTTGATGGCCATAGACTTAATCAGTCCTTCCAGACCAACCTCAAGAGTTACACTCATACCACCTTGAAGGTCAAGACCTAAACCTAATTCCTTAGACTTAAGCTCCTGGTAGGTATACTCTGAACCTAAGAAGCTAAATGCTTTTTCATCACGTAAACTGTCTGTGATGTGTACAAACGCTTTGTTGATCAACTCATCTTTTTCAACGCCTTTTGCATCAGGATGAGACTGACCCACTTTTTTTACAGCCATTGCTTCATACTTCCGGTCTACGCTCTGCGCGACGAAAGTAAATGACAGTCTCCATAGTGAGAACAGTATCAGGGCTGCGGTAAAAAATTTCACCAATCCTTTTAATTGCATACCAAAAATTGTGTTAGGATTTTAAATTAAAAAATTCAATAAGTGGGCAAAGATAATGGTTAATCCCAATATTGTTATATATATTTTACCATTTCCTTAGTATATTTTGTGCGTTTTCCGGCTATTTTTTTGCACAATTGTTAATAAATCTGTTTATATTATCTGCAAGTTAATTTTTCGGCTGCTGCCCGGCGATCCTGTATCTTTGCCAAAAACAATCCAGTGAAATTTACAGCAGGAGATAAGGTTATCGTAAAACATACGAAAGAAGAAGGCAAAATCATACAAGTTATTAATGAAGAAATGGTAGAACTGGAAGTATTAAATACCCGGTTCCCGGCTTTCGTAGATGAACTGGACCATCCCTACCTGGAATGGTTTACCAATAAGAAAATGAATGCGCGCAAAAGGGCATTAAACCTTGATGATTTTCCAACTGAAAAACCAGGGGTTCAGAAAGGGGACAGTAATGCCCATAAAGGCCTGGAAGAGGGATTTTATTGCTCGGTCATACCCGTTTATTTCTTTGAAGGGGAAGAAGAGCAACTGGCCCGGCTGAAGCTCTACTTTATCAACCAGACGGAATATACGCTTAAACTTAAATATGATTGTATGACCAATCTAGGTAAGGAATTTACTTTAGGTACTACAGTCTATCCATTTCAACATCTATATCTTCACTATATAAAATTTGATTTGGTAAATGAAGGATTATCTTTTGATTTCAAGTTGGAAAGCGTCGCCAAAGTAGCCGAATCCAAACAATTGGAATATAATCTTAAAATCAAACCGAAGAATATCTTTCAAAAGATCCACCAACTGGAACAGAGTGGCGAACCCATGTTCTCTATACAGATAGCAAGCGATTTTCCTACGGTAGATGTATCCAAACTCAAAGCTTCAGATCTGTTCACCCTGCCGACAGCCAAACCGGCCCAGACCTATAATTTCAAAAAGCGGCCGGCCAAATCTCAGGAAATAGACCTGCATATTGAAGAACTGGTAGCAGACTATCATACGATGTCGAATGCGCAGAAACTAGAAGCCCAGCTACAGGCTTGCGAAATAGGTATTATTGATGCTTACCATAACCAGATGCCCTCGGTGGTGATCATACATGGAATAGGAGCGGGGAAGCTAAAAGAGGAAGTACACCGCCTGCTGAAATCAATGAAGAAACAAGTGCGTCAATTTGAAAATAAGTACAGCCAGAAGTATGGTTTTGGCGCAACGGAAGTGTTTCTGAGGTATATTTAATTTTAAATATAAATTGATGATTATTAATTTATAATAAAAATTAACTAAACTATAATATAGATTTAAAAATTAAAAATCAACCTGGATATTTGCATTTAGATATTTTGTCAGTATAAGAGTATCCGCACCTATTCCGGTCTCTTCAAAACCCATTTTTAGAGCGAATTTTATCGCTTTCCTATTATCAGTTTCGGTTTTTGCAACGACCTTATTTACTGCATATTGTTGTTGTGCCAGTTCTATTAACAGCTCAAAAGCAGCTTGCATGATGCCTTTCCCCCAATATTCCGGGAGCAGGGTGCCGCCAATCTCGATCTCGCCTTTAGCTTTATCCCAGTCATGCAAAGCACAATCGCCGATAATTATGGCCGGGTCATCCGCCATCCTGATGCTAAAGATATGATTGCAAAGCGAGATGATGTGCCGGGTAAACTCAAGCGGAGTTTTAGCTCCGGTAATTGCATGTTCCCAAGCCCCTTCCGGATTATATAATCGATGAAAGGCTAAAGCATCCGCAGCACTCAATTGTTTTAATATAATATTTTCTTTAATTAATACAGTATCCATATTGTTCCGATTATAGTTTTTAACAGGCTTCTATTTCCTGAACTATAAATTGCTTCATGCGCTTACGTTCCGATCTTCGCCGCTCAGACTTGAGCTGCCCTGCATACCTATTCTTATCACTACCGAAGCTTATACAACCATATGCCAGGTGTGACCCCTCCCTGACCATGAGTCCATTAAACGGGCAGTCCGCATAAGGACAACTATGCTTGGAATAAATGCCAAAGTTCCGATGCCGGATCCTTTTATCTGCCAGAATGCTTTGCTGGTTTTTACGAATATCGTCCCGGATCTTTTGTTCGTCTCCTTTAGTCAATGTTACGCCTAACGTGCTCACTTCAAAGTAGGTTATAGGATCTTTGAGTTGCAAAAAATCGAACGTCTTCTTAAAAACCTTATGGGCCTGTTCGCGCACCAACAGTTTATTTTCCAGCGTCAATTGCTTATGCTCCACAATGGAACGATAAAGACCAAGTGTATTAAAATCTTTATATTTATAATGATTATCAATATAAAAGATATACTCTTCTAAAGTAAGTTTATTAAATGGTTTTCCTATTTTCATTTTAATTGTTTTATGAATAAGCGCAAAAATGGTTTTGTTTGTTTAACAGGTTAAAAGATCAGGGCGCCCAGCTCCTGTCCTTGTTAAGCTTTCTATTTTTAAGCACAGAGTATACTTCATTACCTGCATACTCGTTAAAACTATTAGCATCTGTAATGCCTGTTGAAAAACAATCATCATAGCTTTCAATTTTCCAGCGCACCAAGCGGCAATCCGGGTTTAGGTAAGGTTCTGCATATGATTTCTCCTGTTTAGCGACACGACGATAGGCATCTTGAATATCTTTGGCCTTCACCAAAACATATCTTTCTTCATAAGTCTGCATACCTGTTACGATACCTTCTACCTGAATCGCCACAGTCATTTTTACGCAGAAAAACTCAAGTTCCTTTAATACTTTGCGTTTCCTGGCATGTTGCATCTTTCCGATGTAGACATTGCTTACACAAGACAGTTTTGCGATTGCAGCAAGCTCCCCCAAACTTATTTCTGTTTTTATGCCACGAGGACTTTTTATCGAGCCAATCAAATTAAATTCAGGCAGTTTTACTTTTTTGCCCAATGCCTCTAATTGCTTTTTCAGAAAGTTATCTCTGTATTTTTTACGGTCGTGCAATTCAAAATGAATTATATCTTCAACTTTAGGATATTTCAAGTGAACAGAAACTAACATCGTTCTTTCTGAAGATTTCATCTCTTTAGTAAATTCCCAATCTTCGAGGTTATTTTTTCCAGGTTTCATATTTAGTTAAACATTATTGTGTGTTGTATCGGATATAATATTGTTCTTTCGTCCATTGTCTGAATCATATTTATTCACTTACAGGCCCCAAATTATCAGCTTCAAGCAGGTTGCCATCCGCATCAAATTTATACTTGTTATAGCCCCAATCGGTCGCTACAATATGATGCTCATAAACCGCAAAATCATCTGCTCCCTTCAAAGTAGTCCAGATATCCATTCCTCCTCTTTGCCAAAGCAGGTTGCCGGCTTTATCCAGGCGACTTATTTCCAGCTCCCCGTGAACGACATAACCCTGCTGAAAATAATAAATGCCAAAACAGGTTGCCCCATCGCAAACGGTTTGCCATACTAAGTTTAAGTCGGGTAGCGTAAGCTTAAATACTGTATTGCCGCAACAAACGACCATTCCTTCATGATTGATTAATGCTGTCGTTTCAGTTATTCCGGTTCCGCCACCGTCTGCAGCAATTAAACAAGATGAGCTCAATCTTCCTTTTTCAAAAACTTCAATTCCAATCTGATTAGTAAAATAATCTCCTTCGCCACTCTTATAAGCCCGGTTATAAGTTGCCAGTTGGGCTGTAACAGGCCTATCTTTTGCTTCGTAAAATTTGATGACCCATTCCCCGAATACGAATTCCTGTACAAGATCTTTCATTAGGTGCTTTTTATAAAAGTATATAGAGCCTTTAAAAATTACATAAATCAGCCTGCTGCGTCATTTCAGCCCAGCGCGCAGCGATCAGTTTGGCATAATCGGTATAGAAAAGGCCATAATTCCCGATCGCATAGCCTTCGTTTACCTCCACTATCAATAATTCGCCTTTATCGGTCAATCCGAAATCAATAGCATAACCGGCCGGCGCATTTTCGTAAGCTTTAACCGCTGCTTCAATAACTTTGTAATCATACTGGCCTCTCCAGTCTCCCTTATAAGGCCGCACGCCCAAAATCTCATTGTAACGTACAAACACCCGCCATTCACTGACAAAATTGACCGGCTCAGAAACCCATACCGGCACCTTATTTTCCCGGTCACCGCATCCAATCAGGTCAAAAGTGCTCTTGACATGCCGACCGGTAAATTTTTTAAGCCGCCCTTTGGGTTTGACAAATACATCCCAGGACTCCGGATTATTGGCAATTTCATCTATCGTGGCGGTATATATTTTACGGCCATAGAATGCAGACAAAGAAGGTGGATAATCATTATGCTCCGGCACCTCGAATCCCATTGTTAGCAAAGCTTTTTGTACAAAATTTATGCTACCAAAAAACAGGTTATTTTCATTGATAATCAATTGCTCAAAGTCGGATACTTCAACCATTTTAAAGCCCATATTATAAAAAGCTTCCCTACCTGCATAAAAGCTGATATTACTCGCTTCACCAGGTTTTAAGGGTTCTGTATATAGTGTCATTTTTGCCTTGTTTTAATATAATTTTTTTGAAAGCGCTTGTTTGCTTGTCCATCAAAGCCGCTGTGTTCCCGCTCTTAAAGCATCTTTGAATTTTGTTTGAGGTATCACAGTCTTTAATCTTTCTATAATTTCCTCGTTTAAGGTAAGTAGTTGAATCTCGCCGGAATAATGAATATGCAATAGCAGGTTCTCACCTGCATCCATCAGGTAATAATCAAAAGAAGCGGCGTCACACATTGTAAGCATATAAAGATTGCTAACAAAATCTTTTATTTCTTTGACCGAAACCAGAAGGGCTCCGTTGAAGTTCCTGCCTATACCGATTTGCTCAAAATAAGCCACCGATTTAATTAATGGTTTAAAATCTTTTCTTGCCCTGGTCCGTTTTGAAATCCAGGGTTTATTGATTTGCCCCAACACGATTAAATTTTCAATAGCTAATAAACGGATTAACTTTTTAAATTCAGTCGCTAATGTACTCTTTTGTTCCTTTTCCAGTTTTATCCAATAACAGCTATAGGTTTTCGGGTAGTAAACAACTTCACTATCAATACTTTTGTCATATTCCTGTAGGGGAAGTTTTCTGAATTGAATCAGGGCGATAGCTCTTTTTATTTTATGGGCATGGTGTGTTTCAGGTATTAAAGTCTATATCATTCAGCCAGGAATTCCAGTATAAATTGTGCCGTTTGCTCGGGCTGTTCGGCCAGTATAAAATGGCCACTATCATTTACCTTTTTGAGTTGTAAATCTGTAGTAGTCGCCGGCAATGATATCGCCAGCATTTCATAACCACTGCCGCCAATACCGATTACCGGCATAGTGAGCGGCCTGTAAGTTTTATGATCTTCAATATCCTGCGGGAATGCCTGGTACCAGGCATTAGATGCCCTTATCGCCTCTTTATTGTCATAAGCAGCCACATAGACCGCCCGGTCAAACTCGCTGATGCTTTCGGGGGCAAGCAGTAAATGCCTGAATAACCAATCAATCACCAGGTTCATTTTTCCCTCCAGCAATTGCTCCGGCAGTTCTTTCACCTGGTTAAAAGCAAGCCACCAGGGATACAGGTATGGAGCGCCCAAAACAGGCAACATCGGTAATTGATACATACCGGCATCGGGGTGGGGCGTATCCAAAACGATGAGGCGGGAAGTCAATTGCGGGTAATTGGCCGCAAAACTGAAGGCTACATGGGCGCCGATATCGTGACCTGCAATAGCCACTTTTTCAAAGCCCAACAGGTTAACCAATTCAAAAATATCTTTCGCCATGTTCTTTTTCTCATAGCCATCTACAGGTTTCGCTGAACTACCCATACCGCGCATTTCTATTACAATAAGCCGGTACTTTTGAGCTAGTAAGGGCATTACTTTATGATAGGCCCACCAGGTTTCAGGATAACCAGGAATCAAGATCAAAGGTTCGCCTTCACCACCGGATACATAATGAAGTGTGGTGCCATTGACCTCGGCATAATGGTTGGAAAAACCGGGTAAGCTTTTAATCAATGCTTCATCTGAATATTGTACTTCCATATATTTTACTTTAATACTATTTTATACTATTTCAATTATGAAATGTAAAATTAAGTACTAATTTCGCAATACACAACTATGAAGTATACTACATAGTTCAATATTTTTTTAAACATTTCAATGATGAAATTAATCCACCAACTTTCCAAAGAAACGGGCATACCTATCGGCACTATACGCTTTTACGAGAAGAGTGGACTCTTTAATGGCACGACAAAAAAAGAAGTCACCACCAACAATTATGTGTACTATGGAGCGGAAGTCGTAGAAAAGCTGAGATTTATTCAGATGGCGAAAGCAGTAGGCTTTACTTTGTCCGAAATAAAGGAAGTGGTAGATGCCTGGTACAAGAAAGAGATAAGCAGGAAAGCCAAACTTGAAGTTTTAGATAAAAAGCTGGTACAAATAGATGAAAAAATGAAAGAGTTAAAGGCTGTCAAAAAGCAAATTGCACTTTGTAAGTTAAATATTGAACATGGTTTGGACTAAAGATCCCTTTATTCAATTACCTGTATGGGAATAAGCATTCCCTAAAATAAAACTAAATTACCCCGAATAACGGCACGTTTAGCCTTTATTCCCCTACATTTGAACCTGTTCATGTCTCACATAGCCAAATATAGCCTCAATAAACTCATCGTCCTCTGGACGGTCTTATTGCTGTTTACCCCATGTACGACCAAACAATCCCTGAAGAGTTTCCTGGGCCTACCGGTATCGACGCTATATACTGTCGACCAGGCCAATAAACTGCGCAACTGCTCGGAGATCAGGCAGGGCTCAGATAAGCAGGTTGCTGCTTACTCCACTCAAAAACAATTAAAGCACCTGCTGCTCAGCCATCAGGCTTTTCTACCGGCGATTTATAAACAACCAGGTACAATTCAACTGCCTGACCTTTCTTATGGACATCAGGCCTATACGGTCCCTATATACATTTTCCACGACCAACTGCTTATTTAATACACTATTTATTAATTGATTGTGCGCTTCTACTAAAGTGTATAATGCATTCAAAGTTGCGTAAAGCAGCTTTGGCTCAATTTTTACGTGTATCCCCAAAATAAGCTTTTTACATGAATCAAAATAACTATTATGCCGGTTTATTGACCACGGCATTGCGCTGGGTTACCGGCTGGACCTACTTTTCCGCTTTCTGGAGAAGATTGGTGTTGGAAAATAAATTAAATCCTGATGAAGCCGGCTATATCGGCGAGAAATTCAACCACTTCTTACCCAACGCCCTGGGTATTAAACCAATGATCGAATACCTGGTGAGCCATCCGGAGGCGCTCTGGTGGGCCATGGCCACTTTCACTATTGTGGAAGGCATTGTCGGGCTTTTCTTTATGCTGGGCCTCTTTACAAGAGCGAATAGTATTGCGGTCTTCAGTTTAGCCCTGGGCATCCTGCTCGGATCGGGCTGGCTGGGCACCACCTGCCTCGATGAGTGGCAGATCGGGATCCTGGGCATTGCCTCTGGCTTTACAATTTTCCTTTCGGGTGGGGGGCATTACTCCCTGGACCATTACCTGGCCCATAAAAACAAACGCTTTTCCAATAGTCGTTTACTCCAATGGCTGGGATCGGGCACATTAAGACTCAAAGCAACAACTTTAAAGAAAACAGCCTTAATGGGTGCGCTACTCATCTTCGGACTGAGTTTATTCACTAATCAATATTTCCACGGCGGAGTCTATGGTAAATTACATAACCTTTCAGTACGGCCACATGTGAGCATCACAGCACCGGAACTGAATAATGGACATTTAAGCTTTACCGTATTCCGGGATGAAGGTGCCGATGTATACGGCTCTTTTTTGATAGGAGTACAATTAAAAGATAAGGAGGGAAAGGTGCTGTTTGAACAGGATCAACAACAATTATCTATGCTTCAACCGGAACAGATCAGCAACAGTTATGTCGCTAAAGTGAAACCCGGCAAACATAGCCTGGTGTTGCCTTTAGGGGCGAAAGCCCGTTTAAACTTCTCTGATTCAGCATTACAGCAACCGGAAGGAATGTATACGATCACTTTAATTGACATCAGCGGTTTAAGCTGGGAACAAACAGTATCTGTACGAGCAGTAAATTAGTATAAAGTAAAAGAGTGTTCTGATCCAAATTTGTCATCCTGAGTTTATCGAAGGATAGACAAATTTGCCATTAAATTCTTTTGCATTTCGACAGGCTCAATGTGACAAGAATTTAAACTCAGAACACTCTTTATTTTAATCAAAAATTATTTTATCCCATTTCAGGATACAGGTCAAAACCTGTCATATATTCATTGATCTCACCTCTTACGGTAGCGATCACGCTTTCATTATCAACATTCATCAGCACCTGGTCCAGCCAGTGTACCACCTGTTGCATGTCTTTTTCTTTAAAACCACGGGTCGTCAAGGCCGGCACACCCACACGGATACCGGAAGTGATAAACGGAGATTTATCATCAAATGGAACCATATTCTTATTGATGGTAATATCTGCTTTTACTAAAGTATTCTCCGCTTTTTTACCGGAAATACCTTTATTTCTCAGGTCAATCAGCAATAAATGGTTATCGGTACCACCGGAAACGAGGTCATAACCTTTTTCCAGGAAAGCATTTGCCATCGCCTGCGCATTGCTTTGCATCTGGCGGGCATATACTTTATAATCGTCCTGCAGGATCTCGAAGAAGGATACTGCTTTAGCCGCGATCACATGCTCCAATGGTCCGCCTTGGATCCCCGGGAATACGGAAAGATCGATCAACTGGCTCATGGTTCTTACTTCTCCCTTCGGCGTGGTAATACCCCATGGATTTTCAAAATCATTTTTCATCATAATGATACCGCCACGTGGCCCACGTAAAGTTTTGTGGGTAGTAGAAGTTACAAAATGACAATGATCAAAAGGTGAATTCAATAAACCTGCAGCAATCAGGCCCGCAGGGTGGGCGATATCTGCCATGACCAAAGCACCTACTTTATCCGCAATAGCGCGCACACGGGCATAATCCCAGTCACGGCTGTAAGCAGAAGCGCCACAGATGATCAGCTTTGGCTTCACTTCTTTGGCTTTTTGCTCCATATCATCATAGTCAACCAAACCATCTTCTTTACGTACACCGTAGTGATGTGCCTGGTAGGTTTTACCGGAAAAAGCTACCGGGGAACCATGTGTTAAGTGTCCACCCATACTCAGATCCAGACCCAGGATCGCATCACCGGGCTGTAATACGACTGCCTGCACAGCCATATTAGCCTGCGCACCACTATGTGGCTGCACATTTGCATACGCAATATTAAATATCTCTTTCAGACGGTCGATTGCCAGTTGTTCGCTTTTATCTACTACCTCGCAGCCACCATAATAACGCTTACCCGGGTAACCTTCCGCATATTTGTTGGTCATCACATTACCCATAGCCTGCATCACCTGCAAACTGGTAAAGTTTTCTGAAGCAATCAACTCTAATCCTCTTCTTTGTCTCTGGAGTTCTTCCTGAATTAAATCAAAAATGGCAGTATCTCTTGTCATGTTTTAGATATTTGATAATTTTTAGATTACTTTTTAGGACAGGACTTGCAACGCTTGCCCCGTTTATATTTTTTACAGCATTTCTTAGCTTCGCAAAACAGCGCACACCTAAAGGCGCTAATGCTACAATCATGTTTTTGTTCCTGCGCTCCCGGTTCTGATACCACACTTTTCATGACAGTTAATTTTTATAATGGTTAATTATTGGCCAACAGTACCTGCCAGGCCATACCAATATCGCCTTTATGGATCAATTCTTTGGCGTATTGATGTAAAGCAATTTGTTGCTCTGATGTATTACTAGCATATTCTTTTAAGATATGGATCAGTCGGTCATCATCTGTGATATCGGTAAGTACCGGTATTTCAGAGCTATTGGCCAGTATACCTAAATCATTTCCGGTCAATACGCTCGAACTTAAAACAGACTGTGGCAATTGATCAAAGCCAATACCTAACTGCAGGTTGGGCTTCGGCACTTCAAAAACACTATCCCCGGAAGCACGGCAGTAGTAATCCATACCCATGCGGGCTACCAGGTCAATTTTATGTGGGTCGATCTGCAGGTTTTCATCCAGGATCGCATCATCAATATGCATTTTTATAACTTCGCAAATGATGAGGTTGGCCGCACCACCACCTTCACCAATCGGTTTTACTTCCATCACCCGGCACTCCAGGCTTACGGGAGCTTCTTTAACCCGGAATGGTTTTACCAGGTCGGAAGCGACCGGTGTAAAGCCGGATTTAATAAACTCATCAGTACCTTTTGGATATTCACAACTAGCGAGGCTCATCTGCTGCACCATAGCATAGGACACCACATTGATCACCACTTCCTGTGTTTCGTGCACATTCTCTAAAGTATGCTTGATCGTATTATCTCTTACCCGGCGTGCAGGGGAGAAAACTACGATCGGCGGGTTACTGCCGAATACATTGAAAAAGCTAAAGGGAGATAAATTGGCATTACCTTCATTATCTATAGTGCTGGCAAAACAAATAGGTCGGGGCGCTACACTGCCTAATAAATAAGCATGCAGCTGTTTGGTACTGATTTCTTTCGGTAAAACTTTCATATCTTTTCTAAACCCGGCAAATTTAAACAAATACTTATATTAAAGCTCAATTGCCGGTAAAAAACAAAAAGAGCTATGCCCGGCAATAGCTCTTTCAAAATTTTAAGCGTCTTTATTTTCAATATTCCAGTTATCAAATAAAAGATTCAGGTAATAATTTTCTTTTGCGGTAATCACATCGTCGGCTTTGCAGAGCTTTAGGGCAAACTGTATAAAATTTAAACGCTCTTCTTCTGTAGCATCCTCGTAGAAGTCGTCCATATATTTTAAGAAATGAGCTTCCCAGTCTTCCTGTCCCAGGCTGCTGATGATGTCCATTTCTTTATCTAAATTAATATGAAAAGGAAATTCCTGTACCAGGAATTCACGAACAATCATATCCCCGTCAACAGAAAATTTATAGTCGACCGCAGATAAGATCATTAATAAATGGTAACCGGCAATTGTTTTGTTCGTTCTTCTATGCATATGGTTTTCGTTAGTAAAGTCTTTTCGCTTATATAAAATTAGTCATGATCAGGTTCAGGTCGGTGTACTTCATATCAAAGCGTTTAGCGATATGCTGGTTGGTCACCAGGCCTTTATATAGATAGACCCCGTTCCGGATTCCTTGTTTTGTTTTCAATACATAATCTACACCACCTTTCTCTGCGATATCCATTACTATAAGCATTAATACATTGCTGATCGCTTTAGAAGCTGTACGCGCCACACCGGAAGCTATATTCGGTACACAATAGTGGATCACATCAAATTTTGAGAATACCGGGTTGTCATGCGTAGTAGGTCTCGAAGTTTCAATACAACCACCACGGTCAATACTGACATCAATAATCACCGAACCTGATTTCATCAGGCCTACCATTTCTTCAGTCACGACCATAGGGGTTACCCCATTAATAGGCTTTAGCGCCCCAATTACCACATCGGTTTTAGCCAATGATTTTTTTAATTCATGCGGGTCAATAACGGAAGTATATAAACGACGCCCTACATTATTTTGCAAACGCATGAGGCGATAGATAGAATTGTCAAATACCTTAACATCGGCACCTAAACCTAAAGCAGTACGCGTAGCCGACTCCCCCACAACACCTGCACCCAGGATCATTACCTGTGCAGGAGGGATACCGGAAATACCGCCCAGCAATATGCCTACACCATTATGAGAGTTACTCAGGTATTTAGCTGCCTGGATAATGGCTGAGCTACCGGCGATCTCACTCATCGTTCTTACGATAGGATAGGAACCATTATCATCTTTTATAGAATCAAAAGCTATCGCTACGATTTGCTTCTTCACCAGCTTCTGGATCATTTCCGATTTCAGAAAAGGAAGATGAACCGGTGAGATAACAACCTTTCCGGGCTGCAGAATATTAATTTCCTCGTCCGATATAGGTGCCGATTTGATAATGATATCAGCGCGGAATACCTCGGCTTTATCATAAACGATCTTTGCGCCGGCTTCACTGAAATCAGTATCTTTATAAAAAGCATGTTCCCCGGCCTTGTGTTCCACTACCACTTCATGTCCATTCTGGATCAATACAGAAACTGCTTCCGGGGTGAGAGGAATGCGATTTTCTGAAAAAGTATCTTCTTTCGGAATACCTATAAATAACTGCTTCCGTCTCGGAATGATTTCGATCGTTTCTTCTAAAGGTATATAGGAAAAGGAGGAAGATATTTTTACTTTGCTGGACATAATTTTGGACTGTGAATATCGAAAGTTAAAAGTAAAGCCAATTTATAAATTTGGCAAGTATTTCATTGTAATTTTATCATATTTTCAACAAAAGATCTTAGCTTTATTTTTATCTTCGCCTTAATAAATACGACTTTACATTGCTCAAGATAACTCAAAGCCAACGACTACTACAGAAACTTTCTCCACAACAGATACAGTTTATTAAACTACTACAGGTGCCTACAGCCAACCTTGAAGAAGCTATTGAGCATGAACTGGAAGTAAATCCGGCCCTGGAGATCGACCCGCAGACCAATACTACTGAAGATCCTTACGAGTTTGATAATGATAAAGAACAGGAAGGATCAAATGAAGGCGGCGATGACTCGGATGACATATCCGATTATTTAAGAGATGAGAATGATAGCATGTCCGATTACCATGTGAATGAGAACGGGGACGATGATGAAGACGACCGAGAATCGCCGGTAAGACAGGAATCAACCTTTCACGACTATTTATTAAGCCAGATTGGCCTATGGGACCTGAATGAACAGGACACCCGCATAGCGGAGCAATTAATCGGCAGTATAGATGATGATGGCTACCTGAGAAGAGATGTCATGAGCATTGTAGACGACCTGGCCTTTAATGCCAATGTCTATGTATCGGAAGCTGATATAGAAAATATTTTATTGAAAGTCCAGGAGCTGGATCCGGCAGGCGTAGGCGCCGCAGACCTGCAGGAATGCCTGATGCTGCAATTAAAAAGACTGGAGCCAACCAGGCAGGTGACCGATGCCCGCCAGATACTGCAGAAGTATTTCGATGAATTTACCAAGAAGCAATATGACCGCATCAAATCGCAATTAAGTTTAGATGACGAAGCTTTTAAAGCTGCAATACAAGTCATTATAAAACTAACGCCTAAACCGGGTATGGCTTTCCATGATGGCTCTAAAGAAAACGGCTATATCATTCCTGACTTCTTTGTCTATAATAATAATGGCGTCCTGGAGCTGACCTTAAACTCAAGAAATGCGCCTACCTTAAGAATTTCGGATGAATACCGGGATATGCTGAAAGCATACGATAAAGGCAGCATGAAAGATAAACAGCAAAAAGAAGCCGTTACCTTTATCAAACAAAAACTGGATGCGGCAAAATGGTTTATCGATGCGATTAAGCAAAGACAGCATACTTTATTATACACGATGAAATCCATAATGGATTACCAGAGTGAGTTCTTCTTCACCGGTAATGAATCCTCCCTAAAACCGATGATCTTGAAAGATATCGCGGATAAGATCAATATGGACATTTCGACCGTGAGCAGGGTGGCCAATAGTAAATATGTGCAGACCGAATACGGAACTTTCCTGCTGAAATACTTTTTTTCGGAATCTATTACCAATGAGGCAGGCGAAGAGGTTTCTACTTATGAAGTGAAGAACCTTTTACAAGACCTGGTGGACAATGAAGATAAAAGTAATCCTTTATCCGATGAACAGTTGATGGAGCAGCTTTCCGAAAAAGGATTTAAAGTAGCCAGGCGTACGATTGCCAAATACAGGGAACAATTACAAATTCCGGTGGCTCGTTTGCGCAAGCTAGCTTAATAAATAATGATTAATTGTTAGTGGTTAATTATTGTTCTAAATACAATACCCCCAAAAGTGGCTGACTTTTGGGGGTATTTTTTATAAAACCGGTTGCTTATAAATAATAGCGGTTCTCCTTAATATAATCAATCACCTCATCCGGCAAAAGGTACCTGATACTCTTTTGTTCTTTGATCATCTGCCGGATCATCGTAGCAGAGATTTCAATCAAAGGCGCATTTAAGAGGTAAGTCTGTTCGGAAAGTTTTTTCGTCACTTCATGTCCAGGCCTTTGGTAAACAATAACCGGGTAATGCTTCAATAACTGTTCATAATTTTTCCAGCGCGGCAGGTTCTGGTAACTGTCACTGCCCATAATCACCGAAAATTGCTCATGCGGAAATTTTTCCTGCAAATAGGTAAGTGTATCAATAGTATAAGAGGGTTTGGGTAAACCAAACTCTACATTACTCGCCCGTAATTTATTATTGCCTTTAATCGCTATTTCCACCAGGTGCAAACGGTTATATTCATTGAGCAGCGAGCTGGTTTGCTTTAAAGGGTTATGTGGGGAAACTACGAACCAGATCTTATCCAAATGACTATGCTCTATAACGTAGTTGGCTATAATTAAATGACCTAAATGTATCGGGTTAAAACTTCCGAAATACAGTCCTATATTCACTATAAAAAGCTTAAATTAATTAAAAAATACTTAGACGGTTCCCGCTCCATAATTACAATTCTATCCAGATATGCGCCGCATCTGCTTTACGGATACTTAATACATAACCGGCAACCTGCACCGCAATAGGATCGCCAAAAGGAGCAATATGATCCACTTGCACTGACTTACCGGCAATAAAACCCATCTCCATCAGTTGAACTGCAAACGGGCCTTCTTCTATTTTTTTTATTATTCCTTTTTGCCCTTTTATTAAGTCAGATAAACGCATCATCACCACTATTTTGTTGGCAAATTTACCCGTATTTATTTGCTCTGCCAATCTAAGAGACAAATTTGTCCGCTATTTTTTTTAATTTCGCCGCTAGAAGCAAAATACTGTAAAAAATACAAATGAGTATTCAGAATAATTATGTGGCCATTATGGCCGGCGGTATTGGAAGCAGGTTTTGGCCCGAAAGCCGCCAGAACCTCCCCAAGCAATTCTTAGATATCTTGGGAACAGGTCGCACCTTCATTCAGGATACTTATGCCCGTTTTAAAGATATTTGTCCTAAAGAAAATATCTTTGTGGTTACCCACCATTCTTACGAACATCTGGTAAAAGAGCAGTTACCCGAACTGCCTGAAAGTAATATTATCAAAGAACCTTTCCGGAAAAATACGGCTCCCGCAGCAGCTTATGTTACTTATAAACTCCAGGCCTTAAATCCAAAAGCCAATATTATTATAGCACCGGCCGATCACCTGATCCTGGACCAGCGTAACTTCGAGATAAAAGCTTTCCAGGGACTGGATTACGCTTCAAGAAATGATGCGATCCTGACCTTCGGTATACAGCCAACCCGTCCGGATACCGGCTATGGTTATATTCAATATGCCAAAGATCAGTTGGAAGAAGGTATCGCAAAAGTGATCGTCTTCACCGAAAAGCCAAACCTTGACCTGGCCCGTGTCTTCTTATCCTCCGGGGATTTTGTCTGGAATTCCGGCATTTTTGTCTGGAATGTTGATACCTTTACCAAAGCATTTAAAGAATATCAGCCGGAAATGGCCGAAGTGTTTGAACAAGGCAGAAATTCCTATAATACACCCAAAGAATATGCGACTATGGAGCGGCTGTATACACAGACGACTAACCTGTCGATAGACTATGGCCTGATGGAAAAAGCAAAAAATGTTTTTGTTATTCCTTCCAGTTTTGGCTGGAGCGATCTGGGTACCTGGGAATCGGCTTATGAGCATTCAGAAAAAGATTATTTAGGCAATGCGAGCAACCAAAAAAGTGTTTTTGTGGTAGATGCTGCCAATTGTATGGTCAAGTCTAATGCGAGTAAATTAATAGTATTACAGGGTTTACAGGATTATATTGTCGTGGATACCCCGGATGTTTTACTGATTTGTGAAAGAAGCCAGGAGCAACAAATCAAAGAATATGTAGCCGAAATAAAACGTAACCTTGGCGAAAAATACTTGTAAGAAAACAATCAAGATAAAAAATAAACAATGCTTCCAAAATTTAAAAGAGTATTAGTAAAGCTTTCCGGCGAATCGCTTATGGGCGACAAAAACTATGGTTTAGACTCTAAGATGCTAAGTGCTTATGCACAGGACATTAAAGAAGTGGTAGAACTGGGTGTTGAAGTAGCGGTAGTCATAGGCGGTGGTAATATTTACCGGGGTATGAACGAAAGCGAAACCGGTATCGAGCGGGCTCACGGAGACTATATGGGTATGCTGGCCACGGTCATTAACGGGATGGCATTACAGGCTTCTTTGGAAAAGATCGGTGTAAAAACCCGCTTGCAGTCCGCATTGGTAATGGACCAGGTTGCAGAACCTTATATCCGCCGCAGAGCGATCCGTCACCTGGAGAAGGGCAGGGTAGTGATCTTCGGCGCCGGTACGGGAAATCCTTATTTTACAACAGACACTGCCGGTTCTTTAAGAGCCATCGAGATCGGTGCTGATGTGATTCTGAAAGGTACTCGTGTTGACGGTATTTACACAGAAGATCCTGAAAAAAATCCGGAAGCTACCCGTTACGAAAAAATCACGTTTGACGAGGTAATCGCAAAAGGCCTGGCTGTTATGGACCTTACTGCATTTACCCTTTGTAAAGAGAATGACCTTCCGATTATTGTGTTCGATATGAACAAGAAAGGTAATTTGTCGGAAGTCGTTTCCGGTAAAAATGTCGGTACAATTGTTCAGAGCAAATAATTTAGTTAATAAGCTAAACGGCTTATTAAAATAGGAAAATGACTAAAAAAGACCGCTACCAGTTTGTAATTGATTATTTTTCAGAGCATGCTCCCGATGCAGAGACGGAATTGTTCTATGATAATCCGTACCAACTACTGGTAGCGGTTATTTTATCGGCCCAATGCACCGATAAAAGGGTCAACCTGACCACTCCCGCAATCTTTGCACAATATCCGGATGCGGAAAGCCTGTCTCAGGCTACTTTTGATGAATTATTTCCCCTGATCCGGAGCATCAGTTATCCCAATAATAAAACGAAACACCTGATTGGTATGGCCAATATGCTGGTCCATGATTTCAACAGCGAGGTGCCGCTTACGGTGGCCGAACTGATCAAGTTACCGGGTGTAGGCCGCAAAACGGCCAACGTAATTACTTCTGTGATCGACAACCAGCCCAATATGGCAGTGGATACTCATGTATTCCGGGTATCGGCCCGCATCGGGTTGACTACGAATGCCAAAACACCGCTACAGGCGGAGCTACAGCTGATCAAACATTTTCCCAAAGAACTGATCCATAAAGCGCACCACTGGCTGATCCTGCACGGGCGCTACATCTGCCTGGCCCGGACGCCTAAATGCGAGCAATGCGGCATTACGCAGGCTTGTAAGTATTACGCGCAGCATTTTGGAAAAAGCTAGCAGCAAGCCTGTAACGCAGACTTACTTAATATTTCCTACTTTATTGCCGGAAATGCTTAGTCTTGTTTCTCGGATTTTAATTTCAGTTTGATCTTCATCCATTGCTATTAAAACCAAACAGCAAATTCTTTTCCACTCTTTAAAGCGAACTTTAGACAGAGATGCCTATAAGACTGAACAGCAATTGTTTACAAACCGACCCAAAAGCTCAGGGAGTTTTGTTCAAAACGTCCGTATGTTTTGATGAAAAGACACAGAGGTTTTTGCAAAAAGGTACGGACCTTTGCGCCCATGCCGGTGTTCTCATCGGTAAGTCTTTTGCCCTACCGCCTTTAGGTAGTCGGTGAATAACACCAACTACGGCAGAATATTAGAATCAACCGACAAATTCTTTTCCACTTTTTGCTTGTCCAAAAAGTGGAGCAAAAACGACACCGGAAATCAATCGCGAGCATGATTTCCGGGTTAGGTACGTTACCGAGCACCGCTACAAAGCCCATCAGCATAGGTTCAATACCATATAATTAGCCGTAAAAAATAAGTGTTATTTATATTTTTAATTGCGCGCATTAGCATCAAGTCGCTTTTTTGTACCCTTGCCGGTGTTATCACCGGCAAGTCCTACATACCCCCTCTAAAATTAAGCTATGTGCTTGGCCAGTATTCTTTTAAATGCTTGATTGCGCATGCTAGTTCTTAATTGTTGGATATAATTTCTTCGCAAGACCGGCCTTTGAAAAAATGGCGTGAAGAAAATGGTGCAGGAAACCGGCCTTTGCCACGCGGAGGTAAATTCGCCACTGTCTGAGCCTTGGCATTATTCATAATTTAATGCAGAAAATTTCTGGCGAGTTTGGCGAATTTAAGGTTGCTTGTGCCATTTTTAGCCCATTTTTTCACAGCCTTGATCTTTTGGTTCTTTTGCATCAAAGCAAAAGAACAGGTAATAGATATAGCTATTTGCCCTTGCTGGTGTTTTCACCGGCAAGTATCAATACTTATCGCGGCCTCGCCGGTGTGATCATTATGCAAAAACTAAAGAATATAAGTATATATATTGCGCCCTTGCCGGTGTTCTCATCGGGAAGTCCTTTGACCTACGCCTTTAGGTGGTAGGTGAATAACACCAACCACGGCAGAATATTAGAATCAACCGACAAATTCTTTTCCACTTTTTGCTTGTCCAAAAAGTGGCGCAAAAACGACACCGAAAATCAATCGCAAGCATGATTTCCGGGTTAGGTCCGTTACCGAGCACCGGTACAAAGCCCATCAGCATAGGTTCAATACCATATAATTAGCCATAAAAATAAGTGTTATTTATATTTTTAATTGCGCGCATTAGCATCAAGTCGCTTTTTTGTGCCCTTGCCGGTGTTATCACCGGCAAGTCCTACATACCCCCTCCAAAATTAAGCTATGTGCTTGGCCAGTATTCTTTTAAATGCTTGATTGCGCATGCTAGTTCTTAATTGTTGGATATAGTTTCTTCGCAAGACCGGCCTTTGAAAAAATGGCGTTAAGAAAATGGTGCAGGAAACCGGCCTTTGCTACGCGGAGGTAAATTCGCCGCTGTTTGAGCCCGGCACTATTCATAATTTGTTATGGAAAACTAGGGCGAGTTCGGCGAATTTAAGGTTGCTTGTGGCATTTTTAGCCCATTTTTTCACAGCCTTGATCTTTTGGTTCTTTTGCATCAAGGCAAAAGAACAGGTAATAGATATAGCTACCGAAAATATAAACAATGCAGCAATAGGCAATTTTTACAGCCCTTTTACCCTTTATTCACACTCCTTGCAGGGTACTTAGATAAATAGAGTATACCTGGACCTATTTGCGCCCTTACCGGTGTTAGGACCGGGAAGTCTGTTGACCTACCGCCTTTAGGTGGTCGGTGAATAACACCAACCAAGGCAGAATATTAGAATCAACCGACAAATTCTTTTCCACTTTTTGCTTGTCCAAAAAGTGGCGCAAAAACGACACCGGAAATCAATCGCGAGCATGATTTCCGGGTTAGGTCCGCTACCGAGCACCGCTGCAAAGACCATCGACAGAATTTCAATACTATATAATTTTCTATTTCTGTTGTGCCCTTACTGGTGTCATCACCGGCAAGTCGGTTGACCTACCGCCTTTAAAAATAAAAAACAAGCCTGCACAATACAGACTTGCTTGATGTTTTCTTTTATTTTTTTATTTCCTTAGCTATTTATCCTCCTGATATCCGCTCCCAAAGCCTGCAAGCGGCCATCAATGTTTTGATAGCCCCTGTCGATCTGGTCAATATTCTCGATCACACTTTTACCTTCAGCCGATAAAGCAGCGATCAGCAAAGCAACCCCAGCACGAATGTCCGGTGAAGCCATACGAATACCTCTTAATGCCGTCTGGCGATTCAAGCCAATCACAACCGCACGGTGCGGATCGCATAAAACGATCTGGGCGCCCATATCGATCAGTTTATCGACAAAGAACAAACGGCTTTCAAACATTTTCTGGTAGATCAGCACGGTACCTTTAGCCTGTGTGGCCATTACAAGTATCACCGAGATCAGGTCGGGCGAAAGGCCCGGCCATGGATGATCATAAATATTAAGGATCGAACCGTCAATAAATTTATGGATCGTATAGCTTTCCTGTGCCGGAATAAAGATATCATTACCCTGTATCTCAAACTTTACCCCGAATTTGGCAAATGTTTCCGGTAGTATGCCCAGGTGCTCCACATCCGCATCTTTAATCAGGATCTCGCTCTGCGTCATGGCTGCCATAGCTATAAAAGAACCGACTTCGATCATATCGGCCAGCAAACGATGTGTACAACCACCTAATTTTTTCACGCCGTTAATGGTCAACAGGTTAGAACCTACACCCTGTATATCGGCCCCCATAGCATTCAGCATTTTGCACAATTGCTGTACATAGGGTTCACAAGCCGCATTATAAATGGTCGTAGTCCCTTCAGCCAATACCGCTGCCATTACAATGTTCGCAGTACCGGTTACAGAGGGTTCCTCCAGGAGCAATTTGGCGCCCTTAAGCTCCGAACCATCGAGTACAAACTCTTTAACTTCGGCATCATAATTGAATTGCACTCCCATTTTTTCAAAACCTAAAATATGGGTATCCAACCTGCGACGGCCAATTTTATCGCCACCAGGTTGTGGTAAATAGGTTTTTCCAAAGCGGGCCAGTAAAGGACCGGCAAGCATCACCGCACCGCGCAGTTTACCGGACTTCTTTTTATATACCTCGCTTTGCAGAAATTCTATGTTGACATTTTTCGCTTCAAAAGTGTAACTATTGTCTGCAATCTTATGGACAATAACGCCCAGATCGCCCAGCAATTCGATCAGCATATTAACGTCCAGGATATCAGGAACATTATGGATGGTCACTTGCTCTTCGGTAAGCAATACGGCACACAATACCTGCAGGGCCTCATTTTTAGCTCCCTGTGGTGTAATGCTGCCTTTTAAGGGCTTACCGCCTCTGATTTCAAATACTGACATGCGCTGTTCTGGCTAAATTTCGTTAATACAATTAGGCTTGCAAAGTAAGTTTTTTTTCGCATTGACCGGAGCTATGTGTATAAAAATACACCCTCCGGCTCGTTAAATAAAAGCTAGAGTTCCAGTATTTTGTCCGAGAAAAGCGGGCTTTCCTGGTTGCCGAATGAAGGCATTTCTCTTGCCGCATCTGCAATAGCTTTCAGGTATGTTTTAATCTCCGGTGTATATTCATTCTGGTATAATTGCAAGCTGTTTTTATAGGGAAAGATCAGTACTTCATAAAAAACTACTTTGCCTTCTGTATCGACTATGTAATTAGTAAAATGAATACGTACTTCGCGATTATCAAACAGGGGCCGGTCAACTTTCTTTGCCTTCACTGCATTTTTGATCTTTTTCTCGATGTCTTTTTCCATAGAGCGAGGTACGCCATACACAACTTGCTTACCATCATAAGTGAGTAATTTCATGCGTTCCAGTACCTCTTTCCGGGAAATTTTACCTGTTTTAGGGTCTTGCGCATCTACCGGTACCGGTTTCGCACTCCAGACCAGTTTTTTACCCTGATGCAGGGTTGTGGTTGTTTTTTGCTGCGCATAACTCATCATGCTTATCCCGGCAAATGCGATGATCAATGCTGATTTTAATAAAGATGCTTTCATAAAGAAAAATGATTTTAAAGGAACAAAAAAGGCTACCGTTTATCAATGAAAGGTAGCCTTTAAGTTTATTGTGAATAGCTTTAGAATTCAACTTTTGGTGCGGATTGAGCGCCTGCTTCCGCTTCGAAATAACCTTTGGTTTTAAAACCGAACATCATTGCAGTAATATTTGCAGGGAATTTACGGATGGAACTGTTGTAATCGTTTACCGCGGTGTTGAAATTGTTACGCGCAACGTTGATCCTGTTTTCGATACCTGAGATTTCATCCTGTAAGCTCAGGAAGTTTTGGTTGGCTTTCAGGTCCGGGTAGTTTTCCTGTACCATCATCAATCTTCCCAGGGCCTGGCTTAATTCACCTTGTGCAGCCTGGTATTTCTGGATTGCTTCCGGGCTCAGGTCATCAGCATTCACTGTTACCTGGGTTGCTTTCGCACGGGCAGCCATTACCGCTTCCAGGGTATTTTTTTCATGAGCTGCTGCTCCTTTTACCGTAGCTACGAGGTTAGGAATTTTATCCGCCCTTAGCTGGTAGGTATTTTGAACATTACCCCATTCTTTTTTTACCGCTTCCTCTTTTGAAACGATGGGATTATAGCTACAACCCGCAAGCCCTGCAATCACTACAATTATCGCGACAATGATCAGTAATCCTTTTTTCATGCTTTTGCTTTTTTAGTTTTTATAAGTGTTCAAAAATACAATATTCTGTGATGGATAAAAATAATTTCACCTAATTTCTGCTATCTGCACCCCAATACAATTTTTGACGCAGGGTCTGCAGGAAATCATGCTCATCTAAACGGATGAGTTTAAAAGCAAAATTTTCCTTTTTTACGGCCAATTGTATCTTATCGGTAATCGTGGCCACCCTGGAATCCAGGGTACACAAAAACTGATCGGTACGCCCTTCCACCTCAAACGAGATAATAGAGCTGTCGGAAACAATGATCGGGCGTATATTCAGGTTATGCGGTGCTACCGGTGTAATGATAAAATTCTCAGCCGTAGGGAAAACGATAGGACCGTTACAACTTAAAGAATAGCCTGTAGAACCCGTAGGCGTGGCTACAATAAGCCCGTCCGACCAATACGTATTCAGGAAATCACCATTAATAAAGGTATGGATCTTGATCATAGAAGAAGAATCTTTCCTATGGATCGTAAATTCATTTAAGGCAAAAGGATAAGGCCCGAAAAGATCCACATTTGAATCCAAATGGATCAGGCTACGCTCTTCAACAGAATAGGAGCCCAGCTTTAGGGCACGAATGGCAAAAGCGATCTCTTCTTTGCTCACATCAGCCAGGAACCCTAAACGGCCCAGGTTAACCCCCAAAGTCGGGATATTAGAATTGTAGACAAAGCATACCGTATCCAGCATGGTACCATCACCACCCAGGCTCAGCATAATATCCACATCTTTACCCAGATCGGTATGATCGGTAAAGCATTCGAGTGATTCAGGAAGCGCTATATGGGCTTCCAGCTGCTCTTTAAACTCTTTAAATAAAACAATATCGATCTGCTGTTCTCCCAGGACCTTAAACAAATAGTCGAAAAAAGGAATATCTGTTGCTTCGAAAACCCTGTTATATAAAGCTATTTTCACTAAAATTATAATTTTTACGGCTTATTCTCCGGACTTATGCAAATATAAACCCCTTAATCCTTTATCATTAATGGTATACTCTAATCGTATGCGAATATCGTATAAAGTTACAATATCTAAGCCGATTCCGTAGCTATATAGTAATTTGTTGTTTAAGGTATTGGTCCCAACGCGTTCCGCAAAGGTATAGCCCAGGTCGCTATAGCCTTTGGCAAAGATTCTAATTGGTATATAACGAAAATACCGGATGGGCAATTTTATCTGTTGATCGACCAGTTTATACTTTAGATTTCCCCGTAGTATATTAAAAAAAGTGCCATCATGCACAAAATATTCATAGCCCCGCATTTCATCAAAATCATAACCCATATTTTTTTGCATATAATAGGGCAAATCCTTACCGAATGCTTTGCGCCCCCTGATGATGAAATTATAATACCATTTTGGCGCTATTTGCTGGTACCAGTCTGCCTGCCAGTGTAGTGAAGGCAAAAATTTAGCGCCCAGCTGATAGTCTGCACTAAAAGAGCCTATGGCCCTGAAACCTTCCAGGGGATAGTTCCAGTTGTCTACACCATTATAATCGACCCGGTAACTGAAGCCGATTACGGTTGCTTTTGTAACGCCATGTCCCAGGTAATCCGGGTTAAGCCAGGCAGCAATACTGTCATGAACCGACAAACGCCGCAGGCTCAGTTGAAAATTATGGTTCGTGGCAAAAGCAGGCCTGAAATTATACCAGAAAGCAAAGGCGGTCTGCTGAAAAGCCGGCTTATCTTCAAAACGCTTAAAAAGTAACTTATTACTTTCCGTTTTATACGCAACTTCCATATTCTGAAATACTGCTATTGAAGCGCCAATACCGTGTTTTTGCTGCCGGTCCAGGAAGGGCATATTATAACTTAAAGCAAACTTACGGGTATAGCCGATCTGGCCTTCAATCCCTAATTGCTCTCTGCGCCCGCGTACATTCTGGTGGATGAGGCCCAGGCCAAGATTAAGGCGGTTCAGCTTCGCGCCTTGCTCCTGCCACCAGACATTGAAATTCCGGTCGGCAAACTCAAGATTGGGTTTGGGAAAGACAGGGAAACGCTCATCCAGGTAAAAGCGAACTATTTGCTGACCCGCAATTACCACAGTATCCGCCTTAACTTTATTGAACAACTGGGTATTAAACAACCTTTTCTCGGCCAGTTGAAGGTATTGATTTAGAGAATCAGAAGGAATACAATCTTTTTCTTTAAAATTCAGTTCGCGGGTCAACAAAGCATCTTTAGTACGAAAATCGCCTTCAAAAATGATGCTGTCGACACAAAAATGTGCTTGAGCATTTGTCCCAAAAGCATATAAAACGAATAAAGATAAAATTAGAAGCCCGCGCACGGCTGCAAAGGTAAGCCAAGCAATGAATCCCATTCATTGATTTTTTTGACATTTTGGCAAAAAAATGAGTTTGGCAATTAATTTGAACTATAGATGGGTATAAACACTTGATTAAATACACTTTAAGATATGAATACACAGGAAACCAACTTAAATAACGAGCAGGAGCAGCCTATAGACGAGAATAGTACGAATGAAACGACTCCAAATACGGAAGAACAATTGTCAGCATTAGAGCAATGCCAAGCCGAATTGGCAGAAATGAAGGATAAGTATTTAAGACAGGTTGCCGAATTTGACAATTTCAGGAAACGTAATGCCAAAGAACGTATAGAACTGATACAAACTGCGGGTAAAGATATCATTACTGAACTCTTGGAAGTGATCGACGATATGGATCGTGCGGCAGAACAAATGGAAAAAACAGAGGACCTCGCTCAAATTAAAGGTGGTACTCAATTGGTATTCAACAAATTAAGAAGAACCTTAGAAAACAAAGGTTTAAAAGCAATGGATACCAAAAATGCTGACTTTGATGTGGAATTCCATGAAGCCATCACCGAAATTCCTGCACCAACACCGGATATGGAAGGTAAAGTGATCGATGAATTACAAAAAGGATATTTCTTAAATGATAAACTGATTCGCCATGCTAAGGTGGTGGTTGGCAAATAATCATCTTAAATTATTAATTGCGCAAAATGACAAAAAGAGATTATTACGAAGTACTGAGCGTGAGCAAAAGTGCATCCGGCGAGGAAATCAAAAAAGCCTACCGTAAACTCGCTTTACAATATCACCCGGACAGAAATCCCGGAGATACCGAAGCCGAAGAAAAGTTTAAAGAAGCGGCGGAAGCTTACGACGTATTAAGTAATGAGGAGAAGAAAGCACGCTACGACCGTTTTGGTCATGCGGGCATGACTGGTGCGGCCGGAGGCGGTGGTTTTAATGGTGGTGGTATGAATATGGACGACATATTCAGCCATTTCGGCGACATCTTTGGTGGCGGCGGAGGCGGTGGCTTCAGCGACTTCTTTGGGGGAGGCGGTGGTGGACGCGGCGGACGCAATAACCGGGGCTCCAACCTGCGGGTAAAGCTTAAGCTGACCTATGCAGAAATGGCCAATGGCGTCAATAAAAAAATCAAAGTTAAAAAGCATGTAGGCTGTACCACTTGTGGTAGCTCCGGCGCTAAAGATAAAAATGCAGTACAAACCTGCCAGACTTGTGGTGGTAGTGGCCAGGTACGCAGGGTGACCAATACCTTCATGGGTCAAATGCAGACCGTATCTCCTTGTCCGAGCTGTGAAGGCCAGGGCACAACGATTACCAATAAATGTACTTCCTGTAAAGGGGAGGGCAGAGTATATGGGGAAGAAACAATCTCTATCGATGTTCCGGCAGGCGTACAGGATGGTATGCAACTGAGCATGGGCGGCAGAGGTAATGCCGGTGAACGTGGCGGACCTCCAGGTGACCTCATCATCCTGATCGAGGAAGAAAAACACGCAGAGCTTACCCGTGATGGTAATGATGTACAATATGTATTGTCTATTTCTTTCCCGGATGCCGTGTTTGGTACGCAGATCGAAGTACCAACCATTGATGGCCGTGCGAAAATAAAAATCCCGCCAGGGACACAAAGCGGAAAAATTTTCCGCCTGAAAGGGAAAGGTTTCCCGGACATTAACGGTTATGGCAAAGGCGATCAACTGGTGCTGGTAAAAATATGGACCCCTACAGAATTGACAGAGGAAGAACGAGCGGCGATAGAAACTTTAAGAAAATCTCAGTCTAAAAACATAGAGCCGGGAGAAGAAGCTCGCAAAGAGAAAAGTTTTTTCGATAAAATAAGCGATTTCTTTAATTAATGCATTTTACATAAAGCAATAAAGCGAACCGATTGGTTCGCTTTATTGCTTTATGTGATGTTCTATTATCAGTTGGTTTATTTCACCTGGAATTTAAACTCCAGAGCTTCAAAATCTTTTACCGTATCCATTACTTTAGCCGTCAATCCTTCCTGGAAAGTCTGCATTTTTTTTGCAATGGATTGATCGGCAGCCCCCAGTATCTTAGCCGCCAGGATACCGGCATTTTTAGCGCCGTTTAAAGCTACAGTCGCTACCGGGATACCACTCGGCATTTGCAAAATGGAAAGAATAGAATCCCAACCATCAATAGAATTACTGGATTTTACCGGAACACCGATCACGGGTAAGGTAGTCATTGAGGCCACCATACCGGGTAGGTGTGCAGCGCCACCAGCACCGGCAATAATCACCTGTATACCACGGACCGGGGCCTGCTTAGCGTAATCAAACATTCTTTCCGGTGTTCTATGCGCAGAAACAACGGTGATTTCAAACGGGATTTCCATTTCTTCCAGGAAATCCGCAGCTTCTTTCATTACCGGCAGGTCACTTTTACTGCCCATGATTATTCCTACTCTTGGTATCATTATCTAAAATTTTAAGTTTTGAATTTTGAATTTTGATTTCCCAAACTATTCACTATTCGTTATTTACTATTCACTTCTCACTATTCCGCTACTCAGCATTATTTGAGCCTTCTCGATTCCATTACATTTCGCTCGAAGTGACGCTGGTTTTAAATTATTAGCAATTAATCACTATCAACTTTTCACCATTCTCTTCTCACTATGTACTTCTCACTATTCCCTTTTCACTTCTCACCATTCACTAAACTACGCTTTCACCTTAATGGTCGCTAGTATCTTATTGGCATCAGCCTTCACCTTTTCTGCATCTTTGCCGACCACAGTCACATGCCCCATCTTACGGAAAGACTTTGTCCTGGATTTGCCATACAGATGCACAAAAACTCCTTCCATACCCAGGATGTCTTCAATCCCTTCATATACCGGGGTACCTTCAAAACCTTTTTCGCCCAGGAGATTCACCATAGCCCCGTATTGCAATGCTGCTGTACTACCTGGCGCAAGGTTTAAGATCGCCCTTAAATGCTGCTCGTATTGAGAGCATAAGCCCGCTTCTATGGTATGATGACCACTGTTATGCGGACGTGGCGCTACTTCATTCACCCAGATACTGCCGTCTTTATTATAAAACATCTCTACCGCCAGGATGCCAACCATATCCAGTTTTTCGATCACCTGCAGGGCTAAAGCCGTGGCTTTTTCCGCGATATTATTATCTATTTGTGCCGGTGCAAACAGGTATTGGACCATATTGCTTTCCGGATTAAATTCCATCTCTACCACCGGGAAGGCATTGGTTTCGCCTTTTTCATTCCGGGAAACAATCACCGACAATTCTTTTTCCAGATCTGCCATAGCTTCAATGACAGAAGCCGCTTTAAAACTTTCGCTCAGGTCATCATCACTCTTCACTTTTCTCACGCCATAACCATCATAACCAGAAGTGCGTAGTTTTTGGAAGAAGGGGTAGGGAATACCACTTTGCGCGATCTCTACAGTATTTTCGACAAGTGCAAAAGGCGCCGTAGGAATATTATGTTCCTGGTAGAATAGCTTTTGTAAGCCTTTATCCTGGATGATCTTTAAAACACGGGGTTGCGGGAATACTTTTACGCCTTCCTGCTCCAGTTTTAATAAAGCATCACTGTTTACATCTTCAAATTCAATAGTCAGGAGGTCTTTATCTTTCCCAAATGCATATACGGTATTATAATCTTTAAAATCGCCTACCTGGAAGTCCGGTACCAGGTGTGCACAGGGTGCATCTGCCGAAGGGTCCAGTATCGCGATCTGTAAATTCCAGTCAATGGCTTTCTGCATCAGCATCCGGCCCAGCTGACCACCACCCAGTAAGCCTATTTTTAAATCGGTAATTTGCTTATTCATTAATTTAAAAGTAAAAAGTAAAAAGTGAATAGTAAAACGCTATTTAGCATCACACTTTATTGGTTTAAAATAATTATTATAAGAATAATGACTATCATTAAACCTCCGATACCGATAGCTGTGTTATATCCGGGCTCATCTTTAAGAATAGTCTTAAATGGCTTCCGGCCTAAATGATATAACCACTGGATAGCGGCACCAGGCATCTGTAATAAATACTCGAAAAAAATCCATATAATAGCTTCTACTATAAATTCCATTTTCAACTATTCTAAAAGTAAAAATTCAAAAGCCAAAACCGGGATTTCCAAATTTTGACTTTTGAATTTTGCATTTTCATTTATTTGCCGAACAGATTCGGCATTCCTCCCGGAGGCATCGGAGGCATTCCGCCCCCTTTTCCACCACCGAATGGATTCAAACCACCCATTCCCGGCATGCCTTTGAATTTGTTCATTTGCTTCATCATCTGGCGCATCTGGTCAAACTGTTTCATAAATGCGTTCATTTCTGAAACATCCTTACCGGCTCCTTTTGCAATACGGTTACGGCGTGCAGGAGTAATAATATCCGGGTTAGCCCGCTCTTCAGGCGTCATTGAGTCGATCATCGCTTCGATACCTTTAAAGGCATCATCGCTGATATCGATATCCTTAATGGCTTTACCCACACCAGGTATCATAGCTAACAAATCTTTAATGCTACCCATTTTTTTGATCTGCATCAACTGGGTTTTGAAATCATCAAAGTCAAATTTATTAGCACGGATTTTCTTTTCGATTTTCTTTGCCTGCTCTTCATCAAACTGGTCCTGTGCTTTTTCTACCAGGGAGATGATATCACCCATACCCAGGATACGCTGTGCCATACGCTCCGGATAGAACACATCCAGGGTATCCAGCTTTTCACCCATACTTACGAATTTGATGGGCTTATCTACGGTATATTTAATCGTTAAAGCCGCACCACCACGGGTATCACCATCTAATTTGGTCAATACCACACCGGTAAAGTTCAGGCGGTCGTTGAAGGCTTTAGCAGTATTTACGGCATCCTGACCGGTCATGGAATCCACAACAAACAGGATCTCGCTAGGTTGTACCGCTTCTTTGATATTGGCCACCTCGGTCATCATCGCCTCATCAACGGCTAAACGACCGGCGGTATCAATGATCACCACCTGGTTGCCATCTTGTTTTGCCTTGGCCACCGCGGCTTTAGCGATGCTTACGGCGTCTTTATTTTCCGGATCAGCGTATACGGGCACTTTGATCTGCTCTCCAAGTACCTGTAATTGGTTGATCGCTGCCGGGCGATAGATATCTGCAGCTACCAAAAGTGGTTTCTTATGCTTTTTGCTGTTTAAATAGTTAGCCAGCTTTCCTGAAAAAGTGGTCTTACCCGAACCTTGCAGGCCTGCGATCAGGATAACTGTAGGTCTGCCGGTAAGGTCCAGCTCGGCTGCTTCACCTCCCATCAGGTCCGCGAGTTCATCTTTGACGATCTTCACCATTAACTGACCCGGAGATACAGAGGTTAATACTTTATCGCCTAAAGCTTTTTCTTTTACTCTATCCGTAAATTCTTTAGCAATTTTATAGTTTACGTCGGCATCAACCAATGCACGGCGAATTTCTTTAATAGTAGCTGCTACGTTGATTTCGGTAATCCTGCCCTCACCTTTAAGTTGCTTAAAGGCGGAGTCTAACCGTTCACTAAGACTTTCAAACATTGCTTAATATAAAATTTGAGGAGCAAAGTTAATTAATTTTAAGCGAATATTTATATAGGAATAAAAAGCAAAAAGCCGTCCTTGCGAACAGCTTTTCTTAAAACTTAAAAACAACAAATAATAAGTATTTTTAGAACGTTTTAGCCACAAAAACAGGGTTTTCCCGCTCTGCAATATCATAAATAACCATACCACCTTCTACCATACAGATAAGTATATCATTATAAGGAATCACATCATAAAAGTTATACTCACCGATGGTTTTGATAAAAGGGGTATTTACGGCACTGCTTACATTAAGCAACTTCAAACCGCTCTCGCCATCACATACATACAGGATATTTTCGCTAATCCCTAATCCATGTGGGTTTTTCATGGAAACGGTCCTGATCGTAGACGGATTCTGGATATTCGAAATATCATAGATTATAAGCGCATCTACATTACCACCACAAGGACTACCATTATTGGTGCTGCGTACGGTAACATAGGCTATATTATCTTTTGCCACTACCGGGTCACAAGCCCTTACGTGACTGGCCATACCTTCTGCACGGGGCTGCTCCGGGTTACCTAATGAGTAGATATACATAGCAGTTGCCGAGCCAATAAATAAATTACCATTGTAAGGATAAATGGTTTCAATCCCGAAACCAATCTCTATTGAAGATACCTGGACCGTATTTTTAGGATTGCTAATGTTGAATGTTTTCAGGGAAGTGCCGTCTACCACATAAAGATAATTACCGTAAATGGTAAAACGTGCGAGGCTGCCACCAGTACCTGTACCCATACCGGGAGAGTTGCTATCGGCTTTAGAGCAGGCGCTGAAGGTGAAAATAACACCAGCAGCTAATAAAAATGTATATATAATTTTTTTCATTGAGATCTGGATTATTTTTTAATAAATACAAGTTGCTTCTATATTATCCTGTTTTTCCCAGCCGATCAGCATACCTTTTGTGGTATCCACACATTGGAAATAACCTTTCGCAGGGGGCAACTCAGAAGTATTCAGGTTGAATGCCTCCGGGATGCGGCTCTCAACAGCCACTTCCTGAGGATTTGTTATATTCAGCACCACTATATCTTTGAAATTATTGGTATAGATCAGGTTATCTTTAATCGCTATTTCCTGGGCGCCGTATACTTGTATGAATTTCACGGGTACCGGTTTTTTATTCTCAAGCCTGTAGACATGGATACCCTGGTTTTGCTCCAGCTGGAAAATGTAATTGCCGTAGGCATAGATCTTTCCCCCCGAGCGTACCTGTTGTGCCGGCAGGTTAAGAATAACCCGGGCTTCTGTTTTATCTTTATAGATAGGGACCCAGACTTCATCTCTTTTAAGATTAGTCCGGTTACAGGAAGCAAAGGCTATTGCTACTCCTGCTGCAACTAAGAAATAGTTCTTTTTCATAAATAAATTAATGCTTTCTGATGTGATGGGGGTCTAAAGGGCTGTTGTGTTCCCGGATTAAAAAATACCGAAGCTGTAAATTAAACTGCGAACAAAGCATCTCTTACACAACTTCAGTATTTCCTAAGCGGTTTTGTTTGTTTAGTCTAAAGAAGGTAGTCTTTTAAAGTACTTATCTTCCCGTACAATAATGAAGACGTAACAATTTTACAGAACCTTAGTAAAAAATAAAAAAAGCTGAAAAAATTCAGCTTTTTTAGGGTAACTTATTGCTTATTACTTCTTTGCTAATGCGATCCGGAGTACTTCGCCCATCTCTTTCACATAATGAAATTTTAAGCCTTTTATAAAAGCCGGATTGATCTCTTCTACATCAGAGCGGTTTTGGGCACAAAGAATGATATCTTTAGCACCGGAACGCTTGGCTGCGAGGATTTTCTCCTTAATACCACCTACCGGCAATACCTGACCTCTGAGGGTAATCTCACCCGTCATCGCTATGCGGCTCTTCACTTTTTTATTAGTAAAGGCTGAAGCAATGGCGGTGAGCATAGTGATACCGGCACTCGGACCATCTTTGGGTTGCGCCCCTTCCGGCACATGGATATGGATATTTGTTTCTTCAAATTGCTCAACCGGGATGCCAAATTCGGCAGCATTGGATTTTAAGTAAGACAGGGCGGCATAGGCACTTTCTTTCATTACATTACCCAGGTTACCCGTTAGGGTCATAATACCTTTACCTTTGCTCAGGCTGGCTTCTATAAATAATACATCCCCTCCCACGTAGGTCCAGGCCAGGCCCATTACCACGCCGGGTATGTTGATACTCTCAAATTCATCATTCAGGTATACCGGCTTGCCTAAAGCGCTTTCCAGGTAATCCGGCGTTACTGTAGTTACCGGCTTTTTTTCCAAAGCTACATCCATGGCAATATGACGCATCACTCCGGCAATCTTTCTATCCAGTTCCCGCACTCCGGACTCACGGGTATAATTTTCGATCAGCTTTTGCAGGGCGGGTTTACCAAAAGTAAACTTAATGTCTTTCAAGCCATGTGCCTCTTTTTGTTTGCTGATCAGGTGTTTCTGCGCAATCTCAACTTTCTCTTCTATTGCATAACCACTCAGCTGGATAATTTCCAGGCGGTCTCTTAAGGCCGGTTGAATCGTATTCAGATTATTGGCTGTGGCAATAAAGAGTACCTTGGAAAGATCATACTCCAGTTCCAGGTAGTTGTCATAGAAACCGGAATTCTGCTCCGGGTCCAGGATTTCGAGCATGGCAGAGCTCGGGTCTCCTTTAAAATCTTTTCCCAGTTTATCGATTTCATCCAGGATCATTACCGGGTTAGAGGTTTTTGCCTTTTTGATGGACTGTATGATGCGGCCCGGCATAGCGCCAATATAGGTCTTTCTATGTCCCCGCAATTCACTTTCGTCACTCATACCTCCCAGACTTAAGCGGACAAAGCTCCGGTTTACCGCCTTGGCAATAGAGTGGGCCAGAGAGGTTTTACCGATACCCGGAGGGCCTACAAAACAGAGAATAGGGGATTTCATATCGCCTTTCAGTTTAAGTACGGCGAGGTATTCGAGGATACGCTCTTTGATCTTCTCCATACCAAAATGGTCATCATCCAGTACTTTCCTTACCTTTTTCAGGTCATAATCATCGGTGGTATATTCGCTCCAGGGCAGATCCAACATCAGCTCTGCATGGTTATAGGAAACAGAATACTCCGGTGTACTCGGATGCATACGCTCCAGCTTTTCCAGGTCTTTTTCAAAAGCCTCAGCTACCTTCGCATCCCATTTTTTAAGCTCGGCTCTTTTTCTTAAATCACTGATTTCCTTCTCATTACCCTCATTCAACTCATCTTTAATCGACTTCAATTGCTGTTGCAGGAAATATTCTCTTTGCTGCTTGTCCATCTCGCCCCGGGCCTTATTGGTAATTTCATTTTTCAGCTCGGCCATTTGCAGGTCAGCTTGTAAAAGAGCCAGTAATTTTGAAGTACGTTTCTTTATATTGTCAATCTCCAGCAGGTTTTGCTTTTCGGTAAGTTTGGTATCCAGGTTCGTCGCGATATAGTGGATCAGGAAAGAATGGCTTTCAATATTTTTCAGCATCATTCCTGTTTCGATCTGGATATTGGGGGAAAGTTGAATAATCCTCTCAGCGATATCTTTGATCGAACCGATCATGGCATCAAATTCATTATCTCCCTTAGGAAAATTATCTTCCAGGTATTTTACTTCCGCTTTCAGGTAAGGTTCTTCCTGGGTATATTTTTTGATTTCGAAACGGGCCCTGCCCATGATAAACAGGGTAGTATTACCATCGGGCAGTTTTAATTGCTTGATGATCTTAGCTACAGTACCCATTTTATAGATTTCAGCTGTTTCCGGGTCATCATTCATAGCATCCATCTGGGCCAGTACGCCGATCAGCCCATCACCTTTTTGCGCCAGTTCAATGGCTTTCAAGGATTTATCTCTGGCTACGGTTATGGGTAATACTACATTAGGAAACAATACGGTATTTCTTAAGGCAATAAGTGGTAACTCTTTAGGAAGTTTTTTTATATCTTCATCCTGCATTTCAGCTTCGCCCAGGGGGACAATCGGTAAAAACTCGACATCATTTCCCTGGCCCTGCACCAACAACTCTTTTATATCCATCTATCAATTTTTTTATACAAAAACGCCCTTACTGACAAATTGTCCAGTTATCCAGACCATTAGCCATCAGAAAGGATCAGGTATATAGAGGTTCAAACAATATGCCAAAAAAAATTGCTGAAAAAATTTCAGTTTTGTGCCCTTGCAGGTTAACTTTGTGTCAGTTATTTATTTGAAAACAAACAAATTAAATCATATATGAAGCCTATTTTTACGCTTGCATTAGCTTCCCTGCTTACACAGTCAGTCTTTGCCCAGGATGCTCCTAAAATTGAAAAGTCTGCAAAAACAGGGAAAGTCTATTTTAGCATTAATATGGATACTTACATCCTGTCCTCTTCCCTGTTCGACAGGGCGGGAGAAGATTTTGTAACGGTTCCGAGGTTTACTCTATTCCCGCATTTTGGCACCTCAGCACACTACAATTTCTCAAGAGGATTCGGCATTTTCAGTGGTTTGGGGATTAAAAATATCGGTTTTATTGAAAAATATAATAACCCGGACAGCACGGTGATCCGGAGAAATTATACCATCGGCATTCCTTTAGGATTAAAGTTTGGCAATATGTCCCGCACTTATGCCATGATCGGGGGCGGTATTGATATCCCGTTCTGGTATAAAGAAAAAGGATTTGTAAAACGTAATGATAAAGACAAAATGGATGAGCTGTTTTCTCAACGTTCCGCTACCGTTTTACCTTATGTATTTGTAGGTGCAAGATTTCATCCCGGTGTTTATGTAAAAGCGGTGTATTACCCAACAAATTTTATGAATTCTGATTTCAAAGAAACAGTAAACGGAGTTACGGTACAACCTTACCAGAATTTCAATGTTAATCTGATGATGTTAAGTGTAGGGTTTGACCTGCCTTACCGTCCTAAATATGATTAATTTTACACTAATTTGGGAATAGATCAATACTAAAAACCGGCAATTGCCGGTTTTTTCATTAATATTAAGGCTTAATTAAAGTGGCGTTATTGAATGAAAAAGGAGTATAAGGTGGTCCTCGTCTCTATGTCGGGGGTAAGGGTGTTTAATCAAAAGTTATTGGAAATGGGCCTTACCTTACCGGGATTTGTAGACCGCAGTAAAGTTATTGCCAGTTTGCCCAGTCTTGGACTACTGACTCTGGCAGCGCACACTCTGCCTAACTGGCAAGTAGTTTATAAAGAAATTGATGCCTGTAATGATAGCATCCTGCAGGAGCTTGAAGCAGAAGCGCCCGACCTGATCGCTTTTTCCTCGCTTACTGCAAGAATAAATGAAACCTACAGGATTTCCGGGTATTTCAGGCAGAGGGGTATCAAAACTGCGATCGGTGGATTACACGTTTCTGCACTTCCTGAAGAGGCCGCTGCGCATACCGACTTTGTTTTACAAGGCGAGGGAGAAAATATATGGCAGCAGTTGTTGGCCGATATAGAAGCCGGCGTAAACAGGAAACTATACAGCTCGCTGCTTACTAAAAAGTTTACCTTTGACCTGGAGCAAGCTAGGGTCCCGAGGTACGACCTTTTAGATATTGAAAAATACAACCGGCTTACCTTGCAGACTACCCGGGGCTGCCCGCTGAGCTGTAACTTCTGCGCAGCCTCCAGGACGATCAGCACTTACAAAAAGAAACCCATAGCACAAATCGAAAAAGAACTGCAGGAAATATTCAAAATCTGGCCCAGACCTTTTATAGAACTGGCCGATGACAATACTTTTGTAGACAAAAAATGGGCTGGGGCATTACTAACCCTTTTTGCACGTTATAAAATGAAATGGTTTACAGAATGTGATATTTCCATTGCTTATGATGATGCCTTACTGGAGCAGCTGGCCCGCTCCGGTTGTGCGCAGGTGCTCATCGGCTTCGAAACCACTTATAAAGAAGGATTACAGGGTCTTGACAGCGCCAACTGGAAATATAAACAATGGGAGCAATACCAGAGGAGCATTGAAAAGATACAGTCTTATGGCATTTCTGTAAATGGCTGTTTCATTTTTGGTTTTGATACCGATAATGCTGCAACTATGGCGCAAACAGAAGCCTTTATAAAAGAGAGTAAACTTTCCGAAGTCCAGATCACTTTATTAACGCCTTTCCCCGGAACTGCACTTCACCGGCAGTTAAAAAACGAAAAGCGGCTTTTGGCGGATACTTACTGGGATAAATGTACTTTATTTGACCTGAATTTTGTGCCGAAGCAATTCGAGGTAGCCGAACTTGAATACCGTTTCCAGGAAACGATGGCCAATATTTACACCAGGGATAATGTGCAACAGAGAAAAGACCATTTTAAAACTATTATCAAAAACAGGCCATTCAACTAAACCCATGAGTATAATAAAAACCGTATTAAAATTATTGAGTTTTCAACTGAGCCGGGAGGAAATGCTCCAATTTAAAGCCAGGCATTTTTTTATTGGCCTTCTCGGTACCTGGATCGTTGGCATGGGCAGGTATTGGGACGATCCTAAAGCCAGTTTACTCCAACACCTGGGGTTGGGTTCCGTCATTTATATTTTCCTGCTGGCCGCCTTTATCTGGATCATTGTACTTCCTTTCAGGATAGAAAAATGGCGTTATTTTACGGTACTCACTTTTGTCAGCCTGACTTCTTTCCCAGCCATTTTTTATGCCATACCGGTAGAACGCTTTACCACTATGGACCAGGCAAATACTATCAATGTATGGTTCCTGGCCATTGTAGCCAGCTGGCGCCTGGGACTTTTATTCTTTTTTATCAAGCGCTATACCCGGTTAAGCGGATTTAATATTCTCACACTGACCCTGATGCCGATCTGTGTGATCATTACTACTTTATTTGCCCTTAACCTGCATGGAGTGGTATTCCAGATCATGGGCGGACTGGAAAAAGCACCAACACCACATGATGCCTCCTATGCCGTATTGATGAGCCTGACCTTTGTTTCGGTACTCCTCGTAATCCCTTTACTCATTGCCTATGGCGCCGGCATTATGAATAAACGGGATAATGACGAGCGTAAAAAACCTTAATACATTTTAACTGCCTGCAATTAAGCGGGGATTATTGTCACCGGATGTTCCTATTTTTGCAGCATGCCCAAGATACTGCTCACAACGCTTAATGCCAAATACATCCACCTTAACCTGGCCATCCGTATCTTATACGACCTGAACCGGGAAAAAGGAGACCTGGATTTTTGTGAGTTTACGATCAAGAATGATCCGCAGGAAGTCGCGCAGGCTTGTATTGCTTATGACGTAGTTTGTTTCAGTTGTTATATCTGGAATATTACCCAGACGCTTGCAGTAGCCCAGGCTATCAAATCGTTACGGCCGGAAACTAAAGTATTGCTGGGCGGCCCTGAGGTCAGTTACGAGTGGGAACCCGTCATCGCCAATGATGCGATAGATTACCTTATTATCGGGGAGGGTGAAATTCCTTTCGAGCAATTTATCAGCAATTACCCTGATGTCAGTAATGTAGCTAACCTGGTTTCAAAAGAAGATGGGCAGATCCATTACAATAAACAGCAGGTACAGTTTGATGTGCAATTACTGGCCGACCGAAATCCTTATCAATATGACCCGGTAGCAGAGCTGCATAATAAAGTATGCTATATCGAAACCAGCCGGGGTTGTCCTTACAAATGTGAGTTTTGCCTGGCCAGCCTGGACAATAAAGTACGCTACCTGCCCATGGATACGATCAAAACCAATTTGAAGTACCTGATGGACCATGGCCGTACTATTAAATTCCTGGACCGTACTTTTAATATCAAGAAGGATTTTACTATTGATCTTTTTGGCTTCATCCTGGAGCATTACCGCGAGGAAAATGTGTTCCAGTTTGAAATAACAGCAGATATCGTTCATCCAGATATCATTAAATTCGTCAATGAAAAAGTACCTAAAAACCTGTTCCGCTTCGAGATCGGGATACAAACCGTAAACAAGGAAAGTAACCTGGCCGTGAGCCGGAAACAGAATTTTGACAAAACCGCCTCGGTGATCAAACAGCTGGATGATAAAATTGAAATGCACCTCGACCTGATCGTAGGCCTGCCGCTGGAGTACCTGGACGATTTGAAATATAGTTTCGAGCAGACCTTCAAACTACATCCGCCGGAACTGCAGCTGGGCTTTTTGAAGTTCCTGAAAGGTACGCCGGTAAGGGAAAAGTATGAACAATATGACTATGTTTTCGACCCTGAGCCACCTTACCAGATCATACGCAGCAAGTTCCTGAGTGAAGAAGACCTTTATCATATCACGTTGGCCGAGCATGCCCTTGAGATTTACTGGAATAAAAAACGGGCTTACCATGTCCTGAAATATGTTAGTGAACAGTACAGCATATTTGATACGCTCATGGGGCTCGGTAAAAGCTTCGGCGCCCAATATCCTTTCCATAAATACACTTTGAAGCAGGTTTATGAAGTAGCTTTTGAGTACTTCAAAACTCATTTTGAAGACCCTGTTTTACTGGAATTACTGGCTTTGGATTATTATACTTATTATAAAGTAAAACCACAAGATCTATTCCTGCTGGAAGTCGACAAAGCAGCCCGGTTTGAGACCATTGAACAGCTGGGACTTAATCACCATAAATACCGCTATGCTATCTACCCGGTGCATTTTAATGTAATGCAGTATATGGACCTGGGCATTATTAGCCGTGAAGAGGAACTGATGATCATACAATTTGATGGGGTAAATACCGGTAAAGTTTTATTGGAATACGAAGCACTACTTTAAATTGTTAATCGTTAATGGTTAATGGTTAATTGTTAATGGTAAATTGTGAGTGATGGGTGATAGGTGATTAGTGATAATTGGTTAACAACTAAAAAAGGCTATTATACTTCAGCATTATTCAATAAATTGCAGGAACAAAATCATCCTGTAAATGAAAGTAACCGTAGTAGGTGCGGGAGCAGTAGGTGCTACCTGTGCAGATAATATCGTCCGGAAAGAAATTTGTGATGAACTGGTCATCGTAGATATCGTTGAAGGGGTAGCCGAAGGCAAAGCGCTGGACCTTTTGCAATGCTCTTCTCTATTGGGCTTTGATGTTAATATTTCCGGCACCACCGCCGACTACCAGGCTACGGAACATTCTGATATCGTGGTGATCACTGCCGGCATCCCGCGCAAACCGGGCATGACCCGGGAAGACCTGATCGATACCAATGCCGGTATCGTAAAAACAGTTGCCGATAATATCCTTAAATATTCTCCTGAGACCATTCTTGTGGTTGTGGCCAATCCAATGGATACCATGACTTACCATGTTTTAAAATCTACCGGTTTACCCAAAAAACGGGTTATTGGTATGGGCGGCGCTTTAGACTCTGCCCGTTTTAAAACTAATTTGCAAAAATTACTACATTGCTCTCAGAATGATTTACAGGCTACGGTAATCGGTGGTCATGGCGATACGACAATGATCCCGCTTACCCGCTTGACCACCTTAAATAACCTGCCTATTACCGATGTGCTGACGCGCGAGGAACTGGACAAAGTGATTCAGGAAACTATGGTCGGTGGCGCTACCTTAACGAAATTGTTGGGTACCTCGGCCTGGTACGCCCCAGGAGCTGCCGCTACTATGGTGTTGGAGTCTATCGTGCGTAACAAGAAAAAAATATTTCCTTGCTCCGTCTACCTGGAGGGAGAGTACGGACAAGACGACATCTGTATCGGTGTACCGGTAGTATTGGGCAGAGACGGCTGGGAAGAGATCATTGATCTGAAGCTAAACGCCGAGGAACAGCGTATGTTTAATGAAAGTGCTGCCGCAGTACGTAAAATGAACGAGGTCCTGAAAACGGTTTAGCGTACAAAACAAATATTATTTAATCTCTTTTATTCTATATACCGGCCGGGTGGGCTCATCCAGCCGGTATAAGTATTTACTGTTTGATAAGTAAAAGACCGGCTCATCGCCTATGATTATATTCCTGTCGAGTACAAAAAAGCCATCATCCGGTATTGTGACCAGGTAGGTACCTTTTATTTTGCTATCCCAAAAATAGAGATGATTGGCCTCATCGCTGAAATCCAGGCTATTGTTGAGATAGCTCAGCACAAGATACCGGTGATTCGTGTCTTTATAAGTACAGGTCCCCGTGGAATCGGTGTACAAATCGTAAAACTCCCGATCGCTGTTCCCACTAGTCACATTAAATCCCTGCCAGGGCTTGCCGCTTTCATCCACAACTTTGACAGTAACCACACTATCATTACCCGGGATAAACTGAAAAACAGGCATGGGAAGTATACTATCATAAGGAAATAGTTTTAAAGTATCCCCATCGAGGCGATAAGTACCTTTACTGATCGCTTCTGATTCACAGGAAATACCATGCTTTTTATATTGTCCCTGATCGAGTCGTATTCTTGAGAAACTCGGATCTTCAATAAATTCATACAATTGGGCATACATCATATCGGGTATTGCTAAGAATACAATAATCCATAAAAGTTTGCTAGGCATCTTTACTATAAAAGGTTTAAAATAATAAGCCCCGGTGTTGCTATTACCGGGGCTTATTTATTGATCATAATTCAAACATTATTATCTCAACAAGGTCACATTACCAGATTGTTTAAACGGCTTACCTTCTTTAGTAATCGCCTTGATCTGATATACATAAACACCTGTCGGCTGTGGTGTACCGCTAAATGTACCGTTCCAGCCTTGATGAATATCTTTTGTTTCAAATATTTTTTGCCCCCAACGGTTATAGATCTCGAATGATTCTAAAGTGGCCAAACCGCGAATGCTTACTTTAAATTCATCATAGTTAGGATTGAAAGCATTAGGCATAGCTAATACCGTTTCTTTCACCCATACATCAAAAGAGTCAGTAATTGCACAACCATAATCTGTTTTCGCGGTTACAAAGTAACGGGTATCAACGGTAGGATTAAAGCGTGGATTGCTGATGGCTACATCATTGATCCCGGAATTAGGGAACCAATTAAAGAAGACCGCATTTGTACCAGGTTGAAGTGAATAAACTTCACCGGGATAAAGATTAACAAATTCCGGTAATTCCAATACTGCAGCAGGATGCACCGTAATATTCACTATTTGCGTATCCGTACAACCTTTAGCGCTCGTACCTATTAATTGATAACTGGTCGTTACTTCGGGTTTAGCTACCGGGTTGCCAATCGTCGGATCACTTAAGCCGCGGCCTGGTGTCCAGAGATATGTATCGGCACCACTTGCCAATATTTGGGCCGAGTCTCCCGGACAAATGGCAAAATCATTTTTCGGCACCTCGAGGAAATTGCCGGGATTAACAATCACATCTACAGTGTCTGTAAGACTACAAGGTATATTGTTAACCGTATTCGTCACGCGTAATACATACCTGCGGGAAGCATCTGCATAAAACCATACATTAGGATCGGTATCGGCATTCAGATTAGTTGATGGCGTCCATTGGTAAGTATAATTATTATTCGGTGGCAGCGTATTGGACTGCAGGGGTACCGAATCATACTGACAGGCAATCAAAGAGTCCGGCATCATAATTTGTTGCGGGGTAGGTACGACTACCAGTTCCATTCTGAAAATAGAATCGCACCGCATACCTGTAGACGGTATAATGGTATCATATGTACCGGATGTGGTCAGGGTGCGACCAAAGAAATTAAGTGACTGTCCCGAGCAAATGGTTTCAAACATTTCTATAACGGGGATAGAATCCACTAAAACTCTTGAAGTGTCGCTGATGGAAATACAGTTAATGTTCCCTGTAGTACCCACCGAACCGGTGATATAGCGGATCAGGTATTCGCCCAAAGGCAAACCTGTAGTTGTGAAAGCATAGTTAGGACTAGTCGAAGGTAAACCCTGGTTTTGCCAGGTAAGCCCACCATCTGTACTGTATTGCCATTGGTATTCTGCGGGGATGTAAGGACTATTGATCACATTCGCTACGAAATCTAATGTAGTGTTTGAGCAGGTTAAGGTGTCCAGCTTAGGCAATACTTGTGAAACAGGGATACAAGCCTGCACGGTAATATCATCCAGGGCCAGATCATTACCACATCCCGAACCTACCGAATTGTTCACCACCTGTAACTTTACAGAAGTATTGGTCCCATTGCTGAAGGTGACAAAGAACTGGTGCCAGCTGGTATCGATAGGTACATTACCGGTATTGGCTAATGCCAGCACTGCATTGGTCACCGGGTCAACCACTCTCAAGGTCAGGTTAGGATATTGCGTGTTAGCCCCACAGGTGCTTGTAGCTACCAGTGAAGAGTTTACATTCATCACCCATACCCCTAACCGTAATGTAGTGTTCGGACAAAGATCATCCATCGTGTATTCAAAAAATACCGTTGCTGCTGTAGAGGGTGCGTTAACCAGTAACATTAAGCCGTTAGGATCACCGGTATGATCTGTTGCATTCACCCAATTATTCCCCTGGCCGGTACCCGGAGCAGAGGTATTTTTCACCAGGCCGGATTGATCATCGGCCAATGTTGCGCCCGGAGGACCTGCTGCACCAACAAAGACCGTCGAGGTGCTGGCGCCCGGAGCAAAAGTAGCTAATGGCCCATACCAGTTAGCCGTAGCGTTACCCTGTCCAAAAGTCTGGTTGACGAGGTAGGGGCCCCAGTATCCATTACAGGTAAGCTGGCTATGCGCATGTAAGGTGTATAAAAATAAAAGGGTGCAAAAAAAGAGTTTCTTCATGCTGCGAAATAATAACAAACGTCCAAAGATATAAATTTTAGCTAAAATTTATAGAATATCAAACAATATCACTTTTAAATGATTTTTATCCAGATTTTAGTTCCGGATAGCACTAACCAGTGATTAATATTCCAGTCATATCTTAAGACACCGGGAGTCGTAAATTAGTTGGTAATATTTACCACTAAAAACTAATTCAGTCAAATAATTCCATAAATGTAACCTTTGAAGATAATATCACTAAGCAAATAGTATTAAAAGACTGTTTTAAGTAATATCAATAGCATCAGGAAAGGTATCGTCACCTATTATAAAAAATATGGCGCTCAACGTATTCTACGATTGGTAATATTTTCATCATACTTCAAAAAGAAAGCTTGTAACTTTTCATCACTAATGCCGCCATCAAGCTGTAAAACACCATCATTAATCATCATTTTCAATAAACGAACGGACCATTCATCCTTAAAGCGGGCAGATTCTAACTTTACCTGTTGCCGGGTAAAAACAATCTGTAAGAAATCATCCTCTGAATCAGAAGTACCGTTATTATTCCAGATAATACTCAATAACTCTTCCGAAGGCGTATTTAACGGGCGCACTATAAGTTCTCGACCCGATCTGTTTTCAAAGTCGAAACGCGCTTCTTTATCTATAATTACTTTTCCTTTTTTTAGTTTTATCTCCTGGCTGTACCCGGCAAAACCCATAATGACACAACATACACTAAATAGTAATTTTCTTTTCATAAATCATTTTTATTATAACTAATTAAAACAGGGGACTTAAACTATACGATTAATCACCCTGCACTTCGCAATCCAGGGTGCGGACGGTATCAATAGATATAATTTTTGCCAACTGGTTTAACCAGCTATGATTTAAATCTGCATTTACTTCAGGAAATCAACTATTGACCATAAAGAATGCCGTTTTGGGAAAACGGTCGAACAATTCATCCTTCAGTGCTTCAGAAACCGGCATATCCTTAATAGCCCCGGACATGCATTCCAGCCAACCCATAGCATCAGCTTCCGTGATCTGGTGGGGCATATGCCGGGCCCGCATACGTGGATGCCCGTATTCCCCGGTATAGGCGGCAGGTCCGCCCAGGAATTGGGTCAGGAAAAGTTTTTGCTTATGCTTGATCAGTGCTTTATCGCCTGTGAACAGCCTGCTGATGCGCTCATGTTCATAGACCAGGTCGTAAAAGCGGTCCAGTAAACTGCTTAATGCTTTTTCGCCGCCAATTCTTTCGTAAAGCGATTGTTCTTCTGCCAATGGTTCCATATCCTTCTTTAAAATATTATTCAGTCTTGCAAAGGTAAAGTATTGCTGTATTTAACCGCAGCAACTACTCCTTATACAAATGCACAAAAGGGGAAAATCCTCAAATTATTCTCCCGAAACAAACAAGTAATCTATGCCATAAATAACATTCTAAAAATTTCATTCCCAATAAATTAAAACAAATACCTAAACCTTAAAAATAAAACATTCCAATATCTGTAATTCAATTACTGCAGCATCCGGGGAAAAATAAAAAATGAACTTGCAATTAATTCACGACCCCTTAAACCTACAGTCCTTCATTGTCCCTCCCGACTCAGCGCAACCTAATGGCTCCATACTGTAACCTGGTAAAAAGTATTGCATTCCTTATCATCCTGATAGCATTTATAAAACAATTTATCATTCTTCAAAATAAAAAAATATGCCCATTCTTTCAAAATCGCTGCACTACCTGAACGGGTCTTTGCCGTTCCCCCTTCCATTAACTTTTACCGGCCCGGTATTTGAATTCAAAAAGCACCAGCTACCCACCGACAATAAAGAAACCAGCCCCAAATTAATAGAACGGGTTAAGGTAGATGAATATAATGTCACTACCGAAGTAAACGGGAATACTTACCAGGTCACTTTACCCGGTAATAAAGACATGATTATCCAGGTGGAGTACCTGGCTGAATTGATGAAAACGGCCGGCAGTGCTATGGCCGCAGCTACCGTAAATATCGACGACCTTTCTTATAAGATAAAGGTTGCGTTGCAAGGGCAGGTCATACAGGAATTTGAAGTCATCGACTTTTTTTACCTGGAAAACAGGGAGCCGAACAGTACGCACAACATACCCAACTATGAATGGCTTTACCTCAATAAAGCGGTATACTCGGAACTCGTAGACGCCCTCAATTTAGGTATCCTGGGTAACTGGATCTTTGTTATGCTCTTTTATGCCGTTCGCGAAAATGAAAATACCTATTTTATTGATCCTTCCATTTACCACGAGCAATTGAGCAGCATGATCAATACTGTTTATTCAAGAGCTTATGCCCAATACGGGGATCAAAGCAAGACAATGCTGGAAGCGGTATTAAAAAGGGTCCGGGAAGCCTTGAAAAAATTTGATCTCAACCGCTTGCTGGACTTTCCGATTGATGTTCCCGAACAATTTAAGGGCCTACAGGTCGGCGGAACGTTTACTATCAATACGGATAAAGAGATCCCGGTCAGTACGCTGGATTTCTATAAACTGAGCATTAATTACTCCAATGGACAGGAGGCTAAAGTCAAGACCTTTGACTGGAGCGGGCTGGCGACCGAACCCAATATTGCTAACTTGCCTGTACCTTTCCAATTTAACCTGCAGGAAAATGTAGTCAACCCGATTACGGTAAGTGTTAAAGGTTATGACGGATCAGTGTTGTGGCTGAAGAACTTTTCTCCTTCGGATGAAGAGCTGGACGATATTAACATCCGGGTACAATTGCTTAGCCCGGGCACGATTAATAATAACAACAATAATGGCAACAATACTGCACAGAAAAAATTAAGAGGCCAGGTTATCAGTACTTCATCGGCTAAAGCCAATGTAAAAGATCTGACCGTATTGATCCAGGCCAAAAAACAGGGCGATGCCCTCTATCGCATTGTTGGTTCTGCCCAAACGGACAATGGCGGTTATTTTTCATTGTCCTATCCCTACGGGCAATATATAGAAGCACAAGCCATCATTTCCACCTTACCGGATAGCGCTACCAGTATACCGATTGAACAAAATGAGCAGGCTGAAGAAACGATTGCTGATGATTTTTTATACCTGCTCATCAGCGGTACGGTAACTGAAGATCATGAGCATGAAGACGGAGATGATTGCAGTTGCCACAGCACGCCTAAAACCCATAGGTTACCCGACCACGCCGATCTCATCAACTCAGACGAGTACACCCAGGATATCGGTAGCTCCTGCATGAGTCTTACTACGCCCAACCGCACCCTGAGAGAATACACTTACCATGCCATCGTGCGTATCTCCGATCCCGATGTGGCTAATTATGTATTAGAAAAAAAGAGTAGCGGTAATGGTAATTTTGAGTTTAAATTAAGTGGGGGTACCTCGCTGATCCAGCGCCAGCCTGTAGGCCTGGAGAATCCCATCATGTGGCAGGACGCGCCGGATGCCAAAGAAAATCTTTCTTTTTATCAATCCGTAAGTATCGCTACCGGGCATATCCTCCATTACAAATCCAAATTTAAAGCAGATGGTTATTCTTTAGGCGAATTACTCTATTCATTGCCTTTGGCACCGGGACAAAAGAAACAAATTGTTGTTTTCGACAATGGCCGCAGCCTGACCGGGGCCGAGAGCCAGAGTCTTACCCAATCAGAACGCCTATCGGCCGACCTGCTTAATGACCGTTCTATTACTGATCAGCTTAGCGGCCTGATCAATGAATCCATGTCGGGACGCAGTTCGGCAGAAACCTCGGGGGTAAGTGCCGGCCTGGGTGCCAGTGCTTCTTATGGACCTTTCGGCGCCTCTCTTGGCGTAGCCGGTGGTTATTCCAATTCAAATTCCAGCGCTTCGCAAAACAGCGGCCGGAATATTTCCCAGTTCTTTGGTGAACGTTTAAGGCAAAGTATTATGCAAAATGCGGAAAGCTACCGCGGCATGAATGCTTCCGTAGTCACTACCGTACGCGAAGGCCAGAATTATGCCGCCAGTACCGAGGTGATCTCCAACCATAATCACTGCCATGGACTGACCATGATGTATTTCGAGGTATTACGCCATTATGCCATCTACCAGGAATTAGTGGGTGCAGAAGAATGTGTCTTTGTCCCTTTCCTGATGACCAATTTCAGCAGGGAGAATATCTTTAAATGGAAAGACGTGTTAGCCGCCAATCTCTTGCCGGTGCATTCCAATACTTACCTGCAACCTTTTAAATTGTTATTAAGAGGCAGACAGCATCCGCTCATCAAAGCTTTTGATGCCAATGACCGCATCCGTACCAATTATGAGCATGTAGAATACCCCAATGGTATGTTTGCCGATGAACGCATTACCGAAATCAAAGGCCAGATGCAAATCCGCATTCATATCCCGAGACCTAAAACCCGTTTTGACCGGATACTTTCTTTCCCTGTAATTAAAACAACAGTAACCTCGCAGGGCGGGGTAGACGTAGGTGGAACCATAAAAGCTAATGTAATCGACTCTGTTGTGGGTGCTGTAGTGCCCTGTGCGGCAAAAGGGCCTTCGATCAAGTATGAAACCAATAGTACAGAGGTACTGACCCGCAAAGCCATCTTCGATATGTTCATGACCCTGGATGCTAATTTTGAGACCGTACCGCCGGCCCAGTGTATCCGGGTGAATTTTAACGGGCCTATAGACCTGTTTTCCAATTTTTTACCACTCCTGTTTCATGGCGATGCCACACCTACACCAATGGATTTCTTTGCCGGTATGGAAACAGAAAGAGCCCTCTGGACGGCTTATGCGAAAATACTGGGTATGTCACTAAATGAATTGTTCCAATACTTCAATGGCAATGTAGTGGCGGATTGGGACCGTATTTTCCGGGAAAATATAGCGCCATTGATCGCGGATAAACTCATAAGAGATAATTGTTTTAGCTTCCAGCCGCTGGGCCAATTGGACCTCACCCCACAAGGCCGGTATGCAGGCGGAGAAAGACTGATGACCGTTACCCTGGCGGGAAGCACTTCCCTCAAACGTAGTGAGATCACTGAGCTGAAAATCAATTACAGTCTGCCCGGGGGGCTTAATAACAATGAAAGAGAAGCATTTTTCAATTTCATTACCCTGAACCTGGAAACGATAGATTTACAGTATAGTACCAATTTCAATAGCAATGTACTCAGCCGAAGAGCTCCGCGTAATGACTTAAGAGATGCGCTGCCTCCATATCCGACTCCTTTAAACAGTGACGAAAAACGTAACCCGAGAAAAGAGGATCAATACCTGGTACGCCAGCTGATCGAACACCTGAACAGCAATATGGAACACTATAATAAAGTGCTCTGGAAAAACCTGGATGAGGACCGGCGCTATATGCTGCTGGACGGCTTTACGATCCAGATCTTTAATGAGTATGGCAATCCCGTAGCCTATCGCAGCCTGGCCTCTGTGGTCAAAAACCAGATGATGGGTATTGCCGGTAATGCCCTGGTCTTCCCGGTGGCCGCCGGTTACCGCGTCAGCCAATCTTACATTATTGAGCCTAATGGAGATGAAGCGAATATATTGAGTGGGGATGAACTGTTGAAACAATATGAACCGATCACCCCTATGGAACCTTATCGGATCAGCGTGCCTACCAAAGGCGTTTACCTCGAAACCGTTCAAAGTGCCTGCAATGCCTGTGAGAAAGTGTACCCGAATTCCTCTCAGGATTGGGATAAATTCCGCACGGACGAGCCTACCGGCTTTATGCCGATCACAACGCCTACGCCAACCGTCACCGATTGGAAAGCCGCGTTCAAGGATTTTGCCAGCCCAATGATCAATATACAAAATGCACCGGCCACACCGGAACCGGCAGCAGGTTTAGCCGGCCTATCAGAACTACTGGGCAAATCAGGCGTGTTTACCGATATTACCGGCCTGCAAGGCAACCAGCAAAATGCCATCAAAACCTATTTGTCCAATAATGAAAATGCCAAAGCGTTTGCGGAAATGGCTAAAGGTTTAGCGATGCAGCAACACAATACCGAGAATGCCAACACCATCGCCCAAAGCCTGGACAATGCCCGAGAAAGCGGTGCCATCAGCCCTGACCAGCATCAATCTTTAACCCGGCAACACCTGGAACAACAGATCGATGGCGGAGAAAGCAGGCGTACGCAAGCAGCGACAGAACGCGAGCAAAACAGGCCTTCCCTCTCTGAAGCGGCAGTAGAAGCAGCTTCAGAAGGCCGGAATGTAAGTGCCCAACGCATAGACCCCGATGGTAGCACTGAATCCCTGGTGATTGGCAACGGAACTACAGAAGACAGTACGACTCGTATCGCGCTATTGAGCAGCAGTGCAGACCTGCGCGCTTTTGAACCCGCAACGAATGCCAAAACCGGTGTGATTAATATGGGAGTTAACGTAGTGGGTATCTCTAACCCGGCTATTTTATGGGAAAATGTTGGCGGTACCAACGTCAGCTTTAGCACAGCCAATGCCGCTACCACTAATATCAGCGGGCTGGTTCCGGGTATCCACCAGGTGAAAGTCAGCGCTACCAGTAATGGCGTGAGCCCGACCGTCACCAGGCATATTAACTTTACGCTCTCTGTACCGCAGTTTGTAAGGATTACCGAAGACAGCGCCGCTTTTGATGCCGCATTAAATAAATACCATGTGGTCCATCTGAAAAACGCTATTGTCGCTGAGATGCGGGATACCTGCAATAATATATTGCGCCAGGCTAATGTACGCACCATATGGCAATTGGCGGGGCTTAATGAAACCATGCCGGCCCACCTGGCAGCCAATATGATCACTTCGGTGACCATCAAGAATATGGATGCGGCCAGGCCTACACTCCTCGGTATCTGCGGCCTTGGAGGCCTAGGCTATGGTCCTACGGTTTATAATGATATTATAGAGATCTACCCTGGCGCCTATGCCACTACTACCGGCGGTACCTTAGAACTGGATACACAAACCATGGCCCTGATCAACGAACTGGAAAATGCGACCACAAGTGATCCGGATATGGATGCACTCGCTATTAAAATGATGGGCAGACTCATTGGAGAAACTACGGCTCATGAAATACTGCACTCCCTGTTAGGCGCGATCTCCCCAGACGGTCACAATAGTCCTTCTATAGCAGGCGATATATTAAACCGTGGAGCGGAAAGGACCTTTACCCAAAGAACGGGTATGGTAAATACCGTAATGACCAGTCCAATGACGCCTGCTGACTTTACCGATAACGGACCAGATACGATCGACCGTTTGCAAACGGCCAACCAGAACCGGATGAATACCTTGTTCCCGGTAAACCCTGCTTAATTTATTCAAAGCAGTCATGTAAAAAAAGCTCCCGGCCTTGGCCGGGAGCTTTTAGATTTTTAGCCTGTTATGCTTAGAGCTTATCGAAATATTTAAAAGAGTGGTTTTTCTTAATATTCAATAATGCATTGTAAATCAAAAGGATTACATTGGCTACATCATCTTTATGTACCATCTCAACGGTAGTGTGCATATAACGTAAAGGTAAAGAGATCAAAGCCGAAGGCGTACCATCGTTGCTGTAAGCAAAAGCATCGGTATCGGTACCGGTAGAACGCGAACAGGCATTTTTCTGTAATGGAATTTCTTCTTTAGCCGCGGTATCGGTCAACAACTTCAGCAAGTTCATCTGTACGGCCGGACCATAAGCCACCACAGGTCCTTTACCGCATTGCACATCACCCTGGGTGTTTTTATTGATCATGGGCGTATTCGTGTCGTGGGTTACATCGGTACAGATGGCCACGTCCGGTTTCAATCTTCGTGCAATCATTTCCGCACCTCTCAGGCCAATTTCTTCCTGTACCGCGTTGACGATATATAAAGTGTAAGGTAACTTTTTCTTATTTTCTTTCAGTAATCGCGCTACTTCCGCGATCATAAAACCACCGATACGGTTGTCCAGGGCACGGCCCATGTAATAGCGATCGTTCAGCACTTCGAAAGTATCTTCATAAGTAATCACCGAACCGACATCAATGCCCAGAGCCAATACTTCTTCTTTAGAAGTACAGCCGCAATCAATGAAAATATTTTTCAGCGTTGGCGCTTCTTCTTTTTCGCCGCTGCGGGTATGAATCGCCGGCCAGCCGAAAACACCACGGACGATCCCTTTTTCACCATGGATCAATACTTTTTTGGAAGGCGCAATCTGGTGGTCGGAGCCGCCATTACGGATTACATAGATCAGGCCATCGCTGGTGATATAGTTGACGTACCAGGAGATCTCATCGGCATGCGCCTCGATCACTACTTTATAGTCTTTACCGGGATTGATGACGCCTACAGCCGTACCATAATCATCCAGGAACCATTCATCGATATAGGGTTGCAGGTATTGCAGCCACAGTTTTTGACCGGCAGATTCGAAGGAAGTCGGCGAGGGATTATTAATATAGGAAGCTAAAAAGGTAAGCGATTGTTTATTCAGCACTTTTTTCATGTTATAATTTATTACTGATATTTAATATTCTGTTGCCGCAAATATCGCGAAAAGCAACTGTACTGTTTTTATTTATATGGTTTTAATCTTTTGGAACCGGTAACCTACCCTTCGACGCAGCTCAGGGTGACATAAAGGATTGAAACATGACCTTTATTGAATTTTTTAACGACCGAATTTAAAATATTTGCTGAGCGGATGTTTTTTGCCTTTAAGCATATCGGCTACCATGTCCATACCGATCACCGAAAAGGTAATGCCATTACCACCAAAGCCCAGAACAAAGTAAGCGCCTGGAAATTCTTTATGAGTACCGATATAAGGTAACCCGTCTTTGGTTTCCCCGAAGGTGCCTGCCCAGACGAAATCGGTTCTGAAATCATAGCCCGGGAACATTTTTTCAACCTGTTTTCCCAGCTTCTGACTCTTTTTATTTAATAGCTGATCTCTTTTGGTAGCGCTCACAAAATCCTCATCTTCACCACCAATGAGCAGGCGCCCATCATCCGTGGTGCGCATATAAATATAAGGGCTCGCAGTATTCCAGAATAAGGTATCCTTTAATTTCCCGAAATCATTTTCTGCGACCTCACTCACAGCAGCATAAGTAGAGAGCAACTTCACAAAGTTTTCTTTGATGAGTTCGGTACTTTCGAAACCATTACAATAAATGATCTTTTTTGCTTTAATCGTATTCCCATAATCTGTGGTCACAGTGACACCATTCTTACGATAAACAACGTCCTCTACGTCTGTTTTATCGTAAATCTCCAACCCTTTTTTATGGTTGTAGGCCAGGATGTCATGGGCCAGGCAGAAAGCATCTATGCTGGCGCCCTGATCGGAAAGGATACCACCATGCGTATTTTCCAGTCCATATTTTTCCAGTATACTTTCAGCAGAAAGCCACTTTACAGGGAATCCCTGTTTTTTACGCGCTTCAAATTCTTTGGTCAACCATGCTACATCCTTTTTATAAGCAGCGAAATAAAGCGACGTTTTCTTTTTAAACCCACAGCCGGACTTAACCTGCTTAACCACTTTTGCGAGCTGATCAATAGAATCGAAACAGGCTTTATAGGCAGCTACCGCGCCTTTTTCACCAATCTGGTCGATTAATTGAAATAAGGGTACATCTATTTCATATTGCAACATGGAAGTAGTGGCCGAAGTGCTGCCATTGGCCACCTCACGCCTGTCTATAAGAACCGTTTTATAGCCTTCTTCGATACAGCGATGCGCGATCAGGCTGCCGGTGATGCCGCTACCAACAACCAATACATCGGTGCTGATATCTTTAGCAAGGGAAGGATAGGAATGTTTCAGGCCGTTTTTTACCAGCCAGAAGGGTTCATTGGATTTTAATTTCATATAGTTTTTTGAATACAGGAATATTAAGAATCAAAATTGAAGATAAGTATATAAGCCGCAGCAATATAAACGATTATCTATATTATTGACAAACTTCGCTTTTATATTTATTACCGCGAAGAGTTTAATATTCCTCATATTTCAGCGTATTCCTGGTTTTGCTGATGATGATTTGATAACTGATTTCTTTTTGTTCTTTATTATAGAGCTTCAGCATTGTTGTAAAGGAGGTGTCCGTTTCATCATTTGATACTGTTTTTGATATACTATTTTGCGCTTTTTCCTCAGAATCCCTTAGTGATTGCAAAATACTGTTCTTATCATTTTCTGAAATAGTTAAAGTGAAGGTATGGTAATAACCGCCTATCCATTCTGACTTATTCTCCATGACCCGGAAGTCTTCGTTTAATTGAACGCCCGTTACAGCCAATAATTTCCGTGCATCGTTTTTTGTAAAAAATTCATCCATCAAAAGGACTATTAAGCCATACGAAAGGATAGCGCCAAAATAACCGGACAGCAACCATTTGGCCAACCTGGGATAGCCTAGCTTTTTTGTGATAAAATAGAGCAGCCAGCCGATAAACAGCAGTGTACCGATAATGATCAGCAAAATGGTAAGTATAACTTCTAGCATTTAATAAAATTAAGCCGGATAATCAACTATTTTGATTTAATCTTGAGTGATGATATAAGTTGCAGTAAACTTTGCAGGCCTTATCCATTCCTTTCCGTTAACCCTACAAAAAAGCCGGACATCTTCTATGATAATACGATTGACGTTCGGTAATTTTTTAATAGTATCCTTTATTTCCTCTGTAATTTTATTGATTTTTAATTCAAAGCTGAGCGCGGCTGTATCTTCATATAGTACAATAAACCGAAAGCTAACAATAGCTGCCTGCTCACAAGATGCGTAATCCAATTGCAGCATCAGGCTGTCATACAATAAAAAAGTGCTTAAATCTGTTGTATCTCCACTCAAATTACCCCATTGCATAAAGGAATTATCGTTTTTTCGCGTTGCCTTACCAATCGAATTATCCTTCGTTTGAATAGCATATAGTGGTTGTTGTAGCGTGCACAAAAAAAGCAAAATGCTCAATGTGCAACAAAGCGTCTTAGCATTTCTCAACTGTGTAGTCATCCTGTATTAATTATCAAATTTTGAATGGAACCAGGCATCTATTAATTCCTTTTCCTTCTGTTGATCTACTGTTATTATATTAACAGTAAAATCCTTATTGCCAAAAGGTCTGGAATACGAATACCAATTCATTTTAACATTATTGGGCAATGTAAGGGCAATTTTAATACTATGAAAATCCAATCCTGATATGGTTTGCATTGAATAAGCAGAGTCTACTTGAGCACCTTTGGCCTGTACCATAAAAGTTTCATAGACCAAATCATTTACTTCTTTAAAGCTTTCAAAATAGTCCTCTTCTGGTTCTTGTTCGAAGGGTTGATAATTCGATTCAAAATAATTAAATGCATCATTTTTGAAAACAAAAATCGTCTTTGCATTATTCTCTAAAACCATATCATGATTTGTTTCGATCGCATCCTGACCACGTCGTTGCAATTTAGCCCATTGAGCAGCATTGACCGTATCAAATCCGGCAGGAATGGCTATAGTCCATTTAAACTCTTTATTATAAATAAAATGTTGCTTTGTTTCGGAATGGTTTTTACATGCAGATAAACATAAAATAGCAACAATTAATAGAACAGAAAAACAACGCATTATTTTTATTTTTGGGTATCTCTTTAGCTATTTTTAATTATAGCCAATTATTGTTGCCAAGATACAAAAATCTTTGTTTGGAGCAGCTAAATATTGAGACGGTAAAAGATAAGATACTATAACTTCCGAAGCCTGGATACTTTATCTTTGTTCTTCACGGCCTGACAAACCAATTACTTCGATTAACAAGCCATGCAGCGTAAGATCATTCATATTGATATGGACGCGTTCTATGCTTCTGTAGAGCAGCGGGACTTCCCCGAATACCGGGGATTGCCACTGGTCGTTGGAGGCCTGCCTGAAGGCCGGGGTGGAGTAGTGGCCACTGCCAGTTATGAAGCCCGCAAGTTTGGTATCCGATCTGCTATGCCCTCCAAAACAGCACAAAGGCTTTGCCCCGAAGCGATCTTTGTCTTACCCAGGTTTGATGCCTACAAAGCGGTCTCGAAACATATCCGCGAAATCTTCCGGCGCTATACGGATATTATAGAACCACTTTCCCTGGACGAGGCTTACCTTGATGTGACCAACGATAAGCAAAACATCGGTTCCGCTTTAGAAATTGCCGGGCTCATCAAGAAAGCGATCCGGGAAGAACTTCAGTTGACGGCCTCTGCCGGTGTGTCTATCAATAAGTTTGTGGCCAAGATCGCGTCTGATATGAATAAACCGGACGGGCTTACTTTTATAGGTCCCTCAAAAATTGAAGCTTTTATGGAAGCACTCCCGGTTGAAAAATTTTTCGGCGTAGGAAAAGTTACCGCGGCAAAAATGAAAGCCATGGGCCTTTTTACCGGTAAAGACCTCAAACAACTTTCCGAAGCAGCGATGATACAGCACTTCGGTAAGACAGGGAAATTCTATTACCAGATCGTAAGAGGTATGGATAACCGTGCAGTGCAATCAGAACGAGCCACAAAATCGGTAAGCGTAGAAGATACTTACCAGGAGGACCTCCTTACCAAAGAGGCTATGCTACCAGAACTGGAAATATTATCGGGGAGATTGATGAACAGGTTACAGCGATCCGGGTTGAAAGGCCGGACCGTCACGATAAAATTTAAGTTTCATGATTTCAAATTGATCACCAGGAGTCAATCCGCACTGCAGCAAATTGAAGATACAGATACCCTTTTAACTATGGTCCGGGCGATCCTCGACCAGGCACCATTGGAAGACAAACGCGTCCGCCTGCTGGGTATAGGCATTTCTAATTTTGAGCTGCCAGGTAGTAAAGACGGGGTTAATGACCCGCAGTTAAAATTATTCTGATCTTTTTTCTATCCCTTTTCTTGTCTTAAGGCAAGTAATCTCTGCCCATAAGTACCTAACTTTAATCCAGGAATTATTTTCTATATTCACAAAACAAACAAGACATGAAAAGATTACATTATAACATCGACATTAATGCTCCTGCAGCTAAAGTAGCCGATACCATGCTGGCTAAGGAAACTTATAAAAAATGGACGGAAGCTTTTAACCCGACTTCAGATTTTGAGGGCAGCTGGGAGAAAGGCGCCAACATCCAATTTACCGGCATCAGTAAAGAAGGTAAGAAAGAAGGTATGGTGGCCGAAGTAATGGAGCACATTCCCAACGAGTTTGTTTCCTTAAGACATTATGGCGTACTGGACGGCGATCAGGTGATCACGGAAGGACCGACCGTGGAGGGCTGGGCCGGCGCCCTGGAAAATTACTCTTTCAACGAACAGGAAGGTAAAACCACCGTTACCGTTGATGTGGATTGCAATGAGCAACACCTGGAATATTTTGACAAAACATGGCCGCTGGCCCTGGATAAATTGAAAAAATTAGCGGAACAATAATCCTTTGCTCAAAATCAATTTTATGAAAATCATCAAAACCATTTTGTTCTCGCTGTTTGGCCTGGTGATGATCAACGGCGGGCTGAGTAAATTTTTCAATTATATGCCGCCCCCGAAAGACCTGCCGGAAGCATTGACCCGGGATAATGCTGCTTTTGCGGAGATCTCCTGGCTGATGCCTTTGTTGGCCTTCGCAGAATTACTATCCGGCATTCTCATCCTTATTCCAAGAACCAGGGCCCTGGGTGCTTTAGTCATATTCCCGGTTATGGTGGGGATCTTACTAACGCATATCACAGCGGCACCCGAAGGCCTGCTTATTGCTTTGGTACTCTGGGCGATCCTGCTTTGGATCATTATAGATAACAGGCATAAGCTGCTGCCTATCATTAATAAATAAACTGTTTGCAAGGATGTATAATGATGCGGTAACAGAATATATTTCGGGTTTTGATCAGCAGATACAAGAGCGCTTAAATGCGCTGAGAGCTGTCTTTCATGAAGAGTTGCCGGAAACAGAGGAAAGTATCCGCTACCAGATGCCGGCCTTTACCATCGGAGAAAAGCGACATCTTTACTTTGCGGCATACAAGAAGCATATCGGTTTTTACCCGGTATATGGCCTGGTAAAACTGGAACCGGAAATAGAAAAGTATAAGGCCAAGAAGGCGAAAGACACGCTGCATTTCATGCATGATCAGCCACTGCCATTAGATCTGGTCCGGAAGATCATAAGGTTTAAATCAAAATAGATTTTAGTATAAAAAGTTTGGTTAGATAACCTGGTTGCCGTTGCTACTGCTACTTTTTGCTTGTCCAAAAAGTAGCGCAAAAAGGACCCCGGAAATCGATTGCAAAGGCGATTTTCGGAAGGAATAGCTATTGAGCCGAGTGCTTGGCCAGGTTAGCTTTTGAATGCTCGGTGGTGCACGATATCTTTTTAATGCTGCATATAGTTACTCACAGATTGGCCTTTGAAAAAAAGCGTTAATGAAATGATGCAGAGGCAAGTTTCTTTTGCTACTTTTTGCTGGCCCAAAAAGTAGCGCAAAAAGGACCCCGGAAATCAATCGCCAACATGATTTCCGGGTTTAATCCGTTACTGAGCATCGCTGCAAAGCCCATCAGCAGCATTACAATGCCGGGCAATTTTATATTTAAACATCAGGTATTTCTTTTCATTTTTGCTTATCCTAATACTTCAGAATATAGTTGCTTAAGGACTGGCCTTTAAAAAAGGAGTTAATGAAATGACGCAGAGGCAAGGTTCTTTTGCTACTTTTTGCTTGTCCAAATGCTTTAGCATTCATAAGCACCAAAAACTAAAAAATAGAAATAACGCGCATAAAAAGTAGCGCAAAAAGGACCCCGAAAATCAATCGCTAGCATGATTTTCGGTTTAAGTCCGTTACTGAGCATCGCTGCAAAGCCCATCGACAGAAGTGCTATGCCCTACTAATGGTATAAGATAGTTGCTTGGGTACTGGCCTTTGAAAAAATCGCGTTAATAAAATTGGGCAGGGAGCTGTCCTTCGCTTTGCGGAGGAAAATTCGGCGCTGATCAAGCATCTTATTGCTTCACATGCTTGACAGAAGTTTCAGGCGAGTTTGGCGAATTTTAGGTTCTCTGCACAATTTTTAGCCCTTTTTTCACAGCCTTGATTTTTTTGGTGCTGCCTGTATCAAGGCAAAAGAACATAAGCATAAAATTGGGAACATAGTTGCTTCTGCCACATTTTGCTGGCCTAAAGGCTTCTGCATTCATGAGCACCCAAATAAACAATAATAAATACCGCGCATAAAAAGTAGCGCAAAAAGGACCCCGTCCCAACAGTCGTCGGGAAATCGCCAGCACGATTTCCGGGTTTAGTTCGTTACTGAGCATCGCTGCAAAGTCCATCGGCAAAGTTGCAATGTCGGGCCATTGTTTTTAAGCAAGCAGACTATAGCTAATATAATTAAGTGCTTAAACATCCACTTTTTATTAAATTAAAAAACCTCGCAGGATATAAATCCTGCAAGGTTTTCACAATCAAAAACACCGCAAAACGCATCATAATCAGCAGTTCAGCAAAGCTTACCCTTTAAGCAATATACTTAAGGCATCAATACACCATCGATCACATGGATCACCCCGTTTGACTGATTGACATCAGCAATCGTTACTTTGGCGCTTTTGCCCTGAGCATCTTTTACATATACATCTTTTCCTTTCATCCAGAAGGTAAGCTTGCCGCCCTGTACTGTTTTGGTAGTATACATACCCTTACCGTCTTTTATCGCTTTCATGATCTGCTCCGCGCTCCATTTGCCGGGAATCACATGATAGGTTAATATTTTAGTCAGCTGCGCTTTATTTTCAGGCATCATCAGGCTTTTTAAAGCATCTTTAGGTACCTTATCAAAAGCAGCGTTAGTAGGCGCCAGTACGGTGAAGGGACCTGCACCCTGTAAAGTCTCTACCAATCCGGCGGCTCTTACTGCGGCCACCAAAGTGGTATGATCTTTAGAATTTACCGCGTTCTCTATAATATTTTTAGAAGGGTACATCGGTGCACCACCTACCGTTACTGTTTTTTCTTTAGTCTGAGCCTGGCTCATAAAAGTGCTTCCTAATAAGGTGGCGGCGGTGGCAGTAAGCCATACAATTGATCTGAAATTCATAATCTTAAGTTTTTTGATTTATGGTTTGAAAAGTTTTGTACTATTATTTACGAGTAAAGTATTTGTTTGGATTTCCTACAGGAAAAAATATTTTAGTGTTATGAACTATTTCTTTTTAAAAGGTTCAAAATCCAGCGATACCGAGTTCATGCAAAATCTTTTACCCGTCGGCTCTGGGCCATCTTCAAATACATGGCCTAAATGCGCATCACAACGGCCACATTTGACTTCTGTGCGTACCATGTTATAAGAACGGTCGGTTTGGTAATTCACCGCACGAGAACGTATCGGTTCAAAAAAGGAAGGCCAGCCACAGGTTGTGGCAAACTTTGCAGTAGCCTTAAACAGTGCATTGCCACATACAGCACAGTAATAAGTTCCTTTTTCATCGAATTCATAGTATTTACCGGTGAATGCAGTTTCAGTTGCTCCTTCCCGGGCTACCAGGTACAGTTCTTTAGGTAAAATAGTCTTCCATACCTGGTCCGGCACCTGAAGTTTTGTGGTATCGGTACGGGAGTAATATGGATTTTTCGGCGCTTGTTTTTGCGCATACAGCATAGTCGTCGATAAAGCCAGGCTTATCAGCCATAGTCCTTTTTTCATAAATTATCCTTTCCATAATATACGAGAACAATTTGTCAATGGATTTATTAAAAAGTAAATTTAATCAACCAAACACACATATCATTCATTTCCATTACATTTGTAGGATATTTTTAAAAACAATTGACTTCAACTATCAGACAGGAAGAGTTGGCAGCAATGCTGCGTAATAGGGAACGAAAGGCCTTCGATCTCCTGTATGATAACTATTCGGCAGCCTTATTGGGGGTAATCTGCCAGATGATCACGCCAAAAGAAAGTGCGGAGGACATCTTACAGGAAACCTTTGTAAAGATCTGGAAGTATATAGACCGTTTTGATGCTACAAAAGGCAGCCTTTACACCTGGATGCTTAATATAGCCAGGAATACCGCACTGGACGCCCTGAAATCCAAAGGACATAAAAAGCAATTGCAAAACCAAACGATCGATAATATCGTATATAATGAGAAAGGTGATTCAGAACTTTCACAACCGGCTGCATCGGCGCGGTTAGACCTGAAAGATCTGTCCGGCATATTGGACCAGGAAAACACTTTGCTGATCTCCAAAGCATATTTCGAAGGCTATACGCAGGCGGAAATTGCGGAGGAAACCGGCATACCTCTGGGGACGGTCAAGACGCGTATGCGTAGTGCCTTAAAGAAGTTGAGAACATTTTTTAATGATAATAATTAATTTAGTAAAGCGTAATATAATTTAGTTTGAACACTCAGGATATCATATCATCCGGCATTATCGAAAGCTACGTACTGGGCACTGCAAGCCCGGAGGAAGTAGCTATGCTGAATTGTATGCAACAGTCTTTCCCGGAAATAAAAGCAGCAGTGCTGGAAGCCCAGCAATCGCTTGAAGGAATGGCTGAACACCTTGCAGTGAGCCCTTCAGCGGGGCTAAAAGAAAAGATCTGGAGCCGCCTCGAGGCGGAAACGGCCACAACAAATACGGCTACTGCTGCGACAACAGTAGTAGCTAACAATACTGAAGTCCCGGCAACAACAGGCAAAAGTATCGCCTGGAAAGGTTGGGCGATGGCTGCTTCTATTTTACTCGTACTGAGTATAGCAGCTAATATTTATTATAACCAGGATAATGCACAGAAAGAGCGTGCACTGGCTACAGTTACCGCAGAAAAACAGCAACAAGCAATAAAAATGGCCACTGCCGAAAGCCGGATCGCGATGTTGAACCAGGCAGATATGAAAGTGGTACGCCTGAAAGGCACTGAAAACCATGCTGCAGTCCATGCGATGGTTTTCTGGAACGAAAAAACCAAACAGGTTTACCTGGATGCCGCTGCCTTACCTAAAGCACCGGAAGGTAAGCAATACCAGCTCTGGGCTATGGTGAATGGCAAGCCGGTAGACGCAGGCCTTTACACTTCCGAAGCGGACCTCAACAAAGCATTATCGACCATACCACAGGCAGAGGCTTTTGCGATCACTCTTGAAAATGCCGGCGGCAGCCCGGTACCGACTTTATCTCAATTGTATGTGATGGGAACGGTTTCGTAATTAATTATTAATTGTTAATGGTTGATGGTTAATGGGCGATGGTAATTATTAATGCTGAATTATTAATTGTGAGTGGTTAAGGAGCGACTATTAAAGATGAATAATCATGATTAATTAATAATTTACAATTAACAATTAAACGCTCGCATTTTCACTTTTCTTTAGAATGTTTCTCTGTAGATTTATGCAAGAAAGTAAAGTATATCAACTACTTAAGCGAATAGCATATGATCTACCAGCGTTTAAAGAAAGGAAAAGGTTTTGCTTATACCGATAATACGGGTCAACACGTCACTGACGCTAAATTAAAAGACTTCTTCAAATCCCTGGTCATCCCGCCAGCCTGGGAAAAGGTAACGATCAACAGCTCACCACGGGCAAAGATACAGGCCACCGGCTACGATATCAAAGGCCGCAAACAATATATCTATAATCCTAAATTCCGGAAGCAGCAGGACGAACTAAAGTTTGACCGCATCATCCGCTTCGCGAAGCAGCTGGAACATATGCGCCGGGTTACCGGGCAACATTTACGCAAACGTAAACTAAGCCGGGATAAGGTACTGGCAACTATGGTACGCCTGCTGGAGGCCGCTTTCTTTAGACCGGGTAACGAATATTACCGTAAAGCTAATCAAAGTTTTGGGCTCACCACACTGCGCAGCAAGCACCTGGAGATCCAGGGCAATGAAATGATCTTTACTTTCCGGGGAAAATCCGGGCAGGACCAGGAAAAACATATCATGGACGCAAGACTGACAAGGATCGTGCAGGAGCTGGATGAGCTGCCGGGTTACGAGATCTTTAAATACCTGGACGAAGAAGATCAACTGCACGATATCCGTAGCAATGATCTGAACCAGTATATCCGTGAAGTAATGGGCGAAGAATTTTCGGCTAAAGATTTTCGCACCTGGGCGGGCACCGTGATTGCGGCAATGGCCCTGGACGAGATCGGCGCGGTGGAACCAGAAGACCAAAAGCGATTAAAGAAAAACATTCGCGATGCTGTAGTGACCGTGAGTGAGAAGCTTGGAAATACACCCGCAATTGCCCGCAGTTCTTACATAGACCCAAGGGTGATTACCCATTATACCCAGGGCCGGACTTTAGCGAATATGAACCGTTCCGTAAAAAGATTACTAAAAAACAATGAACAGCTTTCGGTAGAAGAACTGGGCGTTTTGTGTTTGTTGCGCAAACGTTTAGATAAAGCTACTTAAAGCAATAATCATTGCAATAGCTTACTGGCTTTTACTATTTTCCGGATCTCCTGCTCAAAATAGTAGGCGATTGCAAAGTTTTCATTGGCTACATTTTCCAGGACCACAACGCTGGTTTTGGTGTCAGGATAATATAGATTAACCGCAGTAAATCCTTCACCGGGGTGAAAACCGGTGTGGCCGACCTCCTTAATGCTATCCAGGTCGTTGATGCGCAGGCCATAGCCATAACCGACAGGTTGGTCGCCAAAGAGCGGGTGTGCATTGGTCATTTCATAAGTGGTCATCAGTTGATAAGTTGCCGGTTTTAGTAGCTGCCCATTATGCAGCCTTTCATTCCACTTGGCCAGGTCGGGCGCGGTGACGATCAAATGGCTGCCAAAACAATGGGAGGCATCAAAACTTAACTGTTCGTGTCTTTCGACCGATCCATCTTTTTTGACGGTATGCCCTTTACTTAAAAATTTGCTGTTGGCCGGAGTCGGGTAGGTACTATTATTCATGCCGCACTTTTGAAACAGCTCAGCCACTAAGGTTTCAAAAGATTTTCCACTTTGCTTTTCGAGTACCTGCCCGGCAAGCGCATAGCCCACATTTGAGTAGCTGAATGCCGTACCTGGTCTGAATTTCAAAGGCAGTTCCAGGTGGTCACTTTGCAAGCCGGAAGTGTGGTTGAGTAGTTGATGCAGGGTAATCGTATCTGCCCAGTGATATTTCGGATCCGGCAAATACTGACGAATGGGTACGTTGAGCTCAATCGTTCCTTTTTCCACTTGTTGCAAAACCAGGTTAGCGGTAATTTGCTTGGCAATGGACATGGTTGAAAATTTGTCCTCAATTTTTAATGGTGTTTTTTGATTGAAATCTGAAAAGCCATAAGCTTTAGCATATTTGGTGATCCCGTTTTGTTGGATAAAGACCACACCGTTGAAACTCCTGGGCTGCACGGTTTTTATTAAGCTGTCAATTTTAGCGGAATAATCATCTGTTTTTTTTGCAGAAGTGCTTGTACTTTGTTTAACCTCGCCGCTTGTACAGGCGGCAAAAAAGAAGCTTAGGGCTATTAAGGTGAGATTCAGGAGGTATTTCATTTTTTTGAAATGATATTTTTAGTCCACTAATTTAAGTTGCTTTATTGAATTCGACTTGGATTTTTTGAGCGTTCTTAAGTACGCAGGCTAAAGAGCTTAATACATAATGGAATCAGCCCGATGGAAACAGCGATAAAAATAGCTACCCGCACATAGTTCAGGTTCTGCCAAAGTGACGTCCTGTTGACCAGGTCTTTTCCCAGAGAAGCATCAGCCGCTACCTTTTGAAAATCTATAATATTGGGTGCGAAGAAAGTAAGCGTCCAGACCCTGACGGCCATATGGATGGCAAACAGGACCAAAAGCCAGTTTCTGACCGGGTCTATTTTCCAGCAGAAGATAATGGCAAGTATAAACGTCAGTTCGTGCAAGGAATGCATGATGATCCAGAAATTTTTGAGGCTGGTGCCTGGCCCGTCGAGCAGGAGTTTGAAGTTATTGGGCGGTGATAGGGTCCATTTGGGCACCAGTATCAGCGTTTCAAAGATTTGCGCGCCGTTCATTAAGAAATAAAGCAGGGTGCTGATGCAGAGCCAGAGCTCGGCCCGGTTCAGGTAATTTAAAGAGATATTTTCCATTTTAATCATTTTGTTTTTCGTTTAACTGATCCGTGGTGGCTTTCATGATTTCGGTCGCTTGGGTAAAATAACGTTCTATCACCTGGATTTCCTGCTCCGTAAAAGTGGCCAACAGCATCATTGTTTTTTCCTGCAGTTCGCTGAAGATGGGTTGCAGCAACTTCATACTGTTTTCCATATTAGGAATGATCAGGACCTTGCGCCGGTCGTTCGAAGTAAATTGGCGTTCAAGCAGGTGTTTCTTTTCCAGGCGGTCTATAAGCCCAGTGACAGCGCCGGTTGTGAGGCCCGTGAGCTTTGCGATGTCGCCTGCCGTAAGGGATTTATGTTGCAGTATAAGCCCAAGGTATTTATGATCCGCGCCGGAGAGGCCTGCTTTTCGGGCTATGGCTTCGTGCATAAATATGGCAGCGTCCGAGTATTGCCGGCTTGCTTTCCGGAATTGCTCGATGAATTTATTCTGATCTTTTTTGTTCATTAACTAAATATCTTAGATACAAAGATAATTATTTACTAAGATATCGAACAAGAATTTTCGGTGAATGGAGGGGAATGGGGCGGTAAGATTTAGTGAATTGGGTAACAAAAAAGCTGCACAAATCAATGAGTAGCTTTGATTAAAAGAACTAGAATTTTCGTTTGTTAAAGTATCTGATAAGCTTTAAACAAGTAAACTTCTATAATAATTGCATATCATAAGATTAAATACATTTTCCTACCGCGTTTTAACTTTCAAATAATTCTCTTTCAACTGAAGTAACAGCTGGTCAGTTGACTTACCAATACTCAATAAAGGATTTTGGCGTTCATCAAAAACAGTTAAGCTGAAGTGTCCCGGTTCATTCATAAAATAAATAGCATTGGCAGCAAGCGCTTGCTCCACACGATTATAGGATACTGAGTCATAAAACTTATTGGCAAAGAACATAGCCTTTTGCAACAAGCTACTTGAATCTATACCCGGTTTCCAGTCTTCAATAATCAACAGGTCACCTTCAGAAATCATTAGCGTATATGGATGCGTACCTGGCTCTGAAATTTCAAAGCGGAAACCGGATTCATCTGCCTTGTAATTCGAAACCTGCAAAGCTTTAAGATAAGCTATGGTCCTTTGAGCTAATGCTTCATCTTGCTCTCTTTTATATTTTTTATCCGTAAGATTATTGGCTACCGTATTATAAGTGTAGGTTCCCCCAATCAACAATAGCCAAAGCCCGGCATAAGATAAAAAGCCGCGTGTGTAAACACGTTTTGTGCGCTGGGAACCCAAACTCAATACCAATACCCAGATAATAAAATAGGCAAGAATGCTGATCCCAATAAAGGATAAAACATAATACAACCAACCTACATAGGCTAATGGCTCATGCAACCGATCCAATAACATAAAGGCATAGATCAGGATGCAAGCAATCATAAGCGCACTGATAATAACCGGATAGAATTTTTTCATAGCAGTTTTATAAAAGACCTAATAAACCTCAAATATATCTAATATTCAATAATAGCTATAACAACAAACACCCTGCAAAAATAATCTTGCAGGGTGCTCTTATTAAAACCTATAAGCTCGTTTGAAACCTTACAGGTTATCTTGATTTATTTTCCGTTTTCCATACACCAGTTCCTTGCGTTCACAAAACCTTCGATCCACGGGCTCACTTCATCTTGAAGATCAGTAAAACCTATAAGGTTTATTTTCAAATTAATCTTCCGTTGGTAGCTTTATTGAAAACCTATTTCCGTTTAAATGTTTTTGCTATTTGTTTAAAGAATACCAACTGCTTCTTTATGTCTTTACTAGATAAGCCAATTAAAATATAGTAATCACCTTCATCATTAAACAACATTACCTGGTATACCAATTCAGGATTTTCAGTTTTACATACTGCAATTATTTCATAACCCGATAGGGAATCTATCTTTATTTCATTGATTTCATCGGCTTCACAATTGCCAACGCCCGGAATCGTCTGAAACCGCTTTACTGCGTAATCTTTACGATTCGTTACAGTTACCTTTGAGATTGATGGACTGATAACAAGTGTAGGTTGTATTGAAGCAATCCGGCCGTCTATCGAATAAATAAGACCACCAGACATATATTTGACGTGCTTAAAAGGCGTATTATTTGCATCAACGGAGAAAGCAGCGACCTCCAAAGGATCATCATTTATCGTATCATTATAAAGTGTCGACAATAAAGACTCTTTAACTATACCTGCAACAAATTCCGAAACTTTCGGATAAATCCCATTAATCATTATGGTCTTCTTTTCATCACCAAATATAATTATCTGTTTCAAATACTTCATGCTATTGGCATATTGTTCCACATAAAATAAGCTTGCCTTTCCATTATTAAAATCAATCGTTTGCTGATCCCTTAAGGTCATTCCTTTTGAGCGCAGCGCATCAGCCGTAAATCCTTCAATAATAGAAAGGTAAGGGACCGGCAGTTCATTAACCATAATGGTGGTGCCTGTTCCTTCATCCTGGAAACCACTAAAATTTTTAACCGCAGTAAAACCTGCCGGTGGGATCATTGTACACTTTGTTCCGGGTACTTTTACGCGTGTTTGCTGTCCGAAGGCAATTGTACTCAAAAGCAATAATGTAAATAAGAGACGAATTTTCATTTAAATTATTTTAGCCTGTCAAAATAAACAGGAGATTTAGTTTACCCAATCAAATACTCTTCAATACCGTTTCAATTTGCTTTTGCAATCTTTTATCCGGGAATGCGGCAGCCGGTAAATGCTTCTGAGCTTTTAATAAATACTTACGGGAAGTTGCTACTATCTTTTTATCACCTTTACTTACATTCAACAAGTCAATCGCCGCATTAAAATAATTGACCACCACGATCCTGGAATTGTCTTTATTGTATTGATACGCATTATCGGCAAAATGCAGGCTTTTTTGAACGGGGCTTAAAGCACGGTACTTGTCTATCGCTTTATTATAGTCAAACTTAATTGCCGTATCTGCAGACCATTCCATTCCCTGGATCATATCTTTCATACTTAAAGGTGTATAAGACAATTGCCACATAGGATCAGCCGGAATATGGCTATCCAGGAACACTTTTGATTGAGTAAGCAACAATTCATCATTCAAGCGTTGCTCAAAAACAAACTTACCGGATACTTGCTTCACACCACCTGACATCCAAAACACATCACAATGAAACCATTCTTTGCCTAGCTTCACTACGTTCCAGGCATGATTGGTCTCTTTAAATTCAGTTTTATGTTCCTCGAATTCCTGCACATAACCCTCGATAATTTCGTTTTTAATACCTAGGCGATTACAAAACTCTGCAAATAATGCGGTGTAATCGCTGCAAATACCCTTCCTAGTTTTAAGCACGGTCCGGTAATCGGAAATACTACCACCTCTTTCAAACTTAGCCGCATCAAAAGAAATATGGTCATACATCCAGCCGGCAACTAACATTATTTTTTGCGTATCTGTAGTCGCAATTGCGTTTATCTTTTGGACAATTACTTCAATTTTTATTGTCTTATCTCCGGGTAGTTCTGACTTCCGTTCGAAAACTTCCTGGTTAAATTCAATTACTTTTCTTTCTTGAGCCAGTATAATATTACCTATTATCATTAAGTATGTCAACAAAAAGAGCTTGCGCATTAAGATAGTATTTTATTAATGTAAATAAAGCGGGCTTCGCAGCCCGCTCTTGATTATCTAAAACCTATAAAGGTTATTTAAAACGTAAAACCTGATTTACTTTCCGTTTTCCACACACCAGTTTCTTGCATTCACAAAACCTTCGATCCACGGGCTTACCTCATCACGACGATCAGCAGGGTAGTTAGCCCAGTTCCATTGGAAAATCGAACGCTCGATATGCGGCATCGTCACGAGGTGACGACCAGTGCTGTCACACAACATCGCGGTATTATAATCGGAACCATTAGGGTTATGCGGGTAACCTTCATAAGCATACTTAGCCACGATGTCATATTGACCTTCCTCAGCCGGTAAGTTGAATTTACCTTCACCATGCGAGATCCATACGCCTAGTGTACTACCGGTCAGGGTTTTCAGCATAATCGAATTGTTCTCCTGTACTTTTACGGAAACGAAATTGGATTCGTGTTTTCCTGAAGTATTATGATGCATTTTTCCATGCTCGGTATGATCCGGGTTGATCAGCTCCAACTCCATAAACAACTGGCAACCGTTACAAATCCCCACGGACATTGTGTCCGGGCGGGCAAAGAAATTATCTAAAGCTTTTTTAGCCTTTTCATTATATAAGAAAGCACCTGCCCAACCTTTGGCAGAACCTAATACATCGGAGTTGGAGAATCCACCCACCGCTCCGATGAACTGGATATCTTCCAAAGTTTCGCGACCAGAAATAAGGTCAGTCATATGCACGTCTTTCACCTCAAAACCAGCCAGGTACATAGCATTCGCCATTTCCCGCTCTGAGTTGGACCCCTTTTCACGAATGATGGCTGCTTTCGGGCGAGCTGTATTGTCTCGAAGGCCAGGACGCTTACCGTCAAAATGTGCCGGGAAGGTATATTGTAATGGTTGATTTTTATAATTGTTGAACCGCTCCTGCGCCATCCCGTTTTTAGACTGCTTCTGGTCTAAAAGGAAAGAAGTCTTGTACCAGGTATCTCTTGTATCGGCTACATTAAATGTAAAGCTGTCCGCATTGTTTGTAAAGCTTACCGCAGCTCCTTCATTCACGGTACCGATTTTCCGGATGTCAATACTGGCATTCGTAAATAAGCTTTCAAACGCCGCATCTTCTTTGGCCTGCAATACCACCGCGATGTTCTCATTGAACAATGCTTTCACGGTATCCGTTTCCCCTAAACCACTCAGGTCATAGTCTGCAGCCAGGTTTACATCCGCAAAACACAGTTCCAAAAGGGTAGTGATCAAACCACCGGAGCCCACATCATGGCCCGCAGCGATCTGCTGCTGGTTGATCGCTTCCTGGATCGTATTAAATGCATTAGCAAAGTAATCCGCATCTTTAATGGTCGGCACTTCATCCCCGATCTTATTATTGATCTGGGCAAAAGAAGAACCGCCTAATTTAAAGGCATCTTTGGATAAGTTGATATAGTAAACGGAACCGGCATTTTTCTGTAATACGGGTTCTACCACTTTATTAATATCGATACAGTTGCCTCCTGCAGAGATGATCACGGTACCCGGAGCAATCACGTTTTCACCGTTCGGGTATTTTTGCTTCATCGACAGGGAATCTTTACCCGTTGGGATATTGATCCCTAAAGCAATCGCGAAATCAGAACAGGCTTTTACCGCTTCGTACAAACGCGCATCTTCTCCTTCATTATTACAAGCCCACATCCAGTTGGCCGAAAGAGAAATACCTTTAAGACCATCCTTGATCGGCGCAAATACGATGTTGGATAAAGCTTCACCAATGGCGTTACGGGAACCCGCAGCCGGATCCACTAATGCAGTCAATGGGGAATGGCCTACTGTAGTCGCGATACCTTCTGTAGATTTATAATCCAAGGCCATCACGCCCACGTTGTTCAAAGGCAACTGTAAAGGCCCGGCACATTGCTGTTTCGCCACTCGGCCACCCACACAACGGTCCACTTTATTGGTCAGCCAGTCTTTACAAGCGACGGCTTCCAGTTGTAATAATTGCTCTAAATAGGTAGGGATATTATTTACCTCATAAGAAAGACCGGCATAATTATACGCCAATTTCTTATCGTTCATGATCGTTTTTGGCGAAGAGCCGAAGAAATCTTCCAAGGCATAATCCATAGGTTTTTCTTTGGTCGTCTGCGACTCAAAAGTAAAACGATGATCGCCGGTTACATCACCCACGGTATACATAGGTGCACGCTCCCGGTCTGCTACACGTTTCAGGATTTCAATATCTTTTTCCCCGATCACCAGACCCATTCTTTCCTGGGATTCGTTACCGATAATTTCTTTCGCGGAAAGGGTAGGATCACCCACCGGTAATTTGTCCAGGTCGATCAGCCCTCCGGTATCTTCTACCAATTCTGACAAACAGTTCAGGTGTCCGCCCGCACCATGGTCATGGATGGAAACAATCGGGTTGCTGTCCGATTCTACCATACCACGGATGGCATTGGCCGCGCGCTTTTGCATTTCCGGGTTAGAACGTTGAATGGCATTGAGTTCGATACCTGAACCGAAAGCACCAGTATCTGCAGAGGATACTGCAGCACCGCCCATACCAATTCTATAGTTTTCACCGCCCAGGATAACAATCTTGTCGCCTACCTGCGGCGTATGTTTTTTTGCTTGTTCCAGTTTACCATAACCGATACCACCGGCCTGCATGATCACTTTATCATAGCCTAGTTTACGGCCATTTTCTTCGTGTTCGAAAGTCAGTACGGAGCCGATAATCAGCGGCTGACCGAATTTGTTACCGAAATCAGAGGCCCCGTTGGAAGCTTTGATCAGGATATCCATCGGCGTCTGGTACAACCATTGACGGGCATCCATGGCTTTTTCCCAAGGACGGTCTTCCAGTAAGCGGGAATAAGCGGTCATATAGATCGCGGTACCTGCTAAAGGTAAAGCGCCTTGTCCGCCAGCCAAACGGTCGCGGATCTCACCGCCCGAACCGGTTGCCGCACCAGAAAATGGCTCTACTGTGGTCGGGAAGTTATGGGTTTCCGCTTTCAGGGATAAAACCGACTCGAATTCTTTTTCTTCGTAAAAATCCGGTTTATCAGCAGATTTAGGCGCAAATTGGGTCACTTTCGGGCCTTTTACGAAGGCCACATTATCTTTATAAGCCGAAACGATCGCATTTGGATGTGTTTCAGACGTTTTCTTAATCAATTTAAATAAGGAAGTCGGCATTTCGGCGCCATCGATCACGAAAGTACCGTTGAAGATCTTGTGACGACAGTGTTCAGAGTTGGCCTGGGAGAAAGCAAAAACTTCTGCATCCGTCAGTTTACGGCCGATCTTAACTGCCAATTGGTCCAGGTAAGCCACTTCTTCGCTACTCAGGGCTAATCCTTCCTGTTTGTTATAGGCAGCAATATCATCAATTTCCAGGATGGGTTCCGGGCTGATGTTAATGGTGTACATTTCTTGTGTCAGCGCCTCATATTTCTGGGAGATCATCGGGTCAAAATCATTGAAATCGGCCGGAACGGGCTCGAATTCTTCAATCCGGATGATGCCTTCAATCCCCATATTCTGGGTGATCTCTACCGCGTTGGTACTCCAGGGAGTGATCATCGCCGCGCGGGGGCCCACATAATAGTGGTTGAGCGTGGTATCCTCGAGTTTTTGAGCTTTGCCAAACAGCCAGTTCAGCTTTTGAATGTCTTCTGTAGAAAGGTTTTGTGCAGTTTGAACACCATAAACGATGTTCTTTGGGTTCACGAAGAAATGAATCATTAGGATTTGTTATTGAAGCTGGTATAACTAAGGTGCAAAATTACGGAATTATTACCAATATTATAAAGAGTAAAGTTGGCTTGATGGCGTAAAAATAATCTGCCTTTTTATTTAAGACAATTTTGTCCGAAATAAAATTAATCCTAACTTTGTTGCTGTAAACACTACATCACACTATTCTCTATTCACTTTTCACTTTTTACCATTCACTTCTCACTAAACACTTATCACCCACTAACCATTAATAATTAAAAATGTTCTCCAAAGCCTGTGAGCACGGCATCAAAGCCATGATTTATATCGCTACCCAATCGACAGCGGGCAGGCGGGTAAAACTGGGCGATATTGCCCGGCACTCCGGTTCACCGGAAGCGTTTACAGCTAAAGTTTTAGGTACTTTATCTAAAGCTGGTTTATTGGAATCATTCAAAGGTCCTGCGGGCGGTTTTGGTATAGAACAAGCTGCCGATATTACTATTAAATCCATTGTACAAGCAATTGATGGTAACAGCTTATTCAACGGCTGCGCCCTGGGATTGGAAGCATGTGATGCGACCAAACCTTGTCCCATGCACGATAAGTTTGTCGCTATCCGGGATGCACTCAACGATGTTTTGGAACATACCAATCTGGAGGAATTAGCCACGGGTTTGCAATCCGGCACCTCTTTCCTCTTACGCTAAAGATTTTTTTGACCTTATTAAAGATAAATTTATCTGAGATGAATACTAAACCCGATATACAAACAATAGAACATATCAAAATACTGGTGGATGAGTTTTATGCCAAGATCCGGGTGGATCAGTTGTTGGGTGGCATTTTTAATGGTGCGGTAAAAGAACGCTGGCCGGAACACCTGGAGAAGATGTACCGCTTTTGGCAAACGGTTTTACTGGAGGAACATACCTACAAAGGCAGTCCTTTTGTACCGCATGCAAGCTTACAGGTAGAACAGGCTCATTTCGACCGCTGGTTAATTTTGTTCAATGAAACCGTAGATAGCCATTTTGCGGGCGGGAAAGCAGAGCGGGCCAAATGGCAGGGGGCAAGAATGGCAGAACTGTTCTTATCCAAAATTCAATATTACCGAGATCATCCTGCAATCCCGATTTTATGAAAACAACCCAAACCACTATAGTCGCTACCTTTATCTGGATCGGTATGGTGCTCGCCATAAGTTTTATGGAAGCCTGGCTTAAATTCCGGGCCCCGGGCATCACCCTGGCATTAGGCCTGGGTATTGGTCGCCTGGTTTTTGGTGTCCTGAACAAAGTGGAGTGGGTGCTGGCGCTTTTTATCCTTTTACAAATTTTCTTAAGCAAACAGCGTTGGAACAGGACCGAAAACTTTGCTTTTTACTTGCCTTTAGGTATTCTTTTAGTACAAACGTTCTGGTTATTACCGGCCCTAGATGCCCGTGCGGCTTTACACATCAGCGGTTCTGCACCACCGCCATCTCATCATCATATCTATTTCGCAGCAATGGAAGTGACAAAGACGATATGCCTGTTTGTTTTCGGGATATCGTTGTTCAAGCGGTTGATCGTGAAATAAATCATCAAGCCCTGTTTTTTTCACTTTTTGCTTGTCCAAATGCCTTAGCATTCATAAGCACCAAAAACAAAAAATAGAAACAACGCGCATAAAAAGTAGCGCAAAAAGCCCTCTGGCGCTCCGGTCGGAATGACGACTTAAATATGCATCACCTCTAGTAAATAAAATAGAAAGGGAAATCTAAATGGTATGGAAATGGTTCCTATAATTAACATCGCTCATTAACCATTCACAATTAATAACTCACCATTAATAATTAACAATCACTCATCACTATCCACTCTTCACTCCCTAATTAATCACTTATCGCCTATCACTAATCACCAATTAACCATTCACCATTAATAGTTAACCATTCAGAATTAAAAAAGGACTATTTATAATCAATCAGGCTGATGGTCTGCAGTGCACCGGGATATTCCCGCTCATCGTTAGAAGCGACCACAACCAGTCGATCTTTACCCAATTCTTGTAGCCAATCCTGGTACATAGCCACCCCCTTAAGGTCGAGATTACTACAGGGTTCATCCAGCAGTAAAAAAGGCGTATCGGAGAAAAAAGCCTGTGCCAGCTTGGCCCTCTGCTTCATCCCGGAAGAAAAATCATGGATAAATTTATCCCGTACCGCTTCCATTTCCAAAGCAGTAATGATCTTATCTACCGTCCAGCCGGGCAATATTTTTTTGAAATTAAAATGAAAATGCAGGAATTCAGAAAGGGTCATTTCTTCGATCACATCCATTGCGGGTGCACAAAAGCCGACACTTTGAAATAAAGTATCGGCCCCTATCTTTTTCCCCGTGATTTCATAATCAATCCGGCCACTGCTGATCTGTTGCATACCGGCTATCAGCCTTAAAAGTGTAGACTTACCGGAACCATTTGATCCCAATAAAGCATAAACTCCGGTACCTTCAAAGGTCGCAGTGACATTTTTAAACACCCAATCACGGATATATCTTTTGCTAACCTGCTGTAGCTCAATCTTCATTTGCAATACCTGTAGTAAGCCCGCGCATAATGCCGTGCTTAGACTCCCTGATAAACTTTAGAATTTGTTCTCTTTCTTCTGAAAAAGGAATTTCTGCTTCAATAATACTTAAAGCATTAGCAATATTATAGCCTTTCACATAAAGGATACGGTAAATATCCATTACGTGATTGATGGTTTCTGATGAATAACCTTTCCGCTTTAAACCAACCGAGTTCACGCCCACATACGAAAGCGGCTCCCGCGCTGCCTTTACAAAAGGTGGTACATCTTTACGCACCAGGGAACCACCGGTAACGAAGGCATGAGCACCTATATTCACAAACTGTTGTACGGCGACTAAACCTGCCAGTACAACATTACTACCTACAGTAATATGGCCGGCAAGGGTAGTGCTGTTGGAAAACACACAGTTATCCCCGATAATACAATCATGGGCCACGTGGCAATAGGCCATGATCAGGCAGTTATTCCCGATTTGGGTCAGGCCCCGGTCACTGGTACCTTTATTGATCGTCACACACTCCCGGATGGTGGTATTGTCGCCGATGATGGTGAGTGTTTCCTCGCCCTGGTATTTAAGGTCCTGCGGGATAGCGGAGATCACTGCGCCTGGAAATATGCGGCAATTTTTGCCGATACGGGCTCCCTCCATAATGGTCACATTGGAAGCGATCCAGGTACCGTCACCGATCTCTACATTCTTATGAATGGTAGAAAAAGGATCTATTTTTACGTTTTTCCCGACTTTAGCCTCAGGATGAATATAGGTTAGCGGATGAATCATTTTTCCTTTGTAATATTTTTATCTATTCGAACTTGGGGTTAGCTGGGCCATTAATTCTGCTTCCGCAGCTAATTTATTACCCACATAAGCTGTTGCTTTCATTTCGCATAAACCTCTCCGGATGGGCGACATCAGCTCCATTTTCAGGATCAGTGTATCGCCCGGCATTACTTTATATTTGAACCTTACTTTATCTATTTTTACAAAATAAGTATCATAACCGCCTTCGACCTCCGGCATAATGCTTAATGCGAGCAAACCGCCACATTGGGCAAGGGCCTCTACTATTAAGACGCCGGGCATCACCGGATTCTTAGGGAAGTGCCCCTGGAAAAACGGTTCATTCATGGTTACATTCTTAACACCCACCACATAGCTCTCTGTAAGCTCAATGATTTTATCCACCAGCAGGAAAGGGTAGCGGTGTGGCAATTTGGATTCGATCTCGTTAATATTGAAGACCGGCGCTTTATTGGGATCATAAACCGGCGCTTCCAGGGCCATTTTATTTTTCTTGATATATTCTTTAATGACTTTGGCAAAAGCAACATTACCAGCATGACCAGGTCTGTGGGCAATGATCCTTGCATTAATGCTGTAACCACTCAGGGCCAGGTCTCCCACAATATCCAGCAGTTTATGACGTGCCGGTTCATTGGAATAACGTAAATCCAGGTTATTCAGGATACCGCCATCCTTTACATCAATATTCTCTTTATTGAATGCCTTTTTCAATTTAGCGAAGGTCGCATCTGAAATAGGTTTGTCTACCACCACAATAGCATTGTTCAGGTCACCACCTTTGATCAGGTTATTATCCAGCAGGTATTCCAGTTCATGTAAAAATGAAAAGGTTCTGCAGGAAGCGATCTCTGCTTTATATTCAGAAAGATCGTTAATAGAAATATGCTGGGTACCTAAAACCTGTGAATTAAAATCGATCATGGAAGTGAAAGAATATTGATCCGCAGGCACCGCCAGCATATCCACATTCTTCACCGGATCGTAATAATGCAGGTTCTCAGGTAAAGTATATACATTTTTCTTGGCTTCCAGTTCTTTCACACCGATCTGCTCGATGAGTTCTACGAAAGGCATGGCACTACCGTCCATGATCGGCACTTCAGGTCCGTCGATCTCAACCAGCACATTGTCCACACCCATACCTACAAAAGCAGATAGTAAGTGCTCTATGGTACTTACTTTAGCTTCTTTATGTTCAATTGTAGTTCCTCTTGAAGTGTCCGTTACAAAATCTACATCCGCTTTCACTATTGGCTGGCCTTCCAGGTCAACGCGTTTAAAGCGATAGCCGAAGTTCGCTTCGGCCGGGTGCAGGGTGATGGTTGTTTTAGCGCCGGTATGTAGTCCGATACCGGAAAGGCTTGCTGTGTTTTGTAGTGTAGTCTGGTGAACCTGTTGAATCATTTATTGGGAATGATTAATAATTATATTAATAAATGCTGTTTTGTTTATAAGTAATTCCCAAAAGGGGTATTTACTCGAAACGAAAGGCAAACTTAGGTATTTTTTTCTATCAAGGCTTTCAGTTCGGCCTCCAATTTGTTTATTCTATCCAGCATTTCGGGCAGTTGGCGGAAAACAATCTGGCTTTTCACCTCGCTCTTGTAGTCGAAAGCAGGGCTGCCGCTAATGGCGGTACCTTCCTGTTTAATCGTCTTCGACACCCCGCTTTGCGCATTGATTTTGGTACCATTGGCCAATGAAATATGCCCTACGATACCGGCCTGGCCGCCTACTACACAATTCGAACCTAATTTGGCAGAACCCGAAATACCGGTCTGGGCCGCAATTACCGAATTAGATCCAATCTCCACATTATGAGCAATTTGCAGCAGGTTATCTAATTTAACCCCTTTTTTAATGAGGGTAGCGCCCATCGTTGCCCGGTCGATACAGGTATTAGCCCCGATCTCCACTTCATCTTCAACGATTACTTTACCGATCTGCGGTACTTTATCGTAGGTACCATCTGCTTTAGGCGCGAAACCAAACCCATCGGAACCAATCACCGTACCACTGTGAATGATCACATTGGCGCCGATCTCACAATCTTTATAAATACTGACCATAGGATGGATCACCGTATTGTCGGCTACCACCACCTGCTCGCCAATAAATACATTAGGATAGATCTGTACATTTTTACCGATAACCGCACCCGCAGAAATGTAGCTAAAAGCACCAATATAGGCGCTCTCGTCTACCTTGGCCGTATCTGCTACAAAAGACTGGGCTTCAATACCTTTCTTTTTCTGAGCACCGGTCAGGCCTTCATACATTTGTAATAACTGCGCGAAAGCGGCATAAGCATCAGCTACGCGGATCAGCGTGGTACTGAATGCTCGCTCCGCCACGAAATCTTTTTCAATCACCACGACCGCAGCCGCAGATTCATATAAATAAGGAGTGTATTTAGGGTTGGCAATGAAGCACAAAGACTGTGGGCCTGCTTCCTCTATTTTCGAAAAGGTATTGACGATGGCTTCGGGATTCCCTTCTACTGTACCATTTAAAAGCTGTGCGATCTGCGCTGCTGTTACCTGCATATTGCTGAATATATTTCGATTATTTACCTAACGATAGATTTCTTAATTCTGGTATCGCACATATGTAGTGCTTTTTAATTTCCCCGGAAGCGCCATTCCCGATCAGGCTGTTATTGACCCCGGAGATATCCACCACACGTCCGCTTTTCATAACAATGTTGATATTATCATCATTCGATTTATAAGCGCTGTTGCTGGTACTGCCCCGGAATAAAAAATAATCCCGGTTTTCATCATTTAAGAGGCCGCTGTTATTGCCTACTTCCAGGTAACGGTCATACAGCTCCCTGTTTTCTTCAGAAGACAGTTTTACTTTATAAAGATTACGGTCGTTAAACATCCGGCAAAGCCGGGAAAGAATTTCATCGGGATGATTGCTCCATTCTTTAATGCTGCAGATCACATCCGAATCGTCTATAGCGCAAAATTTCTCCAGGATATGGCTATCACTTTCAAAATCTTCTTTTTTTAGTTTTTCATAAAGAAAAAAGGAAAAAGAGGGGGTAGCAAAAAGCTGCTTGCCTTGTTCCGCCAGTTCTTTTGCTCTCTTCAATATTTTTACCACTAGTTTTTCCGCACCTAAAACGGTCTTGTGCAAATACACCTGCCAGTACATAATACGCCGGGCCACAATGAATTTCTCAACAGAATAGATCCCTTTTTCTTCCACCATCAAGCGGTTATCTACAACCGTAAGCATTTGAAGAATACGATCGTAACCGATGGTACCTTCGGCAACTCCGGAAAAGAAGCTATCCCTGTTGAGGTAGTCCATGCGGTCCATATCCAGCTGGCTGCTTACTAACTGATGTAAAAATGGGGTGGGGTAATCGTTCCTGAAAATTTCCATCGCGCCGGAAAGGCTGCCTTCAAACTGGCGATTCAGGGCTTCCATGATCTTTAAAGAAATAGATTCATGCGAAACCGGGATCAGGGTATGCTCTAAGGCATGGGAAAAAGGTCCGTGACCGATATCGTGCAGCAAAATAGCCAGGCGTGCCGCGGTCACTTCGGCCGGGGAGATGTTCACCCCTTTTCTTTGCAGTCCTTCCAGGGCAGTGCCCATCAAATGGCAGGCACCCAGGGAATGATGAAAGCGGGTATGCACAGCCCCGGGATAAACAAGCTGGGCCATACCCATTTGTTTGATTCTTCTGAGCCTCTGGAACCAAGGGTGCTCGATCACCTGCATCAATTCTTTTTCAGTAAACTGAACAAAACCGTAAACAGGGTCATTAATTATTTTGCCGTACAATAGATCTGCTTTATGAAGCCGCAAAATTAAAGAATTATATAGCGTAATAAACAAATAGTTTAAAAATTAAGGCTATAAATCTTATTATAATTCCCGGCTTTCAGATACTTTTGTGCGCTCAAAAGCCTTTATATGTTTTTTATTGCCTTATTCCCGGTATTTGCTGCCTTCGTTTCCTGGGTCGTTTTCAAAATTTTTACCGTAATCCTCTTACAGGGTTTTTATAAGAAAAGAAATGAACTGGCCCGGACAGTTGCGGACCTGATCGCGGAGCAAGACCTGGCTAAAAACCTGGAACATATGATCGCTGCGGGCAAAATTAAGGCCTACGAGCCGCTGATCGGGGAGAAAATAAGCCACTTTTTAGACCAAAAGCTGCAAAAGAAAATGCCGGTGCTGGCTATGTTTTCCGGGGATAAGCTGATGGTACAGGCGAAAGAGGTGGTGATGGAAGAGATTATGGAATCTTTACCGGCTTTGATGCAGGAAATAGTTCAGCAAGAGTTTACCCATGAACAAATTTCGGATAAAGTAAGTACGGCTATCAGCAAATTACCGGGTGCGGAATGGGAACGTAAGGTAAATACCTTACTGGGGCCTATATTATCAAAAATACAAATGGCAGCGGCCATTCTCGGGTTCATACTGGGAATCTTATTTGTTCTGTTCCTGGTACTTTATTATTATATATTCCTGCAGCAGGTTAAGTAAGAATGGTTAATGGTTAATGGTTAATTGGTGATGGGTGATTAGTGATTAATTGCTAATTTAAAATTTGCCTCACTTCAAGCACAATACAATAAAGTCGTGAAGTCAAAATAATAATTGTTAATGATCAATTGTTAATGGTTAATTTGTAATTCGTAATTGACAATTTACAACTAACAATTAACCATTACCCTACCAGTCTTTATCCAGTTTTTTAGGGCTCGTTTTACCTGCTTCCGCCTTGCGCTCCTGTACTTTCTTTTCACTCTGCTGCACGGCATTAAGCATTTCAGCCGCTCTTTGTTCGGTCATCTTTTGTTGCTCCGGTTGTGACTGCTGTTGTTTTTTGCGCTCTTCTTCTTTCTTTTTTTCTTCTTCAGACTGCTTATCCTTATCTTTTTGATCTTTGTCCTTCTGATCTTTTTTATCCTTATCTTCCGGCTTTTGCTCGTCTTTCTTATCTTCTTTATTGTCCTTGTTTTCGTCTTTCTTATCCTGCTTATCCTTATCTTTTTGTTGCTCCTGTTTTTTGAGCATTTCCTGGGCATAAGCCAGGTTATATTTAGTTTCCCGGTCAGACGGATTACGTTTTAAGGCATTTTTATAAGCATCCACCGCACTTTTCCAGTTTTTTTCTTCTGAAAAGCTATTCCCTATGTTATGATAGGCTTTGGCCTGCAGGTTTTTATCAGCGGTCAAAGTCAATGCTTTTTCAAATTGTTTCCTGGCTGCTTCGTATTTTTTGCTTTGTATCAGGGCATTGCCCTGGTTGTAATAAGCAATGGGATTCTGGTTATTTTTTCCCTGTGCCTGGCTGTATTTTTTTTCTGCTTCGGCATATTTATGCTGGTGATAAAGATCGTTCCCATCATACAATAAGGCATTGATATTGCCCTGCTTCTTAGGTTCCTGCGCCTTCATCAAAATGGGGAAAACACATAAGATACACACTATAAAATATCTGAAAATCATCTTATTCATCTAATAATTTAAGCTACCTGAAGCTTGACTTTTTTCGTAGTAGGAATGAAAGTATTGACCAGGACCAACAATAAGGAAAACAATAAAAAGTATTGGTAATAACTCTTGTAATGTAAGAAGGTATTGGCCCCCATATTACGGCTTTCCATTTTAGCGATCTCGTTGGACAAATTACTTACCGCCTGGTTATTATTGGCCAATAATTGGTAGCTGCCCTTGCCTGCCTCGGCCACTTCTTTCAATACCGCTTCATTCAGTTTGGTAATTACTTCCCGTCCGCTTTCATCCAGTTTGTTACTACCGGTTTCCGGGTCGAAAATAGGTGCGCCATTGGGCGAACCAATACCAACCGTATGAATAATAATACCATCTTCGGCCGCCTGTTTAGCCAACTCAACCGCTTGCGCGTCATGATCCTCCCCATCAGAGATCAGGACAATGGTCTTAAATTTACGGTCTCTTTTATCGAAAGCCTCCTGCGACATCGCTATAGCATCGCTCAAAACGGTGCCCTGAGTAGGGGCAGAACTGGTATTCGTTGTATTTAAAAGCATTTTAATCGTACCATAGTCCATCGTTAAAGGCGACTGCAGGTAAGCCCTGCCGGCGAATAATACCAGGCCGACCTTATCATTGCTCATCTTATTCAACATGGATTGCACCAGTAGCTTTGCACGGCTCAACCGATCGGGACTAATATCTTTAGCCAGCATACTTTTACTGACATCAATCGCAAAAACGACATCAACGCCCCTGCGCATTACCGATCCGGACTGATCGCCGGCCTGCAGGTTGACCAGGCCAAAAATGCCAGAGATAATAGCAAGAACAGTCAAAACCATTTTGGTGGTATTCCTTCCCGGTATAGGGGTAGGCAATAATTGGGCCACTACGTCTTCATTACCTAAGCGACGAACACTTTTTTTGCGCCAGGAAAGGTAGCGCAGGTAACAAAAAATAAGTACCGGTATTAATAAAAGCAGCCAGAAATAGGCCCCTGTTTCAAATCTAAACATAATAGCTTAAAAGCATTGCAATACGCAAATATAACAATACTTACAGATCATCAAATTAAGTAGTGCACTGAAAGGCCTAAAATTAACAAAATGAGCAAAGAGCTGCTTGAAATTGTTCCATTCCGGCCTGCAATAAAGCAAATGCAAAAGAAATAAGGATTTCATTTATCTATATTTCGACGTAGCTATAACACCGCTTATTGCGCCTTTTCCCATTACCGTTACATTTGGGGCTACATGGAGAATGGGAGGATAAAATGGATTCCACCTTTCAATCTCGCCAATGACCTGCTTAAAACCGGATTATATAGGCCGTTTCAATACATAGGATAAGGGTAGTAGTGGAAATTTCTTTAGTTTATATTTACTACCTTTTGTCTTGATACAAAAGGTAGTGCCAAAAAATCAAGGCTTTATAAATCCCAGCTAAAAATCAGTGTCCTGGTTGGCCGAAAACCAAACTCGCGCCCTCAAACAATGGTTTTCACCTTTGCAACCCGGACAATGATTTTCTTAACGCCGGATTTATATAGGCCGTTTCAATGCTGTTACCTATATTTCGATATAGCCTTATGTCACCCTGAGTTTATCGAAGGGTACGAAGGGATTAGCCATACTTCGACAATATGCGCAACAGAATCCTTAAAACAACCTTTGGGCTATCTATTTAATACACTAAATCTTACCTGTTTTGATCTCTTCCACCACTTCGGGGTTCAGTAAAGTAGAAGTATCACCAAACTGGTCGAAAGCGCCCTCTGCAATCTTACGCAGGATCCGGCGCATGATCTTACCGGAACGTGTTTTCGGCAATCCGCTTACAAACTGGATTTTGTCCAGCTTGGCAATAGGCCCAATCTGCTCGGTAATGATCTGGTTGATCTCTTTTCTCAGGTTTTCCTTATCCCGGCTTTCCCCGATGTCTTTCAGCATGACAAAACCATACAAAGCATTCCCTTTAATATCATGTGGGTAACCTACGATAGCAGATTCCGCAACTGCCGGATGCTCATTAATCGAATCCTCAATCGGGGCTGTACCCAGGTTATGCCCGGAAACAATAATGACATCATCTACACGACCAGTGATCCGGTAATAACCCACCTCATCTCTTAAAGCACCATCGCCGGTAAAGTATTTACCCGGGTAAGCAGAGAAATAAGTATCAATATAACGTTGATGATCGCCCCAGATACTGCGTGCGATACCCGGCCAGGGGTAACGGATACATAGATTACCCGTCGTCTGGTTGCCAATGATTTCAATCCGCTTATCATTCAGCAGCACTGGTTGTATACCCGGCAGGGGAAGGGTAGCATAAGTAGGTTTCGTTGGGGTGACGAATGGTATAGGCGAAATTAAGATACCACCGGTTTCGGTCTGCCACCAGGTATCCACGATCGGACATTTTTTCCGGCCCACATGGTCATTATACCAGTGCCAGGCCTCATCATTGATCGGTTCTCCAACAGAACCAATGACTTTAAGACTGGAAAGATCATGCTCATCCACCCATTTTGTATCTTCCTTAGCCAGGGCGCGGATGGCTGTTGGCGCCGTATAAAACTGGGTTACTTTATGCTTATCAATCACTTCCCAGAAGCGGTCCGGCTGCGGATAAGAAGGAACACCTTCAAAGATCACCGTAGTGGCACCATTCAGCAAAGGGCCATATAAAATATAAGAGTGACCGGTAATCCAGCCGATATCTGCCGTACACCAGAAAATATCATTTTCCTGGTAATTGAATACATTTTTAAAGGTATAAGCCGAATAAACCATATAGCCGGCTGTAGTATGCAGCATTCCTTTAGGCTTACCGGTAGAACCTGAAGTATATAAAATGAATAAAGGATCTTCAGCATCCATGATCTCCGGTACACAATCCGGGGAAGCTTTCTCCAACAGCGGCGCGACCCATTGATCCCGACCTTCTTTTACAGAGACTTCAACATCCGTACGTTTTACCAGTAAGACTTTTTCAACCGTATGGGTCTTTTCCAGGGCTTCATCTACCAGGACTTTCAGATTAATCGTTTTGTCGCCTCTAAAACTACCATTAGAAGTGATGACCATTTTTGATTCGCAGTCATTGATACGGGCTGCGATCGCAGCCGACGAGAATCCTGCAAATACTACAGAGTGGATGGCCCCGATCCGGGCACAAGCCAGCATAGCGATCGCCAGTTCCGGGATCATCGGTAAATAGATACATACCCGGTCACCTTTCTGTATTCCCTGGTCGCGCAGTACATTGGCAAATTTACACACTCGCTCATGCAGCTCCTGGTAGGTAATATATTGTACCGCTTCTTTTGGATCATTAGGCTCAAAAATGATCGCATTTTTATTACTCCGGTTCAGTAAATGACGATCAATACAATTTTTTGTCATATTCAGCTTGGCATTGATGAACCATTCAATCTTCGCCTCGCGCATATCGTATTTCACTACTTTCTCCCATTTCTGGTACCAGACGAAGTTGTCATCTGCTATTTTGTCCCAGAATTTCTTGGGGTTCTTAACGGATTTCTTATACTGCTTAAAGTAGTCCGGAAGTGATTCTATCTGATAATTTTTCATTGTCCTGATGATTTCATGTGTGCAATACGATACGTATTATTTGTTTGTATTTTGAACACACAAGTTACAAAAAAGAAAAGCAAAGGACCTAAAGATAAAGCTATATCATTGCTCATTTAGTATAGTAATTTTTGTTTCCTCTCCGCAGCAAAACAATGCATCAAATAAACTCCTGTACCATTCAGCCAAATGTTCTGTGTTTTTTTGTAATTTCGCCAACTTATTGCTGCGCCACAAGTTATAGCGTAGCATAAGTACAGCTGATTTAATAAGATATATTATACAAATGGTATTACCGATAGTGGCATACGGGCACCCTGTTTTAAGAAAGGTAGCTGCTCCCATAGATGAAAATTACCCGGACCTCGAAAAACTGATCGCTGATATGTGGGAAACCATGTACCATAGCAATGGCGTTGGTATTGCGGCACCGCAGATCAATAAAGCGATTCGTTTATTCGTTGTGGACACCGAGCAAATCGTGGAGAACTTCGACGAAGAAGATAAAAAAGAATTCCCGAACGAAAAGCCCATCAAAAGTGTCTTCATCAATGCGCAAATCCTGAATAAGGAAGGTGAAGCCTGGCCTTATAATGAAGGCTGCCTGAGCATTCCTAAAGTACGCGAAGACGTGTGGCGCGAAGAGCAAATTACGATCGCCTATTTAGATGAAAATTTTGAAGCACAGGAAAAAACATTTAACGGTATTACCGCGAGGGTAATCCTGCATGAGTACGATCATATTGAAGGAAAACTGTTTATAGATTATTTAGCCCCGATCAAAAAGCGCCTGATCAAAAAGAAACTCGACGATATTTCTAAAGGAAAGGTGAGTATGGGCTACAGAATGATTTATCCTAAATAAATAATATTCAAAAGGTATGAAATCTTTCATCCAAAACTTTTTTGTAAAGCCACCAGTAATATTTCCCTTGGTGGCTTGCTTTTTAATATTCCTGGGTATCTATGAAGCATCCCAATCGCTTTTTTCGGAGCAGGTGGAAGGCATTTATAAGATCAGGCCTGTATTAATGATCCTGATGGCTATATTCTGGACCGGTGCCACTTTTTTCCAAAGGTGGGGCGCTTTAGGCTTCGTCATCCTGACGATTTTGTCCTTAATGGTCTTTTTTTATTCCGATTCTTTAGAGCTCAAGGCTTTATTTGGCAATATACTGATGCTGAATGTACCGATTGAAGGGCGGTCAATCCCGATTCCTTTAAGCGCTATTTTTTCCTTTATCGCTTTGTTTTTCTACCGCAGGATGAATTAATACGCTCCTAAAGCCCTGTTTATGAAGTATACAGATATGATTGGACATGAGGTGGTGCTGGCGCAAAACCCGCAACGCATTATATCGCTGGTACCTTCACAAACCGAATTGCTTTATGACCTCGGCCTAGGGGAAAGAGTGGTAGGAATTACTAAATTCTGCATTCACCCGGAAAGCTGGTTTCGTAGTAAAGAAAGGATTGGCGGGACTAAAACCGTCAACATAGATAAAGTCGCGGCCTTAAAACCGGACCTCATTATTGCCAATAAAGAAGAAAATACCAAAGAAGATATTGATCGCTTAAGGGCCATCGCCCCTGTTTGGACCAGCGATATCTTCAACCTGGAGGACAGCCTGGAAATGATCGGGCACATAGGCATCATAACGCAAACTGAAGCAAGTGCACAGGAGATCATTGACAGGATAAGCCAGGACTTCGCATCGGTCAACTTTCCTTTAATTCAGGATAAACGCCTGGCCTATTTTATCTGGTACAACCCGCTAATGGTCGCCGGCAGCCATACTTTCCTGCATGATATATTGACCAGGATAGGTTTTGAAAATGTTTTTTCAACTGTGCCCCGTTATCCGCAGACGCAATGGCAGGAATTACAGGCTTTAGCTCCTGATTATATACTTTTAAGTTCGGAACCTTTTCCTTTTAAAGATAAACACCTGCTTGAATTCCGGGAAAAACTGCCAAATGCCACTATTTTGCTGGTCGATGGCGAGCTTTTCAGTTGGTATGGCAGTAGACTAAAGCAGTCTATGGCTTACTTCAAAAAGATATTTGCATCCAATTTGTCGCATTGATCAATTTTAACAGACTTTTTGGCATTTATTATTTTTTCGCACGGGATTTGAGATAAAGAATAATATATTTAACTTCGCAACACTTTTATATTTATAGACACATATAAGTGTAACGTTGTATTGTAAACGTTCATACTATCAAACACAGAAACGATGCTAGGATTTCTATCAAAACTATTAGGTGGCAGCAAGTCTGAAAAAGACGTAAAGAAAATTCAGCCTATAGTTAAGTCAATTAATGAATATTTCGAGCGCTACAGCTCATTAAGCAATGATGAATTAAGAGCTAAGACAGGGGAATTTAAACAAAGAATTGCCGAGTATCTTTCTGATATCGATGCACAAATTGCTGCCAAAAAAGAAGAAGCCAGCAGTATAGAAGAATTACATACCCGTGAAGCTGTGCTGAACGAGGTAGACAAATTGGTCAAAGGCCGTGATGAAAAGCTTGAGGAAATATTAGAAGAGATATTACCTGAAGCTTTTGCTACTATTAAAGAAGCCTCCCGTCGTTTTGCACAAAACGACCAGGTAGTATCTAATGCTACCGAACTCGATAGAGCATTAGCAGCCGATGGTCGTCAGCATATTACTATTGAAGGCGATCAAATGATCCAAAATACAACCTGGTTAGCTGCCGGCGTTGAAGTGTCCTGGAACATGGTACACTACGATGTACAGCTGATCGGTGGTACTGTATTGCACCAGGGTAAAATATCGGAAATGGCAACGGGTGAAGGTAAAACGCTCGTGTCCACTTTACCGGTATACCTGAATGCATTAGCCGGCTTAGGCGTTCACGTAGTAACAGTGAATGATTACCTGGCCCGTCGTGACTCTGAATGGAACGGACCTTTATATGAATGGTTAGGCCTGAGAGTAGATTGTATTGACAAGCACCAGCCGAACTCTAATTCCCGCAGAAATGCTTATAACGCGGATATCACTTACGGAACGAATAATGAATTCGGCTTCGACTACCTGCGTGATAATATGGTACACCGCCCGGAAGAAATGGTACAACGCAAACACCATTTCGCGATCGTGGATGAGGTGGATAGCGTATTGATCGATGATGCGCGTACACCATTGATCATCTCCGGCCCGGTTCCGAAAGGGGATGACCAGCAGTTCCACTTCCTGAAACCAAGAATTGAAAAAATTGTTGAGGAGCAGAAAAAAGTGGTTAACCAGGCTTTGAACGAAGCAAAAAAATTAATCAAAGAAGGTAAAGCCGATAAAGACAGCGGCGGGTTACAATTATACCGTGCCTTCAGAGGTATGCCTAAAAACTCTGCGATCATCAAATACCTGAGTGAAGAAGGTAATCGCCAGATCATGCAAAAGGCAGAAAACTATTATATTGCCGAGCATCAAAAGAATATGCCAAAAGTTTATGAAGAATTGTATTTCTACATAGATGAAAAGCAAAAAAGTGTAGACCTTACCGAAAAAGGTATTGCCCTGATTACCGGTGCGGGTGAAGATCCCAGCTTCTTCGTACTTCCGGATATCAGCACTTCGCTGGCAGCCATTGAAACGGCTAAAGATATTACTGACGAGGAGAGAGCACAGCGTAAAGACAATTTATTACAGGAATACGCGGCGAAAACAGACCGCATCCACTCGGTACAGCAATTGCTGAAAGCCTACACAATGTTTGAAAAAGACGTTGAGTATATCGTAGTAGACGATAAAGTGAAAATCGTAGATGAGCAAACCGGCCGTATCATGGAAGGCCGCCGTTACTCTGACGGTTTACACCAGGCGATCGAAGCAAAAGAAAACGTACACATCGAGGCGGCTACGCAAACTTTTGCGACCGTTACTTTGCAGAACTACTTCCGTATGTACCACAAGCTGGCCGGTATGACCGGTACCGCCGAAACGGAAGCAGGTGAATTCTGGGAAATCTACAAACTGGACGTGGTAACCATCCCAACTAACCGTGGTATCCAACGTAAAGACCAACAAGATCTGGTCTACAAAACCAAGCGTGAAAAATATAAAGCCGTTATTGATGAAGTAGAAGCCATGCGCGCGATTGGTCGCCCGGTACTGGTAGGTACGACTTCAGTAGAGGTATCGGAGTTGCTGAGCCGTATGATGCAGCAAAGAAAACTTCCACATAACGTATTGAATGCGAAGCAACACGCTAAGGAAGCCCAGGTGGTTGCAGAAGCCGGTTTACCGGGAGCCGTTACCATTGCTACCAATATGGCCGGTCGTGGTACGGATATCAAATTGGGTGAAGGGGTGAAAGAAGCGGGTGGTCTGGCCATCATCGGTACAGAGCGCCATGAGTCTCGTCGTGTTGACCGCCAGTTACGGGGTCGTGCCGGTCGTCAGGGTGATCCGGGTAGCTCTCAATTCTTCGTTTCCCTGGAAGATGAATTGATGCGTTTGTTCGGTTCTGAGCGTATTGCTGCATTGATGGACAGAATGGGCCATAAAGAAGGTGAGGTGTTACAGCATGGTATGATCTCTAAATCGATTGAGCGTGCCCAGAAAAAAGTAGAAGAAAACAACTTTGGCATCCGTAAGCGCTTGTTGGAATATGATGATGTAATGAATGCGCAAAGAAACCAGATCTATAAACGTCGTCATAATGCATTGTTCGGTGATCGCGTAGCGATCGATATTGATAATGCCATGTATGATGTTGCGGATGATTTCATCGCTCAATTCCAGAACGGGCAGTCTTATGCGGACTTCAAACTGGAAGTGATGAAACACCTGGCATTTGAACCTGCCATCACAGAAGCAGATGCTAAGTCAAACAATGGTGTAGAGGCTTTCTACCAGGAAATCAAGAACTTCTACCAAAGTAAAATTGCCGGTATGCGCGAAGCGATGTTACCGCAATTCCAGAATATCAAAGAGATGAATAAGGAGTCAGCTAACAGGATCGAATATATAATGATCCCGTTCTCTGATGGCGTGAAAGGTATACAGGTGCAGGTAGGATTGCAGGAAGCGATCGAGAAAGAAATCAAACCAGTGCCGGAAGCCCTGGAGAAGTCCATTACCCTGGCATTGATTGATGAATCCTGGAAAGATCACCTGAGAGCTATGGATGACCTGAGAACATCGGTACAGATGGCTTCCTATGAGCAAAAAGATCCATTATTGATCTACAAATTCGAAGCTTTCGAATTGTTTAAGAAAATGATGATGGAAACCAATAAGAGCATCGTTTCCTTCCTGTTACGTGCCGGTATCCCGGTTCAGGAAGAGCAGCCGCAGCATGTACAACAAATCCCGCAGGAGTATGCAGATTTTGAAGAACTGTATGACAACAGCGCTGATATTGAACGCAGAGGGGAAGATTATGCTGCTGATGAATCTGATTATTATTCAGAAGATCATATTTATGAAGCACCTAAGCAATCTCCGGTTTCTGTAGAACCTAAAATCGGCAGGAATGATCCTTGTCCTTGCGGCAGCGGAAAAAAATTCAAACAATGTCACGGAGCTAATCTTTAAAGATAAACTTCAGTAATAAAAAAGGTTGCGCATTTTATGCGCAACCTTTTTGCTTTCAACTATTTATGAGCACTACTTAATTTTCAAAATTTATCTTAAGAGCAAACAAGTAGCAATAAAAAATATACAAAAAAGCAGACAACATAACCGCTATCTGCCGCATTTACTCTTTACATTAAGTGGAACTTTATCGGATTATCTACTAAAACTTACACCTATTTTTCCAGGAGTATCCATTGAAACAAAACAATAAATGTTAAGCAGCTGCTCACAGGGTTAATCCTGTTCCAGGCAGCTGTTAATCGTATCAATCATTTGCTGCACTGTATCCTGTTGTACGGGGTTGAGACCGCTATGATCCGTTACCTGGTCAGTAGCATACATCATCAGGCACATCGCCAGGAAGTCCTGCTCATCTTTGCCTGGTATCTCATTTCTTAATTTTGCCAACCGCTGATCTGCTACCTTCATAGCCTGCCTGATTGCCTGTTCTTCTTCCGGTTTTACCCGGATCCGGTAACTTCTCTCGGCCAGCCAGATAGTGATGGGAATAGTCTGTTCCATATGCCTATTTTTGACGGATAAAATTAAACTTTTGTATCCGTATATAATGATCTAATTTTACAGCCAAATATTTTTATCAGTATGGGTTTTTTCGACAAACTGTTTAAGCGCAATAAGGAACAAGAAGAGCAAAAAGAAGTGCTTGATGAAGGCCTGAAGCAAACCAAGCAAAACTTCTTCAGTAAAATATCAAAAGCCATAGCCGGTAAAAGCGAGGTAGACGAGGAATTGCTGGACAACCTGGAAGAAGCCCTGATCACTGCAGATGTAGGCCTGGACACTACGGTTACTATCATCAAAAATATCGAAGCCCGTGTAGCTAAGGACAAATATGTAAGTACCTCCGAGCTCAATAATATTCTCCAGGAAGAGATTGCCAACATCTTAACCGATTCCGATTCAACCGAGTATAAGACCTACAATACACCTTTAGACAAGAAGCCTTACGTAATACTGGTGGTAGGGGTGAATGGGGTAGGTAAGACTACTACCATTGGTAAGTTGGCCCACAACTTCAAAAAGAATGGCAAGTCTGTATTATTGGGCGCTGCGGATACCTTCAGGGCTGCAGCAGTAGACCAGTTAACCATCTGGAGTGACCGTGTAGGGGTACCTATTGTAAAAAAAGAAATGGGCAGTGATCCCAGTTCGGTAGCCTATGATACCATCGTAAGTGGTTTAGCACGGGATTCAGATGTTATTATTATAGATACTGCCGGAAGGTTGCATAATAAAGCACACCTGATGGAGGAGCTGAGCAAAATCAAACGCTCTATTTCCAAAAACCTGGAAAATGCACCGCACGAAGTGATGCTGGTACTGGATGGCAGCACCGGCCAGAATGCACTGGAGCAGGCTAAACATTTCACCGCGGCAACAGAAGTTACTTCTTTAGCCATTACCAAGCTGGACGGAACAGCTAAAGGTGGTGTGGTACTGGCGATTGCCAACCAGTTCAAAATCCCTGTAAAATATATTGGTGTAGGTGAAAAGATGGAAGACCTGCAGGTGTTTAATAAATACGAATTTGTAGATACCCTGTTTTCTCTTGAAGGATAGAGTTTTCAATCTTAATCGGTAACAATAATTTTATATGCTATGCCTTTTTTGATTTAAAAGAATTGTAATTTTGCGATCTGAACAAAAAATTATAGTTCAATTTTTACACATTTCTTTATGAAGCATATTTTACTGCTATCGGTAATCTCTTCTTTTTCGGTCATCGCCCAGGCACAAACCGCATTAGTAAGAGGAGTTATCCAAAACAAAGAAAACAATGCTCCGATTGCTGAAGCAGACGTTACTCTTCCCGAATTAAAATTATTAAAAGTTACAGATGCCGATGGCCGCTTTGCGTTTAGCCAGGTGCCTTACGGTTCTTATCAATTAGTAGTAGCTACTTCTGCTACTAAAAAAGATACGGTAATGATCAATGTAAACCAGGAGGTAGTAGATCTTGGTGCGTATACATTTGCAGTTGATCTGGCCGCGGTAAGTTTCACTACCGGCCAGACCCCGACAATCGCATTGGAAGATAACTTTGCAGAAAGTGATGAAGATGGTGTGAGCGGCCAGAATGTATCCGGTGTATTAACTGCTTCAAGAGATCCTTATATGGCAGCGGCTTCCTTCACATTTGGACCGATGCGTTACCAGATCCGTGGTTATAAAAGAGATCAGCTGGAAGTATATATGAATGGTTTACCGATGAATGATGCGGAATCCGGTTCTGCTTTCTTCGGCCAATGGGGTGGCTTGAATGACGCCTTCAGAAACCAAACCGTTACCTTCGGTTTAAATCCTTCAGAAGTTGGATTCGGTGGCCTTACCGGCTCCTCTCAAATCGAGGCGACAGCTGCCGATCAACGTAAACAAACGATAGTATCCTATGCAGCCTCTAACCGTACTTATAGAAACAGGTTAATGCTAACGCATAACTCCGGTATGAATAAAAATGGCTGGGCTTACTCCTTTGCCGGCTCTAAACGCTGGGCACAGGAAGGTTACATTCCAGGTACTTTTTATGATGGGTATTCCTTCTACGCAGCGGTAAGTAAAAAATTAAACGAGAGCAACTCTATCCACTTAACCGTTTTTGGTGCGCCTACCAGCCGTGGTAAAGCCATGCCTTCCACCCAGGAAGCGATGGATATCGTAGGTAGTAATTTCTATAATCCTAACTGGGGTTATATTGATGGCGAAAAGAAAAATGCAAGGATCAATAACTCCTTCCAACCTGCTGCAATTTTAACTTTCAAACACAATCCTGATATAAACACCCGCTGGAATACTTCATTAGGTTTCCAGACCGGTTATAACGGTAACACGGCAATGGACTGGTATAATGCCATGGATCCACGCCCGGATTACTACAGGAACCTGCCTAGCTACTTCCTGTACGATCCGCAAGGTGCCGACCAGGCTGCTGCTGATGCACAACTGCAATACTTACAGCAAAACCCTGACATGATGCAGGTGAACTGGCAACGTCTTTATGACGCCAACAGGATGAACCAAAGAACCGTGAATGGTGTTACCGGTGCGCGTTCTGTATACATCATCGGTGAAGATCGTGATGATATCAATAAATATATGTTGAGCTCAACTTTACAGAAAGTATTGAGCCCTCATAGCAAATTAACGGCAGGTGTAGCCGGTGTTTACCAGCAAATGGAAAGCTACCGTAAAGTTTATGACCTGCTGGGTGGTGATTACTATGTAAACCTGAACCAATTCGCTGAGCGTACTTATATCGGGAACAATGACTTAAATCAAAACGATTTAAATAACCCGAATGGTATTGTCAGAAAAGGCGACAGGTATGGTTACAATTATAAATCTAACTTCTACAAGGCTTATGCCTGGGCACAGGGAGAGTTCACTTATAATAAAATGGACTTCTTCTTAACCGGAAGATTAGGTACTGAAGGTTTCCAAAGAAACGGTATTTATAAGATCGGTATCTTCCCGAACGATTCTGAAGGAAAATCAGAAAACTTCAACTTCCTGACATATGCCGTAAAAGGTGGTGCTACCTATAAAATAGATGGCCGTAACTACCTTTATGCGAGCGGAAGCTTTATGAACGCAGCGCCTACATTTGACAATACTTTTGTATCTCCGAGAACCAGAAATAAAACGATTGATAATGTACAGTTAGAGCAATACGCTACAATAGAAGGTGGCTATTTACTACGTTCTCCAATGATCAGCGGTAGATTGAGTGGTTTCGTTACTGAATCTAAGAATATCACTGATGTTAAGCGTTTCTACCACGAAGATTACCGTACTTTCGTTAACTACGTGATGCAAAATGTAAACATCCGTAACCTGGGTGCTGAGATGGCGGTAAAAGCAAAACTGACCAACACTTTAACGGCAAATGCGGTAGCGACCTGGACTCAGGTGTTCTATACCAGCAGACCCGATGTAAGCGTTTACCTGGATAATGATACGACAACACGTGTTGCTAAAAATACGGTTTACCTGAAAGACTATTATGTAGCTTCCGGTCCTCAATCTGCTTACACAGTTGGCTTGAGCTATAATTCTCCTAAATATTGGTTTGCTACCGTTAACTTCAACTATTTCGACAGGAACTATATGGAGGTTAACCCGGCCAGCAAAACAGCGGATGCGGTTGAGTTTATAGAAAGAGGTTCTGAGCAATGGAAATCAATCCTGGACCAAACTAAATTACCGGCTTTCTATACCGTTGATATCTTTGCAGGAACTTCTATCCGCGTGAAGAATCATATCAAGAGTGCAGGAAGTAATGTGTACTTAAGATTAAATGCAGGGGTTAATAATGTTTTGAACAACAGGAATATCATCACCGGTGGATTTGAGCAATTACGTTTCGATACACAAATGAAAAATCCTGAGCGTTTCCCACCTAAATATTTCTATGGTTACGGGGCGAACTACTTTGTGAATTTAGCCTTAGTATTCTAATCAAGATCATTTGAACATAAATAAAGCCTTATAGTTAAAACTATAAGGCTTTATTGTTTTTATGAAGTAACAATAATAATTTTATAAGGACCGGTTCCATCCTTCAATGGGGCTCAGGATGACAATAGGACAAGCTATAGAATATATCTTATCTCTTGTTCAATTAATTATTGAATAAAAGTTAGTAGGTCAGGAATTGGTCTTTGAAAAAATTACAGTATCGCAATGCCAGGCAAATTCCATATAAAACTTCAAGTGTTTTTTCATGTTTGCCGGTGAAAATACCTAAGATAAAGTTGCTTAGGGACCTGCCTTTGAAAAAATGGCGTGAAGAAAATAGTGCCGTGATCAAGTTTCTTTGCTACTTTTTGCTTGTCCAAAAAGTAGTGCAAAAAGGACCCCGAAAATCAATCGCCAGCATGATTTTCGGATTAGGTCCGTTACTGAGCATGGCTGCAAAGCACATCAGCAGCATTGCAATGCCAGGCAATATACTTTAACTCATTAAATGTTTCTCTTTTTTCTTATCTCTATACTTCAGAATAAAATTGCTTATAGAGCGGCCTTTGAAAAAATGGTATCAAGAAAATTGTGCTGGGAGCAAGTTCCTTTGCTACTTTTTGCTTGTCCAAATGCGTTAGCATTCATAAGCACAAAAGAAACAATAAAAACCAACGCGTATAAAAAATAGCGCAAAAAAGACACCGGAAATCAATCGCCAGCACGATTTCCGGGTTGGGTCCGCTACTGAGCAATGCTATAAAGCCCATCGGCAGTATTACAATACCTGGCAAATTCCATATAAAACTTCAAGTGTTCTTTCATGTTTGCCGGTGAAAATACCTCAGATAAAGTTGCTTAGGGACCGGCCTTTGAAAAAATGGCGTTAATAAAATTGGGCATGGAGCCTTCCTTCGCTGTACGGAGGGAAATTCGCCACTGTTCGAGCCCCTTATTGCTTCACAAACTTGAAGAATTTCCAGGCGAGTTTGGCGAATTTCAGGCTCGATGCACGATTTTAGCCTTGGTCTTTTGGTGCTGCCTGTATCAAGACAAAAGAACATATAAAAGCATACGCAAATGCAATACTTTGCTAAATAGTTGAATGGTTCTCTGCTACTTTTTGCTTATCCAAAAAGCGGAGGAAAGAGGACACCGGAAATCAATGGTTGAATGGTAGTTAATGAAGCGTCACGTCGACCATGCGAGAGCGAATGGGAACAACTCTATTGATGGGTGATGAATGATAAGCGATAGGTAATTGGTGATAAATAATTGATAATTAACCATTAACCATTAAAAATTTAAAGTGCTCCGGCATTTCCGGGATCAAACCCGAAGCGAAAGCCTGCTTAAATAAGGTTTCAATCGCCTGATCACCCAAGCCTTCCAGGCTGGAACTGTATTCATTCACATATAAATTGATATGTTTGCGCATCACGTCTTCACTCATCTCCTGGGCATGCATTTTCACGAATTCCGAAAGAGTAGGGTATTGTTGCCAACTGTTTTGAATACTGGCTTTGATCTGGTTTTGTACTTTTAATTTGGTTTCCGGGGAAAGACTTTTCCGGATCACGATCCCGCCCAAAGGAATAGCGGCCTTAAACTGCGCTTCCCACCAGGCCCCGCAATCCATGATCTTTTCCAATCCTTTATCGGCATAGGTAAAACGGTTCTCATGTATGATCAGGCCCGCATCATAATCGCCCGAAAGTACGCCCTGTTCAATATCACTAAATAAAACTTCTGTTTTATTTTTTGCTTCCGGATAAGCCAGGGAAAGCAGTAAATTGGCAGTGGTATATTTTCCCGGGATCGCAATTTTAGCATTAGCCAGGAACGTTGCGGGGTCGTCTTTGATCGCTGCGTATTTTTCCTGGGTAGTGATTAATAGTGGCCCAACGCCGAAGCCCAAAGCACTACCACTATCCAGGAGCTCATATTGATCGGTCAAATGCAAAAAGGCACTATAACTTAATTTTGTAACGTCAAATTTGCCTTCAAATGCCCATTGATTAAGCTGCTCCACATCTGCAAGCCCGAACTCATACTCAATGCCGTTCTTATCCGGGTTTTCATGCACCAGTTGGTCAAAGATAAAAGTATCGTTAGGGCATGGGCTAAAGCCAAGCGTTAAGTGTTCCATAATCGTCTTAAAAAAGCAAAGTTAATCATTAATATCTTGCTACCTTTGTTGGAGAAATTGTAAAAATGAGTAAAAAGATAATTATAGCAATTGATGGATATTCTTCCTGTGGTAAAAGTACCCTGGCTAAAGCATTAGCCCGGAAACTCAACTACAATTTCATTGATACCGGTGCTATGTACCGCGCTATTACTTTATACTTTATCCGCAATAATGTAAGACTGGACGACCCGGAAAATGTAGCGGAAGCACTGAAGAATGTAAACCTGCATTTCGAGTTCAATGAGACTAAAGGCAAATCGGATATGTTCCTGAACGATGAGAACGTCGAGCAGTTTATCCGCGAAATGACCATAGCCCAAAAAGTGAGTGAAGTGGCGGCCATTAAGGCCGTACGTATATTTGCCGTAAAACAGCAACAAGTGATGGGTAAAAAGAAAGGGATTGTAATGGATGGCCGTGATATCGGTACTGTTGTATTCCCAAATGCAGAATTGAAGATCTTTATGACCGCAGATATAGAAATAAGGGTAAAACGCAGGTTCTTGGAAATGCAGGAGCAACACCAGAATATCAGTATTGAAGATGTCATCAATAACCTGCAAATGCGGGATTATATAGATAGCAACAGAGAAGAAAGCCCCTTGAGACAGGCTGAAGATGCCCGGGTACTGAACAATAGCGATATGACCCAGGAGCAACAGCTGAATTTAGCGCTTAAATGGGTAGAGGAAGTACTTAGTGCGAAAAAAGAACTGGCAAAATAATACGACATTTTGATGCATAGAAAAGGCGCGGCTTCAATACTTGAAGCCGCGCCTTTGTGTAGTTGAAACGATTAACGGATCAGCGTTACATCTCCTTTAAATTGTCTTTCACTACCATCTATAAACCGGATACGGATAATATAAGCATACACCCCATTATCCTGGGCTTTACCATTAAAGGTGCCATCCCAGCCATGAGACCGGTTGGCCGAAGCATGGATCACCTGCCCGTAACGATTGTACACTTTAAAATCAATAATAGTGTAAGCCCGGTCCAGGTTGACAAAAGGAATGAACACATCATTTTTACCATCACCATTAGGCGTAAACGCATTCGGAACAACAATATCTTTATTATAAGGGCGCGGCGCTATATATAAACTTGCCGTATCCAGGCAACCACCCGGCGTAGCCGCAATAACGATTATTGTTCCCGGGCTGTCCAGGCTTATACGCTGGTAATTGAGCCTGTTGTACGGGTCAAAAAGTGTTTCCGGCAACCATTTGATCACGTTTACTGCATACGCTTCCTTATTCTCGACCTGTACCCGGAAAGTTTCTCCTTCATAGGGATCCTGCGGATCTTCCGCGCTTAACACTAAATCAATATGCTCAATATTGATGGCCGTATGTATAATCGCACTGTCACAACCGACCTCATTTTTTAGGGTATCGCTCACTACCATATTTTGAGTATAGTGGGTACCATTGAACCATAATTCACCACAACCCGTAGTATCCTTATTCAGCACCAGGGGTGGCCGGTTAAAGACATCTATATTGACAATCTTATAAATACTGTCACAACCGTTCTGATTCAACACCGTATCCCTGATCGTCGTGCTTTGGAAATAGGTGCTGCCATTATACTGTACCTCGAAACAGCCTTTCACCGATTCACTTTGCGTCACCGGGTTAACCGGCAAAACAGTCAGATTAAAGATCACCAGGCTGTCACAACCCTGAGGCACCGGGTAAAAGGTAGTAATGCCCGTTTGGGGTGTGGTATAGATGACGCCGTTGTAGGTATAACTTTTACCCTGGCAAATCGTTTCATTAAGTACAGTTGTAGGCCGTGGGTGAACGACCAGGTTGAAGGTAACGATACTATCACAACCTTTTATGGTCTGCAAATTAGCTACCACGCCGCTTTGCGGCGTAGTGTAAACGGTACCATTAAAATTATAAGATTGTCCCTGGCAGATCGATTCATTCAAGGTATGCTGGTAAATAGGATTTACAGCCAGGTTTAAGGTGATAATGGAATCACAGCCTGAAGCATTCTGAATCGTGTCTTTAGCTGTATTATTGTTACTGGTATAAGTGATGCCATTGAACAGGTAACTTTGTCCCTGGCAGATTACCGCATTTTGGGTACCGTTCAGGTAAGCATTCACGGTCAGGTTTAAAGTAACGATAGAGTCACAACCTGCAGGAGTGCTAAAGTTGCCCACGATGCCGGTTTGGGAACTCGTATAAGTGATGCCGTTAAAAGTATAAGTCTGTCCCTGGCAGATGGTCGCATTAACGGTATTAGTAATGGGCGGATTTACGTTCAGGTTAAAGGTAACGATAGAATCGCAGCCGGCAGCGGTAGACAGGTTGGCCACGATCCCGGATTGAGCACTGGTGTAAGTAGTGCCATTAAAAGTATAGGACTGGCCCTGGCAAATAGTAGCATTGATCGTAGTGGTAATAGGTGGCGTCACTGTAAGGTTAAACGTAACGGTAGAGTCACAACCACCAGAAGCTGTAAAGTGAGCAATAACACCGGACTGGGAACTGGTATAATTAATGCCGTTAAAAGTATAGGATTGCCCCTGGCAAATAGTGGCATTGATCGTAGTGCTCAGCTGGTTCATCACGGTTATATTCATCGTCACAATGGAGTCACAACCCCGCGCAGTTACAAAGGTGTCCAATAAACCGGTCTGCGATGTGGTATAAGTAATCCCGTTAAATACAATTGATTGCCCCGCACAAATAGTAGTGTTAACCGTATTGGTGACTGGCGGAAGCACCATTAAATTGTAATGAACAATACTGTCACAACCTGCCGCTGTCTGCAAAGTATCCAGAACATTCTGGCTGGTTGTATAAATATTTCCATGTGAGTCTGTAAAGGAACTGCCAAAGCAAATGCTGGTATCAACATTCGTATTTTTAGGAGGACACAGAATTTCAATAGTTACATTGTCTATTGCAATACCATTGGAAGCACCACTGGAATTGCCCCTGCCGCCGCCCCAGCGGAAATAGAAAGTCTGTCCCGGCTGGATACTCAGGTTATTCAGCGTCAAAGATTTTACAGTAGCCATTTGGGTACAAGTAGACATACCTGTAGGCGCCTGGCTATGACTTAAACTACTCACATTAGCACCAGGAATATTTGTAGTAACTGTAAAGCCATTGGTCCGGCCGGACGACAAGCGTCTCCAGGTTTCGAAATCATAAGCCACTCTTAAACTGGTGATCACACTACCTGTATTATTAACCAAAGATACCTGGGCTAAAAAAGTATCACTGGTTCCTGATGGAAGAAATCCCAAAGCTCTTTCACTGGAACTGTTGTAGTAAGACCACAAACCACCGGCATTGTCTGTGCCGCAGCCGGTACCTCTTGCTGTGATACTGGATTGAGTCAGTATAGTCCAATATTGTGGCAAGCCGGCAAAAGTGCCATTGAAGCTGTTAAAGTTTTGGGTATAAATGGAAGTAGCAGACGTAAAAGGAAATTGAGCTTTTGCCTTGAAACTGCAGCAGAAAATAAGGAAAAGTAAAAAAAACGGGTTGTGTAAACTGATTTTCATCAATTAAGGTTGAATGGTGAATAAATGGAATTTCAGGGGTTTAAATGCTCCACAAATTTCCCTTAAATAAGCACGCTGCTTAAAAATCCACCATTAACAAATTACTATTTCCGGCATTCGTAAATTACACCGATCAATCCGGCAAAACCCTTTATTAGCCTGTATTTCCAAGCCTTAGGTTTTTGCATTTGATTTCGTCCATCCATACTTCGATGATAGCGCTGTTAATTTTACAAAAACAATAAAGGCTATCAAAATATTGATAGCCTTTACAGGAAATATAATCAGTAAATTATTCGTTTATTTTACCTTCAATGAATTGCTTGATCCAGTGGGTATCCACAGATTTTGGTCTTTCGATCGGGAAACCTAAAGCCCTGTCCCAACATAAACCGGCCAATACGCCTAAAGCACGGCTCACACCAAAGATCACGGTATAGAATTCTTCTTCTACCAAACCGAAGTGTTTCAATAAGGCACCACTGTGTGCATCTACGTTCGGGAACGGATTCTTAATTTTACCGGTAGCGCCCAGGATATCCGGAGCTACTTCATAAATATTCCAAACTGTTTGTACCATTGGATCATCAGGACAGTGTGTTTTGGCAAACTCAGCCTGGGCCGTGAAGCGTGGATCTGTCTGGCGCAATACCGCGTGTCCGTATCCCGGAACTACTTTACCTTCACTTAAAGTCTTTTTGATATAATCAGCGATCTGCTCTTTATTAGGCGCATTAGTGCCTAATTCATTATTCATTTCTTCAATCCATTTGATCACTTCCTGGTTAGCTAATCCGTGTAAAGGACCAGCAAGACCATTCATACCGGAAGCGAAAGCCAGGTAAGGATCAGACAATGCAGAACCTACCAGGTGCGTAGCATGTGCCGATACGTTACCACCTTCGTGGTCCGCATGGATCGTTAAATATAAACGCATCAAGGCATAAAAACCTTTATCGTTAAAGCCTAACATATGGGCAAAGTTACCCGCCCAGTCCAGCATACCATCTGGTTGAATATGATCACCACCCTTGTACTTACGACGATAGATATAAGCCGCAACACGTGGTAATTTAGCGATCAGGTTCATACAGTCATCAAAGATGTAAGACCAGTAATCTTTCTTGCTGATACCGTTCGCGTATTCTTTTGCAAAAATTGATTCTCTCTGTAAAGCGGTTACCGCGATAGAGAATTGCGTCATTGGGTGGGTATTTACCGGTAATTTTTCAATTACGTCAAATACATAATTAGGTACATGTGATTTACGGGCAAAAGTTGCAGACAAATGTTCCACATCTTCTTCGCTCGGTAATTCACCTACCAGCATCAGGTAAAATAAGCCTTCAGGTAATGGTTCCGTACCACCCGGAGCTTTGGGTAATTTTTCTCTCAACTCGGGAATAGAATAACCTCTAAAGCGAATACCAACTTCTGCATCCAAAAGAGACGTTTCTGTAATCAGTCCAACCATACCTCTCATACCCTGATATACCTGCGCTATAGTGATGTCCCCCAATTTAGTATTTCCGTGTTCTGCAATTATTTGTTTGATCTCGGCAGCTACTGAATCAGCTTTCGCTTTAAATCTATCCTTTACAATTCCCATAAAAGTTTCATGAATTTTAAATGAAAAATACTGCTGCGCATTTTCAGCGAGCGGGACAAAGTTAATGAATTAAAGTTTAAATTAAAAGCCCGAAAAGTAAAGATTTATAACATTATTGGTCAAATGTATAGCCAAATAGTGCTTCTTTATAGCGCTTTGCTCAAAGAGTGATCAGGAAGCCTGTCTAAATTTAATGGAAAATTAATTTCAGGAAAATCAGGAGGAAAGATAAATTCACTTAAATCATGAAATAACAAGGCGGGATAACTATATTAAATAAAAAACTACTGCCTCTTGATAAGACAGTAGTTCCATATAACTCTAATTAAAAATAGGTTTTATTATTAAGCCACACCAAATTCTTTGCGGATGATATTTAAAGCAGAACCTGCTTTAAACCATTCGATCTGCTGGGCATTATAGGTATGGTTAACCTTAAACTCTTCCAGGGAACCGTCTGCATGATGCAGTACAATGGTCAATTGTTTACCCGGAGCAAACTCTGTAAGACCAACGATATCTATCGTATCATCTTCCTGGATCTTATCATAATCGGCTTTATCTGCAAAGGTTAAACCAAGCATACCTTGTTTTTTCAGGTTAGTCTCATGGATACGGGCAAAAGATTTTACCAGTACCGCTCTAACGCCCAGGTGACGGGGCTCCATGGCCGCATGCTCGCGGGAAGAACCTTCGCCATAGTTCTCATCACCGATCACGATCGATCCGATGCCCTCCGCTTTATAAGCTCTTTGTACATCCGGAACACCACCGTATTCACCGGTCAGCTGGTTTTTAACTGTATTGGTTTTCTCGTTATAGAAGTTGGTCGCGCCAATCAACATATTGTTGGAAATATTATCCAGGTGACCCCGGAATTTCAACCATGGACCGGCCATAGAAATATGGTCGGTGGTACATTTACCTTTCGCTTTAATCAATAATTTCAAACCTCTGAGGTCCACGCCTTCCCATGCCGGGAATACTTCCAGCAATTGCAGGCGGGATGAGGTAGGGGATACGATCACTTCAACCTGGCTGCCGTCTGCTGCAGGCGCCTGGTAACCGGCATCTTCAACTGCAAATCCTTTCACCGGTAATTCCCAGCCGGTAGGCGGGTCCAGTTTTACCTGTTGCCCGTCTTCATTGGTTAAAGTATCGGTCAATGGATTAAAAGTAAGGTCACCGGCAATGGCTAATGCTGTTACGATTTCCGGAGAACCCACGAACGCATAAGTATTCGGGTTACCATCCTGGCGTGCCGCAAAGTTCCGGTTGAACGAGTGGATGATCGTATTTTTCTCTTTTTTCTCAGCACCTTCACGAGCCCACATGCCGATACAAGGTCCGCAGGCATTTGCGAATACCGTACCACCGATCTTTTCAAAAGTATTGATAAATCCGTCCCGTTCGATGGTAAAACGTACCAGTTCAGAACCCGGGGTAATTGTATATTTCGCTTTGGTTTTTAAATTTTTAGTAATCGCTTGCTCTGCCAGGTTAGCCGCACGGCTGATATCTTCATAAGAAGAGTTGGTACAAGACCCGATCAAACCCACTTCAAGGTTGGTAGGCCAGCCGTTAGCCGCTGCCGCTTCTTTCATTTTGGAGATCGGCGTTGCCAGATCCGGGGAGAATGGCCCATTAATATAAGGCTCTAAAGTAGATAAATCTAATTCGATCACCTGGTCGAAATACGCTTCCGGGTTAGCATACACTTCATCATCACCCGTCAGGTGCTCTCTTATTTTATTCGCTTCATCAGCGATCTCTGCACGGTTGGTCGCTCTTAAATAGCGCTCCATAGAGTCGTCATAACCAAAAGTAGAAGTAGTAGCCCCGATTTCAGCGCCCATATTACCAATAGTACCTTTACCGGTACAAGAGATATTTCTAGCCCCTTCACCGAAGTATTCCACGATACAACCCGTACCGCCTTTTACCGTCAGTTTACCCGCTACCCAAAGAATAATATCTTTTGGCGTAGCCCAGCCATTCAGGCTGCCTTTCAGGTGCACCCCGATCAGTTTCGGCATTTTTAATTCCCAGGGCAGACCTGCCATTACATCACAGGCATCTGCACCACCCACACCGATAGCGATCATACCCAGGCCACCCGCATTTGGCGTATGCGAATCGGTACCGATCATCATGCCACCCGGAAAAGCATAGTTTTCCAGCACTACCTGGTGAATAATACCGGCGCCGGCTTTCCAGAAGCCCAGGCCATAACGGTCGGACACGGAAGAAAGGAAATCATAAACTTCTTTATTGGTGTCAACAGCTACCTGTAAATCCGATACGGATTCGTTCTTAGCCTGAATCAAGTGATCACAGTGTACCGTTGAGGGCACCGCTACTTTATCCCGCCCACAGGTCATGAATTGCAACAAGGCCATCTGGGCTGTTGCATCCTGCATCGCAACTCTGTCCGGTCGGAAATCTACATAATCCTCACCTCTTTTAAGCGGGGCCGTAGCCGGCTTATTCAGGTGGGTATAAAGAATTTTCTCGGTTAAAGTCAAAGGACGGTTCATCAGCTGACGCGCTGCTTCAATTTTAGCAGGCATTTCAGCGTACACTTTTTTGATTAAATCTAAATCGAAAGCCATATATCTATTGTTTGTTCTCTATTTGTCAAAATTAAATGACAATTTACGAAAAAAAATCAGGACCTGAAATTTACTTATTGTTAAAATACGCGATCCCGAGAATTCTTGCAAAAATGATATACAAAAAACCTGCTTTTCAATAGTTTACAGGCATTTGACAGATATGTTTTAATTAAATCAAATTATAAGCTGTTTCCTGATTAAAAAGTAGAAGACCGAAATGATTAAAACCTGATTTTTTTGAATACCCTTCCTTTGTAGGGCTTTTTCGCGGCTGCCGCTTCATTCAGGTAAGTAAACTTGGTTTTATCGCTAAGGTTAACCAAAGTAAGGACGGGAATATATTTGTTGCCATCTACATTATACCCAACGGCAATAAACTTATAGGCGTTGATCCATTTCACTTCTTCGTATCTGCAGGAAGGTCCGCAAAAACCAATCTGGACTAATTTCCGGTTCGCAACATCTCCTAAAAGTACCGCCTGGTCTACATCTGAAGTACCATAGTATTTCCCATTTTTACTTTCTATATCCACAGAGGCACTTAACAGGTCGACTAAAAAGGATTTATCCGCATTATAAACCAGGAAGTCTTTATACTTTTTGGTATATTCCTGCCAGTCTTCAGGCGCATAGTTATTAGAAGTAAAATCCAAATCCGTCTTATAGCCGCCATCAAACTTTTTAAAGTCTAAATGACTAAAGTGCTGCATAAATTCCGGGAAATTAGTTTTTATAAACTGTTGATATGCTCCCGGCCCCTGGGCAGATAAGTTGTTGACGGTTAAAAATGAGGCAATTGCCAGGAGCAGTTTAAATAGATTTTTTTTCATCCCGGAATAAGTTAAAGGAGTTATAAATCTACTTAAATACTTACAATAAAAATCAAAGTTTATATTAACTCTTAATATAATAACTACAAATTTTGTCAATCGTTCTAAAATAATAAGAAGTAATTTGCAAAAAAATCCAGCTTAAAATCAATAAAATCCCATCATGAAAATTCAAAAAAAAATACTTGTATTTTTCTTACTCTGTTCCCACCTCAGTATGGCTCAGACTATTCGTTATGTAAAACCCGGAGCAACAGGTACTGGAACTTCCTGGGCAAATGCATCCGGAGATATCCAGCATATGATCAATACTTCGGTGGCGGGTGATCAAATCTGGATCGCAGCGGGTACTTACAAACCTAATCGTAAAGTACATGAGATCAATTTGATCACGCCGGATAACCCTTTTAATGCTTTCTTATTAAAAGCCGGTGTGAAATTATATGGAGGATTCTCCGGTACAGAGTCCTCCCTGGCTAATCGCAACTGGTCTTCCAACCTGAGCATATTAAGTGGCTACCTGGGGACCTCCAATAACATTATCAATAAGTCTTATCATGTCGTAGTAAGTGCCGGAAATGCTGTTGCAGGAAGCGATACAGCTACTTTAGATGGCTTTACCGTGCGGGATGGCCGTGCCAACCAAAATAGTTTTAGCTCCGTTGTCAATGGCCTATATATTGATCATAATGTCGGCGGTGGCATATACACTGTTGGAGCCGGGGCTTCTTCTGCGCCAATCATAGCCAATTGTACTATTTCAAATGATTCTGCATTGATTGCCGGCGGTGGGATTTATAACTGGGCTTCTCATCCTGTTATAAAGAACTGTATTATAAAAGACAATGTGACCTATTCAGGCAATGGTGGCGGAATTTGTAATGATGATGCGAACTCATTTATCTACAACTGTACTATTGTAAATAACACAGGAGGCTCTGGCGGTGGTATTTATAATGCAGACTCCTCATCTGTTATTAAAAACTGTGTCATTGCCGGAAATACAGCTGCCGGATCTGGGGGAGGTATTTATAACTGTTGTAGTGCTTCCCCAATAATCACTAATTGTAAACTGGTAAATAATACGGCAATTTATGGAGGTGGTATTTATAATTTTAATACCTCTGTTCCTGTGATTACCAATTGTACCATTGCAGGCAATACCGTAACCGGGCATAGCGGTGGCATTTATAACATGAACAGTGGTTCAAATGTAACCACTGTGCGTAACTGTATTATATGGGGTAATTCCAGTAGCATAACGAACGCCGGGACTTCCATTGCAGTTACCTATAGCGTGGTAGAAAACGGTTTTTCAGGTACGGGTAACAGCAGTTCCGATCCATTATTCATGAATGCTACAACAGGAGATTATACTTTGCAAGCGCTTAGTCCTGCTATTGACCAAGGCAGTAATGCCGCATATAGTTTGGTGGGGAATATTAATATGGATAAAGATCTGGAAAATCGTCCACGCCTTACCGGAACAACAATAGATATGGGAGCTTATGAATTATGTACGCTTACAACAGGTACGGATATAATTACTGCCTGTGGCAGCTATACCTGGATCAATGGTGTTACTTATACCACAAGTAATAATACCGCCACCGATACCCTCATTAACGCTTCAGGTTGTGACAGTGTAGTTACCTTGAATTTAACGATAAATACCGCACCTGGAACTTTAGTTACGGATAACGGGAATACGGCTACAGCCTCCCAGGCAGGAGCAACTTATCAATGGATCAATTGTGCCACCAATCAGGCTATAGCCGGTGCTACCCTTCAAAGCTTTACCGCCACAACTGCCGGCAGCTATAAAGTTGCCCTTTCCTTAAATGGCTGCTCAGATACTTCCGACTGCATTAATTTGAGTCCGACAAGCCTGAAAGAAACCGATTGGGAAAATACGATTAGTATTTTTCCTAGTCCTGCTGAGGATATAGTAACCATTTTATTCAATAATCTTACTCCGGGAAACCTGGATATCACTATTGTTGACCTGCAAGGCCGGGTTGTATGGCATTCAGCAGAAAAGGTGGCTACCGTTAACCATAAAATAAATATGGATTTAGGTAAGCTCGCAAGAGGAAGCTATATCATCAAATTCAAGAATAAGGATGAATTGGGTATAAAAAAACTAATCTTGCACTAATAAGATAATGCCGGATAAAATGGAGCAATGCTATCCGGCAATTTACAATTACTACCAATAAAAAACGAGGCTACCTGGTGAAGGATAGCCTCGTTTCTCTTATTAAAAATGTCCCGTCCTGAAATAGCGATACACCAAAAAGTATCGTATGGATAAAATTGAATCAAGTCAGTACGTAAAGCGTACTCAGAAGGATTACAGTCTTTCATTTAAGGTGGGATTGGTTCGC